>Ga0172371_10009568_pt1 | contig 13279 bp, 17 predicted proteins | sample Lak12m_FD_114543 | JGI IMG/M metagenome (GOLD analysis project Ga0172371, IMG submission 114543) | Freshwater microbial communities from Kabuno Bay, South-Kivu, Congo - kab_022012_12m | ecosystem: Environmental > Aquatic > Freshwater > Lake | place: Democratic Republic of the Congo: South-Kivu... | reverse complement strand
GGCTGCCCGCTACAGCCGCGATAAAGCCCTGCTCAGGAGGTTATTCTATATCATTTGGCGGGTGGATTCCCCCGCTCCGGGCGGTGGATTCAGGCTGAGCCGCCGCCCGCTCGATGAACTCCAGAGCCCAGGACGGCAGCCGGAACTGGGTCTGCTTGCTCGGCTGTCCTCGTGGCATGTCGGCCCTCTGCCTCTGTGATCGTTTCGCCTTCGGTCCAGGTATCGGCAATGTGTGCCGGATGTAGAGCAGTTCGTCGTGCTGAGCGTCACTCCTCGCGGCGATACGGCGCCGGTGAGGACGTTCCGCGCGCGGGGCAGGATGTGAGGAGGCCGGCCGACCGGCGGTGCTCTGTCCGGGCTCGCCGCGTCCTGGTGGGTACCGTATGCTCCCGGCATGGCATCTGGCCGACAGGATGGAGCCGGCAGTGGCCGGCGCGGCGCGGCGGGAGCGCTGCCGGTACTGCGCGGACCGCGGGTGACGCTGCGTGCGCTCGACGGTATCGACAAGGCCCGCCTGCTGCAGATCATGGCCGAGCCCGAGGTCAGGCGCTGGTGGCGCCGCGACGACTGGGAACGCGTCGTCGAGCCGCAGTCCACGAGCATGGTGGTCGAGGTGGACGCCACCGCCGGCGCCGGTCCTCACGCCGCCGCGGCCGGCGATGCGGGCCGCAGGTCGGCGGGGCGCCGCCCGCGGCTCCTGCGCAGCGTCGGTCTGATCCAGTTCCATGAGGAGCTCGACGAGGACTACCGTCACGCCGGCATCGACCTCTTCATCAGCAGCGAGATGCAGGGCCGCGGGCTGGGGCCGGAGGCGATCCGCGTGCTCGTGCGCTATCTCATCGACGTGCGCGGCCACCATCGCTTCGTCATCGATCCGGCGCTGGAGAACACCCGTGCCGTCGCCGCGTATCGCACCGTCGGCTTCCGGCCGGTCGGCGTGCTGCGTCGCTACGAGCAGGTGGAACCGGGTGTGTACGCGGATGGTCTGCTGATGGACCTCCTGGCGGAGGAGCTGGTGGAGTAAGCTGCGTCGGGACCGCCCGACGGGCGGGGGGGCGAAGGGGGCAGGCATGGCTTCCATGCGGGGCGACCATGAGATGGCGTCGCGCCGGGCGCTGACGGCGGCGTCGGCGGCGTCGGCCGTGGTCGATCGCGAGCTGGCGCCGATCCTGCGCCGCATCGAGGAGCTGGTGCGCATCGACTCCGGGGGCGATGCGCCGGTCGGTCGCGAACGGGTGGCCGACCTGATCGGCGAGTGGGCGGCCGAGGCAGGCTGCGACATCGAGTTCCTCGCCGGTGAGGGCGGCACGGCCATGGTGGCGACCCTGTCGGGCTACGGGCAGGGTCGCATCGTCCTGCTCGGACACCACGACACCGTCTTCCCGGCCGGCACGGCGGCGGAGCGGCCGTTCGTGCTGCGCGAGAAGACGGCTCTGGGTCCGGGGGTCGCCGACATGAAGGGCGGCCTGGTGCTGGCGCTGGCCGCCCTGAGCTGCCTGGCCGAGGGCGAGCGGCCGTTCGCGGCCGTCGAGCTGCACAGCGTGGCCGATGAAGAAAGCCGCCCGCAGGGCGCCTTCAAGACGCTCGACCGGACGCGCGACGCCGACGCCGTGCTGGTGCTGGAGTGCGCCCGCGGCAACGGCGATCTCGTCCTGGAGCGCAAGTCGCAGTGCAACCTGCGGCTCATGGCACGCGGCCGCAGCGCGCACGCCGGCACGCATCCCGAGCAGGGTCACAGCGCACTGCTTGCACTGTGCCGCGAGGTCCTGCGCTGCGATGCGCTCAACGGCATGCGCGACGGGCTGACCGTCACCGTCGGGACCTTTCACTCGGGTATGGCGTTCGGCGTCGTCCCCGATGAGGCCGAGGCCGAGATCGATCTGCGGGCCTGGGCGACGGCCGATGTGGCCTGGGCGCTGGAGCAGGTCGGGGCCACGAGCGTGCACGAGGGCGTCAGCTTCGAGGTGGAGGGCGTCTCACTGTGGCCGGCGATGGCGGCCGGCACCCGCAGCCGCCATCTCCACGGCGTGGCCGCCGCCGTTGCCCAGCATCTGGGCATCGCAGCCGGTGCGCGTCGCTCCGGCGGCACCTCCGATGGCTGCTGGGCGGCCGCTGCCGGCGTGCCCACGCTCGACGGGCTGGGCCCGGTCGGCGGTCACGAACACTCGCCGGACGAGTACATCGAGGTCGCCTCGTTCCCGGAACGGTGCGGCCTGCTCGTCGGACTGGTCACGGCGCTCGGCCTCGATCGGAGCGAGGTCGCGGAGTAGCGGGGCGAGCGCGAGGCGGCCTGCGGCTCAGCGCCGCAACAGGCCGGTGAGCGTCAGGTCGACCACGTTCTCCGCGGCGGCGGTCAGCCGTGCGGGGTCGGCGGCGGTGTCGATGAGCGGGCCGTCGATGAGCAGCGTCGCGAAGCCGTGCACCGTCGCCCAGGCGAAGAGCGCCAGGTCGGGTACCTCTCCGCTGTGGAAGAGCCGGGCATCCTGCCCGGCGGCCACGGCGGCGAGGAGAGGCCGGTACGACTCGCCGCCGGCGAGTGCGACGGCATCGCCGGTCTCGCCACGGCCACGCAGTTCCGGCCGCCACATGAGGCGGAAGCGGTTGGGCCACTCCACGGCGTAGCCGATGTAGGAGCGGCCCAGCTCGCGCACCTGCTCGTCGGGTGAGGCGCCGGCGGCGCGGGCGCGGACCATCCTGTCGCGCAGGTCCCTGAAGCACTCCGCCGCCACCGCCGCCCGCAGGTCGGCGAGATCGGCGAAGTGGTGGTAGGGGGCGGCGTGTGAGACACCCGCCCGGCGGGCCACGCCGCGCAGCGTGAGCGCGTCGACGCCGTCTTCATCGACGATGGCCAGGGCCGCTTCGGTGAGCGCGCGCCGCAGATCTCCGTGGTGGTAGGCATCGACCATGCCGTTCGTCCCTTCCGTCGGGAGCATCCTGAACTGAAATGTTGACAATGTCAAGATAGGTGGTATCTTACCAGTGTCAAGATGAGTCCGAGGAAGCGGAGGCGGCGATGAGCGATGAGGCGAGGACCGACGGGAACGGGACCGGCGTGACGGGGACGGGTAAGACCGGCGAGCTGCACGTGGTCCTGGGTGCGAGCGGCGGTAGCGGCGAGGCGCTGGTGAAGGAGCTGGCGGCCCGCGGGCACCGGGTGCGCGCCGTGGCCCGGCATCGGGCGGACGATCTGCCGTATGGGGCGGAGGCGCTCACGGCCGATCTGAGCGTCCCCGAGCAGCTGGCGCACGCCGTCGACGGCGCCGCGGTCGTCTACCACGCGGCCCAGCCCGACTACACGAAGTGGCTGCGCGAGTTCCCGGCTCTCACGCGCGGCATCATGGAGGCGAGCGCCGCTGCCGGTGCGCGTCTGGTATTCGCCGACAACCTGTACATGTACGCGCCCGCAGACACCCCGCTGCGCGAGGGCTCGGCCATCGGTTCACCGGCTGCCAAGGGCCGCCTGCGGGCGGCGATGGCCGAGGAGCTTCTGAGCGCCCATCGCGACGGTCGCGCGCGGGTGGTCATCGCCCGCTCTTCGGACTACTACGGCCCCGGAGGTACCGGGTCGTTCGTCGGGGAGCGCTTCTTCGGAGCTCTGGTGAGCGGTCGCAAGGTCCAGTGGATGGCCGACCTCGATCAACCGCACACGCTCAGCTACCTGCCAGACATGGCGCGGGCGATGGCGATCCTCGGCGAGCGCGCGGACGGCGACGGCCGGGTCTGGCACCTGCCGGCCGCCGAGCCGCTCACCGGACGCCGCGCGATCGAGCTGGCCGCCCGCGTGGCCGGCGTCGAGCCGCGCCCGGCGGTCATCACCCCCGGGCAGCTCAAGCTGGTCGGCCTCTTCAGTCCGTTCCTGCGTCAGGTGCCGGAGCTGCTGTACCAGTGGCAGCGTCCGTTCGTCAGTGACGCGAGCGCCTTCCAGGCCGCCTTCGGCCCGTTGGAGGTCACGCCGCACGAGGAGGCGCTGCGCGCCACCATCGAGTGGTACCGGAGCCGGCAAGAGAACGGCCGCCGGGCTGCTTGAAGGGCCTTTCACCTGGGCTCCGGCGGCGTAGCATCACGCGCACACTCACCGTATCGCGTCCGGTCTCAGCGACAGCCGGGAGGGCATCGCATCCGAGGCCGTCTGGTCCGAGCGGCGGCTGGGGACGCATCGTCTGACGGTCGCGCGGTTGCACGGTCGCACGGCTGCACGGTCGCGGGGCCGTCTGGTATACTGCGGCCCCTTCGGTGGCCCGTTGCGGCCGCCTGCGTGGGCGACTAGCTCAGTTGGGAGAGCGCCAGCTCGACAAGCTGGAGGTCGTTGGTTCAATTCCAACGTCGCCCACCATCTCTCCGGCCCCTCGCCCCCCTGTGTGGCTTCGGTACATCCTTGACACCATGGCTCCGGTAGGTGCGTTACAGTCCGTCACAGCCCCTCACCCTTCGCTCGCTCATGGCCCCCTCGCCGCCTCGCCGCACGCGCCGGTTCCTCTCGCAGCGCGCATCCGTCTCACGCCCAGAGCTACACCCATCAAGGGCCGCATCTGATGTCGGATTCCCCGCGAGGATTCGGTAACGTCACCCGAGGGAGCGAGTCAGTGTCATCCTCCAGCGGCGTCCACGCTCTGGCTCTCAGGCGTCGAGGCTGTCACAGTCATGTCGTCACATCGTCATGTCGTCACATCGTGAGTGCGACCTCGTTGACCACGTTGCCGTCCGGTACTACTCTTACCGCGATTACTACAGCGGGGTCGAGGAATGCGTATCACCAGCAAAGGCCAGGTCACCATCCCCCAGCACATCAGAGAAGCTGCCGGGCTGTTGCCCCACACAGAGGTCGAGTTCGTGCTCGAGGACGGTCGCGTCTACGTGCGCAGGCTGGAGGGTGCGCCGGGCCGTGGCGGTGCGTTGGTGGAGCACCTGAGGGGCCGGGGCGCGGTGAGCATGACCACCGACGAGATCATGCGTCTCACGAGGGACGAGTGACGGGATCGGCGAACGTCCCGGTGCTCGTCGACAGCTGCGTGCTGCTTGACGTGCTGCTTGACGACCCGGGCTGGGGTGCGTGGTCGGCGGCAGCGCTGGAACGCCTGGCCGACGAGACGATGCTGGTCATCGACCCGGTCGTCTACTCGGAGGTATCGGTCGGCTTCGAGCGTATCGAGGACGTGGAGGCGGCGCTGCCCGCCGAGTGGTTCGCACGGCTGCCGGTGCCGTGGGAGGCGGCGTTCCTGGCGGGGAAGTGCTTCGTCCGCTACAGACGCGCGGGCGGGGCGCGCAACGCCCCGTTACCCGACTTCTTCATCGGCGCGCACGCGGCGGTGCGCGGGTTCCGCCTGCTCACCCGCGATACCCGGCGGTATGCGACGTACTTCCCGACGGTCGAGCTGATCGCTCCGTGACCCGCGCTTCAGGGCGCGAAGAGCTCGTGCAGGACCCGCAGGACGGCGTCGGCCTCGTCGGCGCTCAGCGTGCCGAGCCGCCGGGCGAGCCGTTCCTTGTCGATGGTGCGCAGCTGATCGAGCACTATCTGACCCTGCTTGTCCTGGAAGCGAGTCTCCACGCGCGAAGGGCAGGACCTGCGGGCGGTCGTCATCGGCGCGACGATCACGGTACGCAGGTGCCTGTTCATCTCGTCCGGCGAGACGATCACGCATGGGCGCGTCGTCCGGATCTCGCTGCCGACGGTGGGGTCGAGGATCACGAGGAAGACGTCGAAGCGCGCTACTTCCACTCCCACTCCTCGCCGGCCGACTCGTCCACGCCGGCAGTGCCGTCGGCGATGAGATCGGCGTCGAGAAGCCGGTCGTCGCCGTGCGACGCCATCTCCCGGAACGCGTCGTCCCAGCCAAGGCGCGCGCTGCGCGCGGACCGGACGACGAGCGCGTCGCCGCGGATGGTGATCTCGACCTCGTCCTGCAATCCCGCCTCCTCCAGCAGGGCCTTCGGGATGCGGAGACCCCGTGAGTTGCCGATCCTGACTATCCGTGCCCGCATGTCACGACCTCGCCGTGTAAGCACAGTGTAATTACACAAGCGCCGAGTGGCAAGAGCGCACGGGACGTTGGATCACTGGCGAAGGGTAAGCCGCGGCACTGGCGGGGGGAAGCTCTGAGAAGGGCACGATGGGTGACGTTGGGGTCGACCGGCGGTGGACGTTGCAGCCGCAGGATCGTGGACCGGATCAGGGGAGTGTGTCGTAGAGTACGGGCAGTGCCGTGAAGCACGTCGTGCCCGCCTGCTTCTGGCGGGCGTTCGGGTCCTGACGGCAGGGGCGCGGCTTCGGTCCGTGATGGGAAGGAAAGCGGTGGCAGACGACGACGAGATCCAGGTGGTGCCCCACGACGACGCGGCTCTGCGCGAGATGGCGATGCGGAGCCTCAAGGCGAAGAGCGACTTCAAGATCCACGCGGTCGTCTACGTGCTCGTCAACCTGCTGTTGGTGGTCATTTGGCTGATCAGCGCCTGGGTGAGCGGCGAGTGGTTCCCCTGGTTCCTCTTCCCGCTCTGCGGATGGGGGGTCGGGCTGGGCATCCATGCCTGGACTGTGTACGGACAGCGGTCGATCACCGAGGATGACGTGCACCGGGAGATGGAGAAGCTGCGCGGCAGGAGTTGAACAGGCCGGCGGCCGACCGAGCTGTGGCTCGTGAGTCGATGAGCGCGAACGGCGGGCCGTGCCCGAAGATCGAGCTGCACGTGCACCTGGAGGCGACCGTGGAGCCGGCGACGCTGCTCGCCATGGCGCGGCGGAACGGCGAGCGGCTGCCGGCAGAGAGCGTCGCAGGCCTGCGCGACTTCTGCCGCTTCACCACGTTCCCGCACTTCATCGCCGTCTGGATCGCGGTGACCAACGTCATGCGGCGGGCCGACGACTTCCGCCGCGTCGTCGTGGACTACGCGGCCCGGGCGGCCGACGTCGGCTGCGTCTACGTGGAGGGCATCTTCTCGCCGGCCGAGCGGGTGCGCCGCGGCGTGCCCTGGCAGGACCTGTTCGAGGGCTACTGCGACGGCGCCGCCGAGGCTCGCGAGCGTCACGGGGTCGAGGTACGTCTCACCCCGGACATCACGCGCGACTTCCCGCTCGGCGAGGCCTGGCCGATCGTCGAGTGGGCAAGCCGGTATCGCGAGCGCGGCGTGGTGGGGGTCGGGCTCGGCGGGTCGGAGCAACGCTACCCGCCGGAGCTGTTCGCGCCGGTGTTCCAGCGGGTGCGCGAGGACGGCCTCGGCAGCGTGCCGCACGCCGGCGAGATGCGTGGGCCGGCGTCGGTGCGCACGGCCCTCGAGGCGCTCGGCGCCGACCGCATTCGGCATGGGGTGCGGGCCGCGGAAGACCCCGGGCTGGTCCGCGAGCTGGCGGCGCGCGGCACGGTGCTGGACGTCACGCCGGTGAGCAACGTGCGCACCGGCGTGGTCGGGGAGCTGGCGGTGCATCCGCTGCGCGAGCTGGCGGCGGCCGGCGTGCGCTGCTCGGTCTCCAGCGACGATCCGGTGCTCATGGAGACGAACCTGGAAGAGAACGCGGCGGCGGCAGCCGCCCTCGGTGTGCCGCCGCGCGACCAGTTCTTCAACGCCCTCGGCGGCGTGCTCTGCGAGCCGGCCGTCGGGGAGCGTCTGCGACGCCTCGGTGACGCCTACGACTGGGAGGGCGTCAGCGCCTGATCGTCGTCGTCGGTGACCCGGCTCGCATCCGCGCCCGCGGCGGCGCGCCGGCGCCCGATGTCTGCCCGGCTCAGATCCGCGCCGGCGGCGGCTCGCCGCCGGTACATGTCGGCGTCGGCGGCGCTCAGCAGGGCGTCGAGGTCGGTCTCCCGCGGGTCGGCGAGCGCCACGCCCATCGTCACCCGTACTTCGGTGACGCCTTCGACCGGAAGCGACGCGCTGGCGAGGGTGTCGCGCAGGCGCGTCATGACGGTATCGACGTTCTCGGTGAGCGGCCCCACGGTGAAGGCGGCGAACTCGTCGCCGCCGATGCGCGCCACCACGTCGGCCGAGCGGAAGCAGCTGCTCAGGGCCTCGGCGGCGGTCACGATCAGGGCGTCGCCGGCGGGGTGGCCGAGCGTGTCGTTCACCTTCTTGAGGTCCTCGACGTCGGCGTAGAAGAGCGCCACCGGACGATGCTCGCGGGCGGCGAGGCTCAGCAGCGTGCCGGCGGTGTGCAGGAAGCCGCGCCGGTTGAGCAGTCCGGTCATCTCATCGTGGCTGGAGAGGAAGGCCAGCGCCGTGGATTCGGCGCCGAGCTGGGCCACCAGACGGCCGTAGGCGCAGTTCATGCCGCCCTGGATCAGCGCCTGGTAGACGAGCAGCACGGCGATCAGCATGAGCAGATGGCCGATGAGATTGGGCGTGGCGTAGACGCCCACGTAGAGGGTGAAAGCGATCTCGGCGGCCGCCGAGAGCAGCAGCGCGGCGATGAGCTGCAGACGGTTGGATAGCCGTAGCGAGTGCGGCCAGACGGTGTGGATGCCGGCGGCGAGCACGAACCCGCCGGCGATGACGTACTCGCTCACCTTCTTGAAGGTGGTGAGACCGGCGCCCTCGACGTAGCAGACGGGGAACACGTCCCACCAGAAGATGCTCGCCAGCAGCAGGAACGTGACGAGGGCGAAGCCGGCGACGGCGAGGCGCGCGTGCATCGTGCGTTCGCCGCCGCAGAACGGCGCCGCCAGGAAGGTGGCCACCGTGAGCGCCCGCGCCGCGATCCAGAGCTGCGTCGGGAGGTCGGCGTCGGCGTCGGGGAAGACGCCCATCCCCTTGTAGGCCAGCAGGTGCAGAAGCTGGATGAGCGCCACACAGAGGAGGCCGAGGCCGACGAGGGCGGCGTAGGAGTCGGGGACGATGCGCCGCAGGCTCCAGCTCATGGCGAAGATCACCACGGCGACCGCGATCACCGTCGCTTCCACGAGGCTGTGGAAGAGCAGGTAGCTGACCTCGGTGGTGGCCCAGAAGGCGGCCAGGACGGCAACGCCGGCGAGGACGGTGACGAGCGTGCGGACGGCGAGCGTCCGCGGACAGCGGCTGGGCGACAGCCCGGCGCCGGAGCTCAGGCCGAGGCCGGGCCGGGGCGGACCGTCAGCGGGCGCAGGGCCGGCCGCCTCGTCATCTGCCTGTCCTCTCGGGCGAACCAAGCGTAGTCCGATCTGTCGACACGGAGTCTGCGCTCTTCATCGGCCGGGTGGACGAGAATGTTGAAGTTCGGGATCAACGCTCGCGGAACTGGGCCGAGCACTTCAGGCCTTGCGCACCACGCGGGCGAACTCGGCCGGGACCGCCAGGACCTCGCCGGCCTTGTCCTGCAGATCGAGCTGCTCGTTGTGAAGGATGCGGGTGATCCGCCACTCCCGTCCGTCGGGCGTCTCGACGAAGTCGCCGATCTCCGGCGTCGCCTCGTCGCGCCGCCTTCGTGCTTCGATCTGCGCAAGGTAATCCTGGAAGCGCCGTACCGTCTCCGCATCCCACTCGACCACGTCGTGCCTTTCGTCAGGTTCCAGGGACATCGCGTCTGGGCGCCCCGCCGCGCCGCGGTGACTCAGGTGCCCAGGAAGTTGCGCATGAGCGCCTCGCCGGCGTCGGTGAGCACGCTCTCGGGGTGGAACTGCACCCCCTCCACCGGCAGCGAGCGGTGGCGCACGCCCATCACCACGCCGTCGTCGAGCCAGGCGGACAGCTCGAGTGGCGCCGGCAGCTCGGTATCGACCACGAGTGAGTGGTAGCGGGTGGCGGTGAAGGGCTGCGGCAGGCCGGCGTAGATGGTCCTGCCGTCGTGGTGCACCTCGCCGGTCTTGCCGTGGATGGGATAGCTGCCGCGGTGCACGCTGCCGCCGTAGGCCTGTCCGATGCACTGGTGGCCGAGGCAGATGCCGAGGACCGGCAGACGCTCGCCGAAGTAGAGGATGGCCTCCATCGAGATGCCGGCCTCGTTGGGGGTGCAAGGACCGGGCGAGACGACCAGGTGGGTCGGCCTCCCGGCCTCGATCTCGGGGATGGTCACCTTGTCGTTGCGGGCCACGAGGATCTCGGCGCCGACCTCGCCCATGAGCTGGACGACGTTGTAGGTGAACGAGTCGTAGTTGTCGATGAGGAAGACTCTGGGCTTCACGTCGTTGCCCCCTCGGCTGTCTGCCGTAGCGCGGCGTCGATGTCGCCGAGCAGCTCCGCGGCCGCGCGGGCGCCGGCTCGTGCGCGCTCGCCGGCGCCGTCCGCGGCGTCCGCACGCGCGCTGCCGGCAGCCGTCGCGACGCGGCCGGCCCCTGCTCGCTCTTCCGCCGCGGCAGTCGCGGTCGCAGCGCCGGCGGTCGCCGCCGCGACGCGCGCGATCAGCGCGCTGCCGATTATGACACCGTCGGCGACGCCTGCCACCTCGGCCGCCTGCCCGGGGGTGGAGATGCCGAAGCCGGCGACCAGGGGGACGGCCGTGCGCCGGCGCAGCCGCGCGACGAGTCCGGGCAGCTCGCCGCCGAGCCGCGTCCGCGCACCGGTGACGCCGGTGACGGCCACGCAGTAGATGAAGGACGTGGCCGCCGCCGCCACCATGTCGAGCCGCGCGTCGGTGGAGGTGGGGGTGGCCATGGGGATGAGGCTGAGGCCGGCGCCGGCGGCCACGGCCGCCGGCCCGCCGGCCTCATCGACCGGCAGGTCCGGGACCACCAGACCTTCCACACCGGAGTCGACGGCGCGCCGGGCGAAGCGCTCGTCGCCGTACGCAGCGACCGTGTTGGCGTACGCGAGCAGGACGAACGGGACGCGACCGGCGAACCGTGCCGCCAGCGTCAAGACGTCGTCCGGGGTCACGCCGGCCTGCAGGGCGGCGTGCGACGACGCTTGCACCACCGGACCGTCGGCGACCGGGTCGGAGAACGGCACGCCGAGCTCCACGACGTCCGCGCCGGCGTCTGTCGCCGCGTCGATGACCGCCGCGCACGTGTCCATGTCCGGGAAGCCGCCGGTGATGTACGGCATGAGCGCCGCCCGTTTGCCGCCACGCTCGCACAGGGCGCGGCGAAGCGCCGGCGCGATGAGTGGGGTCGGGGTCGGGGTCATCGGTCCAGCCCCAGGAGGTCGGCGACCACGTGGACGTCCTTGTCGCCGCGGCCGGAGAGGTTGACGAGCAGCAGGTCGTTGGCGGAGAAGCGGACGACGGCTCCCGCCGTAGGCTGGGTGGCGCGTCCCGAACCCTCCGGGCGCGCCGCGCGCAGTACGTAGGCGACTGCGTGGGCGCTCTCCAGCGCCGGCAGCAGGCCCTCCAGCTCGGCGAGCGAGCGGAAGGCGCGCAGCGCCTCGTCGTCGCTCGCCGCCTCGTACGTCACCCGGCCGCTGTCCTTGAGGGCGGCGTGCTCCGGCCCCACTCCAGGGTAGTCGAGTCCGGCCGAGACCGAGTGCGCGGCGGCGATCTGACCCCACTCGTCCTGCAGCACGTACGACCGCGAGCCGTGCAGGATGCCCGGCCGCCCGAGCGTCAGCGAGGCGCCGTGGCGGCCGGAGTCGAGGCCCTCGCCGGCCGCCTCGACGCCGGTGAGGCGCACGTCGTCGTCGAGGAAGGCGTGGAAGATGCCGAGCGCGTTGGAGCCGCCGCCCACGCAGGCGATCACCTCGTCGGGCAGGCGCCCGTACCGTTCCAGCACCTGCTCGCGCGCCTCGCGGCCGATGACGGCCTGGAAGTCGCGCACCATGGCCGGATACGGCGCCGGACCGGCCACCGACCCGATCACATAGTGCGTGCTGCGGACGTTGGTGACCCAGTCGCGCAGCGCCTCGTTCATCGCGTCCTTGAGCGTGCGCGTGCCGCTCTCGACCGGATTCACCGCGGCCCCGAGCAGTCGCATGCGGACCACGTTGAGCTCCTGCCGCACCACGTCTTCGGCGCCCATGTAGACCACGCACTCGAGGCCGAAGAGGGCGCAGGCGGTCGCCGTGGCGACCCCGTGCTGGCCGGCGCCGGTCTCGGCGATGACGCGCCGCTTGCCCATGCGCACGGCCAGCAGCACCTGACCGAGCACGTTGTTGATCTTATGGGCGCCGGTGTGGCAGAGGTCCTCGCGCTTGAGCAGCACGGTGGCGCCCACCAGATCGGAGAGACGGCGCGCGTGGAAGACCGGCGTCGGGCGGCCGGCGTAGTCTGCGAGCAGTGCGTCGAGCTCTGTCTGGAACGACGTGTCGGCGCGGGCCTCAGCGTAGGCGGCGCTCAGCTCGTCGAGCGCCGGGATGAGGGTCTCCGGCACGTAGCGGCCGCCGTAGGGGCCAAAGCGCGAGTCGAGGGTCATCGGTGCGTGCTCCCGGGGTCGTCGTGAGGGCCGGGGGCAGCGGCGGCCGGATCGTCGGGTGCCGAAGCGGCCGGCGGGTCTGCGGCCTTCCGATGCGCGAGCTCGATGTCGACCTGCATCACGGCGGCGAAGAGGGCCAGCAGCAGCGCCGGGTCCTTGCTGCCGGGGGCGTCTTCGACGCCGCCGGAGACGTCGACGGCGAACGGCCGCACCGCCGCGATCGCCTGCGCGACGTTGTCGGGCGTGAGGCCCCCGGCGAGGATGAGAGGCGGCGTCGACGGGCTCGCGCCGGCGGGGCCGGCGCCCGGGTCGGGCACCGCGTCGGCGGGCATGGCGCCGGATCCGGGCGGCGCGGGGACGATGGAGGGCAGCGTGTGCCAGTCGAGCGGTCGGCCGGTGCCTCCGTAGCGGCCGGGGGTCCGCGAGTCGAGCAGCAGGTAGTCGGCGTCGGCGGCGTCGGGGGTGTCGACGGCGGCGAAGACGAGCGGTCGGGGGGCCGCGTGCACGCTGCGTCGGGCGCAGGCGGCCCGGACCTCGGCGACGAGAGGTCCGTCGCGACCGGCCGAGAGCTGTACCGCATCCAGCTCGGCCGCGGCGGTCAGCTTCGCGATCTCCTCAGCGCTCTCGACGGAGAAGACACCGACGGCGAGCGGCGTAAGGCGTCCGCTGCGCTCGCCCGAGGTCATCTCGGCGTCGCGTCTCCAGCTCGAATCGGCCAGGGCGCCGCGCAGGCGTCGGGCCCGGAGCGCCGTGAGCCGGCGCGGGCTGTCGGTGAGGACGAAGCCGACCGCCCAGGCACCGAGCTCGGCGCAGAGACGGACGTCCCTGGGCCGGGTGAGACCGCAGATCTTGATCTGTGTCATCGGCGTGCCTCCGGGTCGGACGGCTGTGAGGCCGGGTGGAGAGACGGGTCCGCGGAGGCTAGGCCGAGAGACAGGTTCGCCGGCGTGGGGGCCAGAGACAGGCTCGCGATGAGGTGCGCCAGCTCGTCGGGGGCGCGACGCACGAGCGTCTCGCCGACCAGGAGAGCAGCG
>Ga0172371_10009567_pt1 | contig 13280 bp, 13 predicted proteins | sample Lak12m_FD_114543 | JGI IMG/M metagenome (GOLD analysis project Ga0172371, IMG submission 114543) | Freshwater microbial communities from Kabuno Bay, South-Kivu, Congo - kab_022012_12m | ecosystem: Environmental > Aquatic > Freshwater > Lake | place: Democratic Republic of the Congo: South-Kivu... | reverse complement strand
CGCGCATGGCTATGACATGCGCATTAAAAACACGGCGTTCGGCGAGTCGGTCTAATTGCCAGATTCCAAGACGGGTACAAACCAACGCGCCCAAGATAACCAAAAATGTGGCAACTATCCAACTGCGACTGAACATTCTCCGAATAATCATAAAGTGTTCTTCTTAGTAAGCAGTAAAAATAACACAACGAGCGATGTTTTTTAGGGCACCACCTAGAGGCAATTCAGTTGCCTTTCAATAGCGAATTGACATCGGATGCTATGCTGGCTGGTAACGAATCCGGCTGAAAAGTCTCGCGTATGTCTCCGGCACGATCAATTACATAGAGAAAAGTGGAGTGTGTTTCACCGCCATCCAGAACGGTGACGCCATAATCCTGCCAGGCTTTCTGCAATTCTTCAGGTGTACCGGTAAGACCAAGGAAAGTCGGATTAAACTTTCCCATGAAATCCTTCAGAGCCTGCTGCGTGTCGCGTGATGGGTCTGTGCTAACCATAATAACCTGAACATCTCTGGATTTATCGCCAAGGATATCAAAAGCCTGTTTTAGATGAGCCATAGTCAATGGGCACTCATCGGGACAATTGGTATAACCGAAATATAATAAAACCACCTTGCCTCGCAGATTGCTCAAAGCAAAAGGTTTTCCGTTACTGTCAGTTAAATGGATCTCAGCTGCGTGCCAGGGCGGAGAGATGACCGCGCCGAGCAAAGAATGTTTTCGGATCAGAAAGACAATCGCAGTTGTCACCGCGAGAATCCCAATAACTGTTATTCCTATCCACATAGTCTTGCGTTGCACGATAACCTCCAAGTAAAAAATGGCGGGCAACTAGCCCATCCGCCCGCATATTTTACTGCAATCTATTAAATCAAGCGGAAAAGTCAAACGGTTTGTTTTTTCAGCGGCCAAACTAATATACTATATAAGAAAATCAAGATGCCCATCGGAATGGCGGCTTCAAGAATTCCAACGAGCCGGGTGCTGATTGCGAGAGACTCTCGCACATCCAGGCCAAAGTAATGAGATGGCTCGAACGAACATTGGAAGGCGAGATTCCCTTCCTGTTCGAGCCGAAGACTTGCCGTGGAAGCAGCCGGAATCCAGAGCGGGCCGAGTTGATGAGCAACAACGTCCTGATTGATCACAACAAGAGTGTCTCCCAGCACAAACCCCATATCAACCGGGAGGCCTGGCGGCGACTCACCCTGAGCGATCCTTGCAGCAGTACCCGTTGGAATAGTCAATTCGATACGTTGAGGGGCGCGGTCATATTGACGCAGCAGCAAAAAAGAAATTTCGCTTACAACAATACCAAACAACAATCCGAGCAGGGAAGCAATTAGTATACGTTTGAGGAGCATTTGTAATCCAGACCAGATTCCATTATTCTTTCCAAGCTATGCTGACAAAACATCGTCTTTAATTCCGAATGCGGGATAATTGGGAGTCTATCACCAGTTTTTATATTACGCGCCATCTCCATGAGCATAATGCTCAAATCATTTGTCTTAAACTCGTGGCCACAGTCCCCGCAAGATCAACCGGTCGCACTCAAATTTTCCGCCTTTCACGAGTTAAGGGCAACCCATATGAATAAGGTTGCTCTTAACTCGTATAACAAAATCTACTAGAAGATCTTGCCGATCAGATATAGCGCAGGGTAGAAAAAGATCCAGACCACATCGATAAAATGCCAGTAAACAGTGGCTGCTTCAACACCCCAATGCTTCTCGGGCGAGTAAAGACCGCGCGAACCGTTACGAATAATGACACCAAGAAAGATCAGGCCTGTAATAACATGAAAGGCGTGCATCCCCGTCATCATGAAGAAGATGGCGCCCGCCGCATTCGTCGACGGGGTAACGCCTTCCGCCATCGCAGACGGCCACTCTACTCCAAGGACTCCCGCCACGAACGCGAGTCCGAGTACCAGCGTCAACGATGTAAACAGGATAAAGTTTTTGCGATCACCATGTTCCATGGAGACTTCGGCTCGATTCATAAAGAACGAGGAGAGCAGCAATACAGAGGTCACAACCAGGCCAAGGATCTGGTTGAGAGGCGGGCGGGTCAACCCCAGCAAATAGAAGCGCGAGACTGCAAGCCCGCCAAAGACGAAGGAATCAGAGAGCAAAAAGAGCCAGAGACCCAGCCTGCTGGTGGTCAACTTATAAGCATAGCTATGTTGATCAATATCAGGATCTTCCGTTGCATTAAGTTTATAGATATGCATGTAGTAGTGCAAAACCAACCCAAATTTAACTAACGCAATGGTTACCAGCAACACCACCGAGCCAATTGCAATTGCCACGAAAAATTCGAGTGCGGTCAATACAGCCAGGAATACAAAGATAAGTGCGCCCTGGCGGAATGCTTCAGATTTGTTCAGATGTGCCATAATTTAATTCCTTCCGCCTGTTTTTTTGTTGGCGAATTTTACATAGACTGAATCGGCCAAACCATAATCATACGGCTCGCCTACCACTTCGAACGGCTGGTCATAATTGTGTACTGGCATGGGTGAGGAAACCTGCCACTCTGGTGAGCGAGAATTCCACAGATTACCGGTGGCGGGTTCGCCATTTTTCATACTGCGGAAGAAATTTATAAAGAAGATCAACACTGAAAAAGCAATTACAAAAGCGGTAATAGTCATGACAAGGTGATAAGGATCAAAACCTAGAGAGGCGTCATAATCCGCGATGCGACGGCGCATCCCAAGCAAACCGATGCGCATCATCAAAAGAGTTAATACAATAAAAGACGGGGTCATCAACCAGAAATGAAGCCGGCCGAGAGCCTCGTTCATGCGACGCCCGGTCGCTTTTGGAAACCAAAAGTAAATCGCCGCAAAAAATGGGAGGAGATATCCACCAAACAAGGTATCGTGGAAATGTCCAACAATCCAGTAAGTATCTTGAAGATGAAGGTCGGTTGCCACAGTCGCGTTGGGAGGGCCGGATAAACCGCCCATCAGAAAGACCACGATCCCGCCCAGCACAAAGAGAAAGGCCGTAGGATATGGGCCTGTGACCTTTCCCCTCCAGATCGTTGCCACCCATGAGAAGAATTTGACCCCGGTGGGAACTGCAACAAGCAAGGTACTGTACATAAAGGGAACGCGCAGATATTCGTTCATGCCAGATGTATACATATGGTGCGCCCAAACGAGGAAGCCCACCAACGCAATGCCGAGCGACGACATGGCGATCCAGCGATAGCCAAACAGCGGTTTGCGAACGAAGACCGGCAAAAGCTCAGAGATTATCCCGAGACCAGGCAGAATGAACACGTAGACCGCCGGGTGGGAATAGAACCAGAACAGATGCTGGAACAGGATAGGATCGCCTCCCTTGGCAGGATCGAAGAAGCCCATCCCAAACAAACGCTGGAACATGACCATCTGGAATGAAAGACCGATTAATTGTGTAGCAGTCATGGCTATGATCGAAGTGGCAATTGCTGCCCAGACAAATATCGGCAAACGGAAAGCGGTCATACCTTTCGCGCGCATGCGGATCACAGTGGCTATCGTGTTCAACGCGCCGAGAACGGATGACCAGCCCGCAACAATAACGCCGAGGAAGAACATCTGCATCCCGACAGGAGTGCGGGCAGATAGCGGCGGGTAGCCCGTCCAGCCGGTATCGAAACCGCCCAGTGCCATACTTGAGAGCAAAAGGATTGCAGCCGGAGGCGCAAGCCAGTAGGAAAATGCATTCAGTCGCGGGAAGGCCATATCTTGTGCACCGATAAGAAGAGGCAAGATATAGTTGATCACACCCGCAATCCCCAACAAGATTCCTATGATCATCACCATGCCATGCAGGGACATTAAGGTGTTGTACCACTGCAAACTTAGGAACTGCAATCCATGTTGGGCTAACTCAGTACGGAAGATCAGAGAAAATATGCCGCCGATCACGAGAAGCAACAAGGCGCTCAGCGTATACTGAACACCGATCACCTTGTGATCAAGTGAAATATTTATGAATTTTTCCCAGCCATCCGGATCCTGATGATGCTCAGGAGTCTCCTCGCCTTTCGCCCATTTAAACCAATCCGACACTACACCACTTCCGCCGAGGAAGGAAAGCGCACCGACCAGTCCACCAAACACCCAGGCGGGTTCAGTAAAGCCGAAAGTCGCAAAAGGGTTTAATCCCATCAGAACGCGTATCAACGTAAGGAATGACGCGCCCAACGTCCAACCGATAGCCTGCCAGAGAAAGCCATGCCACAGGGCAGATGAAAAGAATTTTTTCATGTATCCTCCACGATTAGACCTGACAAGGCTTGCTTGCCAGGTCTAAATTTATTTATTTCAGCGTCGCAATATAGGCGACAAGGTCCTTGATTTGAGCATCGGTCAAATCAAATTTAGGCATCGCTGTTGTCGTCTCAAAACCTTTGACGATCTTGGCGCTCGGTTTGGCAATTGACTCAGTTATATAAGCATCATCCGCTGTAACAGTTGTGCCGTCCGAAAGGGACACTTGTGAACCAAAAAGCCCCTGCCAAGTTGGCCCGACTAGTTTGCTGCCATCAATTGTATGGCAGCCTCGACAACCACTCGCGTTGGCAAGTTGTTCTCCACGTCCTTCTGGAGTCTGCGCGGCGACAGCGGCAATGGCTTCCTGCGATGCAACCCAGGCATCGTAATCTGCCTGCGATGAAACAACGACTGGGGCTTCCATATACGCGTGCGATGTGCCACATAATTCCGCACAACGAACCATATAATTTCCCACAAGAATCGGTGTGATGCGATAATCGGTCACGCGGCCCGGCAAGACATCCTGCTTGATACGGAATTCCGGGACCCAAAATGAGTGAATAACATCGCCCGATTCCATTTTCAAGACAACTTGCTTGTTGACCGGCAAATGAAGTTCTTTGGAAATAAATCCTTCGGGGTATTGAAACGACCAGGCCCATTGGATAGCCTTGACCTTGATCTCTGCCGCGCTGGGATCTACAACCCGAATTTCTCCCAGAGTATAGGCACCGAGATAGGCAAAGATCAACACTACAAAAAGCGGGATAATCGTCCAGGTGATCTCAAGCGGCGTATTGCCTTCGATATGTTCTGCGTCTGTAGTATCCCCCTTTTTCCGTCGGAAGACGACGAGACTATACGCTATCGGAACAATGATGAGCGCCAACAAAAACGAAATCACCTCAATATCAAGGTTCCATAGCCAATCCACGGGGATGGATTGGGCGCTGGCCTCAACCGGCATCAGATGGATGTAGTTCAGCCCAACGTTAGTCAGGGCGGCCACAAGAATGACCAGCACGCCGACAATTACAAAATGTCGCATATGCTCTCTCTCCTAGACTTTCGACTCATACATTTGCTTCTGGCACACTTTCCCCTTGTCCCACGATACAACAAATAATCGTAAAACAAGGGGCGGTTGTTAAATCCAAACTTATAAGAATAATTTCACAATCAGGAACATCTTATAATAATATTCTCGCCGAGATCACACGAGATGCCTAATTTACCAAATTTCCTCGAATTTGTCACGCATATTTGGCAAATTGCTAAAACAAAAAAAGCCGCCATTTTCAGCGACTAATAACAGATATAGTCAAATTGCTTTCAGTGCTGTCAGGACCTCTACACTGTGCTCGGCAGGGCGGACATTTTCAAAGACCTGCACAATATTGCCCTGTGAGTCAATCAAGAAAGTAGTGCGGAGCACCCCTTCGTAAGACTTCCCCATAAATTTTTTCGGTCCCCAAACTCCGTATAGATTGCAAACTTTATGATCATCATCGGCAAGAAGCGGAAAAGGAAGCTGAAATTTATTTTTAAACTTGACATGTGATTCAACTGAATCCGGACTGACGCCCAAAATAGTCACACTCGCGGCTTGATAAGCAGAATAGTCATCGCGGAAATTGCAGGCTTCCTTGGTGCAGCCGGGAGTATCGTCAGCGGGGTAAAAGTATAAGATAACGGGCTGCCCGCGAAAATCCGAGAGACGACGCAACTTGTTTGTATCGTCAAGAAGATTAAATTCGGGAGCAGGGAGTCCAGCAGAAATCGGCATAAGTGGGTCTCCTTAGGCCGATATTATAATAGAGAAATGGCTTGTTGCATTTAAGAATTATCTAAGTAAATGGAGATGGTTACTTGAATGTGCGAATAAACACGATGACTTGCCAGATCTGTTGTTCGTCCAAAACGCCCTTCCATGCCGGCATGGAAGTACCTTCTTTGCCGGTGTTGATACGCCAATACAGAAAATCATCCGCGACGGTGGAGTTGAGCATTACCAAATTGGCAGGCTTGGGATCCAAATACATACCGGCACACCGTCACCGCGACCAGTATCGCCATGACAGGATGAACAATATGTTTTGAAGATGGCTGCGCCAGCAGTTGAAGCATCTGAACTAAGAGGGTTTGTCTTTCCCGCAAAATCAGGAGGGACGGTTGCCAAAGGCACCGAAGAATTAACAGCGGAATAATTGCCGCAAGCGGATAACACTATCAGGGTGAATAAGACAACAGCAAAGATTAAATGGTTTTTCATGCACTCGCTATTATACACATAAGAATTAACAATCAAAGTGTGCGTAACAAAAAAGAGCAGACTTGAAAAAGCCTGCTCCTTTGATTTCAGAATGAGTAATTAATTCATGATCCCGATTTTCTTTAGATTCTCTTCCAGCGATTCCAATGTTGCCGGCTTAATGATCATTGCGGTTGCGCCGCCCTTCATCACGCGCGCCCGCGTCTCGGCTTGATCGTCGGACGTAATGACAATTACCGGAACAGGAATAAGCCTCGGCTCGCGGCGCAGGTATGCCAGAATTTCAAGGCCATCCACGCCAGGCATGTTGATATCGAGCAAGATCATCAGGCTTGGGGTAAATCCACTCAGTAGCGACATCGCCGAGCTGGCGCCATATGCAACACGCGCAGGAATATCCAATACCGTCATCATCTGATGAAGAGCATCAGCCGTGGAGTGATTGTCGTCAATGATGATTGCATCGTTCATTCGTCCTCTAAAATTAGAGTGCCCATCACGGACACATCGTAACCTGTCAGCTTGGAAACCGATTCTCGAAACTCATCCCCGGCTAAAAGTCGGAAGAGAGGCGCAAGCAATTCATTATCAGCATGTTCCTTCGGGATGACCAGATCATAACGTTCTTGAAAAAGCGGAATAAAATCCAAGTCAAGTGCCTGGGCCGCGGCCGCAATTCCAAGTCCACAATCAGCGCGGCCAGATGCAACCGCCACCGCAACGCCGAGATGTGTATATTCCTCCTGATTATAGCCGAGGATTTGCTCGCCAGTTATGCTCAATAAATTCAGATGATAATCGAGCAGGACGCGCGTGCCCGCACCGCGCTGCCGGTTCACAAAGCGGACCTCGGGCCGGGTGAGGCTTTCCAAATCTTTTACACGCTTCGGGTTGCCGCGCCTCACCATCAGACCTTGATCGCGCCCAACAAGCGCAACTACTTTGACTGGAATATTCGGCATGTATTGCCGAATGGATGAAATGTTGTACTCGCCTGTAGCGGGGTCAAGCAGATGTGAACCGGCCAGGTGCGCCTCGCCGCGTCGAAGCGCGACAAGTCCGCCTTGTGAGCCGACATTGGCCGATGCAAATCTACGATCATGCTCTGCTAAAAATTGTGCCAGCAAATCAAGCGTCAGATCGTGCGAGCCGATGCAAAAAATCGTACGTTCAATCTCAGCCCTGCTTCGATACAAACGAACCTTTACTTGCTCGCCCGCTTCGAGACCTTGAACACCGCGAGGCAGAAGAGCAAGGCCATCCGCTTGAACTAATGAAGTAATGACTCCTGCTCCGCGCGAAAGCGGTGCGGCCAGAAGTTTGTTACCCACCTTCCCCACCGCCACGCGGACATAATCGTCATCGCCTGCTGGAGAATTTATTTTTCTTGTCAGTATCGCGGTTTCAATTGGAAGTTCGTTTGGCCTACGTCCGAGCCACTTAGCAATAATCGGCTCGACAAAAATATCAATCGTCAGCGCAGCAGAGACGGGATAGCCGGGAACGCCGATGATCGGGACGGTAGACAATGGACAATGGACAGTGGATAACTCATCATCTGCGGTCCGCGGTCTACGGTCTACCGTCCCCAAGATTACAGGATGCCCCGGCCTGACTGCGACTCCATGAACCAAAAGTGTTCCAAGTTTTTGAACGACCTTCGCCGAAAAATCTTCAGCGCCCGCGGACGAGCCAGCATTGAGCAGAACCAAATCGTAATTCTGCGCGGCTTCTTCCACTCGTTGACAAATTAAATCGAAATCATCTTTCGTGATCGGAAAACGAGTCGGTTCGCCACCCATAGCTTTGATCTGTGCCGCCATCACCAGTGAGTTGTATTCAAGAATATCGCCAGATTTTAAATCACTACCGATCGGGGCAAGTTCCGTGCCGGTTGGAAGAATCGCCACGCGCGGCTTGCGCGCCACTTTTATTTCCTGATATCCCGCCGCGGCAATCGCACCCAAATCAGCCGGACGCAAAACATGACCAGCGGGCAAAACCAATTGCGTGGCAACAATATCTTCGCCAAGCGGGCGGACATGACTCCACGGCGCAACTGCTGCGCGGATTCGAATCAACTTAGGCGCGCGGATTGCCTGCGTGATTTCACCATGCTCATCCAACGATTCTACATTTTCAATCGGGATAACTGCATTCGCCCAATCGGGCAACGGGTCGCCTGTATCGAGATATTTTGTTTGTTTTCCAATTTCAAGCGAGACAGGTGATGAAGGTTGCGCCCCATTCGTCTCTTCAGCTTTGACCGCGAAGCCATCCATGGCGGATGCGTGATAATGCGGTGAAGAAACTTTGGCCCAGATCGGCTCTGCTGAAACGCGTCCGAGGGCATGCTCGTTGAGCAGAATCATTTCGGAAGCGAGCACCCGCCACAGGTCCGCGTCTTGAAGCGCAGACTTAAATCTGGATTGGGCTTGTTCGAGCGGAATATCGTGAAGATAGACAGACATGTATTGGGAAATTATAGTCGAACTTGCCGGTGATACAATTCGAAATATGAAAAAAATAATTTTGCTTTTCTACGTCATCGCACTGTCAGCTTGTGCGCCCAGCCCCACTTCCCGCACGTTGACCGTTTTCGCCGCAGCGTCACTCACGCAGGCGTTCGCAGAAATTGGAAAAACCTTCGAAACCATTTCCCCGGGAGTGACGGTAAAATTTAATTTCGCCGGATCACAAACGCTTCGGACTCAACTCGAGCAGGGCGCCGTTGCTGATATCTTTGCCTCGGCAAATCAAGCCGAAATGGATAACGCCGTAAAAGATGGATTGATCGAGCGAAATGCATCGCACATGTTTTTGACAAACAAACTTGTTGTGATTTCGCCGCCGAATAATCCAGCGAATGTACAGACGCTGAACGACCTGGCTAAACCTGGCCTCAAACTTGTCCTCGCCGCCGACACTGTCCCGGCCGGGAAATATGCCCGTCAAATTTTAGATAACATGAGCAAAGATTCTTTATTCGGGAGTGACTTCAAAACCAAAGTTTTGGCAAATGTGGTCTCGAACGAAAACGATGTGAAGCAAGTTGTCGCGAAAGTCCAATTAGGCGAAGCAGATGCAGGCATCGTTTATGTTTCAGACGCCGTCGCAACGCCCGAATTGAAGAACATTGAAATCCCGACAAATTTCAATGTCATCGCGAAATATCCGATTGCGGCACTAGCTAAGTCGCCTAATTCTGATTTGGCCGCGCAATTCATCGCGTATGTGCTTTCGTCAGAAGGGCAGGATGTTCTCAATAAATGGGGCTTCATGCCGGTTCAATGAGTTCCCTGCGCCGCTTCTTTCGCCACCTTGCATCAAATGGGCATCGCGACTGGATTTTCATCTTACCCAGCCTGGTTCTCATTGCCCTGCTTGGCCTGCCTTTGCTGGCTCTAGTCTTGCGCTCGCTTGACAAAAATTTTTTCTCCTACGCCCTTTCGCCAAGCGCGCTGACCTCCCTGCGTCTCAGCCTGATTACCAGCCTGATAAGCGTCGTCATCACAATTGCGTTCGGCACACCACTGGCTTACATGCTGGCACGCTGGGAATTCTTTGGCAAAAGTTTTGTTGAATTGTTGATTGACCTGCCGGTTGTTCTGCCGCCCTCGGTGGCTGGACTCGCGTTACTGATCGCGTTCGGACGTCAGGGTGTATTTGGTTCAGCATTGAGTATGCTTGGTATCAGCCTCCCTTTCACAACAACGGCCGTAATAATGGCACAAACATTTGTCTCGGCCCCACTGTATATCCGCGCGGCGCGCATCGGCTTCGCCGAAGTGGATGTTCAGATGGAAGAAGCCGCACACGTGGAGGGCGCAAATCAATGGCAATTATTCAGCGAAGTCATGTTCCCGCTGGCGGGACGCGCCTTGATCGGCGGCGCTATCCTGACCTGGACGCGCGCCCTTGGCGAATTTGGTGCGACGATTTTGTTTGCCGGAAATTTGGAGGGGACCACACAGACCATGCCTCTAGCAATCTATCTCGGCTTCGAGCGCAGTCTGGGTGTGGCGATTGCATTGTCAGTAATGCTGGTGGGAGTTTCAGTAATCTTATTATTATTGACAAGAGGCTTGGAAAAGAAACATCAAGCCAATTCAGATTAAATCAAAATCACTTCTACTATTTCCCCCGCGCTCAAACCCGTTGCATCGGGTGGGATTCGCAAAAGTCCATCTGCTGAAGCAAGTGTGAAGATCAAATTGCTTTTTCCAAAAATTGGTTCAGCGTTGTATTCGCCCCGCTCAGAGCGAAATAATTTCACCGGCCACCAATCCTCGCGGCCAGCTTGAGATGACAGGTTAACTGTCAGACGCGCGTTCACAGTAGCTTGAACCTTCGGCAATGCGCCCAATAATTTTTCAATGATTGGCACAACAAATAAATAACCATTCACCAACGCGCTGACAGGATTACCTGGCAGGCCGATCACAGCTTTACCGTTGCACGCACCCAAAATAGTTGGCTTGCCGGGGCGGGTATTTATTCCATGCACCAGCACACCAGGCACACCCAGCAACGAAAGCACTTCGGCAGTCATGTCACGCGTGCTGGCCGAGGAACCAGCGGTAATAATCACCACGTCACATTCGGTCAAAGCTTTGGATGCAGTTGAAGTCAGCACCACCATTTCGTCAGACACGATGCCATATTGCACCGCCTCCCCGCCCGATTTGATAATCAACGCGCCCAGTGTGTAAGCATTGACATCGCGGACCTGTCCTGGACGCGGGGATTGATTCGGTGCAACAACTTCATCGCCGGACGAAATCAGACCGACACGCGGCTTCCTGGCTACGCGCAAACTGGTGATTCCCAGCGCCATCAAGCCACCGATCTCGGCGGGCCGCAAGCGAACCCCGCGGCGGATGACCGTTTGACTGGCTTTTACATCCTCTCCAACTTTGATTACGTTTTCGCCCTCTGCTACAGCGCGCATGATTTCAATTTCTGTAGGGGCGGATCGCGATCCGCCCCTACCCATTGGTTGGCTGTATTCCAGCATCACCACTGCGTCCGCACTCGGAGGTAACATGCCGCCGGTGTGGATCAACGCACACTGACCTTGTTGAATTTTAAACTCAGGCGTGTCGCCCATCGGGACTTCGCCAATCAGAGTCAAATAACCAGGCAAAGAGTCGGTTGCACCAAACGTATCGCGTGCGCGGACAGCATAACCATCCACCGTCGAGCGCGGGAACTCAGGCAACGGGTGCGGCGCGACAACATCTTCGGCGACAACGCGGTCGAGGGCGTTGGCAGAGTCAATTGACTCAGAGTCCGCCTCAAGTCGTGCGAGATGCGAAAGCAAAAGCGTACGGGCTTCGTCAGGTGGAAGAAGAGTCAAGAATTCGGGCATGGTCAGTCAAAATGTCAGCGAAGCCAAAAGGTGAGAGTCAAAAAATAAGCAGTGAGTCCGAGGAGAGCAATGGCATTCGCCATCAAAAGATTCCAAACAGGCTTCGCACCAAGCGCAATATTGTGCAGTGAATAGATTTGCAGGAGAGCAAAAGGCAAAGTTAGAAAGGCAGGCCAAAGCAAACCAAGAGAGAAACCGAGGAGCGGCGCGGCTGCAAAAAGGAAATATGCAGCAATGATCAATGCATGATGCAGAGGAACTGTACGTTCCCAACCAAGGCGCGTGAGAAAAGTATCGCGCTCGTATTTGATATCTTCGGCATAGGCGGGAAAATCAAGAGCAACAAAAGCCGCAAAAGCAAGCACAGAAAGAGGGATAGTTATGACAATTATGAGGCGATGAACATTGCCTGCCTGCAAAAGAAAGCCAATCGACGGCACGAGATAGGCAAGCTGAATGGCAAGCAGAAATTCGCCGAAACCTTTGGTCACCAATCGAAGCGGCGGGACAGAATAGATCACGATAACCAAAAGAGAGGTTGCAAGAAATAGAATAGACGATCCCGTGAGACTGCGATCACGGAAAAGGAGAAAGGCAATCACACCTGCAGCAGTCAGCGCGGCAAGAGAAATATACAACGCTGCGTCCTGGATAGCTTTGCGTTCAGCGCGAGTTTCATCAGGGACAATCGGCTCATTGAATGGGCGGAATACTTCGACAAGCAAGCTCATGGATAACTGCGCCACGAGAATCGCCAGCATTCCCAGCCAAAAAACAGACGGGTTATACTGGTTGCCTAAATAACGCGCAATGCCCGCGCCGAGTACATAAGTCAACGCAGCGAGGAACAGGTAAAGTGGACGGGAGAGGCGGAGGATAGTTAGGATGCGGTTCATAACAACAGTATAAACTCAAAGAATATGAATTCTATTTGAAAGCTGGAGTAATCTGTCGGAGAAAGCATTCTTTATCAAATACGACAACCGATCCCCATCCTGTTAGACCTTCAAAAATTCTTCCAACCGAGCAACTGCTTCTGGCAGATTCTTGCGTCCGAGGCCAAGACGAAAATGATTGGCTGCATCATCGTAAGCGGTTCCAGGCAAAAGCATCACGCCCGCTTCGTTGACAAGTTCATCGCAAAAGGTTTCGACATCGCCTTTCAGCAAACGAGGAAAAGCCATCGAGCCCGCTTGCGGACGAACCCAAGAAAACAAATCAGCGTGACGCTGCATGAGTCCGTCAATCACGGTGAGATTATTTTTGATGATGTCGAGATTTCGTCCGGCCAATTTTTAACGATGGCGCATGGCAACTTCCGGCCGAAATTCGCTGGGCGCGGAAATGCAAATGGTT
>Ga0172371_10009566_pt1 | contig 13280 bp, 7 predicted proteins | sample Lak12m_FD_114543 | JGI IMG/M metagenome (GOLD analysis project Ga0172371, IMG submission 114543) | Freshwater microbial communities from Kabuno Bay, South-Kivu, Congo - kab_022012_12m | ecosystem: Environmental > Aquatic > Freshwater > Lake | place: Democratic Republic of the Congo: South-Kivu... | reverse complement strand
GTACGCCGTGACTGTAATGGCGTTCTTGAAACGGTTCATGGTCGCTTCCTTCTGCGAGTTGATGAGGCTCAGGGCGCCGTACCGGCGTTTGGGAAGTGATGGACGCCGTCACCGCGAGTATTGAGGAACTTTCAGCGTCTCTCCGTCCTTCATCGCGGACAGGTGCGCATAGTAGCCGGGGACGGTCATGTTCAACGCGTCGATCACATCCACCGCCGGTTTTCGGGCCCGGAGAATGGCGTCGATAAAGTCGTCGCCCAGGTAGCCGTGCGAGCCGCCATGTCCGCCCGGCCCAACCCTCGGCGGCAGAGCGTACTTCTGGATTTGCAGACCGCTGTTGATCGCCTCGTCGTAACGTTTCTTGCCGGTCGCATCGCCGACGAAAGTCCGGTTGTATCCGGCGTACTCGCCCCGGATGCGTCCCGCTTCCAGGTATTCGCCCTGCGACGAGCAGATGATCATCCGCGAAAGGCCGCCTTCCGCCGTTCGGAACAAGCCGACCTCCGACGTGAAGACGTTTCCAATCTCGTTGGGAACCCGCTTGGATTCGTCAAACAGCGGAGTCCCTCGGCACGACACGTCGATGAAGCTCTTGTGCGTTACCCCGACGTAGTAGGCGGTGGCGTGCGTTGGGTACCACATCGGGCAGCCTTTCTTGCGCCAGTCCTTATAGGAACCCAACGTCGGGGCGCCCAGGGTATGCGGATGGCAATACTCGCCTTCGGAATAGACGATGCGACCAAACACGCCGGCGGCAAAGAGCTTTTCCATGGCGTACAGGTCGTCATGAAAAACGGAAGTCTCGAACATGGCATAGACCAGCCCTTTGTTCTTCCGGCAGCATGCGAGCAGTTTTTCGGCATCCTCGATGTCGCCACGGAAGGCCGGCACGGCGGTGGCCACATGCTTGCCATGCTCCATACAGAGGATGGCGTGCCTGGCGTGGGCCGGCGCGTCGGTGGCGCAGTAGATGGCCTCGATCGAATCGTCCTTGACCATCTCTTCCAGCGACGGGTAGGTCTTCTCGCATTTCGCCTTGCGGGCCATGTCGGCACAGCGATCGGGAAACAAATCGCTGACCGCCACCAATTCGACGTTGGGATGGTTCTGGAGATCAAACGCCAGGCCGAATTGGCATACGCCATGCCCGACGATTCCGACACGAACCTTGCGGTCGCTGAAGGGTTTCCATTTCTTGGTTCGGTCGTAGTTGGTCTTGGTCTGGTCAAAGCCAGGGATCTCCTCGGCCGCCTGGGCGGAAGCGAGCGGGGAACTCCCAGCGGCAGCAGCGGCCACGGAAGCGGCCAGGAACGAACGGCGTGATACATGCGTCATGGCAGGGGCTCCTTTCCAATGCGTAAGCTTCCAGCTTGCGATGCCACGATCCGCCGCACGCTGGAAGCTTACAACACTTTTCTCCAAACGATGCTTAGCGTATGACTTTACCTTCTCTTCCCCTTGCTCGTCGATCCACGGGCGGAAATACTCGACTTGCTGCGGTGAAGGGAAGAGAACTACCACAGGCTATTGATCAACTCGACGGACCGGTTGACCAGCACCTGTCCGCCTTCCGGGCCGACCTAGTTGCTGGCGACTACGGCGCTGTAGCTGCCGCCCTTGACTGCCCGCTCCGTCGGCAAGTACCCGCTGGAGCCGTTGGTCAGTTGGAGCACAAAGGTCTGCACAGCCTTGCTCCGCGCCTGCATCTGCACGCCGTAGTCGAGGAACAACTCAAACGGATTGGTGACGATCGCCACGTTGCCGATTCGCAGGGCGTGGACTTCGACGGAGAGCGTGGGTTGCTTGTCCTGAGTGCGATAGCGGTCGACTGCCTTTTGGTGCCACAAGCGCCGCCGCGAGGTGTCTCCCTTTTTTGTCAAGGCGTCAATTTCGGCTTGGGCCGCAGCCGCCTCCCGCTCGGTCACTTTCCGCACGGGCAGAGCCACATCCTCGACCTTGTGTACAAACGGGACAGCGGTGCGCACGTCGCTGCGGACCAGCGGGCAGACATCGTTGATCCCGCCCACAATCCGCCGGGCGACCTCCTGGGGATACGACAGCCCGCGGAGCTTGAGCATCCGTTCTTCGGCCGCTTTGCGGTACATGCGGTGCGGCGACTGGTCGCCGGCGGCGGCCGGCCAGCCCAGCACGAGAGTGTTTTGGTGGTCGCCCGTCTGGAATTGTTGGCGGACGTCGTGCCAAAAATCGGCGTTGATCCTGGAGCCGGATTCGACCTCCTGCGAGGGGCAAGCCACGTTCACAGCCACGGCCAGCGGCGGCTGCCGGGCGTCGTGCCAGAAAAAGAGCAACTCCAGGCCGTGGTCCTCGTAGCCTTCGATGCCGCGGAAGTCCGCACGGTCGGTCTTGCCGTACATGGCGGCCGAACCGTTGGCATACACCGCGCGGCGGTTGTAGCCGACCACCGCATGTCCCAGGCCCCAACTGACGCCGCCCGGCCAGCGCTGCCTCCAGGCATTGCCGATCAGTTCCTCTAGGCGCTCGACGAGAAACGCCGCGAATTGGCTCGGGTGCATCACGCCTTCCCGAGGAATTTCGTATTTGCCTTCCTCGGTGACTCCCGAGGTGTGCGTGTGCGTGGCCGTGAAGATGACCTTGCGCGCGTCCACTTCGGGCAACTTCTCGGCCAGACGCCGGCGGGTGGCGGAAAGCAGGGGCGGGCGAATCGCCACCAGATCGCAGGAGACCAGGACCGCCTGGTCCACGCTCTGTCCGTCCTGCCGAGCCTCGATCGCCACCGCCGTCGCGGTGATCGGGTTGTCCACGCCCTTGGAAATTCGCGTATGAAACTGCCCATCCAGGGCGATCGGCTGATCCGGCGTGATGCTCGTCGTGGCCGCGCCGATCCGCAACTCCGTATCTGCGGCCAAAGTGGCATTGGGGACGAGGCAGGCCGGCACGCCGGCCATCCCCCACAACATCAACCATCGTGTCAAGCAACGCATCGGTTCCTCCCTAATCTTCCACCTGATGTTTCACCTAATGCTTCTTCCATAGTACCTGGATCGTTTCGACCGTGCGATCAACCAGCACCTGTCCGCCTTTCGGGCCGACGATGTTGGTCATCACCGTGGCGCTGTAGTTGGTGAATGGCTGGTCATTCAGGGCCCCGGCCGCGACGGCACGCGGCGTCGGAAGGTAGTAGGCAGGCTGCCGGCCGCCGGCAGCCAACTGGATCAGGAACGTCTGAACGGCCGGGCTACGAGCCTCGATCTGCACGCCGTAATCGACGAACAGCTCGAAGGGATTGGTGGCAATCGCCACGTCGCCCAGACGCAGCACGTGCAACTCCATGTCATACGTCTTCCAATCGCCCTTTTGCTGAGCGCGATAGCGCTCGGCCACCAGACCGTAGAGATTCCGGGTCCAACGATCGGTCTTCTTGGGGGTAGTCCGGCCATCGATCTCTGCGCACACCTTCTGGGCAACGGCATATTCATCGTCGGTGACGATGCGGGTCGGCAATTCGACCTGGCGGACCCGATGCATCAGGGGCACGTCGGTGCGGATGTCCTTGGCGATCACGCCGGAGACGTCTTCGAACGTGCTGGCAATCCGGCGACCGATCTCTTGCGTGTAAGTCAGGCCACGAAAGTCCTCCATGCGCTGTTGGCTCTTCCGGGAGAACTGCGGTCGGGGCGTCTGGTCGCCGGCAGCAGCACAGAATCCCAGCACGCACACATTCTCCCCATGACGCTCGTGGATCAATCGACGCACGTCGTGCCAGAAGTCGGCGCTGACCTTGGTGCCGCTGGCGCATTGCGCCGTGCAAGCCAGGGTCATGGCGGTCGCCTTGAGCCGTTTCTGCGAGTCATAGAAGCACAACACGTGCATGGCGTGGTCTTCATAGCCCTCGATCTGGCGGAATTGGGGATCGTCGGTATTGCCGTGCATCTTAGCCGTGCCGTCGCTGTACACCACGCGGCGATTGTGACCCGCCACCGCGTGGCCCAGCCCCCAAGCCACGGCCCCGGCCGCCCGGCTCTCCCAGGCCTTCACGACGGCCGCGCCCATGCGCTGGTACAGCCAGGGCACGTACTCCTTGGGCTGCATGGCGTCGCCGTAGTCCTTTTCATCGTAACGGTCTTGCTGCAGCACGGGCGCGTCGTGGGTGTGCGTGGCTGCCAGGAAGAGCTTGTTGAGATCAAAGCCGGGCAGGCGGCCGGCCAGGTGCTTGCGGAACCCTTCTTGGATTCCCGGCCGGATGACACACAGATCACACGAGACCAGGATCGCCTGGTCCAAGCTTCGCTGGCCGTCGCGCGATTCCAAGGCCAGAACGTTGGCGGTAAGCCGGCTGAGGACTTCGCGCGCAATGCGCACCGAAGAGCCGCCGGTCAGCGGAAGCGGCCGATCGGGCGTGATGTCCGCCGTGGCGGCGCCGATCCACAACTCGGCTGTCCTTGCCGACCGGTCGGACCAGCCGAGTGCCAACAGCAACACAATGGTGACAACCATGGAATTGGGCTTCTTGGCGTTCATGCGTGCTTCGGGCTTTACGGCGCCCGCTCCTGTTGTGTCCGGATGAAAGGGTTGTCTAGCAAGCTTCCTATTTCAGCAGCCAGCGGACGGCCGAGGCTTCCGCCGTGGTGGCGGTCAGGACATCAGGGCAGGCAGCCCGCACGCTGGAGCAGGTTGCGAGTGATTTGCTGCACGCGCGGATCGGGGCCGTGGGGTCGGCTCCAGTGCGACCAGGGCAGCGTGTGACCGGGCGGCATGCTCAGATCTTGGCACCAGAAGATCGTCGCCGCATTGAAGACGAAGTTGCCTTTGGGCCCGGGATATATGGTGGCCGCCCACGGCGAAGGCTTCACGCCTCCCTGAAAAGCCGTGCCCTGGCCGACGATCTCCAAGCCGGGCAGGTCGGTGGGCGGGTCGCCGTGGTACTCCCAGCCGATGAGCCCCGGCACGCGGTCGCCCTTCTTCATGCCTGTACCGGCGAAGATCCAGTGCTCCGGCTTCACGCAGATCCAGTCGCCGCCGCCGTTGATCGGGCTGGAGTTGCGAGCGCCGATCAGGTAGCCTTCGTCCGGGCCGCGTTCGGGAAATGGGCCATGTTTCTGGATGCGTGCCTCGATCCACTGGTTCGAGCCACCGTACGGCCCGCCACGGAAGGTTACCCGGTTGGGCCGGCCGTCGCTGCTCGGCTTGAAGGGGCTGACCCAGCACACCGCGTTGCCCGACAGGAACAGCAGGTTCACGCCCGAATCGCGCATCTTCGCCACGCTGTGGTACTGGCGGATGTCCCAATACTCATCGTGGCCCACGCTGATGAATGCCTTGCACTTCAGCCCATGGTCGGGGGTAATCATGTCGCTATTCGAGCAGTAGCTGACGTCGCAGCCCTGTTGCTCCAGCCAGTAGGCCAAGGGGAACTCGAAGGTCAGCCACGCGCCGGAGCCGATCGAGAGCGGATCATTGACGATTCCGGAATACTGAGCTTCGCGACCGTAGGGCCGGTCGAAACTCACGTCGGCCCAAGGGCCCTCGCCGCCTTTCGGGTGTGTGTAAACGGACGACTTGTACGGCCAGCCGTTGTAGGCCTGCCACGTGTTGTCGCTGCACTGGAAGAGGACGCCGGCCGGACGATTGTCGCGCACGATGAAGACTACATAGCTTTGCCAGTAAGGCTGGTCGTCCGCTTCCGGAAGCGTGGTGAGCCGGCCCAGATAGACTCCGCTGAGCCAGTCCTTGGGGATGGTCAACTCGGCCGACGGTTCCCAGCGGCACTCGTGCATGGTCCGGGCGTCGGGTTTGGGGGTGGGCTGCGGCGTGCCCGCCAAAGGCCCGATTTTCTTCACGAGGCGCGCCCCGCGACCGCCGTAGTAGCCCGTGCGGAAGATCTCGATCTGGAACTTCGACGCGGGCTGCGTCGAGACCATGATTTGCAGCTTCTCGCCCGCCGCCGCGCTCTGCCGCGAGCAGTAGCCTTCGATGGCCAGGCAGCGGCATCCGTCCGGCTTGTCGACGCGGGTTCGTGTGAGTTGCCAGTCCGCGGCGCCTTCGCGGGCGTTTTCCTGCTGGATCAGGTTTGGCCCGGTTGCGCGCCCGTCTGCGCAGAGACTGTTGCGTACGCCGAGCGCGCCGGCAACGATTAGCGCCAACACGACAGCCGCGCCTCTGAGAAGTTTACGTCGGGTGATCGAGTTTGATTCCAGAACGCTCATTGCACACCTCCTATCGATTGTGTCGCTGCCTACGTCACTGCTCGGGCCGCGCACCGCGACCGCGCTGCCAAGCATCGAGGACGTCTCTTTGGGCAGGGCCGGAACGACGAGTTCTACTCGCTCGTCTGGCCATGCTCATTTCAGCTCCGCGAACATCTCCAGCAAAGCGTTGACGATCTTGGTCGAGGCCAGCACTTCGACCTTGTTGGTGCCCAGCCAGGTCTCGTACCCTCCCAGTTTGTGCTGCTCGGGCGTGGGCAGGTAACCGTAGCCGCCGTTGGCCAACTCCATGGTGAAGCTGGGCTTCAGCGGGTTGCGGGCCTTCAACTCCAAGCCGATTTCCGAGAAAACCTCGAAGGGGATGGCGCTGATGCCCAACTCCCCAATCCGCACTGCTTGCAGGATTACGCGGACCGTTTCGGGCGAATTCTGCAACAGCAGGGCGCTTTGCGCATAGCTGCGCTCGTGAGGAAATCGATCCGGACGCTCAGGCTCGGAGAGCAACTTCTTGGCGTGTTCCAGTTGCGCCGGCGTCGGCCTGCGGACCGCCAACTCCAATTCCCGCTGGCGCATACCAAGGGGCACCCGGTCGTGCCAAACGAGCTTCTTGTATTGCTGACAGACGGCCTGGGCGCACTGATCAGCCACGAGCCGAATCTGCTCATAGGGCTGCTTCTTCGGGCGGGGAACCGCGTAGTTGACGTTGTTGATGTTGCCGCTGGTGCCGTTGCTCATGGCGGCCACGAAGGGCGGGTCCTGGCGATCGGCGCCGAGCAGCTCTTGAATGCGGTCGGCGAACACGGCGAAATAGTCGGCCGAGATGTGATTGGGACCGGTCCCGCCCACGTAGTGCAGCGAGTAATTGGCCAACAAGCCCAGCGGCCGGCCGTCGAGAGTCTCCAGCGCCAAGAAGGCGATTTGCGGATCGACGGGCCCGGCCGGCTTGAGCAGGTTCGGGCTGTTGCCGGGGTTCATCTTGGCGTGGTCCGGCTCGCCGAACGGATTGAACAACTCGGTGCCCGGCTTCATCAACCACCGCCGGCAGAACACCTGCCCCGGCAGGTCCGCGGTTCCCCAGGCGACCCGTGCCGGCCGCAGATTGTTCATCGCGCACCGCACTCCGTCAGCAATGCGATGGGCCGCGAACCGCTGATACTCGGTGAATTCCTTCTCGGGCTGGAGCGGATTCTTCCAGCGCGCGCTGACCGACGAGTGCGTGTGCGTGCAGGACATCAACATGCGGTCCGCAGGCAGTCCGGTCGCCTCGCTCACCTGGCGCTTGGCATCGTCCAGCACCTCGCGGCTGATGTAAATGTTGTCGCTGACGATCAGCGCGATCCGCGTCGTGCCATCGTCGAGGACGAAGCATCGCGCGTGCAACTCGTCGTGGACGTACTTGGCCGGCGGTGGAGTGCCGAAGTTGCCCACCAGCCCGTCGCCCAGCCAGGGCGTGATATTGCTGGTAGCCACCCCCGCCAGGAATTGCTTCTTGCCCGGCGATTGGGCAGCGGCCGACGCGGCCAGCAAGGAAGTCGTCATCAGGATCGATAGTGCAAGTCGGTACATGATTGCCTCTGCTAAGGTTGTAGTTGTTGGTTCGGCACCATGCGTCAGTTGGCGCGTGCGGGAGACTCCAGCGCGATGCCCAGGTTGGCCGCCCGGTCCAGCGCGAAGATCGTCTGACGGGTGCCCTGGGTGAAATCTTTGCCGATGCCGCCGGTGCTTCCCTCGAGCAGCTTGCCCACCATTTCACGCCAGAAGGCGGCGTAACGCGGCTGGTGTGTGAACTCGTAGGCTGCGGCCACGATCTCGGCATTCAGAAGGCAGGTGGCGCCCCGGCCACCCGCATTACGGTACTTGGCGCAGTTGGTGATGTAGCGGAAGCCCTGGCCGGCGATCCAGCTTTCATTCATCAGCCAATCGGCGCCTCGCACGATCATCTGCCGCACCTCGGGGCACTGTTGCGGCTCTTCGTCCAGATAACGCAGGATGCCGAACGAGAGCACGCCCACGGCAAAGGCCTTGCCGCCGTAGGTGGGCACGTTGTCGGTCTCGCTCAAGGGTGGCCAGTGCGGCCATCCGCCGCTTTCCGGGTCCTGACGCTCCTCGACGCGCTCGATGATCAGCCGGGCTGCGTTGAGGTAATAAGGGTTGCCGGTGAAGCGGTAGGCCGTCACGGCGTTGATCAGCGGCCAGGCGGCGGTCCGCTCGATGCTGAAATCGAACCGCGGCGTGAGTTTCTCGGCCTGGTTGGTGCAGACCCTCTCGGCCACGTCGCGGAGAAAACGGTCGCCGGTCAGGGCCGCGAACATCCAGTTGCCTTCCTCGAAGATGTGCCCTTGGCGATCGATGGCCCCGTGCAGCATGCTGCCGCCGTAGAGGTCCAGGTAGCCTTCCAGCAGTCTGTCCCCGGGACACAGCGCGCGAAGATCGTCGGGCTTCAGCGGAGTGCCGACGTGGTTGAAACTGTGCTCGTAGACCAGTCCATTGAGATCGGCCGCGGCCGGTCCGTGTAGCGTGTCGACGCTGCTGACGTGGCGGGCCATTTCCAGACCGCGGAGGAAGTAGCGGCGATCGCCGCTGCGCATCCACTCGACGGCCGTCGACCATGCCATGTCGTACTCGCTGTTGCCGTAGTTCAATACACGCTCGCCGAACCAGTCGCCGAAATGCATCCAACCGTAGGTCCGCTGCTGCTGACGATCGGCCAGGCTCTTTTGGAAACTGGCCTCGTAGTAGCGCTCGTACTGTTCCCACTTGCCGCGCGTACGGGCGAAGATCGGACGGCCCAGCACGCCCGTGGCGCAGAGGTACGCGGGCGGGGCCTGGGGCAGAAGTGGTTGGCTCGTCCACTCGGCCAACTGCAGCGGCGGCTCGGCCGGGTCGTGCCCGACCCACATCTGCCGGCGGATCAATTGCCCTCCGCTGACGCGGTATAATCCGTCTTGGCACCAGGCATAGAGCTTGCAGAACAGCTTGCGGCTGGCCGGATCGCCATAAGCATCTTTCGGCAAGGGCGGCAGCAGGTCCACGCGCAGCCCCTCCGGCCGGACGGCCAGGCCATTGGGATAGGCCTCCCAAAAACGCGGCACACATACGGCCATGCTTTGGCGGTCGGCCCGCAGCACGGCCAGTCCCGTGGCCCGCTTGCCCTCCCGCGTGCCCGAGGGCGTCTGCAGAACAAAATGATCGTCGCGATCCTGGACGAGCGACAGGCCTTGCCCGGTGATGGGCATCAGCGGCATGTCGCCCAGCGAGCCTTGGACCTGCCCCTTCAGCGCGGGACCGAGCAGGCTGATCGATCGCAACGTGCGGAAAGTGCGCGGGCCCTGGTCGCTGCTGACCGAAATGTCCCAGCCGTGGAGCCGGCCTTGCCACAGCTCCAATCGCACCAGGTACGACCACCCCGCCGGCCCTTGCGGACCGACCAGCGGCCCGGCCCACTTCACGGCCGCGCGAACAGGCCCATTGCTCTCGACGGCGAAGCTCGCGGGGTCGGCCGGTCCGCAGGCGAGCGCAACGCCTTGGCCGTCGATCACCTGAAAGCCACCCAGCGGGAAACTGCGCTGCTTGGTGACTTCGATGCGCTCGCCGCCGGCCACGAGCGTCCAGGCCTGAGAGTTCTCGTCAATCGCCAACAAGCGTTCGCCCGTGGCCCGCTGTGGCCAGTCGCGCCTGGCCTGCAGACGATAAGTGACCGGCTTCGGCCCGGTATCGGCCAGGAAGCTCAGTACGGCCCACTTGACGCTGCCGTCGGGCCAGCGGGAAAACAATTCGGCCTGCAACGGCGCGGGCTTGCCTTGCGGGTCGAACAGGCGCAGGTCCTCAACGCGGGCCAGCCGGCCGCGGCCAAAGGGCATACCGATCGTGGTCGGCCAGCCCGACCGCGGTTGCGCGGTCGGCTCGACGACTTCGAGCGGGATGTTGTCGGGCACGGTGGCCGGCGCAGTCGGCGGGGCCGCCCGGAAGCGAAGCACGTCGGAAACGATCGCACGCCCGGCGTGCCGGCTCACCACGCGAGCCTGGCAGGGCTTCGCCGGGTCCAAACCTGACAATCGTACGCGATGGTTTCGGCCGCGATAGACGCTGGGCTCGGTCTTCTGCCGAAAGTCGTCCGTGCCAAACTCCACATGCCCACTTTCCATAAGGCGGCTGGTGGTCCAGCAGAGGTCGACCTGGCCGGGTGTTTCCGACCAGGCCGTCAAATGCTCGCACTTGGGCTCGGGCAGCACGATGGGCACGGTGGCCAGCAGCAGCTTGTCTACGCGGCAGACGGCCTGGCCGACGCAATGGAAGCTCAGCCGATCACCGGCTCGTAGGTCCAGCGGCTCGTTGAAGCAGAACAGAACCGGCTCGTCTTCGGTGCCGGTGGCGGCGATGCGCCCCACTTCCCTCCCGTTGACCATCACCGACAACTCCTCCATGACGGCTGCGGCGTCGGTCATCGCCAGGGCCGGCCAGTAGCGGCCGGCCGTCTTGATCACGTACGTGAAGGCCGCGCCGGGCGCAGCGCCGCGCAACCAACCGCCATTGCCTTCGCGTACGAAGCCCGACAGTTCCAAGTCGCCGATGAACACCCCGAAACCCCGTTTGCCCTTGTTGAGCCAAAGCTCCAGGCCGCCGTAGGCCTCCTCGCGGCGCACGTTCGCCGAGCATTGGGGAACGGGCAGGAAACGCAGATAGTCGTAGTAAGCCGGGCCGGGATTGTTCTCCGGCGCAGCGAAGCGATCGTCGATCCAGATTTCGAAGGGCTGGGTGCCAATCTGCCGCCGGCCCAAATTCAGCTCGCCGCCGGCATAGCGTTGCCACTGCTTCCCATCCAAGGAATAGGCCAAGGGACGACCGGGCGCGCTGACGTACACCTGGTACAGGCCCGAATTCAGGCCGCGGACCACGCTATGCAACGGCGGGGCGCCTTCCTCCGGGGTGGCGCGATCGGCCTTCACCGGCGGCGAGGCGAGCACGGCCCCGCCTGATCGTTTCTTCTCGATCTGCGCTTCCTTGGTCCACAGGTTCCAATGGTCGGCAGTCGTGCGGTCGCGAAGCCAAGCTCCAGCCGGCTCGGAGATGGCTTCGGCCTCGAAGACGATTCCCGGCGGCGTCACCGCGGATGCCATCTGCGGGCACAACGACAGCGCGCACCAGGCGCAACAACACAAAGAGACCGATCGGTTCATGGCATGCCCAGGGGATGGGACGCGGTGGGATAAATCGTCGAGCGAACAGCCACCACCATACCACGGCCGCCGACGGCAAGCCAGAGAGGCCGCCGTTTCGCCCAACGGCGTTGCCGCTCGCTGGCCATCGTGTTCACCATCACCACATGCCGTTGACCATCTTCAGCGTCTCTTCTACGAGCACCTGGCCGCCTTCGGGCCCGACCGTGTTGCTCTGAATGACTGCGCCGTATCCGCCGCCCTTGACGGCCCGCTCCGACGGGAGGTACGTTCCGCCGCCGTTCGCCAACTGGACAACCAGCGTCAAATTTGCCTTGCTCCGCGCCTTCATCTGGATGCCGAAGTCGGTGTAAAGCTCAAAGGCGTTGGTGCAGATGACCGCGTCGCCGATTCTCAGGACGTTCACCGGCGTTGAAAACAGGGGATGCGGATTCTCGGCCAGCTTCTCGTAGCGCGCGGCAATCCGCGCGTTCCAGTTCCCCATTCCCCGCGCGCCGCTGTCGCCCGTCTCTTTGGCGCGCTTCAGAAACTTTTCCGCTTCCGCCTTGCAGGACTTGTACTCCGCCTCGGTGACAAGCCGCTCGGGCAATTTCAGGACCTTCGCCTGATGCTTCACAACCACGTCGGCCGACTTGGCGTCTTTCACGACCTCGTAAACTTCCTCAACGCCCTGCACGATGCGGCGGGCAATTTCCTGATTCCGGCTGAGCTTGCGCAGCTCTCGCATCCGATCGTCGGCCGCTTGCCGATAGCGCAGATGGGGTGAGAGATCGCCGGCGGCGCCGCACAGCCCGACGACCACCACGTCTTCCCCATGCGCCTGGTGCAGGCTCTTGCGGACCTCGCCCCAGTAGTCCGCGTCGATCGTGTTGCTGTTCTCCCCCTCCTGCGACGGGCAGGACACGTTGACGAGCATCGCCAGGAGCTTGTCGCTTGTGTCCCAGAAGAACATGCTGTTGACGTCGTGGTCTTCCACCCCTTCGATCGCACGGAAGTTGGGGTCGTTCGTCTTTCCATACATCACGGCCCTGCCGTCCGCGTAGACGGCGCGGCGATTATACGCGACCACGGCGTGTCCGAGTCCGTAGGAGAACTTCGCCGGCCGCCGGCTCTTCCACGCCGCCGCAGCGGCCGCCGAAATCCTGGCTGCCGCAAAAGCATTGTATTTCGATGGCTGCATGACGTGCGGATCGTCCGACGCATACTGGCCGTCATTCTGGCAGGGCGCGGAATGGGTGTGCGTCGCGGCGATGATTACCTTGCTGAAACCGACCTCCGGCAGGGCCTTGTACATTGCCTCCTTGAAGACCTTGAAGAAGGGCTCGTAAATGACGACGGTGTCCATGCTGATCACAATCGCCTGATCGAGGGCTTTATCGCCGTCGCGGGATTCCAACGCCACAAGGTTGGCCGTCACGGGACAGGACACGCCCTGGGAAACGCGGGCATTGAATTGCCCGGAGAGAAACACGGGCTGGTCGGGGGTAATGTCGCACGAGGCGGCGCCTACATGGAGCGTCGCGGCGCTGGCGTCCGTGACGACATAAACAGCGACGACCCCCAGCAAGGCAAGGAAGCTACAACGTACGGCGCTCATGGCAGGATCTCTTTCATTTCGAAGGTGACGATCAGAAATCGGTTTTCGGACCTGTCCCGGGGACGGCGAACGAACATCCGGCCCGGGGCTGAGCCCTTACGGCGCAAGCTTCGCCAGACGCATCGCCTGGGCATCCAGGAATTCAATGGACTTCTTCACGCCATCGCGAGGATGGTCCGGATCGCAGTGGCATTCGATGCTCAACAGAACTGGTCCTTTCTTGACCTTGGCCAGCGTCTGGAGCATCTTAGACAGGTTGCCGACGCCGCTGCCCAGCGGAACCCCGCGTCCCGAGGCGTTGAAGGCGTCGAGATCGTGAAT
>Ga0172371_10009564_pt1 | contig 13282 bp, 9 predicted proteins | sample Lak12m_FD_114543 | JGI IMG/M metagenome (GOLD analysis project Ga0172371, IMG submission 114543) | Freshwater microbial communities from Kabuno Bay, South-Kivu, Congo - kab_022012_12m | ecosystem: Environmental > Aquatic > Freshwater > Lake | place: Democratic Republic of the Congo: South-Kivu... | reverse complement strand
GCTGAAATTCATGGAAGGGAATCTGGGCGCGTCCGAATACGGCGTCTTCGCCAACAAGTGCTGGCCGTCCTACGAGCCGTTTTTCGGATTCGTCCCCTGCTACGTCAATTCGCGGCTGGCGGGCCGCGGTATCCCAGTGTCGTGCGAAGTGGACATCTACGGCACGCTGAGCGAATACATGGCGACGTGCGCGACGGAGCTGCCGGCGACGCTTCTCGACATCAACAACTCCGTGCCCGCCGACATGTTCAAGTCGGCGAAGAAAGCCGTGGGCGATTACAAGCCGACCGACCTGTTCATGGGATTCCACTGCGGCAATACGCCCTCCGCCTGTCTCGTCGGCGGAGGGATGAAATACCAGCTCATCATGCACCGCCTGATGGAGCCCGGGAAAAAGCCGGACATCACGCGCGGCACGCTCGAAGGCCGGATCAAAGCCGGGCACGTCACCATCTTCCGTCTGCAGTCCACGGCCGCGACCGAGCTTCGCTCCTACGCGGCCCAGGGCGACGTGCTGGACATCGACCCGAAATCCTTCGGCGGGATCGGCGTGTTCGCGATCAAGGAGATGGGCCGGTTCTACCGGCACGTCCTCATCGAAAAGCGGTTCCCCCACCACACGGCGGTCGCTTTCGACCATGCCGGCCGGACGCTCTTCGCCGCCGTCCGGATGCTCGGCGTCGAAGACATCGGCTATAACCGGCCGGCCGGAAGGCCGTATCCGACGGAAAATCCGTTCGGGTAAGCTTAGGCAGACACATACCAAATCCGTAGGATTGGGTATGTGTCTGCGATTTCCCCTCAGCGCAGGGCGGCCTTGAGCGTCGCGCCGATGTCGGCCGGGCTGACCGCGACGTGAACCCCGCCCGCCCGCAGCGCATCCATCTTTTCCTGGGCCGTTCCCTTGCCTCCGGCGATGATGGCGCCGGCGTGGCCCATCCGCCGCCCGGGAGGGGCGGTCTGGCCGGCGATGAAGCCGACGACGGGCTTGGGAAATTCCTTCTTGATGAACGCGGCGGCCTCGTCCTCGGCCGTGCCGCCGATCTCCCCGATGAGGATGACGGCTTCCGTGCCGGGATCTTCCTTGAACAGCTTCAGGAGCTCGATGTACTTCAGGCCGACGATCGGGTCGCCGCCGATGCCGACCGCCGTGGATTGTCCAAATCCCTGCTTCGACACCTGCTGGACGGCTTCGTAGGTCAGAGTTCCCGAGCGGGAGATGATGCCGATCGTCCCCGGCCTGTGGATGTGCCCCGGCATGATCCCGATCTTGCACTTGCCTGGCGAGATGATCCCGGGCGTGTTCGGTCCGATGAGCGAGACGGGCTTGTCGCGGAGGAACGTCTTGACCTTGATCATGTCGAAGGTCGGGATGCCCTCGGTGATGCAGACGACCAAGCCCACGCCCGCGTCGGCCGACTCCATGATGGCGTCGGCGGCGGCGAATGGCGGAACGAAGATGGCCGCCGCGTTGGCCCCCGTGGCCCGGACCGCCTCGGACACGGTGTTGAAGACCGGCACGCCGAGGTGCATCGTCCCGCCTTTGCCCGGGGTCATGCCGGCCACGACCTTGGTCCCATATTCCAGCATGCGCTGGGCATGGAACGTGCCTTCGCCGCCCGTGATCCCGAGAACGACGACTTTCGTGTTTTCGTTGACGAGAATGCTCATGTTCGACTCCTCGCGCCCTCGGCCTCAGGCGCCCTTGACGAGGGCCACGATCTTCTCCGCGCCCTCCCTCATGCTGTCGGCCGACTGGAACGCCAGCCCCGATTCGGCCAGGAGCTTCTTGCCGAGCTCCACATTGGTCCCCTCGAGGCGGACGACGACCGGGATCTTCGTCCCCAGCTCCTTGGCCGCCTTGATGACCCCGGAGGCGATCATGTCGCAGCGGACGATGCCGCCGAAGATATTGATCAGCGCCCCCTTGACGTCCTTGTCCGCGACCAGGATCTTGAAAGCGTTTGTCACCGCCTCCTCCGTGACGCCGCCGCCGACGTCGAGGAAGTTGGCCGGCATGCCGCCGGCGTACTTGATGATGTCCATTGTGGCCATGGCCAGGCCGGCGCCGTTGACCATGCAGCCGACGTTCCCGTCGAGCTTGATGTAGTTCAGATTGTATTTGGACGCCTCGACCTCGAGCGGCGACTCCTCGTCGAGGTCGCGCATGGCCAGGATGTCGGGGTGGCGCTGGAGGGCGTTGTCGTCGAAGTTCATCTTGGCATCCAGGGCCAGCACGTCGCCCGGCTTGGTGATGAGAAGCGGATTGATCTCGGCCATCGAGGCGTCGGTCGCCTCGAAAGCTTTATACAGGGCCGTGATGAATTTCACGCCCAGCTTGAACGTCTCGCCGCTGAGCCCCAGCTTGAAGGCCAGGCGGCGGGCTTGGAATCCGGCAAAGCCGGCTCCGGGATGGATATATTCCTTGAAGATCAGGTCGGGCGTCTCGGCGGCGACCTTTTCGATCTCCACGCCCCCCTCGGTCGAGGCCATGACCACGGCCGATTCCCTGGCCCGGTCGATGACGATGCCGATGTAGAGCTCCCGGGCGATCTCGAGGGCTTCCTCGACGAGGACCCGCTTGACCACCTTGCCCTCCGGACCCGTCTGGTGGGTGACGAGGGTCATGCCGATCATTTTCCGGGCCAGCGCCTCGGCTTCGGCCGGCGTCGCGGCCAGCTTGACCCCGCCGCCCTTGCCCCGCCCGCCGGCGTGGATCTGGGCTTTGACCACGACGCGGGACGCGAGCCTTTCGGCGATCGCGCGCGCCTCGGCCGGCGTGTTCGCGACGTCCCCGCGGGGGACCTTCACCCCGTACTTGGACAGAATGCTCTTGGCCTGGAATTCATGGATTTTCATCTCACTCTCCCACGACAGTTGAATAAATGGAGGAACTATTCATCCCGGTTCTGCTCTCGCGGACCTCAATCCGCCGCGACGGACGCTTCAATTTAGCAAAGGCCCCAACGGTTGTCAATGAACCGGCCAGGTGATAATATGTTTGAAGAACGATCATCCTAATCAAATGGGAATCGCATCAACTCCAGGAAGGGCGCGCTTTGGGAGGTAACGGGATGAATATCCATCGGCTATGTTCCCTGCCCTGCCGATTTGGATTCATCGCGCCATCACTGCGACGATTGAACGTCGAAAATCGTCTTTTATTTGTTTCTAGTAATAACAAGAATTAGAAAATGAGTAAACCTTCCATAAAACCTCATGAAAACCGGTCCAAAATTGTCCTCTACCAGACCGAGGATGGCCGTAACCAAATCCAGGTACGGCTGGAGAACCAAACGGTCTGGCTTACACAGAATCTAATGGCTGATCTTTTTCAGACTACGAAACAGAACATCGGCCAGCACCTCAAGAACATCTTCGCCGAGGGAGAGTTACAGCAGGATTCAGTTGTAAAGAAATACTTTACTACTGCCGCGGACGGCAAACAATATGAGACTCTATTTTACAACCTCGACGCCATCATCTCAGTCGGCTATCGGGTCAATAGCATTCGGGGCACCCAGTTCCGCATCTGGGCGACACAACGCCTACGCGAATACCTCGTCAAGGGCTTCACCCTCGACGACGAACGCCTGAAGGGCCGCGACCGGCTGGCCGACTACTTCGACGAATTGCTCGCCCGCATACGGGAGATCCGCGCGAGCGAAAAGCGAGTCTATCAGCGCATCAGAGAGATCTTTGCCTTAGCTTCAGACTACAATGAAAAGGAGCAGGCGACAGAGGCTTTCTTCGCCGTCATGCAGAACAAGATGCATTACGCGGCAGCAGGGATGACCGCCGCCGAAATCGTCCGCCGGCGGGCCGATGCGAATAAGCCAAATATGGGGCTTACATCCTGGACCGGCAGCCGGGTCCTGAAACGCGATGTGATCACGGCCAAGAACTACCTGACCGAGAAGGAAATCGATACGCTCAATCGCATCGTGGTCATGTTCCTTGACCAGGCCGAGTTTCGGGCCCAGAGGCGGCAGGATATCAAAATGCAGGATTGGGGGGTGTTTCTCGATAAGTTCCTTCGGGATACCGAATTGTCCGTGCTGACGGATGCCGGCTCCGTAGGCCATGAAAAGGCGACGTCCTGGGCTGAGGATCAGTACGGAGCTTTTTCCGAACGGCGGAGGCTTCAGGCGGAAGCGGAGGCTGAGGCGCGCTATCTTGAAGATCTGCGAGCCTCGGCCAAGTCGCTTGAGAAGACACGTAAGAAACTGCCCGGCCCGAAAAAGAAACCAAGATAACTTCAGGCCGGCCGAAGGATCTGATATGAATCGATCGGGGTCGCGTCTCCACTTTCCCGTTTTTAAAGATTAGGTACACACACCGTCTGTGTACCTACTTTTCCACAAAAAAGTGGAAAGTGGAGACGCGACCCCGCCTTATGATATGATGCCCGCGGACCGTCCACCCATGCCCAACCGCGGCCTCATCCGCCGATTCTTCGACCTCCCCCTGCGGCGCAAGCTCATCCTCAGCTTCTTGGCCGTCATCTCCTTCGGCGGCATCATCACCCTCTTCATCGGCACGCGAATCGAGCATCGGACCATCTTTTCCCTGGCCGAGTCCAAGGTCCGCAACGACCTCGCCGCCGCCTGGATGGTCTATAACGAAAAGCTGAACGGCATCCGCGACGTGGTCCGCCTGAGCGCGGCCCGGGAGTTCCTGACGGACTTCTTCCGGAGCGGTCGCCGCGATGAGTCGGCCCGGCTCCTCGACGCGATCCGCCGCGAATACCAGCTGGACATCCTGACCCTGACCGACGGGCGGGGCCGCGTCGCGCTCCGGGCGCGCCAGCCGGACACCTTCGGCGAGGACTGGGCGGCCGATCCCTTCGTCCGGCGCGCGCTCCTCAAGGAAACCCCGGCCGGGACGGGCATCGTCCCCCGCTCGATGCTGCTCAAAGAAGGGTCGGACCTCGCGGAACGGGCTTATTTCCAATTCGTCGAGACGCCCAAGGCCGCCGCCCGGCCCGGCGATCACGAAGAGAACGGCATGATGATCGCCGCAGCCGCCCCCGTCCTGGACGCCGGAGGCGCGGTCATCGGCGCGCTCTTCGGAGGGGTCCTCGTCAACCGGAACTTCGAGATCGTCGACCGCGTCAAGGACATCGTCTTCCGCGGGGAGAAATACAAGGGCCAAGACGTCGGCACGGTGACGATCTTCCAGGGAGACACCCGCGTCTCGACCAACGTCCTCGACAGCCTGGGGCGCCGGGCGGTCGGCACGCGGGTTTCGAAGGAAGTCGAGGAGACGGTCCTCATCGGAGGGGGGCGATGGGTCGGGCCGGCCTTCGTCGTCCGGGAATGGCACATCACGGCCTACGAGCCGATCAAGGACCTCGACGGCCGGAACATCGGGATGCTCTACGTGGGGACGCTGGAATGGCCGTTCCTCGACCTGCGCAACCGGGTGATGGCCACCTTCGCCGGCCTCGCCGGGCTCTGCGCCGGATTCCTCCTCGTCCTCCTCTGGCTGGCCTCGGCGACCATCACCCGGCCCCTGCTGAACATGGTCAAGGCCACGGACACGATCGCCCGCGGAGAGCTCGACCACCGGGTCGAGATCCTCTCCCACGACGAGACCGGCCAGCTCGCCGCCGCCTTCAACCGGATGACGGAGAGCCTGGCCCTGGCCAACGAGAACCTCGCCCAGTGGGGCCGGATGCTCGAGCGGCGGGTCGAAGAGAGGACGCGCGAGCTGCGCGAGGCCCAGGACGCCCTCGTCCAGTCGCAGAAGCTGGCGTCCCTGGGGAAGATGGCCGCCGGCGTCGCTCATGAGATCAACAACCCCTTGACTTCCATCACCATCAACGCCCATCTCCTGCTCGAGGACCGCGGGCCGGACGACCCCGACCGCGACGCCCTGACCCTGATCGCCGAAGAGACCGACCGCTGCGCCAAGATCGTGAAAGGCCTGCTCGAGTTCTCCCGACAGACGCCGTCCGAAGCGACGGACGCCGACCTCAACGACATCGTCGAGCGCGCCCTGGCCCTCCTCGAAAAGCAGGCGGCGGTCCGCAACATCAAGGTCGTCAAGGACCTGGACAAGGCCCTGCCCTTCATCGTCGTCGACAAGAACAAGATGCAGCAGGTCGTCTCCAACCTCGTCATCAACGCCTGCGAGGCGATGCCGGACGGCGGGACGCTGACGATCGCCACCCGCCCCGGCGACGACGGGCGGCGGATCGAGCTCCGGGTCTCCGACACGGGCGTTGGGATTCCCAAGTCGAACATGGGCCAGCTCTTCGACCCCTTCTTCACGACCAAGAGCCACGGGACGGGACTCGGGCTGGCCGTGAGCTACGGGATCGTCCAGCAGCGCGGCGGGACGATCGAGGTCGAGAGTGAAGTTGGCAAAGGATCGGCATTTACGGTAAAATTGCCTTTGAAAGAAACGGCCGAGAACCGCAAGCGCGCGAAGGAATACCCATGAGCGAGACCATCCGGAAGAAAATCCTCGTCGTCGATGACGAGATCAACGTCTGTAAGAGCATCCGGCGGGCCCTTGCGTCCGACGACTACGAGATCGATATGGCCACGGACGGCGAAGAAGCCCTCCGCAAGGACGCCGAAACGCCCTATGACGTCATTCTGGTCGACCTGATGATGCCGGGATTGAGCGGGATCGACCTTCTCAAAACCCTCAAGGGCCGGAGAAGCAAGGCTCAGATCATCATGATGACGGGCTATCCCTCAACGAAGACCTCGCTCCACACCATGCAGCTCGGAGCCTTCGATTATCTGCCGAAGCCCTTCATCCCCTCCGAAATCCGGAACGTCGTCGGCCGGGCTCTGGCCGCCGAAGCGGGCGAAGAGTAGCCGCCCCTATTTTTCCACCTTCTTGATCTTTTTCTTGACCTGTTCCTCATCTTTCTTCTGCCGTTCGGAGAGGGCCTGGCGCTCCTCGTCGTGGCGCTTTTTCAGGTCTCCAAGCTCCGCGTCCCGCTCCTTCTGGATCTTGCCCTTCTCGACGGTGTCGCGGGCCCCGATTTCCTTCTCGGCGTATTTTTCGCGGACGCGGCGGCTCTCCTCGCCCTGGCTGCGTTCCATCGACTCCGACTCTTGATCGAACCGCTTCCGGAGGACCGACGGGTCGTCGTCGCGGGACGGCTTCGGGTCCCAAATCTTGGCTTGGTCAAGGTCCTTCCGGGCTTCGTCTTTATTGACGTAGCGCTTCGGAGCGCCCCGGCCGGAATCTCTCAGGTTCGGTTTATAGGTGGTCACCCGGCCCAGCTCTTCCCTGTCCACGGCGGGCCTCCGCCCCTCGCCGACCGTCAACCGGGACACCTGCTGCCGGGTCACGCGGCGGACCGTGTCGACATCGATCCCCTCATTGAACACCCGGTTGTCGCGGACGACGAGATTGCGGTGGAATTCGGTGCGGCGAAAGAGCGAGGGATTGCGTTCGAAGGGAAGGATGTAGCGGTCGAGGCTGCGGCCCAGGAAATAGCGCGATTCGACGAAGATCCAGTGGTGGCCCGGGATATCGAACGCGTCCGACCGGAAGCCATAGCGAAGGCTGAACTCGATCCCGGGCGGGACCGGTGCCCATCCGAAAAAGTCGGGACCCGACCGCCAGACGACCCAGGCCGGAGCCCAGACCGCGCCGGGAACCCAGAACCAGCCGATGTCGTCATCGAACCCCCAGCGGCCGTAATGGAAGCAGGCCCAGCCCCACTCCTCGTCCGCGATCCACATCCAGCCGTAGTCGGTCCAGGCCCAGTGGCCCATCGTATAGGGCCGCCAGCGGTAGCCCATGCGGCGGGGAACCCAGACGTAGCCGTGGGGCTCGTAGCGGACCCAGAGGCCGTACGGCGACAGGTAATCGTAGAAATAGGAAAGGTCCGACCGGCCATAGTCGTATGTGTCTTCCCTCGGATATTGCCGAGGCCCGGAGTTATAATCGCTCGGGACATAAAAAATACAGCTTGCGGAAAAGAAAAGGACCAGGAGGACGCCGAAAATCGTCTTTTTCATCTTTATCCCTCCTCTTTATAATATACCACGGGGAGCAGAAAATATGATGCATTATCATTACTGCTCCCCGACTACTAGCCGGGCAGAAATGAAATCGCGCGTCAATTATCTTCTGCCCGGCATAGTAAGCAAAGATCATGCCATATGCAACGACCCATAATTATCCCAAAATTGCCGATAGGACTCGTCGTCGCGAGGAGCGAAGCGACGCGGCGATCTCCAAGAAAGATTCTTTTGTGGAGGTTGCCACGCTCCCTTCGGTCGCTCGCAACGACATGGAAAGATACGAATTACGGTTCAATCGGCAATTTCGGGAATCATGGTGCCGGATATCTCAATCACTCAATTTCCTTTCTCATAATTTGGTGATTGAGTTGTCTGGCACCGAAATTATTTTGGCCGCCTGTCCTCGCTAAAGGACAATCCTGAACCCACAAGGGGGCCGATCGCCTTGACACCCCCATCCATTGCGTCTATCATATTCGTTCATTCCGTTAAGCTAATCGCCTTAATAAGATGAGGAGATCATAACCGCATGAAAGTCCTGGTCCTCAACAGCGGCAGTTCATCCATCAAATTCCAGCTCATCCGGATGAAGGATGAGAGCCTGTTGGCCAAGGGCATCGTCGAGAAGATCGGCTCGAGCGACGCCATCATCACCTACCAACCGGAAGGTAAAAACAAGATCCGGGAGATCCGGGAAGTCAAGAACCACGAAGTGGCCATCGAGATCGTCCTGTCCCTCCTCCTCCACCCCCAGCACGGCGTCATCCACGACAAGAGCGAGATCGACGGCATCGGCCACCGCGTCGTCCACGGCGGCGAGGATTTTTCGGATTCGGTCCTGATCACGGACGCGGTCAAATCCACGATCCGCAAGTGCATCCAGTTCGCCCCCCTCCACAATCCGGCCAACCTCAAGGGGATCGAGGCCTGCGAAGCGCTCCTCCCCGGCGTCCCGCAGATCGGCGTCTTCGACACGGCCTTCCACCAGACCATCCCGCCGAAGGCGTACATTTACGGCCTGCCCTACATCCTCTACAAGAAATTGCGGATCCGGCGCTACGGATTCCACGGAACGTCCCACAACTACGTCGCCCACCGCGCCGCGGACTATCTGAAACGGCCCATCAAGGACCTCAAGATCATCACCTGCCACCTGGGGAACGGCGCGAGCATCACGGCCGTCGACGGCGGGCGCTCGGTCGATACGACGATGGGCTTCACCCCCCTCGAAGGCCTGGTCATGGGCACGCGCTGCGGCAGCATCGACCCGGCGCTCGTCCCCTACATCATGGACCGCGAAAAGCTGGGAACCAAAGAGATCGACTCGATCATGAACAAGAACAGCGGCATGCTCGGGCTGACCGAGACCTCGAACGACATGCGCGAGATCGAGCAGGAGGCCGCGCGCGGCAGCGAACGTCACCGCCTGGCCATCGAGATCTACTGCTACCACGTCCGGAAATTCGTCGGCGCCTACATGGCCGCCCTGGGCCGGGTGGACGCCATCATCTTCACCGGCGGCATCGGCGAGAACTCCCGCCTGGTCCGCCGGCTCGTCGTCGAGGGGATGGCCGACCTGGGCATCGTCCTGGACCCGGCCCGCAATGAGCACAACGAGCGCGAGATCAGCTCCGGACCGGTCAAGGTCCTGGTCGTCCCGACCAACGAAGAGCTGGCCATCGCCCGGGACACCAAGCGCATCCTGGAAGCGACCCCCGTCTGCGAGCCGAAACCGGCCGCCGAAGCTCCGGCTAAGAAGCCCGAAGCCTTCAAGCCCGAGGAAACCGCCCGGCTTGTCCTGCTCTGGGCCCAGAACCCGAAAGCCGCCTTCTCCGGACTGGCTGAAAAATTCGGAGCGGGCATCGGCCGGGCCGTGACGGCGGAGGCCGTCCGCAAGGAGTTGGAGCGGCTGAACCTGATCGGCGCCGCTCCCGCCAAAACCGCGAAAGCGAAGTAAAGGAAGCCATCATGGATATCATCGATCGCGAAGAAGCCGGCTGGCTCGTGGCCATAGCCTGGCTGAGCGCCCTGGAGGAGACGGCCCGAGACTTCCACGGAACCCGGCCCAAGGTCTTCAGCGAGCGGGCCTATGAGCATGCCGTTCAATACTATCTCCATCTCCTCGGCGATGAGTACGGCATGCAGATCAACAAGTCGGACACGATCCGGAGCGCCGTCGAGAACTACATCCAGATCGGGATCGCCGGCGGCCTGTTCCGGGACGCCAGCCACTTCGAAGTCCTCGAAGTCAATCCGTCTCACGTCGAGATCACGGTCCACGACTGCGTCTACCTCAAGAGCTGCCAGTCGCTGATCGAGGAGGGATTCTCCATCCGCGACCTGACCTGCGCCCGCATCGGCGCGTTCCGGGCTGCGGTCAAGTCTCTGGCCAACATCGATTGCGATTACCAGGTCAAGTCGTTCAACATCGACGGAGACTGCAAAGGCTACATCGAAAGAGTCTGACGTGGAATCCAAAGCGCCGAAACCGTTGGAACCCATCTTCGAGGTCGTCCGGGAAGGCCAGGACGCTTCGCTCGTCCGCTCGGCGATCATGGAGCTCGGCTACGAGCCCCGCGAGGGAGTCTATCCCCTCCTCGTCGAGAAGCTCAACGATCCCAATCCCGGCATCCAGCACGCCGCAGTCATCTCCCTCGGCCGGCTCGGCCGGCCGGAAGCCATCGAGGAGCTCATCAAGCCTAAGATCTTCCGCTCGACGGCGGCCAACATCCGCCAGGCGGCGGTCGCGGCCGTGGGCAAGCTCGGCGATTACCGGGTTATCGACTACCTCCTCAAGGCGGTCGAAGATCCCGAATGGATCGTCCGGACCCAGGCCGTCACGGAGCTCATGGGCAAAGTCCAGGAGATACTCGACCGCCGCGACATCCGTCTCATCCACATCCTTATCCATATGCTGTCTCTCGAGAACGAGGAGATCGTCGGACTGGCCATCGAAGGATTCAAGGAGTTCGGCGCCGAGAGCCTGCCCGCCCTCCATGAAGCCCTCAACAATTCTTCGCCCCTCATCCGCTCGAACGTCGCCCGGGCCCTCGGCAAGCTCAGGTCGCAGCAGTCCGTCCCCGACCTCCTGGCCTTGTTGAAAGACAGCTCCTGGCAGGTCCGGGCCAGCGCCGCGGAAGCCCTGGGCATGATCGGCTCCAAGGCCAGCATCGAAGCTCTCGTCCTCAAGATCCAGGACAACGTCGGCACGGTCCAGGACCAGGCGGCCGCGGCCATCGTCCGCTTCGGGAAATTGGCGACCATGCCCCTCCTCAACGCCCTGTCGCGGGAAAGGGACAAGTTCGCCCTGAGGGCGATCATCCTGGCCCTGGGCAAGATCGGCGACCCGAAATCCGTCCCCTCCCTGGTCGGCCATCTCAGAAGCTCCTATTTCATCGTCCGCCAGGCGACGGTCAACGCTCTCGTCCGATTCGGCCCGACCGTGGCCGGCGTCCTGCTGCCCACACTGTCGTTCAACAGCTCGAACATCGAGCCGCTGCTCAGGGATGCCGCCGACCGCCGCCGGCCGGAGCTCCAGATCCGGGCGATCAAGGCTATCGGCGGGTTGGAGGACCACCGGGCGGTGAAGCTGCTCAAACAGCTCGTCGACGAAGGCCTGCCCGACGTCCAGGAAGCGGCCATGGAGGCCTTGGGCCAGATCGGCTGCGCCGCCTGGGGCCGCTGCTGCGCCATCAAGGTCCTGGCCGAAGTCGGCGACCCGACCCTCGCTCCCTTGATCACGAAATCTCTCAAGGACGACTCGGACAATGTCCGCTTCGAAGCCGTCCGGGCGCTGGGCAAGATGGACGGCCCCGAAGCCGTCAATCTTCTTCTCGGCGTGATCAGGAAAGACAGCGCGGATTTCATCCGGGCCGAAGCCATCCGCGCCGTGCGGACCATCGGCGCCGGAAAGCCGGCCGTCCTCGAAGCGGCTCTCCACAGCCTCAAGGACCGGTCGCGCGAGGTCCGGAGCCTTTCGGCCCGGCTGCTCGGGCTTTTCCACGACAAGAAGTCCATCCTTCCCCTGCTCAAGGCGATCGCCGACCCGCACTGGAGCGTCCGGGAGAGCGCCGAAAACGCCCTCATGAACTTCGGGCACGACGCCGTCCGGCCGCTCATCGAAGCGCTGGGGAGCCCGACCTGGACGACGCGGTTCCGGGCCGCCCGGCTCCTGGGCGAACTCGGGGACCACAGGGCCGCGGCCCCGCTGAAGAAGCTGCTCGCCCGGAAGCGGGAGTCCAAGGACGTCCGCACCGTCGCCGAAATCGCCCTCAAAAAAGTCCAGAATAGGCTACCGGCTTGATACGTTCGACACCGTTTTTAATCTGATTAATAGATCAAAGTAAAAACGGTGCTCAGTATTAACCCTGAGCAACCCCGGGCTCCGGCCCGGGGAGCAAAATGGGTTGATAGATTTCCGAAAGGAGAAGCGTCAGCATGGCCGAATTCCTTTATAGCCCCATGTTTCCCCTCGGTCCGGATGCCACGGAGTACCGCCTCCTGACCAAGGACCACGTCGCGCGAGGTGCGTGCGAAGGCCGCGACATCGTCAAGGTCGAGCCGGCGGGACTGACCCTGCTCGCCGAGCACGCGTTCACCGACGTCGCCTTCCTCCTCCGGCCTTCCCATCTCAAGCAACTGCGGGCCATCCTCGACGATCCGGAGAGCTCGCCGAACGACAAATACGTCACCTTCGAGCTCCTGCGGAACGCGATGATCTCGGCCGAGCGCATCCTGCCCATGTGCCAGGACACGGGGACGGCCGTCATCAACGCCAAAAAGGGCCAGGCGGTCTGGACCGGCGGAGGCGACGACGAAGCGCTGTCCCGGGGCGTCTACAACGCGTACACGAAGAACTATTTCCGCTATTCCCAGAACGCCCCGCTGACGATGTACGACGAAAAGAACACCGGCTCCAACCTCCCGGCGCAGGTCGACATCAGCGCCACGGACGGCGACGAGTACAAGTTCCTCTTCATCGCCAAGGGCGGCGGGTCGGCCAATAAGAGCTATCTCTTCCAGGAAACCAAGGCCGTCCTCAATCCCGAGTTCCTGCCCAAGTTCCTCATGACGAAAATCAAGGCCATCGGCACGGCCGCCTGCCCGCCGTATCACATCGCGGTCGTCGTGGGCGGCACCTCGGCCGAAATTGTCTTGAAGACCGTCAAGCTGGCTTCGGCCCGCTACCTGGACAACCTCCCGACGAAGGGCGGCCCGTCCGCGCATGCCTTCCGCGACCTCGAGCTCGAAGCCCGGCTCCTCGAAGCGACGCGCAAGCTCGGCCT
>Ga0172371_10009563_pt1 | contig 13283 bp, 10 predicted proteins | sample Lak12m_FD_114543 | JGI IMG/M metagenome (GOLD analysis project Ga0172371, IMG submission 114543) | Freshwater microbial communities from Kabuno Bay, South-Kivu, Congo - kab_022012_12m | ecosystem: Environmental > Aquatic > Freshwater > Lake | place: Democratic Republic of the Congo: South-Kivu... | reverse complement strand
GATGGACGACGAACCGCTGATCCTGGCCTTCTGCTGCCACTACTGCGCGTACGCCGCGGCGGACTTGGCGGGATCGATGCGTCTGCAGTACCCCGGCAATGTCCGCGTGTTGCGGCTGCCGTGTACCGGCAAGCTGGAAGTGAACTACCTGCTGGCCGCGTTCGAGCGCGGCGTCGACGGGGTGATTGTGGCCGGCTGCCTGGAAGGCGGCTGCCACTTTTTGGAAGGCAATCTGCGGGCCCGGCGCCGAGTCGAGCGCGCCCGGCAGTTCCTGGCCGAGATCGGCCTGGAACCGGAGCGGCTGGAGATGTTCAACCTCTCGTCCGCCGAAGGGCCGCGCTTTGCAGAAATCGTGACGACGATGGTGGCGCGGATCAAGCAGTTGGGGCGAAGCCCGTTGCGGCCCGACGCGAGCCATCTGGAACAAGGGATTCAGGACATGAGCCAGCAGGCGGAAACGCTGCTGGCGGGAGACCGACGATGATCGTTGCCGATCGCAAGAAGATACCGGAAATCCGCGACCTGATCCAATCGCACCGCCGCGTGCTGCTGGTGGGCTGCGGCACGTGCGTGACCGTCTGCCTGGCGGGCGGCGAGCGCGAGGTGGGCATTTTGGGCTCGGCCCTGCGCATGTCCCTGCGGCTGGCCGGCCACGCCGACACCGTGGTCGACGAGTGCACGATCGAGCGGCAATGCGAGGACGCCTTTATCGACATCCTCGCCCAGCGCGTCTCCGAGTACGACGCGGTCTGTTCGCTCGGCTGCGGGGCCGGCGTTCAGGCGTTGGCCGAGCGGTTCCCCCAGACGCCGGTCTACCCGGGACTGAACACCCAGTTCATGGGGATCCTGGAATCGCAGGGCGTGTGGACCGAAAAGTGCGCCGGCTGCGGCAACTGCCGGCTGGGCGAATTCGTCGGCATCTGTCCGCTCACCCGCTGTGCCAAGCGCCTGCTGAACGGCCCCTGCGGCGGCTCGCAGGACGGCGTCTGCGAGGTGAACCCGGACCTCGAATGCGGCTGGCAGCTGATCTCCGATCGCGCCCGTAATCTGGGCGTCACGGACAAGCTGAACGAAATTGCTCCGCCCCACGACTGGTCCACCGGCCTGGACGGCGGCCCGCGCCGCGTGGTCCGGGAAGACCAATGCATCGCCGGCCTGGGCCCCAAGGCTTGACGGGGCAGAGATTCGGTGCCTGGGGCACGCCCCGTCCGAAACGCTGCTCAGCCGCCGACTGGGGCTCAGCAGTTCGGCAGGTAGGCTCCCAGTTCCTTCAGCCGGCGCTGGAGTTCCGATGTGGGAACGGCGCGGGTATCGCAGTCTTGCCGAGCGCAGATCGCCGCCGCGACGCCGATCGCCTGGCCGGTGATGAAACAGCCGGGCATGACGCGGATGGAACTCTGCATGTACCGGTCCGTACTGACGCAGCGGCCGGCGACCAGCACGTTGCTCAGTTTCTGCGGCACCAGGCAGCGGTACGGGATCCCGTAGCTTTCGCCCTTGCCGTAGCGGAGTTTCTTGAAGTCCTCGGCGTACCGCTGATAGCTGGCCAAGTCGGGCTTCGCCGCGTGGATGTCCACGGCATAGTTGTAGCGGCCGATCTCGTCGGGAAAGACGGCCCGCGACTGGAAGTCGTCCAGGTTGAGCACATAGTCGCCCAGAATCCGCCGGCTCTCGCGGGCCCCCAGTTGCGAGGCGGTCGCGACCAGCTCCATCTGCTCGAAGCCCTTCAGGTATTGCTTGTAGTAGCGTTCGTATTCGACCAGCGACTTGCGAGCCCACAGCAGGGCCTGGGTGATGGACCGCTCGTCGGTCGAGTCCAAGCCGAACGTATGCCCGATATTGCCGCCGCCGACGTGCGGGCCGATGCGGAACATGCCCGGCAGATGCCGGTCGTCGTGCGTGAAGACCTGGTCGCGGAATGCCTCCTCCAGGCGACTTTCGTCGCTGGCCCGGCCGCCCTGGTTCGCGGCCGACCAGTCGATGTCGGCCCACAGGCTGCACAGCGTCCCCGCCATCATGTTCCCTTGCTCGTCGCCCTTTTCGAACGGCGCCCCGGCCCACGCGGCCAAGTCGCCGTCGCCGGTACAGTCGAGGAACACGCGTGCCTGGACTGCGAACAAGCCGCTCTTGCCTGCCAGGATCGCGGCCGATACGTGCCCCGCGTCGGATTCGACGGCGACCAGGCCGGTGTGGAACAGGAACGGGACGTTCGCCTCGATCAGCAGATCGTCGTACACCCGCTTGAGCACCTCGGCGCGAATCGTGACGTCGCTGCCCGGCCCCGTGCCGCCGCTGTCCTTCAGTCGCCGCTGGATATCCGCTCCGATCCCGCCGGCCAGCATGTGGACGCCGTCGGTGAAGGGCATGAACAGCGGCAACATGCCGGCCGTACCCATGCCGCCCAGGCAGGTATTGCGCTCGGCCAGGAATACGCGGGCTCCTTGCCGGGCCGCTGCCACGGCCGCCGCGACGCCCGCCGGCCCGCCCCCGGCGACGAAGACGTCGACGTCGTGGCGGACGGTCAGCCGACGCTGCAAGACGACTTCGCCGCTGGGCGGTTCCGCCGCCTGGCCACGATCGGCCAGCGAACCGAAGCCACCCGCCGCTGCTGCCGCCACCGAGCCTCTCAAGAAATCCCTGCGATTGGACGACATGCTGTGTTTCCTCCTCCGCTGGATGCCGCGTTGCGACAGTCTGTGTCACGCAAACAGGTCCAACGGTTCGTAGGCTTGGCCCAAGATCGCCGCGCTGTCCAGGCCCAGCCAGCGATCGAGCACGGTGGCGTACACCCGGCGAACGTCGGTATGCGACGAGGGGGCACCACCGACCAGTTGGTCCAGTCGCGGATGCGCGCCCACCAGTCCGCCGCGGAGCCGGCCGCCGAACAAGAACACGGGGGCCGCGTCGCCGTGGTCCGTGCCCCGCCGGCCATTCTCGACCAACGTGCGGCCGAACTCCGAAAACGTCATCAACACGACACGCTCCAGCAGTCGCGACCGCTGCAGGTCGTTCACAAAGGCGGCGATCGATTCCGACATCTGCCGCAGCAAGGCCGCATGGTTGTCCCGCTGATTGGCGTGATTGTCAAAGCCGCCGATCCCGCCGCCGCCCAGTTCCACGACGAAGATGCGGATGCCCAGTTGGGCACGCATCAACTGGACCACCGCGGCCAAATGGCTGGCGAGTTGGAACGGAGGATAGTCGCCCGAGCCATCCGCTTGCCGCAGGACGGCCTCGAGCTGCTCGCCGGCGGCGTAGGCGGCCTGCTGGTTGCGGGCGGCTAGTTCCAGCCAAGGGTTGGCCGCAGTTTCGCTCGTCGAACCGGCGCTGGACGCGCCGCCCAATTCTCGCCAGCGCAGCGACTGGACCCGCAAGCGTTCGAGGCCCTGCCGGTGGCCGGCGTCCAAAGCGCGGATGGCGGGCACGATCTGCTGCTCGGCCTGCAGCACGAACGGCGGTTGGATCGGCCCCACGAACACGCCCGGCACCGTCGGCTCGCCGCGGCTGGCGGCCAAGTCGACCGCGCGGCCCAGCCAGCCGGTTTGGCCGGCGTCGTCCCCCGGACGCGCCGTGTGCCAATCCCGCAGGGCGGCGTCGTGGTCGCGGCTGCCTTGGGCATAGCCGACTCCCTGGATGACCGCAGCACGGCCCGCCTGGTACAGCTTGGCTACCGCCGCGAACTCCCGATGGAAGCCCAGCTGGTCGTCGATTTTGTGCAGCTCGCCCTCCGCCAGCCGCAACGTGGTGCGCTGGCGGCCGTACTGGTCGTCCGCGTAGGGCACGACCGTGTTCAAGCCATCGTTCCCGCCGGAAAGCTGCAGCAGGACCAGCACGTTGTCGCGATGGTCCTGCGCTGCGGCTGCGGCCCAAGCAGCCCGGGAAAATACGGACGGCACAACCGGGGTCAGAGCCAGCAAGGCGGGCGTGCCTACGGTCGATTTCAGCCACTCGCGTCGAGTCAGGGACATGGTTATCGTCCTTTATGTTGTTTCAGGGCACGCTTCACGGTCTCGATCGCTACGCGACTGTCAGGCACGTGTCGCGTCTGCCGCGGCTGTCGAGTTCACCCCAACTGAAACTCCGGCAAACTCACGATATCGCGAGCCAATTCGCGTGCCGCCCCTGCCGTGTCGCTCGCGCCCGCTTCGGCTGCACGCTTGGCGAGGCGTTCCCGCGTTTCGGCGGGGACGTCGCCGTCGAGCATCAGGTCCACCAAGCACTTCAGCGCCGCGTCCGGCTCCGACGCATCGTGCCGCCGGACGACCGCGTGCGGGTCCAGGCCCGGGCCATACGCTCCGTCCGGCGTCAGCAATGCCACGGCCAGCTGGATCCGCTGGATCATTGCCGCAGAATTCAGCCAGTACTGACCGCCCGCCCAGCCCTTGATCGTGGGCGGCCGCAACAGGTCCTGTCCCGCCTCGGCCAGATCGCCGCCCAGCCGCAACGTCGGCACATTGCCCTCCAGCGGCCGGATCATGCTCAGCGCCAAATCGACCGGCGACTTGACTCGCCGCCGATAAGCCTGGGGCGAGAAGAACGCATTCGAGCGGAGCATCGTCTCCACCAGCCGGCCGATGTCGTGATCCTGGTGAAACGCCGCGGCCAACGGTTCCAGCAGTTCCGCCGCCGGTTCGTCGGCCTCCGAGATCAGCCAGCGGTACACGCGGCGGACGACGTTCCGGGCCGTGGCCGGGTGCTGCGCCACGATCCGCACGGCATCGTCCAGCGCCCAGTTGCCCGCTTGGCCCAGAATCCGTTTTTCGCCCGTGTCGTGCTCCCGGTCCACCAGCCGCAATTCGCCTCGCAGCACAAACCAGCCGGTCAGCGCGCGAGTCGTCTCGCGGACGTCTCGCTCGTCGTACGCGCCCGGCCCCGGGCCGTACTGGGCAAGCAATTGACGGGCCACGCGGTCGCTGGGCAGGGCCTTGCGGCTGGCGCCCGCATCCAAGCCGAGGAAGACGGCCGGCTCGTGCAGGACGGCGGCCAGCAGGTCGGCGTAACTGCCCAGCGCATGCTTGCGCAGGGCATGAATCAGCGGACTCAGCAGATTCCCCGGCTTGACCCGGGCTCGGCTGATCCCGAATTGGCTGTGCCAGAACAAGGTCATTTTTTCAAGCAGCGGATGCGGCGTCTCGATCATCCGCCGCAGCCACCAGGCGCGTGGGCCTTCGTCGGAATCCGAGGTACTGGCCGCCCGATCGTAGTCGTCAAACGACTTCTGGAACGCTGCCATATCCCCCGCCGGGCGAACCAACCGCTCGACGGTCGCGGCTGGGCCGTCCCGCAACGCCTGCTGCAATTCGCCCCAAGTGCCGCCGAATGCCGCGCGGCGAAACAAGTGCGCCGCGGAGCGTAGACCCCACGGCTGACCATCACTTGGCTGGTAGGCGGCCCAAGCCTGAGCCGCATCGGTGGGGACCGCAGGACTGTCATCTGAGGATTCTGGCCGCTGCACCATGATTTGCTCCTGAACCGTCGTCGTGATTATGTCCGGGCCTAGCCTGCGATGCCCCCACATTCGTCCGTATTCGTCCGCATCGGCCGATTCTTGCCTTCGCCCGGGCATGATCCCAGTTTTTTATCCGCGGTTTCATCGTGGAACGGACTTCAGTCCGTTGGGGCGGAATGAACTCCGCCCTACGAAGTTGTTCCTGGCCAGGTCCTAGCGCAGGTTCGCGTTGAAGAAATCGATCGTTCGCTGCCAAGCCAGTTTGGCGGCCGCCTCGTCAAAGCGGGGCGTCGTATCATTATGGAAGCCGTGGTTCACGCCGGGGTAGATGTACGCCTGGTAGCGGACCCCGGCCGCCTTCAGAGCCTGTTCGTAAGCTGGCCAGCCGGCGTTGATCCGGGTATCGAGTTCGGCGTAGTGGATCAGCAGCGGGGCCTTGATCTTCGGCACCTCCTCGCTAGCCGGCTGCCGGCCGTAGAAGGGCACGGCCGCGGCGATCACGTCGGGGATGCGGACGGCCAACGTATTGGCGATCCCGCCGCCGTAGCAGAAACCGACCACGCCTACTTTGCCGTTACTCAGCGGGTGTTTCTGCAGCAGTTCGGCCGCCGCGATGAAGTCTTCCGTCATCTCTTCCGGATTCCGCTTGGCCTGCAGCTCGCGTCCCTGGTCGTCGTTGCCCGGGTAGCCGCCCAGCGGAGTCAGGGCATCGGGGGCCAAGGCCAGGAAGCCCGCCAGCCCCAACCGCCGGGCCACGTCCTCGATGTAGGGATTCAAGCCGCGGTTCTCGTGCACGACGATCACCGCAGGCAACTTGCCTGCGGCGTCTGCCTGCCGGACCAGGTACCCGCGCATCTTGCCGGCGCCCCGGGGCGAAGCGTACTCGATGGTCTCACACTTCAACCGCGGATCATCCTTGGCCACCTGCTGAGCCCAAGCGTAATTGGGACTCAGCGTCGACAGCAACGCGTCGGCCGTCAGCCCCCCGACGGCAAACTTGGCAGCTCCCTCGAGGAAGCCGCGGCGATGGATCCGCCCGTGCGCGTAGTCGTCGTACAGGTTGAGCAATTCCTGGTCGAAGTCGGCAGCGTGCTTACGTTCCATGAGCATCTCTCCGTGAGGGCCTGGGTTCGCTTGTTCTGCCTTTATTAATGCGAGATTTTCGCCCGCGGCAAGCCCTTTTTCAACTCGGCCACCCCCGCTGCGGTGATCCCGGTCTTGGCGACGTCCAACTCGCGGAGTTCCGCCAGCCGAGCCAGGTGCGGCACCGCGGCGTCGGTCAACGTCACGCCGCGAAGCTCCAGCCGGACCAGCTTGCTGAGCCCGGCCAGCGGGGCCAAGCCCTCGTCGGAGATCTTCACATCCCGCAGGATCAGCGTGCGCAGCCCCGACAACTCGCCCAGCGTCTGCATACCGGCGTTGGTCAGCGGCGTGGCCATCACGTTCAGCGTCGTCAGGCTGGGCAGCGTCTTGAGATGCGTCAGCCCTTGGTCGCTGACCGGCGTGCCGCCCAGGTCCAGCGACTCCAACTTGCTCATTCCCTGCAGGTGCACCAAGCCGCTGCCGTTGATCGCCAAGCGACGCAGGTCCAGGCGGCGGAGCCGGATCAAGCCGGCCAGATGCTCCAATCCGGCGTCGGTGACCTGAAAGGCCTGGGCCAGCGACAGATCCTCCAACTCACTCAGCCGGCCGACGAATTCCAGCCCCGGATCGCTGACGGCCAGTGAATCCTCGACGGCCAGCGTGCGCAACGAGTGCATTGCCGCGAGGTATTCCAGGCCGGTGTCACTGACCGACCGGCTGCGGACGCGGAACGTCTGCAGCTGGGGCATGCCGGCAACCAATTCGAGCCCGCCGTCGCCGATCAAGTCGCTGCCGTCGAGATCAATCGTCCGGAGGTTATGCAACTGCGAGATGGCGTACAGCCCCCCGTCGCTGATATAGCTGTCCGTCAGCAGCAGGTGCTCCAGCCGCGGAAGGTCCTTGAAATAACCCGCCGCAGCGTCGGTCATTCGCGTCAGGCGATGGAGATGCAGGGTCTGCAGGTTCTTCAGCGCCATCAGCGTCCGCACGCCGGCATCGGTCACGCCGACCGTGTCCAGCGTCAGGGCCGTCAGCCCCGCCAGGCGGGCGAGGTGCGGCATCGAGGCGTCCGTGATCTGGGCGCCTTTGATTTGCAGCCGCTGCAGGTGCGGCAGCGTGGCCAGCAACTCGACGTCGGCATCCGTCAGGCTGGCTGGCCGCACGTCGACCGCGATCAAACGTCCCTCGTTATCGAACTCGGTCTGGCCGTGCCACTGCTGGATCCGTTCCAGCACCGGGGCGAAGGCTGCGGCGTCGCCCTGCGGTTCTGAGGCGGGGGCGGTCGCAGCGGGGGCGGCGGACGAAGCGCCGGCCGGACGGGGCGTTTGTTCCGCGTGCCTTGCCTCGCGGGGCGGCGCGGACGGGCAACCGGCCAGCGTCAGGATCAAGCTGGCCGCACACAGGCTTCTCAGGCTCGGGGGCATTTCGCGGTCTCCTCGTGGGACGCCTCGGTGGGCTCCGAGGAACAGTCTTTCACCCCTCCCCGGCCGCTACCGCGTCCGGCCATACCGCAATAGGGGGTTATCTGTTCGTGACGGACGACACCCTACCGTCCCACCGGCTGCACCGACGTCGGCTTGGTGGGTTTCAGCCGCAGGTCGGGCACGCCGGGCGTAGCGACGCCGCGGACGTTCAGCGAATGGGCCAGCGCGGGCCGGTCGGCCTCGGCGGCGGCGGCCAGCGCCGCCTGCAGCGCGGCGGTCGCTTTCTCGCCCGGCAGTCGCTCCAGGGTCATCCGTGCGTCCTCGCGAAGGTCGGCGTTGGTCAACAGGGCGGCGACCGGGTCGACGGCTTCCTCGCCGGCGATCTGCCATGTCATCCACAGGACATTGCGGCGGAGCTGCAATGGCTGGGGATCAACCAGCAGCTTGACCAATTCGGCCGCGACGGCTTGTGCTTCGCCTTCCGCGCCGGGCCGCCCGGCATGATACACGATGTTTTGGATCGCCCGCGTGGCCGCTCGAGCGACCTCCAGTTCGCCGTCGGCGGCGAGCTTGGCCAAGGGCAGCACGGCGGGGGCGCCGATCGGGCCGGCGCCGTCTCTTGCGGCGGCGCGAACCGGATCTTCGGTGCTCTGGATATTCTTGAGCAGGACGTCGAGTGTCAGATCTTCCATGGATGGCTTCTTTCGTATTGGCGGTGTGCAGGTTACAGGTTCGACGCAAGTGGAGCGTCGCTCACAGCGTATACGGATACCGTTGCGGGCGGCCCATCAGGCGGCGGGCCTGTTCGTCGCCGACGATTTCGCGGCGGCTGTGGTCCCAGCGGAGCTTGCGGCCCAGCAGGAACGAGAGATTGCCCAAGACGGTCAGGATCGCGACATCCGCGGCGGCTTCCACGTTCATGATGGTCTTCTGGCCGGTCTTGATGCCCTCGAACCAATCCTCCTTGTGTCCGGGACTCTGGTACACCTCCTTGGCGCCGGGGCCGGGGACCCACTCGCGAGCCTTCCGTTCGGCCCAGGTGCCGCCGTCGCCGCCCCAGTGCGTGAACGTTCCCTGGTCGCCGTGATAGACCGCGCCGTAGCCGGGGCGGGTGATCCGGCCGCCCGGTTCGTCGCCGGTCCGCTCTTCCGGCGGCGCCGGCTCGCCGGGCTGGTTCCAGGTCAGCACCCAATCGGGATTCTTGAACGTGTACTTGACGCTGATCTTGACCGCCGAGTCCCACAGGCCGCGCGGGGGCGCTTCGCCCGTGGCTTCGACTTCGACCGGCCCGGTGCCGTCGGCGTTCATCCACCACATCGCACAGCTCATCACGTGGGCCCCGCGATCGCGGATCTGGCCGCCGCCTGATTCCATCAGCCAGCGAAACGTGCCGTGGCAATAGCCGCGATTGTACGGCCGCCAGCGGAGCGGGCCGAGCCAGGCGTCCCAATCCAATTCGGGCGGCGGATCGCTGTCCGGCGTGAACCCACCCACCGGGCTGGGATAATGGAAACAGTCGACCTGCGTGATCCGGCCGATGTTGCCGTTGGTCAGGTAGCGGTGTGCCAAGTAGGCTTCCGGCTGGCTGCGGCCTTGCGAGCCCACCTGCACGGCAATCTTGGCCCGCTTGGCGGCCTCGATCATCGCCTTGCCCTCCTCGACCGTGCAACAGGCGGGTTTCTCGACGTAAACGTGCTTGCCGCGTTCGGCGGCATGCACCATCTGAACGGCGTGCCAATGGTCCGGCGTGGCGATCACCACCGCATCGATGTCCGGGCGTTCGAGGACATAGCGATAGTCGCGGTAACAGTCCGCTTGCGGGCCGGCGGTGCGCGAGGCGTTCTGCAATCGCTTCTCGTCGATGTCGCACACCGCCGCGATATTGACTTCGCCGCGCTGCATCCGACCCACCATGTCTCCCAGGTGGTAGCCGCCCATCCCGCCCACGCCAATATGGCCGAACGTCAGGCGGTCATTCGCGCCCGGCCGGCCCTCCGCCGCCAGGACGCCGGAGGGGAGGACATAGGGCGCAGCCACCGCGCCGACCGCGGCAGCGGCTCCTGCGGTCTTTAGAAAATCTCGGCGAGGGATGCCTCGAGTCTTCTTGCTCATGCGTTCACCTGTTCGCTTTCAAGACCGGAAAAACGGACTGTAGCGGTTGTAGGGACAACCGAGACGAGCCCGCAGGATAGCGGCCTGCCAGCGAGGATACAAGCAGGGAACGCCTCGGACGTGTCGGAGGGAAAGCGACGGAGAAAGTATGACGATTGGTCGGATTCAACGAGCTTCGACGGTCGTAGCGTGGAGACCCAAAAGACTGGCAGCGCCCGCGGGTAGCGGTCGAGTGAATGGAATAACTGGCGAGTTCGTCACACAGAACGCCGTCGGACCAGAACCAGAGCCCACGGATTCACGGACAAAGCAGTATTGAGTCATGAGGAAGGGATTTCTGTTGTCAGCATGCGTAATGCCGTTGTTGATCGCGGGAGCGGTGCGGGCGGGAGATACGGACAAGGATGGCAAAGATGTCATCGATCCGATCAGCTGCGAGTGCCCGTCCAGCAATTGGTATGTGGGCGTCGACATTGCCGTGCTGAAGCCCCACATGGGAACGCTGGGAGCCGAGTTCTTCGGGCATCCCGCCGTCGACGTCACGCCCAGCCACGACTTCCAGGCTTCGCCTCGCGTCTATCTGGGCTGGGACAATCCCGAAGGGCTGGGCGTGCGGGCTCGGTACTGGACGTTCGATTCGGACGCCACACTCGAGTTTCCGCACCCCCTGCCGATTCCAATCACCGGCACGCAATCGTGGCTGGGAGCGGACACGTTCGACTTTGAGGCGACCCAGCGTGGCTGCCTGGGCCACCTGCAGTTCCAGTTGGCCGGCGGTTTCCGGTATGCGAACATGGAGACCGGGCTTGGCGTCCTGGGCCCGGGAGATCCGGTTCCCATGGCCGGCATCGACATGGACTTCGAAGGCATCGGGCCGACGATCGGAATTGACATCCGCCGCCCGTTCGGCAGCCGCGGCTTGGCCCTGGTGGGCACCGCCCGGTCGTCCTGGATGTACGGCGAGACCGACATCAACGGCGCCGGCGAACTGGACGACTTCCCGGTGGGCGTGTACGCCGACGACCACATGATGCAAATCAACGAAGTGAGCTTGGGCGTCGAATGGTCGCGCTGTCTGGCTCGCGGTGGCAAGATCTCCGTCGCGGCGTTGTGGGAAGCCCAAGCCTGGGAATGGGCCCCGGTCGCCACCCTGCTGCATCAGGACATCGGCCTGACCGGCCCAACGTTCTCCTTCAGCTATCTGCGGTAGACCGCCTCGGTGCTCCGCGTTGGATGCGGAAAGGCCGTCCCCAAGGCAGGCAAATGGGGACGGTCTTTTTCGTTTCTTGTGCCCCGTTAAGACGCAGCACCTGTTCGAGAACGACCTCACGATTCTCGAACTCGGTGAAGAACCACGCGTCGGGGAAGCGCGAGTCGTCGCTCCCGACCAATCGTTTTTATCCAGCGCGGCCCCGAGGCTGTGGCCCGTATCGCGGACGTCTCGCGATGCGCGGGAAATGGGCCTTGTTGCACCGGGGGCCGAAGGCGTGTAGAACGGACAGGAGTCGATTGGTCGCGAACCTGAGGTGGGAGTGTACGCGGTGCGAATACGTGAAATGTCGACGGGGGTGGACTGCTGGGCATCGGCCGAGTGGCGGCAACGCCTCTTGTGGCCGGTGGTCTGCTTGGGCCTGGTCGGTTGGCTACTGGACGCGGGGCTGGGCTGGTGCGGCGAGTCGCGGCCGTTGCCCAACTTGGTGTACATCATCGCGGATGACCTGGGGTACGGGGACGTGCAGTGCTTGAATCCGCTCCGCGGCCGGATCAAGACGCCGCACTTGGACGGGCTGGCCGCCGCCGGGATGACGTTTACTGACGCCCACAGCGGCTCGTCGGTCTGCACGCCGACGCGATACGGGTTGCTGACCGGACGCTATGCGTGGCGCACGCGGCTGCAGCACGGTGTGCTGGACGGCTACGCGGAACCGCTGATCGCCGCCGACCGACTGACCGTGCCAGGACTGCTGCGGCAATCCGGCTATCACACCGCCTGTATCGGCAAGTGGCATTTGGGGTTCACGGTCTCGGACGGCAGCACGGGCCAGGCGGCGGGCCTGGACGCGGTCACGCGGGACGGGCCGACCACCCGCGGCTTCGAGACGTTCCTAGGCTTTCAGCACGCCCGCTCGATGCAGGCGTTTTTCCAGGACGATCGGGTTGCGGCTCGCGTCGAGCCGGTGGATATGCTGGGCAAGCTGGCCGGACTGGCAGCGGACTACGTCACCCAGCGGGCTGGCCAGGACAGGCCGTTCTTTTTGTACTACGCTCTCAGTTCGCCGCATACACCGATCGTGCCCAGTCCGGCCTGGCGGGGCCGCAGCGGACTGGGCGACTACGCCGACTTTGTGATGGAAACCGACGACGCAGTCGGCCGAGTGCTGGCGGCGATCGATCGGGCCGGAATCGCCAGCCAAACGCTGGTGATCTTTACCAGCGACAACGGCTGTTCGCCGGCGGCAGGGACGGCTCAGCTGGAGGCTCAGGGGCATTACCCCAGCGGCGACTTGCGGGGCTACAAGAGCGACATCTGGGACGGCGGGCATCGAGTGCCGTTTTTCGTCCGCTGGCCCGGCCGGGTCCCAGTTGGCAGTACGAATCCGGCGCTGCTGTGCCATACCGACTTGCTGGCCACGGTCGCCGAGATGACCGGCGCCCAACTGCCCGAGAACGCGGGCGAGGACAGCTTCAGCTTCTGGCCGGAGATCTTGGGCACCGGCCGCAGCCAGCGAACCAGCGTGGTGCATCACAGTATCAACGGCCGATTCGCGATCCGCGAGGGCGGGACGAAACTGGTGCTGTGCGCCGGCAGCGGCGGCTGGAGCAAGGAGCAGACGCTAGGGGACCTGCAGCTGTACGATATGGCGGCGGATCTGGGCGAGCGGACGAATCTGGCGGACTCGCGGCCGGAGGACGTCCGCCGGCTGAGCGGGCTACTGGATCGACTGGTCGCCGACGGTCGCAGCACGGCGGGGCCGCGACAGGCGAACGATGCAGCGGTGACGGTCCGGAAGGAAACGCGGGCGAAAGGTGGGGGCCGGAATGCCGCCGGGAAACGAGCATCCAAAGCGGGGTGAAAGAAGGGGGCGTGAGAGATTACGGGGAAGATGAAGAGGCGAGATTAAGAGGCGAGATTAAGGGGGGGACGGGACATGAATCGAAGCGGGGTGGTTGGGCTACTGATCGTCTTGTCGTTGGGCGTGTTGGGGCGGGCTGGG
>Ga0172371_10009562_pt1 | contig 13283 bp, 12 predicted proteins | sample Lak12m_FD_114543 | JGI IMG/M metagenome (GOLD analysis project Ga0172371, IMG submission 114543) | Freshwater microbial communities from Kabuno Bay, South-Kivu, Congo - kab_022012_12m | ecosystem: Environmental > Aquatic > Freshwater > Lake | place: Democratic Republic of the Congo: South-Kivu... | reverse complement strand
TGCGGATTATGTAAATTGGTTTAACAATTTTCGGATCCATAGTTCCTTGGGCTACCTTAGCCCCAAGGAATTTAAAGGACAGAACCTATAATTTCTGTACGAAAAAGTGTTGCCATACCATTAATTTTTATCGCTCGGCTGGGACAATCTTATGTCGTTCTGGCGGAAAACAACTATTTAGGGTTTTACATGCTCCTAAGTTCGAATTTCATTAAAGCCAACGAGGGGATTTTATCGTCCCCACTTCGCTATGGACTCGCTCTTCGCGTTAGCATTTCTTTCTCGCCCTATGCTCGCGCTCGTCTCATGCTCAGTGAGCCTTCGCCTCCCTTAATCCGCCACCGGCGGCGGTCGGCTTGGCTCCCCTGATACGGGGTTCGGATCCCCTCGTCGGGTTGGTTCATAACAAAAAAGGTACTGCAAAATGCAGTACCTTTTTTATTTGGAGCCAACGAGGGGATTCGAACCCCTGACCTGCTAATTACGAATCAGCTGCGCTACCGACTGTGCCACGTTGGCATTGGAATTGCAAAAAATATTATATCAGTCGCAGGCTTAAAAAGCAACATGCAAATTGCCCGGGCCTTGCGCATTTATTGTACCGGCGGTATAAAAAATGCCGCCCCGTGAGAGGGGCGGCCTGTATCACATTTATATATTCCCGGTCATGCTGCCGGGGAGAGCCCCAGCCCTACCGCCGCCGCCTTCATTTCCTCTTCTGCAAGGCCGGCTTTCGCATAAATGGCGTAGGTATAGCTACCCGCGCGCGCGGATGCAAGGCGTACGCTGCCGTCCGCATAACTGAAATCAAAATATACGCCGTTCACGCCGATGTCCTTGGTCTCGTCAAATTCGCCGAATTCGCTCTCCACCTTTTTAAGGGGCGTCATGGCAAATATCAGTTCCTTGTCCCCGTTCACATAAACGATCTGCGCAAGCTTGCTCCCCACCGAATAATACCCCGCAAGCGCATATCCTTCGGGCATGCCCGAAGGATCGATCACGTCAAACCCGACCGCCTTGGAAAGATCGGCCAGGCTGTCGTATTGCACGGGTTCTGTCGGCTTGGAACATGCGGTCAGGGCGGATACCAAAAGCAAAAGGCAGATGAAAATCAGCAGGATTTTTTTAGCCATTTCGCATACCTCCGTTTGAATAATATATCATATCAAGGCTAAAAAAGCATCAGGATTTTTTAAAATACTGGTAAAAGGTGCACCGGATATTCCCGTTATAAAGCTTTCGCTTCTTGTCCGCAGGGCGGCCGAACTTGGTCTCAAAGCCCCCGTCCGCCGTCAGTACGAAAACCTTTGCGTCCGGTTTTCTAAAGAATGCCCTGCCCATCTGGCCGTACAGCTTGTCCACTTCCTTTTGCTCCCCCATCCGCTGCGCGTAGGGGGGATTGGTCACGATGCACAAATCCTCCGTCTGGGGCATAAAATCCTTTACGTCCGCCCGTGAAAAATGTATACCTTTAAGGACGCCAGCGCGTTCGGCGTGGAATTGTGCAAGCTGGAGCGCCTCGCCGTCAATGTCGGACGCAAACACGGGCGCCTTGGGCGCCGTTACGCCGTCCGCCGCTCTCTGCTTTTCCCTGTCGAATGCCCGCTTGAAATCCATGCTGAAATTCTGGGCGGCAAAACTGCGGCCCGCGCCCGGCATAATGTTATGCGCCATCATTGCGCCTTCCACGGCTATGGTGCCGCTGCCGCACATGGGGTCGTACAGCGGGTGGGCATACCACCGGGCAATCTTCAAAAGCGCCGCCGCCAGCGTTTCCTTCAGGGGCGCTTCGGAATTTTTAACCCGGTACCCCCGCCTGTTCAGTCCTGCGCCGCTGGTGTTCAGGCATACCGTAGCCTCGTCCCGAAGAAGGCTTACATAAATCGGGTAGACGCTCTTGCTCTCCTCAAAGACAATATTCCCGTAAGTCCGTTTCATGCTTTCAATCACGGCCCTTTTTGTGACCGCCTGTATGTCGGATACGCTCCCGAGAGCGGATGAAACCGCGTCCCCGGCCACGGGCATTTTCGCTTTTTGGGGGATCAGTCCGCCGAAATTGGTCCTCGAAACCCCCTCAAAAAGCTCGTCGAAGGTCCGGGCGGTGAACGCGGAAAGCACCATATAAATCCTGTCCGCACACCGCAGGCACACGTTCGCGCGCGCCAGCCCGGCTTCGTCCGTCTTAAAATAGACGCGCGCGTCGCGCGTCTCGGTCTCCTCTATATCCAGTTTTTTAAGTTCCTGCGCAACCACCGCCTCCAGGCCGAAGGCGCAGGCCGCGTAATACTGCCTCTTTTCCATCTTGTCCCTTTCGTTTATCCTTCAAGGCTGTAAAAAAGGCTCTTTTAAAGCCTTTTCCGCCGTCTTTTCCTTTTATTCTATATCCGTTTCCGCCGTTCCCTGTAAAAGCTTCCGGCCAGCCCTAGTTCCCGTCCTGCAGTCCGGCCCGTAAGACTGCCGGCATGGAAACCGGCTTTTCTTTAACCTTTTTCAGGCTGGCAGCCATTCTCTCTCAAGCCGCCTGCAATCCTTTTTTAATCAAGCTGTAATCTTTTTTAGTTGGCACCATTATTTTTATCCACGATTACCATTTTAAGTTTGCGGTAATCTTTTTTTCCATGATTACTAGTTTAAGTTGACGGCAATCTTTTTATCTGCAATTACCATTTTCTGTATATTCACGTTCGGTTGGCCCTACTCCGGCAGTCTGTCCTGCTATTCGCTGTCTTCGGTCATCCCGCTCAACAGGCTCCTTTTTTCCTCCCGGTTATCGGCCATTCCCACTTTCACTTCTACAATATTTCCCCCAATATACGCTATATACGGCTCTTGCACTCCCATACGCTTTAAAAGAATAAAAATTTCATTTTTTACATCGTCCGGCTGATCCGCATTTAATATATAACTCTTTAACTTGTCCTCAGCTTTCTTATCCCCAAACCCAGATATGATTTCCGAAACTGCGCGTTTAATAAAAAGATCCCCAAATTCCAACCCCCAGGTAAGCATCGCTTCAAATCGATCATTCTCCTGCCATAGTGTAAAAATATCATTTTTATTTCCCATTAAATACTCATTGATATTACGTATCCTTTTTTTTGCCTCTTGAAATGGAACCTGATATGTATAGGAAAATGTATCGGGTATAGCATTACCTTCTAAAACATTTTTCACAAATCCACAATAGTAAGGTGCTATCGTATTCATTGGATTTATCTTTATGATATCAGCAAAATATCCTATAGCCTCTTTAAAGCGACCCAGATTATAACACGCAAGTCCTGCGTAAAACATAGCTTTTTCATCATAAGGCCGATACTGCAGAAGCTTTTTCAAATAATATATTACTTTTTCATGTCTCTTTAGTTCACAAAATGTAACCGCTATTTTATAAAGATCCTCTGGATTATCTGTTTTAATCAAGAAAACTTTTTCAATATATTTTTCGCAACGCAATTCATCATTTTTTTCGTTGTAAAACAACACCATATTACAATTTGCGTGAACATTTCCTGGATCCATTTTTAAAACTTCTTTTGTTATCTCAATTGCCTTATCAATTTGCTTGTCACAATAATATGAAAGCGCAAGATTATTTTTAACAAATACCATTGATACGCTGTCCGCATCCACAGAGGCCAATATTTTAATAGCATCCGAATATTCACCCATATCAAGTTTCCGTTTTCCTTCACCTGCCAAATCAAAGCTCTTTTTTCTTGAGATGTCTTCAAACGGGCTGTCCTCTAAGTCACCAATATCTTCCATAAAATTCAAAAATTCTTCAACTTCTTCTTTGAATTCACCATCCGGTTCAATATTTATATAATTCTCAAAACTCTGTTTTGCTTTTTCAAAATCATTTACGCCAATAAAATTACATCCAATACCAAAGTAACATTCAGGATCTAAATAGCAAGAAGATTTTAGCAGTTCAAACAATATAGCATTGGATTCCTCAAAGCGATTAATATCGGTTAGAGACTCTGCTAAAACAAGTTTATACTCTTGATTCATAGGATCTTTTTTTACTGCTCTTCTTAATAAAGGAAGCGCACCTAAATAATCTGCATTGTCAAGAAATCTCTCAGCTGATTCAAAATAAAATTTTGCCGGCCTTTCGAAATCAATTATTTTTCTTTCAGACATTTTGTTTCTCCGTCATATTTTTAATAATTATATTCAATTCCTGTTCACTAAACCTGTATTTTTTATTGCAAAATCTACAAGTAATTTCAGTCCCTTTATCCTTTCTAATCATATCATCCAATTCATCAATTCCTAATGTAATAAGAGTTTTTATTATCCTATTCCTACTGCAATCACACTTATATACTGGGTAATTTTCATCAAGAATTTTAATGTTAACTTCTGCAAATAAATCAGAAACAATTTGTTTTGGCGTTTTTTGCAGCAAATATAGGGCGTAATTTTTGATATCATTAATTTTTGTTTCAATCACAGATAATGTTTTTTCACTACAGCCTGGTAAAGGTGTAATAATTATTCCACCTGCTTTTAATACTGATAGGTCTTGTTCAATCCAAGTATTCAAATATACAATCGAGGGTTGTTGTTCCGATTTTAATAGATAATATGCTAAATCTTCTGCAATCTCTCCAGTTTCTATTTTTATCATTCCAATATATGGTTCTTTCAATCCCATGTCACGAATAACAGTAAGCAACCCATTCTTTCCGACAATTTTAGAAACATGTATATTGCCGTCTCCTGTTGGCTCAACATTAACATAAGGATTAGAAATATATCCTTTTACTTGCATTAATGCATTACCTACAGCTAAAATTGACCCTGCCGGGCCTCCTCCGTTAATGTTTATAGTTATCTTATCTTTTTTATTTTTCAACATTGCGCACATTAAAACTGTGCCCGCTAATGTACGTCCAAGAGCAACAGTCGCAGCCGGCCAAGAATCATTTTGTTTTTGTGCAATATTAGCTATTTTTGTAATATCACAAGCATAAACAACTGCCTCTTCATTAAGAATTGAACGAATCAATGTATCCATTTATTAATCCTTAACAGCTAAAAACTGTATCCTCTCATTATCTTCTGTCGCAGGGTCCTTGGTATGGAAATTATAACAATATACCTTGTTAAATCCAGCGTCTTTTAAATAATGTATTATTTTATTAAGTCTATATGCTCTTTGAATGTGCTTTTCATCCATTCGTTTGTAATAGTTTTTTTCACGAATGAACAATGTTAATTCCATATTAATTAAATCACCAATAAGATTATTCTGCCATAAACAAGTTAAATCTTCTCTATCATCATAAAACAAATTATTCCCGATTATTTTTGTTAATTTTTTATATGAACTAACATCAAATAATAAAATCCCATCTGAATTTAAATTTTGCCAACAAGTTTTAAAAAAAGCAAAAACCTCTTCATCATTCAAAAGATAGTTAACACCATCACATGCACAAATGATTGCTTCCACTTGCATCGATATAACAAATCGCGTCATATCTCCACATAAATAATTTATTGACAATCCAGCTTCTCTTGTTTTTTTTTGCGCTTTTTCAAGCATCTCTTCCGAGATATCCAATGCAAAAATATTATATCCATGCCTTGCTAGTGGTATAGTAATTCTTCCAGTTCCACAAGCAACTTCAAATATTCGAGAAGATGTCCGTATTTTCATGTCGTTTAAGATTTCAAGCAAATATTCTGCCCATCTCTCATCTTGAACATCGTCCATCAATAAATCGTATATCTCTGATAAATATTTATAGCTAATCAATATCGCACACTCTAAAATAATACTCCAAGGCTATGGCTAACACTTCTTCGTTAAAATCAAAATCATTTGAATGAAGAGGTCTCCCACCAGTTCCAATAAATGCAAAAAAACCATTTGTTTCTTGCGTATAAAAAGCAAAGTCTTCAGCCATCATAACCGGATTTAAAACAACAATTTCGTTCTTAAAAAATTTATTTTCTATTTCACAATAAAGTTGGCTATTATTTATTAAGACAGGATATCCCATTGTCTCATAATATTCACTTTTCGTACCAAAAGCCCGATCCATTCCTTCCATGATTTGATTTATTCTATTTTTAATTGCACATGAGGCATCATCATCGAAGCTACGAATAGTACCTTCGATAAGCGCTTTTCCGCACACAATATTTCTCGCATCACCTGCAATCAGTCGTCCGATATTTAAAACTGCCGATATAGATGGATCAATGTTACGGGATAAGATACTATGCGCCTGAATAATAAAATTTGCTGCAGCCAATAGTGCATCAACCCCATCTTGCGGCGCAGCTCCATGTGTGGCAACTCCTTCTATACTTATATTAATATCACACATATTCGCCATCAAGGGCCCGTCTTTCAACCCTATTTTCCCTTTTGGTACATCTGGCCAAAAATGTATGCCAAAAATCTTATCTGCTCGCGGATTTTCCAGCACCCCTTCTTTAATCATGTGCTGAGCCCCGCCAATAGTTTCTTCAGCAGGCTGAAATATAAAAACAAAATTCGTCTTTAATACCTTTTTTCTATCTGAGATCAGTTTTGCAAAACAAAGGGCTACAGCCATATGTCCATCGTGCCCACAAGCATGCATAAACCCAGGATGGGTAGATTTATATGAAACGGTACTTTTCTCTTCAATCGGTAAAGCATCCATGTCTGCACGAATTGCTATTGTTTTTTCTGCTCCAACATTAAAAACAGCTTTTATACCAGTTTTTGCAATAGTTAATAAAGAATCAGGATTTAGAGCGTCTAAATAATCCTTCACAAACTGTGAGGTCTTATATTCTTGGTAAGAACCCTCTGGAATCTGATGTAGTGCACGCCGAAGCGTCACTAATTCGTTTTTCAATTCAATAACACTTTTATGCAGTTTCATACTTCCTCCCTTGCTAACAATATACTATTAATAAAGGGCTTTTTCAAGCAAAGGTTTTTTAAACTGTTTAATAAACAAAGTCAAATCAATAAAATGTTAACATCGAATATCATATAATAAATTAATTTATTATAACCAAAGAAAAAAGTAATTGTTGCATAATAACCTAAAACTATTTACGTATTGCGTATTTACATGCTATAATATTTTTTGAAAAATTGTACTCGTATAAAACAGCTGGAATGCTGTTATTTGTTTAAATGGAGGAAACATATGAGGAAATACAACATCGCGGTCGTGGGCGCGACGGGTATGGTGGGCCGCAAGTTTTTACAGGTGCTGGAGGAAAGAAAGCTTCCGGCAAAAGAATATTTCTTGATGGCGTCGGCGCGGAGCGCGGGGAAAAAGGTGGAATTTTTAGGGAAAGAATACACGGTCGAGGAGCTTAACGAAAAGAGCTTTGAGGGCCGCGGTATCGACATCGCGCTGTTTTCGGCGGGGGCGTCGACCAGCCTGAAGTTCGCGCCCATCGCGGCGGCGGCCGGCACGCTGGTGATAGACAATTCCAGCGCCTGGCGCATGGATCCCGACATTCCGCTGGTAGTGCCCGAGGTGAACCCGAAGGACATCAAAAAAAGCCACGGGATCATCGCGAACCCCAACTGTTCGACCATACAGGCGGTGGTGGCCTTAAAGCCGCTGCATGACCTCTACAAGATAAAACGGGTGGTTTATTCCACCTACCAGGCGGTTTCCGGCGCAGGATTGGGCGGATACCGCGACCTGGAAAGCGGAATAAGCGGGGACAAACCCAAAAAATTCCCCCATCCGATCTTCGGAAACGTTATTCCGCATATCGACGTATTCGACGAGAGCGGCTATACGAAAGAAGAGATCAAGATGGTGAAGGAAACGCAGAAGATCCTGGGGGACAGCACCATCCGCGTGACCGCGACAACGGTGCGCGTTCCCGTTTTCCACGGACACAGCGAAAGCATCAACATTGAATTCGAAAAACCGTACGATTTGGACGAACTCAAGGCGGCGCTGCGGTCCGCCCCCGGCCTGGTTGTGGTGGACAATCCTTCCAAAAACGAGTATCCCATGCCCCTTTCCCTTGCCGGGCGGGACGAAGTATTCGTAGGACGCATCCGCAGGGACGATACGGTGGACAGCGGGCTCAACATCTGGGTTGTGGCCGACAACCTGCGCAAGGGCGCGGCGACGAACGCCGTGCAGATAGCCGAAGAATTTATACGGATGCAGGAAAGCAAATAAATAAAATCCGTCCCGGGAGCCCGGGCAGGCGCTCCCGGGAACGGGCATTACTGACGATCAAAGGTGGGATGAAATATGTTGTTCAAGGGATCCTGTGTTGCGCTTGTAACCCCGTTCGACGATACGGGCGTGAACCTGCCGGCATTTGAAAAGCTGGTGGAGTTTCAGATATCCGAAGGCACGGACGCGCTGCTGGTATGCGGCACGACCGGGGAGCCTTCCACCATGTCCGCCAACGAGAAGCGGGACGCGATCGAATGCGTTGTGAATAAAGCCGCCGGACGCGTACCGGTGATCGCCGGCGTCGGCGGGAACAATACGGACAAATGCGTAAAAACGGCGAAGCTCGCCTCCGCCCTGGGCGCAGACGCGGTCCTGGCCGTAACGCCCTATTACAACAAATGCACCGAGGCGGGACTGATCGCGCATTTTACGGCGATTGCCGACGCAAGCGACAAACCCCTGATCATGTACAACGTACCCGCGCGCACCTGCGTGAACATCAGCCCCGCCGCGGCGGAAAAACTGGCGGCGCACCCGAACATCATCGGGATCAAGGAAGCCAGCGGGAACATCAGCCAGATTGCCGAGATCGCGCGGCTGACAGCCGGAAATATGGAGATCTGGTCCGGAAACGACGACCAGATACAGCCCATCCTTTCGCTGGGCGGGATGGGTGTGATATCCGTCCTTGCCAATATCATGCCCCGCTATACGCACGATATGGTGGACGCTTACCTGAACGGCGATCCGGCCAGGGCATGCGAAATGCAGCTTGCCGTTCTGCCCCTCGTATCCGCGCTCTTCTGTGAAGTAAACCCCATTCCCGTTAAAACAGCGCTCAACCTGATGGGCTTTGAGATGGGCGCGCTCCGGCTGCCTTTGTGCGATATGTCCCCGGCCAATTTGGAAATTTTAAAGACGCAGCTTGCGCTCTTCGGGCTGATATAAGGAGACAAAATGATTAAAATACTCGTATACGGCATATCCGGGCGTTTAGGCCAGGCGGTCTGCGACTGCGCGTCCAAGGCGGACGACCTGGTGGTTACCGCGGGCGTGGACAAATTTATAGGCGAAGGCGCCAAACTATTTCCCGTGTATAAGAATATCGAGGACGTAATCGAAACGGTGGACGTGGTGATTGATTTTTCCAGGCCCGACTCTATCGATTCCATCCTTTCTTTTGCAAAGAAACGCGGCTGCGGCGTTGTGATAGGCACTACCGGGCACACCCCCGATCAAAAACAAAAGATTAACGAGGCCGGGACGCATATCCCCGTATTCTTCGCTTCCAACATGTCGCTCGGCGTAAACTTGCAGATCGAGCTGATCCGCAAGGCGGCGGAATTCCTGGGCGAGACATTTGATATCGAAATCATTGAAAAGCACCACAATATCAAGGCGGACGCGCCCAGCGGAACGGCCCTCACCCTCGCCGAGGAACTGAACGGCGTTTTTGCGAACACCAAGGAATTCACATTCGGGCGGACACCCGCGTCAGGCAAAAGGCAAAACAGGGAGATCGGCATCCACGCGGTACGCGGCGGCACGCTGGTGGGCGAACACCAGGTGCTCTTCCTGGGCAGTGACGAGGTTTTGTCTGTCGAGCACCAGGCGCTTTCCAAACAGGTATTTGCGGTAGGCGCGCTGCGGGCCGCGCGGTATCTGGAGGGAAAACCCTCCGGCCTTTATTCCATGGCGGACATGATTTCCGAGGCAACGACCGTGACCCGCATCTACTCCGACGACAAGCAGGCGGTGGTAACGCTGTCCGAAGTCCCGGCTGTGCCCTCCCCCACCTCCTTTATTTTCGGCAAGCTGGCAAAGCAGGGGATCAACCTGGACATCATCAGCCAGTCCACGCCGATCAACGGAAACCTGAGCATATCCTTTTCCATGCCGCGCAGCGACATTGCGAAGGTAAAAAAAGTGATAGCCGAAATTACAAAAAACCATCCCTCCATCCGGCACAACATCATGGATTCGGTGACCAAACTGACCATCGAAGGAATGGGCATGGAACGGCAGAGCGGCGTGGCCGCAAAGCTTTTCGCCGCACTGGCCGGAGGAAACATAGATATCCTGATCGTTACCACTTCCGAGACCCGCATCCTGCTGTGCATCGAGAACCAGAACACATCAAACGCGATCAGCATCATAACGAAAGCGTTCAAGCTTTAAACCATCCACAGCCAAACCCGGGCGCGCCATGCGGCCATCCCGGGAACCCATTGGAAAGCAGGCGGTATATTTGAAAAAATACGATATAATCATCATCGGCGGCGGTATCAGCGGCATCATGGCCGCATACCGTTTAACCGAAAAAAGCCCCGGCCTGAAGGTTGCCATCCTTGAAAAGGGCAATTCCCTGGAAAAACGCATGTGCCCCATCATAACCAAACGGTCGGAATCATGCATCAAGTGCGATTCCTGCGCCATCATGGAAGGCATGGCGGGCGCGGGCGCGTTTTCTGACGGAAAATACGTCATTTCCACTGAATACGGCGGCTGGCTTACCGACTTCCTCCCGCCGAAGAAGGTGATCAGCTACATCGAACAGGCGGACGAGATACTGGTATCCTTCGGGGCGATCCAAGACCGGTATATGCCGGATAACGAACTGAAGACCCTGTGCCTGCAGCACGACCTGCATATGAGCCAGGCACAGCTCAAACACCTGGGCACGGATTCCAACTATGAAACAATGAAAAAAATGATCGCCAGCCTTGAGAAGCGCTGCGACATTCTGACTAATACAGCCGTGTCCGACGTGGACGCCGCAACCCATATCATTTATGCGCAGGGAAAGGACGGCGCCCTGGAATTCAAGGCGGGCAACATCATTTTCGCCGTGGGGCGCGCTGGCAGCCAGTTCTTTTCCGAATGGTGCAAGAAAAACGGCGTGGCCCTGAAGAACAACCAGGTGGACGTGGGGGTGCGCGTCGAGCTGCCCTCCTGCATATGGGAGCATTTTTCCAAAAAAATATATGAACCGAAGATATGGTACCTGAGCAAGACCTACGGCGACACGACGCGCATGTTCTGCTTCAACGAAAGGGGAAGCGTTGTAACCGAAAATACGGACGGCATCCTTACCGTTAACGGGCATTCCTACAAGGACGAATCGCGCAAGACCGAGAATTCGAACTTTGCGCTGCTGTCCACCATCCGGTTTACCGAACCTTTCCGTGAACCAATCGAATACGCGCGCCACGTGGCGCGGCTGGGCAACCTGATCAGCGGAGGCAGCGTGCTTGTGCAGCGGCTGGGCGACCTGCTGCGCGGACGCAGGACGGACAAGGGAAGGCTGAACAAATCCACCACCCGCCCGACTTTGGACGCGGTGCCCGGGGACCTGAGCCTGTGCATGCCCAAACGGCAGCTTGACAACATCATTGAGACCCTGAACGCCCTGAACGTGATCGCGCCCGGCACCAACAACCACGACACCCTGCTCTACGGGATAGAGTGCAAGTATTATTCCGCGCGGCCCGACACCGAGGATTTTGAACTGAACGGCTTCAAGGGCCTTTTCGCGTCCGGCGACGGCGCGGGATTTACCCGCTCCCTCTCCCAGGCTTCCGCGAACGGGCTGTATATTGCGGACAAGATACTCGCAAGAAAATAAGATGCGAAATTAAAACGGCAGTTTAAAACTGCCGTTTTTTTATATTTGCCGGTATATGACCTTCTCTTACACTTCATCAGTCACCTGCGGCGACAGCTTCCTCTACAGGAGAAGCCTTATTGAAACGAACTATGAAAGCCTAACAATTGTCACCTGGTCTTCGGGCGCGAACACAACGTTGGAATCCAGCGTGAACATATAGCCCTGATCCGACTTCTGGATGTAATAGACCGGGCCGACGCCTTCATTGAATGTAATAAGCTTTTCCCCAGCCCCATTATACAGCGTGCCGCCGGGATTGACCCTGATCATATCCGCCGAAATGGTCATGATAACCGTCTGTGGCTCCACGTAGCGCTTTTCCATGTTTTTGGCTTTTATGAAAAAGGCTTTAAAGTTTTCCATGTTTTCACCTTTTTCATCCATCTCCGCAACAGCAAACATCACCTTTCCGTCCTCCACGCTTTTCAAATTAACTGTGAAGCCCGGATATGCCGTCCCGACGGTATTGCCCTGCACGTCCAGTACCGGCGCTTCGCTTTTGACAACCCATACATTGGGCGCGCCGGACGCGGAACCCGACGCCGCCGGCGCGCCCGCCGAACAGCCCGCGAACGATATGGCCAACAATATAACCGCCATAAGTATCCCTATGTATTTTTTCATTTTTCCGACCTCCCTGCCTTCAAAGCATATTCTTTAGACGCGGTTGATATGCAAAAGTTCCCATTCCATGGGAGATACACATACAGAGGGTTTAAAAACACGGTTAGACTGAGATTCTTCGCTTCGCTCAAGAATGACACTATTGGATTCCTGACTTTTATAAAAGTTAAATTCTTGGGTACATTTGGGAGACGGCATAGGGAGAATGACCCAGGGCCTCCGCGAGCCGCTTGAAGGGGGTTATGGGGGGTGTCGGGGGGCGTAAGGGGGGAGATACGGAATCCCCCCTCGCCCGCCTGACGAAATTAAATGTTTTAAAGGGTTTAAAAAAAATTTGCCGAAAATACTATTGGGGTGATTAATATGAAAGAAAATCCAGTTTTAACTGTAAATGATGCAATACATGGCAGTTATAAGTGTCTTATGAACGCTGGTAATTTAATAAATGAAGCAGAATTATTAATAAAAAATCATATGTATGCAAGGGCTTTTTATTTATTAATCATATCGGTAGAAGAAACAGGCAAATATTTTCTTCTATTTTCAAATTTGATGAATATTGCAACCGAGAGTATTGATTGGAAAAATTTTTGGAATTGTTTCAATAATCATAAAATTAAGATTGAACATTTCTTAAACTATAGCTTTTTACCTGAGCCACTTTTTGTACAAGCAACTGAACTCTTTCCTCTTTAATTGAAAAGTTAAACGCACATATTTCTCAACATTTAGTCTTGCAAACGTGCAATTACTTTTGCAAATGCTCCTTTTTCCTTATAATCAACGTAGTTGTCTGACCAGGAAGGAGCATC
>Ga0172371_10009559_pt1 | contig 13287 bp, 9 predicted proteins | sample Lak12m_FD_114543 | JGI IMG/M metagenome (GOLD analysis project Ga0172371, IMG submission 114543) | Freshwater microbial communities from Kabuno Bay, South-Kivu, Congo - kab_022012_12m | ecosystem: Environmental > Aquatic > Freshwater > Lake | place: Democratic Republic of the Congo: South-Kivu... | reverse complement strand
TGAAACTGTCTCAGAATTCATTTTTGTCTCGCGATTGAGGTCTAGATGTACTATAAGGTTGCAGACGGATCAAGCGAGGCAGAGATGAAGCGTGAGATGAGGGCGGATTACGATCAGATGTTGATGTTTCCTCCTTCGGTGGAGGATTGGATTGGTGAGGATCATCCGGCGCGGTTTATCAGGGACTTTGTTGAATCGCTGGATTTGCGAGAGTTGGGTTTTGCGATTCCCAGTTCAGAGGTTGGAGGCCCCTATTATGCTCCTGATCTTCTGTTAAAGGTGTGGCTTTACGGATATATGCATGGGATTCGTAGTACGCGCAAGCTTGAACGGGCGTGTAGAGAGCATATGGGGCTGATTTGGCTGACCGGTAGGAATGCGCCTGATCACAATTCTTTGTGGCGTTTTTTGGACGCAAATCGAGAGGCTATTTCTAAGCTTTTCAAGCAGTCGGTTAAAGTGGCTGTTAAGTGCGAAATGGTTGGCATGGCGGCTCATGCGATAGACGGTACGAAGATTAGATCTAATTCTTCGTGGAACAAGATGGTGGGCTCTGAAGCTTTGGAGAAGATGCAAGAGAAGCTGGACCGATCAGTTGCGGACTTCATGACGGAGATAGAGCGGCAAGAGCAGGAGGAAATTGGCGAATACAAGTTACCTTCATCAATGCACGGTACATTGATGCGTAAAGAAAAGATTCACAAGGCTCTGGAGGAATTGAAAGAATCGGAATTGAAACGAGTTCATCCTTGTGAGCCGGAAGCTCGAGTAATGAAGAATCGACGCAACCTGGATTTGTCGTACAACGCCCAGGCGGTTGCAGACAGAGACAGTGGAATAATAGTGGCTGCTGACGTAGTAAACGAAGGGTCAGATAATGGGCAATTGGTCCCGATGTTGGATCTGGTAAAGGAGAATTTGGGGACAACGGCAAAAGAGAATTTGGCGGACGGTGGTTATTTTTCCGGGTCACAAATCGGTTTGGCAGAAGAGCGCAAATATCAAGTGTTGGTCAATCCACCGTCAAGCGAGACCACTCCTCGAGGATCCCGTAAGGCCGATGTATATCCAACCAGCCAATTTCTCTATGACCAGGAGCGCAATTGCTGTATTTGTCCGCACGGGCAAGAGCTTCCATATCTGACAACAAAGGTTAGAGGCAAAAACAAAAATGCCTTTCGAGTTTACCGTTGTCGCAATCGTGCGTGTCCTCATAGGTCTGAATGCACAACTAGCAAGCAGGGCCGCGAAATAGATATAAGCGTGCATTATGAAGCTATTGAGCGACAGCGTGCCAAAAGAAAAGACCCTGCCAATCAAAGGTTATTATCAGAACGCAAGAAAATCATTGAGCCTGTTTTTGCATGGATAAAGCGCCATCTTGGTTTTGATCGCTGGACAGTAATGGGATTGGAGAAGGTGCGAGCCCAGTGGGCTCTGGTTTGCACTGTGATAAATCTCATGAAAATGCAAAAACGTTGGCTATCCGGAGGATTGCGATTGGCCGCTGGGTAAAAAAGGATGGGAAAGCAACACACTGCCGCTGGAATTGAGCGGCAATCTGACTCCTCAGGATCAGAACAATGAACCAAAGAAGGATGATCCTGGTCAGTACGGGTTGTCGGCCGCGATTTTGACCCCTTCGGCAATCAATTCTGGGACAGTTTCGGATGCCCGTCCCACCGAAGAGTTTGTTACCTGTTGGACCGAGTATTGGTATAAGACCCCGCGTAGCGGTATTTCCCGGCAGATGAGGTTCGCTGTGGGCGCCAGCATCCTACCCGTCATGTGGCGCTTCCGGAAGCGCTCACCGCGCTAATCGGTAGGTGCTTTCGATTGTCGTGATGACATGGCTTCTTGCCCGTTCCATATTCCAACCGCTCTTGAGCAAGCAAGTGAGATACATCTGGGCTGCCGCTCTCATTTCAGGTTCGGAACCTGCCCGGGCAATCATCATCGGAAATTGTGAGCAGTCAGGACGTCCCTGAGATGCGGCATGCGACGGCTGCGCCGGGGGTGGGGGAGGCGTTTGAACTTGATGAGGCTGGGGGGCCGGAGCGGATCGCGCCGCATATCCGGCGGAAGGCGCCGCAGGATAAGGCTGCGATGGAGCTACCATAGGTTGGGATCCGCTTGGCGCATACGGCCTCACAGAACGGAGATCTGTCTCATTATCGGGCGCTGGATGCCCCGAGTGACCTCTAGATCGCTTGCGAGGCGCATAATTATCCGCGGGCAAGGACTCGATATGATTTCCCCGGCGATCAAATTCCGGAGCCTGTGGAACACTGTATGGAAAATCTTGAGCCAGCAAGCCCGGCTCTTGAAACATTCCGCTAATAAGAAGAAACGCCAGGCAGAAAAAAATGAGACTGAGTGTCTTCATGAAACGACTACCATTACCCTTAGCGCGAACTATAACATAGCTAGGGCTAAAGGCCAATTACTAAGACGGAAAGCCTGAAAATCAGGCTAATTAACCCTCGATTTCGAACTTGTGAATCTTATTTATCAGACCTTGTCGTGAGAGGCCCAGTTTTCTTGCCGTAAGGGTCCTATTGCCGCCGAGGCTTTTCAGCGTTTCACGAATCATTTTCTCTTCCAGGTCTTCAACAGCGTCTTTGAGAGTCAGAGATTCCGCGGGCGGCTTATCGGCCTTTTCCGCGGCGGTTGTAATCCGCGGGGAGAGACATCTAACAGAGAGGCTTGACCCTTCCGCGCAGAGAATGTGAGAGCGTTCGATTTCATTCTCCAGTTCTCTAACATTGCCCGGCCACGAATAACGATTCAACAGTTCCATCGCCACAGGATCAATTCCTCGAACGACCTTTCCTGTTTGGACGGTAAACTTGTCCAAGAAATGCCTTACCAGATGCGGGATATCTTCCACCCGTTCTCTTAAAGGCGGCAGCGTAATCGGAAATACGTTAATACGATAAAACAAGTCTTCACGAAAACGGCCCTGCTGCGCAGACGCGTCCAAATCGGTATTGGTGGCGGCGACGAGGCGCACATCAACCTGTTGAACGCTGTTGTCGCCTACCGGTTTTATTTCACCGACCTGCAATGCGCGCAAAAGCTTCACCTGCATGGATGGGGACGTCGCTTCGACTTCGTCAAGGAACAGGGTCCCCATGTGGGCTGCCCGAAAGACTCCTTTGTGATCGCCTTCCGCCCCCGTAAAGGCGCCCTTTTTATGTCCGAACAGCTCACTCTCAATGAGTTCGGAAGGCACCGCGGCGCAATTGAGGCAGATGAAGGGCTGCTCAACCCTCGGACTCAGTTTGTGCAAAGCGCGGGCAACCAATTCCTTTCCCGTCCCCGATTCCCCCTGGATCAAGACCGTCGCGTCCGTTGGCGCCACCTTTTCAATCAGTCCGCGAACGTCACGCATGGACCAAGTGTTCCCTACGATCTCCCCGAGCGGGTCGGTGGGCCGCAGCTGTCGCTTCAGCGTTAGATTCTCCTGTTTCAGAAGCGACGCCTTTTCTCTAAGGCGGTTCCATTCGATAGCTTGAGAAATGGACCGGGCCGCCTGCGAGGCGAGGATCTCAAGAATTTCCTCGTCAGTCGGCGTGAAGACCCCCGCCCTTTTATTGAGCACCTGGAAGACCCCTATCACCGGGCCACGTGGGGAGCGCAAGGGAATGCACAGAAGATTTTTCGTTTTGAACCCCGTCCGAGGGTCAACCTCCCTGTTGAATCTCGGGTCATTATACGTATCAACAATGTTGAGGGATTCCTCATGCGTGAAAACCCAGCCCGCAATGCCTGAATCCCACGGAATCCTTATCTGATCGTGACGCAACCCCACTCCGGTGTGAGAGTAGAGTTCCTCTGATTCATAATCGGCCAGGAATATTGTCGCGCGTTCAGCGTTCATCACTGTGGGCGCTTCCCGCACCAGCAAATCCAAAAGGGCGCCCACGTTGGTTTCCCCACTCATGAGCGTTCCCATCTTAAACAACAGAGAAATCCTTTCCAGATAGGAACCCAACGGTCGCCACGAAGACCTCGGGCTGCTCGAATCTTTTTGTATCCCGAAGGCCTCTCGTAGGAGGGTAATGTCCATGTGAATCGTCAGGGCCTGGAACAACTCATCGACCGAAATCTTTCCAGCGAAAAGCAGGATTTCGTGGACCGATTTCCCGGTTGTTTTCGATTCACGAATCGCGGAAGAATAGTCTTCGTTATTAATTCTCCCCGTTTCCAGGAGCAAACGACCTATCGCGTGCCGATCAACCACATTTCTCCTCCTGGCTCGGGCTGTACAGGGCTATTTCTCCTGTGCGGCCATGGATTATCATTTTGGTCCCAACCACGACTTCTCGATCATTGAACTTGACCGATTCCGGTTTTCCTGCGAATTTTGTTATTTGGCGCACCTGCCCGACATATACCCTTCCCAGCGCCTTGGAAACATCCGCTGCGTGCGCGCCTCTCCCCCCAAGGCGGCTCACCAGCGCCGTATGCACAGGCAGCGAAAAAATTTCCTCCATGATCTCCTCAGGAATCGGATCGTTTACCACGAAGATGAACCCGTCAAGTTTCTCACGTTCTGATAGTTGCTCGTTCATGGCGTCAATAATTGACTGAGCCTTATTTATATGCCTGAAGGGAGCAATCTGGTTCCGATCGGTGACCATGATCCCTCTAAAAATTTTGCCGGACACGCCTGTGCCCTGGCTTATAACTCGATACCCAAATTCCTTGAGAGATTGAACCCTTTCTTTTCGCTCTCTGTCTTTACGGATCTGAAGGACATACACTTTTCCTTTTTCAATCGTGTATTCGATCCGAGTGTCCAAACTCAGACGTTCTGCTGTCCTGAAAAGTATGGATGACAATTCCTTCCACGCTTCCGGCATTTGTGAGGACAGCGTTTCCCGGCTACGCCAGAAATCAAAAACGGGAATTGTAGGGACTTTACCATCTACCACATCAGTGCCCTGATCCGCCAGGGCAAAATCCCCCCTAAGATCCATAGTGAATGGATTGTATGATACTACCCCTGTTCCCGAGGTATCACGCTCCATGTTACCGTAGACCATTCCTTGAACTATCACGGGTGTGCGCCAGTCACCGTGGATCCCGGCGGCTTCCTTGTATTTTCGGGCAGGTGTGCTCTCGGGAGATCGCATCACAGCCATAGCACAGTAGATAAGGATATCAAGAAATTTTCCGTTATCCAGTAATTCTACAGCCTTCGGCGCAAGTTCTCCTACCCTTCTCTTGTACTCGAACGCGACATCCTTCATCTGCTCCGGGCTCATCTGGGCTTTTCGCATTATCCGCAGTCGGTTCTTGCTTTCATCTATTATTTCCTGAAACTCTTCCCGCTCAACTCCGAAGACGGACTGGCTGAATTCCTGCAAGAAGCGCCTGTAGCAATCGTAGGCGAACCATGTATCGACTATTTTGGCCAGGCCTTCAGCGATTTCGTCATTGATACCCACATTGGTTATCGTGGTCATCATGCCCGGCATGCTGATCCTGGCGCCGGAACGGAGCGAGAATAACGCGGGATTCGAGGGATCGCCCAGCGTCCTGCGCCAGCGCTTACCCAATTCTTCTACCGCTTTACTGAGCCCATCTCGAAATGCCGGATCGGTAAGCAATTTCTCTGCGTCTGTCCAGCGCTGGTCAGTGGTTATGACAAAATAAGGCGGCGTTTTCTCCGCGAAACGCAACAGCAAAGCCTTTAATCCGATTTTGCACGCGGAAACCTCCGGCTCGTCCGGGAAATAGAACGGAGTCGGCGGCGCAACCGGGGCCCTGATTTCCACAACTCTCCTCCTGGATTCCGCCAGCCGCTCGTTGAGGAACCCTTCGATCTTGTCCACAAATGTTTCCAGCACACGGAGATTGCCATCCCTGGCCTGAAGATCGGATATGTAAAGAGTTTTGAGGTAATTCTTGAAAAAGTCCGTGTCCGGAATTTCTTTGAGCGTAGTCAGGTCCTTGAGCTTTCGCGGGAGTCGCTCCATATGATAATAAGCAAGGAAATTGTCGAACGGCCCCTCGAACCAGTTCCTATAAAAGACATGTATGTCGTCCAGTTCGGTCTTTATGACCTTGAGCAGATCTCGCACCTTGTCCAGGGTCAGGCCCAATTCTCCGGCAAAATGAAGATCGCGTCCGGCTTGGAGCAGGTAGTAACTGGAATGCCCGTTCACTGACAGGCCGCGCACCAGATGGTCCACGAAAGTGAGGGCCAGTGGCAGATTCTCATGCGTGATTTCATCAAAATATATGTTGTTTATGCTCGTCGCGAGCGTTTCCTGTGACGTCTCGGCCAACAGATCCTTATTGAAAGCTTCAAATCGCGATTCCATGTATGTGGCTTTTTGCGCGTACGCGTGGCCCGCTTTCTTGGAGCGCGATATAATCGGTGTTTCGGGTTGCTCCTTTCTGATCCGTTCAATCTCCCGAACGTACTCTTCGGTTCCTTCGGTGAGCGTGACTGACGGCGGCATGGATTCGCGAACGTCCGGTGTGAGGAATCTCTCTTTCAGTTCTTTGCGTTCTTCGATGATCCGGTCGAGCTTTTCCAGATCATCAGTCACGCCTGAACCGGACATCGCCTGTCGCGCGACGAAATATTTGTTGTATAGGCCCTGGAGCAAGTCGATTACATCCAAAACCATTCGACGCGAGAACTCGGGCCATGTGTCATCTTTCCTGTAAGCCGAAGTGTCCGGAGCGATCAGCGCCATCATGCCATCTTTGTCGGACAGGTCTATGTTCAGATCGGCGAAAATCCGCCTGCACAGGTCGATAATTCCTTGGGCTTCTTCTGACGAGAGCCACTTGTCCAGGCTTAAATAAGGCATGGATTCCTGAGGCATCCACTCAGCCAAAGCCTCACGTTGGCCTGTGGCAAAGTATTTGATTATGCCCTGACAAAAATAGAAATTTTCAATGCTCCCACGCCAGTGGATATCCCCCCGCAGCTTTCCAAGGAAATTGCCGATGGGCTTGACCCCTCGATTCGCGAGTTCCTTCGCCAAGCCCGCAGCGGTCAGCCGAAGCGTGTCCAGAGGCCCTATATCCTTAAAAGAATAGGGAATTGCCTTGATCAATGTCCGAATCAGAAAATGGGTGACGGGCGAATTGGCCCGCAGCAGGCTTGAAATCCAATACTGAATCAAATCTTCGTCACACAATCGGGTTCGTCCGACCTCTATCTGAACGATTAAGTAGGGAATGAGCCCGTGCATTATCCTAGGATTGGCCGCAATAATGGCCATTAAGCTCTTGATGTGTTGCACGTGAGCCCGCGTGACTCCGGCCTCCTCGGCGACGACGAGTGGTTCACCGGTGTCATCGTCTTCAATGGTGTACTTGGTCTCTTTCGGAAAAATGAGGGGCCGCTTTACAAGGTGCTCGACCAGAACATCGGCCATAAGGAAATATTTCATTCTGGCCAAGGTGACGCCCAGAGCCTCGATTGCCCTGAGCGAAGAAATCACCTCGTCCGTGTTGTCGGACGAATAGGCCCTATCGAGGAACAACGTGGCAAAAAAATCGACCAGGTCTCGGGAGGCTCGCTTCCCGGTTTTCTCCAGCCTGACGACTATCTGACAAAGCCCTTCAATGAGCAAGTCTTTGATTTCCTGCTTGTCCACTTCCAGTATCTGGACAGCCAAAATTCTTGAGAACGCCTCTTGAGCTTTTGGCGGCAGCGCATCCACAAATTCCTGAAACGAGGAAAGGATCAGCTTCCATTGCGCGGCGAGGCCGTTAATAAATGAGACGCCCTCGGCGATTTGCGCCTCATCCAATCGAGTGGAGTCTTGCAGAGCTGCTGTATATGCTTGTCGTCGCGATTGGATCTCTTCCGTGGAGTGCATTTTGATACGCGCCAAAATTTCCGTGTTGAAGCGTTCCTTTTCGGGCAAATCGGCTTCAGACACGGCTTGTTCGAGATTCGCCAATAGATCGGAAGGACATGGCTGAATTTCCCCCAGAGCGGTGACAAGGGCCCGAGCGGCCAGTAAATTTAGTTTCCGAACAAGATCTTGGCTCGATCCGTCAGCACGCTTTGCCAATACCGACCTTATCCCTGCCACTTCAATGACCCGGCGCTCGAATGAACTGGACGGCGTTGCAAAAACGGTGGAAATAAGGAAATCCATAGCCCTATCTACAAACGGAAGATAGGCCGGCAGCGTCGTTTCGTTCGTGGACCTGAGTACGCTTTCTACGATCCTGCACAAAGCGTATTCCCCTTCAGACCGGGCCTGCGCGTCAAACGGTTGGAGGCTCGACGCTGCCAGGAAATTCAGCAGAATTTCCATGACGCGGGATCGGTGACCTTCAAGGGCTTCGTCATCACGTTCGAGGGAGTACCTTGTAAGCGTTCTGACCAGATCCAGCCAATTGGGGATTTCATAGAGGACCGGGATCAGGTTTTCCCTGACCGCGTCGCGCCTGCCCGGGAATGATGTGACGTAAACGAGTTCTTCGAGTGACTCCGGAGGGAACTTGGGGTAGAGAACGAAACGTGAGTCAGTCTGTTTAACATCGACCAGATATGGAGCGGCTTCGGCCCCAGTACGATCCAGGACCATGAGGACGTTTTCGAGGCGGTCCACTTCCAGAGTGGTCCCTTCACCGAAGTGGGGCCCGGCGCGGTCCAACACCGCAGCCATACCTGCCACTTGATAGGGGTTGAGTGGCTCCCGCCTACCTATCTGCGCAATGAGGTCCCTGGTTTCCAAGTCATTATCCGGGCATAGTTATCCGACAGTTCAAAGGTAAATCATTGTCATCGGCGCCGCAAGAGAAACAGGAGGATGTCAGAGTTCCGGTTTCCAAGTGGAGCCTGGGAACTAGAAAAATGGCAAGGCTCCTGGCGGTTGCGGAATTTCAGAATTGTTCTGGGGCCCCTGACATTATTTGGGTGGATCAAGCAAAATTTGGGGTTCCGCAGATGGACGGTTCGTAGTCCGGAAAATGTTAAGACTCAGCAGTCTCTGCTCTGCACGACCATCAATCCAAAGAAATTGATAAATACTGGGCGACGGGCCACCTACAGCTGGTTCCAAGTTAAAGCGCCTCTTGGAGCCTGCCTCCATGGGGATCCTGTACGAGCTGAGCTAAGGAAGCACCCACCGTGCCGCAGACTTCTTGCTTTCGCGTGCGCCAATTAGTTACTATTATTTCAGACAATTGCCGAGCTATTAGTTTCTCACATCGAAACACCCTCCAAGTTCAATTTCAATATGTCGACAGCGGCTAGTATCCGTTTGGCGTTACGATTGATCGCGGGGAAATCGTCCGATTTTTGGAGCAAATCTTCAGTAAGTCTGTGAAGCTCATTCACCTTCGAGGATAGCTCATTGATAATCTGGCGGTCCATGGTTAATGTTCCTCTTTCCTCAGATCCTTAAAGCGTTGCACAAAGGAAGGTCTTGGTCACTATTTTTTCTCACCAACCTAAGATTGAGATCAATCAAAACAAAAGCGCTTCCCGAGAAAGCGCCCGAGAAGCGTGTTCATCGCACATGTTTAAAGGTCAGACCTCAACCCTCCAAACTGTCCTTTAGCCCCAATCGCTTATTTCATAAGCGTGTTCGGCAACCACAGCGATATCTCCGGGAATAACATTAAAATTATCAAACAGATAAACATTCCTGCCAGGAAAGGGTATATCCCTTTATAAATAATGGAAATCGGCACTCGAGTGACTCCCGATACCACAAAAGCACAGATCGCCATAGGAGGCAAAATAATCCCGATCATGGTTATTACCGAGACAATGACCCCGAACCAGACCGGATCATAACCAAGTTTCACTACCACCGGCAAGAAAATAGGAGTGGCTAAGATCAGGAAAGCCAAGTCCTCGATAAAGGACCCGCCAATAAGATAGACCACACAGATAATCAGTATAATAAAAAACCCGGGGATTTGCAGACCTCCGAGCCATGAAGCGACCATATATGGAGTTCGAGTAACGGCGAAAAAATGGCCCAAGATGGTTGCTCCGGCTACCAGAGTCAAGACCATGCAACCAATGCGAAGGGTGTCCATAACCGCCCTGCCGAACTTTTTAAAATCCATATCTTTCTTGAATAAGGTAAGGATAAGGACAGCAAATGTGCCGACGCTGCCGGCTTCGGTCGGAGTGAAGAAGCCTTGCATGAGACCACCCACTACTATGAGAAAGACCACCAACACCGAAACCACCGAAGGGAGGGATGCAAAACGCTCCTTCCAACTAGATTTTGCGCCCTTCGGCCCCAAGTTCGGATTGATAATGTTCCACCCAATCAAAGTGATAGCAAATGACAGGGCCACCAGTAAACCGGGGATAATCCCGGCCAGGAAGAGCTTCCCTATGGATGTTTCGGTCAGTACCCCGTAGAGGATCAGCACAACACTCGGAGGGATCAGGACTCCCAATGTTCCAACAGTGGCCACTGTCCCGCAGGATAGTCTCTTGTCGTAACCGTACCTGTCCATTTCCGGCACGGCAACGGTTGCAAATGTGGCTGCGGTGGCCGGGGCGGATCCGCAAATCGCCTTGAAAAGGGTTGCCGCCGGAACAGTGCCGATAGCGAGCCCGCCCGGCACGTGTCCAACGAATTTGTACGCGGAATCATAAAGACTGCGCGCGATGCCGCCGCTTGCCCCTATCTGACCCATTAGCACAAACAGTGGTATGACGGTCAACCCATAGGACGACAAGATGTTCCATACATCTTTTGCAATCAGGTTCAATGCCGCGTCGACGTTCACGATGGCGGCAAACCCGATGAAACCGGCAAGAGCCATGGCAAAGCCGATTTCAAGCCCCATGAAAAAGAGCACGAAAAGAAGCAAAATAGTGAGGATCCCGATAGTTGCTATGCTCATGATTGCTCTTCCTGCTTTTCGGGTGAACGAATGTCAAGCAACAGGACCAGACATTCGAGAAAGAAACAAAAAGCCATGCCGTAGCAGAAGGGAAACTGCGGCAAATGGATAGTAAGCGTGACCTCGCCGATCCGTCGGTAGTCATCACCCAGTAACCAGACTTGCCAGCCCATGATGATGAATAGTCCAATGCCCATAAGCCGCGTAAGGATATAGAAGACTTTCTCCAGTCCTGCCGGTAGTTTCCCCTGAAAAAAATCCATCAGCACGTGTCCTTTGGACCGCGATGTCTGAGGTATGGCAAAGCTGATTGCCACCGCCCCCAAGAGCCCAACAAGCTCATAGGTCCCCACGATCGGCATCCTAAAAGTTCTCAATATAACGTCCGCGACTGTGAGGAAAACCATGCCTGTCAAGGCGACTCCTGCGATGACGTACATTATGCCGGACAAGCTCCCGACGACGTTTTCAAGCGTCTTCATCACATTTCCACCATGTATAGCCCGCCCAGCCCCCTCGAAACGAAGGGGCTAGAGGCGAGCCGAAATGAAAAGGGTTATTCCGGGTTATTCTTCAGCCACTCCTGGCAGAATTTCAACGCTTCTTCACCAGGCAGCCCCTTTTCTTTAGTGGTTTTGACATATTCAGCGAGGATGGGTTTTGTGAGACCGGCCCAACGAGCATCTTCCTCCTTGGACAGAGGAATGAACTTATGGCCTTTTTCTTCGGCGAATTTCTTCCCCTCTACGTCTATATCAACCCAGGTTTTTGCTGTTTTCTCGATCCATTCCTTATCTATTTGATCGATTGTTTTCTGGACATCTTTGGGCAATGCATCCCATTTTTTCTTGTTCATAACATGGAAAAACGTTATTGTGTAGTCAGAGCCGTAGTTTAGCGTGGTGTATTTTGTGACTTCCCAGAATTTCCAGCCTTTAAGTATTTCGATAGGTCCCAACACTCCTTCAGCCACCCCCTTCTGAAGAGCGTCATAGGTTTCCGGCTGTGGCATGGCTACAGGCGTGGCCCCAAGCGCAGCCGCTATTTTGGCGGCGGTACCCGTGGTTCGGATCTTCATGCCCTTCAGGTCCTCCAGTTTTTCTACCGGCTTTTTACATGTATGAAGAATTCCTGGGCCATGGCAGTGAAGGTACAATACCTTAACGTCATCTAATTCCTTGGGTTTGAACTTGTCATAGTACGCGTTGGCCATGTGAGTTGCCTGCGCGCCATTCTTGATGCCCAGCGGCAGGTCAATGACTTCAGTCAACCAGAACCGGCCTTTGACATAGCTGAGCACTGCGAAACCAATATCGGATATTCCCTTCACAACTCCGTCATAACATTGGTCCGCCGGCGTCAGAGTGCCGCCGGGAAACAAATTGACCTTGACCTGGCCATTGGTTCTCTTTGCGACCTCGTCGCACCATGCTTGCGCCAATTTAGCGTGAGCGTGCGTCGCGGGGAAGAAAGTCGAGTACGTGAGATCGACGGCGCAGACAGGTCCGCTTGTAGCCGTCAACAAGAGTGAAATCGCGAAAAACCAGCCCACCAAAGCTGATAGATGTTTCCGATTCATTCTTTACCTCCGTCTATTTTATTCAGGCCCGCTATCAAACAGGCCATTCGACCAACAGCGGCGGGAACAAAATTTCAAGGAGATTGTATCCGCATGATAGTTTGTCCCGATCTTGGATGCCAATTTACGCTTCGCATTACGACTTAATTGGTTATGAAATAGATAAAAAGAGGTCAATCAATCGGAATCGAGAAATCGCGTTCGTGCCGAAATCCTTGATCACAACAGTGGCCCTTGCAAGAGTCGTTATCGCGTCCGAAACAACCCACTCTGATTCAGATTGCCTAAAAGTGTGCTGTTGAATGACAAAGTCATATCGGCCAAAATCCTCAACCACTCAGTCTCGCACATTTGTTCTCTATGGTGAACCGTTCAGGCTGCTATCTGCACTAAAAACCCCACTTTAGCGCATTGGACACGTTAAGTCAAAGAGATTTGTAATCTGAAAAATAATCAAGAGCCTGCGCTTCAACTCTCCACTGTGCGGCCAACTGAAGCACAGGGTCAAGAGAGACGACAAAGTTCAGGCTAGTAGCGCATCACTGTGGAATCACTAGTTGCGCCCGCAGTTTCTAATCGAGCTTTCTTCGGGGCGTCCCGCTATTTCTATGGGATCACCACCCACAGCCGGGGCAGGCGGGGTGTTCTGTATAGAGAACGGGTTCCTCATAAGGAACGTGTACCACAGGCACGCGGTTTCGTCAAGGCAAAAAGTACCCTGGTGGTAACCATTCAGTTACGCGCGGCTGGGGATATTCGCACCGAGGTTCTGCGTTTTGGATACCGCTGAAAATAGTGTTTGAAGTCCCCTTTTGAGAATCGGATCAGGAGGAATTGGAGGCAGG
>Ga0172371_10009558_pt1 | contig 13289 bp, 9 predicted proteins | sample Lak12m_FD_114543 | JGI IMG/M metagenome (GOLD analysis project Ga0172371, IMG submission 114543) | Freshwater microbial communities from Kabuno Bay, South-Kivu, Congo - kab_022012_12m | ecosystem: Environmental > Aquatic > Freshwater > Lake | place: Democratic Republic of the Congo: South-Kivu... | reverse complement strand
GAATGACTCTGAGAGCCGCGTTCACTGCCAGCCCTGGCAGATCTCGTCTGCTTCGGACAGCGCAGCCTGACTTCGTTTCGGAGACCTGCCAGGCCTGCTCTACTAATGGCCGTGCATCTTCAGCATCTTTTTCTTGCCCTCGAGATCAGCCAGCTTTATTCCTTCGAAAGAGACAACCTTTGCCCCCTTTCGTTCCGTCTTGAACTTCTCCGCGTCTTCTTTCTTGGAAAATGGCGCCACGGCGGGGCCCATAGTGTCAGCTACTTCGGCGCCAACGACGTAGAAAGCCTTTTTGGCATCGAGGAAGTTCTTCGTGCCGTACTCGGTAACGTACATATCTTTTATGTTTGCCGTGTCAAATTTGTATTTGTCCGGTGATAAAAAATACCTGAAAAAGTCGTCGGTGCTGTCAAATCCGACGACCTTGTTGTCCTTGAAGACTGCCGCAGCCGGGCCCAACTTGCTGGCTTCCGGTTTCATGTTGCAGACCGGACACGGAACGGATAGATCAAGTTTCGCGCCGTCCGGAAGATCTACGGTTGCCGCCGATGCGACCGCCGGCGAACAGGTCACTATCAACAGGGCCACCCCTACTAACATTACATTTCTCATATGAACGGACATGTCTCGTCTCCTTTCTCGTTTCATCTATCGTTAGCCGAGCGCTTGTGGCTTTGTCTTGAATTGAATCTCCTTCATCAAGCAGTAAATGGTCGGGACCACAAAGATCGTTATGATGTCAATACACATTCCACCGAAACTCGGCAAGGCCATCGGGACCATGACGTCCGCGCCTTTGCCTTGGGATGTAAGCACAGGGATAAGAGCAATAATGGTGCAAGCCGTGGTCATGAGAGCAGGGCGGACACGCTTGACACCGGCCTCCAATGTAGCCTCCCTGATTTCGTCAACAGACGCAAATTTGTGCGCCATGAACACCTGATCCAGGTACGTGGAATAAATGACACCGTCGTTGGTGGCGATCCCGAAGAGAGCGAGGAATCCAACCCATACCGCCACACTGAGGTTGTACGGCCTGACCTGGAACAATGCTCTCATGTTAACGCCGAAAACACTAAAGTCCAAGAACCAGGGCTGTGAATATAGCCAGAGCATCATGAATCCGCCCGACCAGGCCACGAAAATCCCCGAAAAGACGTTGAGTGACGTCGGCACGGAATGGAATTGCAGGTAAAGCACGACAAAAATGAGCATCAAGGCCAACGGGATGACGATCTTCAGCGTTTGTTCCGAACGAACCTGATTCTCGTAGGAGCCCGCGAATGTGAATGACGTGCCCAGAGGTAACTTCAGTTCGCCGGTCGCTATCTTGTGTTTCAGGTAGTTGTCCGCTGCATTGACAACATCGACTTCCCCGGCTCCTGGTTTCTTGTCGAACAGCACATAGCTTACCAGCAACGTGTCTTCACTCTTAACGTTCATCGGGCCGCGGGTGTACTTTATCGTAGAAACGAGGTTAAGGGGGATCTGGGCTCCGTCTTTGCCCGGTACCAATATTTTGTCCAGTGCCTCGAGTGAGTCCCGAAGCTCCCTTTGATAGCGTACTCTAACCGGGTAGCGCTCTCGCCCTTCCACTGTGGTAGTGATGCGCTTTCCGCCTACTGCTATTTCTATCACGTCCTGAACATCCTGGATTTTGAGGCCGTACCTCGCTATTGCTTTGCGATCGATCTCTATTTCCAGGTATGGGTTGCCCACGACGCGATCCGCGATCACCGATGAGGGCTCGATCGACGGGACTTCTTTCAGGAACCGCTCCATCTCCAGACCAACCTTCTCAACCTCTTCAAGGCTTTTCCCCCGGATCTTGACTCCCATCGCGGCTCTCATGCCGCTCTGGAGCATCACGATTCGAGCTGCGATGGGCTGCAATCTCGGGGCAGAAGTGCTGCCCGGCAGTTGAGCGGCCTTGAGGATCTCTTTCCATATGTCATTGGGAGAATGGATATTCGGCCTCCAGTTCCTGACAGGTTTTCCGGATTTCGGATCAATGACGTGCTGCCCTGTCAGCGGGTCCACCTTGTACTGGGGAAGATAGTTGATGACGGTTTCCACCATGGAAAGAGGAGCGGGGTCCAGAGCGCTTTCAACGCGGCCTATCTTTCCCACCACCGACTCTACTTCAGGGATGGACTGTATCGCCGCATCTTGTTTTTCGATTATGTCCAGGGCTTCTCCAATTGCTGCGTGGGGCATGGTAGAGGGCATAAAGAGAAAGGAGCCCTCGTCCAGATCAGGCATGAACTCCTTACCCAGGCCTGGAAACGTATGGTTCAATTTGGACCACAACCGGCTTGTTCGCACGTAGCTCGCGTGAGGTTGCGTAGGAGAAACCGCGTCGCTTTTAACCTGAGGTTCGTGAACATGCTGGGCGGTTACGGCCGGCGCCGCCCCTGTTCCGATGACCCTGTCCACAGTCCACGGGATAAAGCCGAATACCTTATCGAAGCCCAGCCAGATTACACCCCCGAAGATCACCAATGAAATCGGAAGGACCAGGAACTGGGCCTTATGATACAGGCACCACTTCAGAAAAGGCCTATAGAATGAAGTGAAGACCTTCCTGACACCGAGCAGACCAAAGATGATACCGCACGCAAAGATCAGATTACGGACAAGCCCCGCTTCAAGCCCCAGCGGCAACCAGTGCTCGGTTAGCATAAGAACTACAAAGGCTAGCGCTGCCAGGTTGAGGAATCTGGGAATTCGCTCCGTTGCCGCGGCGGGCAAGAACACGGAAGCCATCTTAACAGTGGCTACAAATATCACCGCGATTCCGACCCACCAGGAAAGGGTGATTCCTAGCCACACGCCGAGAGCGGCAACGATACCGTTGATAATGAGAAGTGTCTTGCTCCTCAAGTTTCTCTTGGTGAACACGATGTGGGCCATTGGTGGTATCAGAGCAAGAGCCAGCACAAGGGCGGAGGCCACGGCAAAAGTTTTCGTGAACGCCACCGGCTTGAACAGTTTGCCTTCAGGGCCTGTGAGAGTGAAAACCGGTAGAAAAGAAATGATAGTGGTCAGAGATGAAGTCATTACCGCGCCACCCACTTCCGTGGCAGATGCGCGGATCAGCTCTAGAGTCGGCCTTTTTCTGTCAGGATCCTCCTCGACATGTCGGAGGATGTTCTCACACAAGATGATCCCCATGTCCACCATGACGCCGATGGCAATAGCAATTCCCGCTAGGGACATGATGTTGGCGTCGATACCTGCAAACTTCATTACGATGAAGGTGAGGAGCACTGCCAGAGGCAGGACGGAGGAAATCAGAGCAGAACTGACGATGTGGTTCACCATTACGATAACAACAATCGCTGTCACCAGTATTTCTTCCCACAGGGCCTTCTTGAGGGTGTCGAGGGTCTGGTGTATCAATTCGGTCCGGTCGTAAAACGGGACTATCTTTACCTGGGACAAGCGGCCATCAGGCAACTTCTTCTTGGGAAGTCCCGGAGAGATCTCTTGGATCTTGTTCTTAACGTTTTTTATTACCTGGAGCGGATTTTCTCCAAAGCGAACCACCACCACCCCGCCGACCACTTCGGCGCCTGCCTTGTCCAGAGCGCCCCTTCTCATTTCGGGGCCCAGCGAAACGGTGGCTACATCCTTTATGAACAAGGGCACGTTCTCGTTGACCTTTACGACACTGTTCTCCAGATCGCTGACTGAATGAACGAAACCGAGCCCACGAATGGTGTATTCAGCTCGATTCACTTCTATGGTACCCGCGCCGACATCCACGTTAGACATTTTGACAGCATCGAAGACTTCGGGCAGGGTTATCCCGTGTGCCCTCATGGCGTCAGGATTGATGTCTATCTGGTATTCCTTCACGAAGCCGCCCACAGACGCGACTTCACTGACTCCGCCGGCAGACTGCAAGGAGTAGCGTACGTAGTAGTCCTGAAGAGTCCTCAATTCATCGAGTCCGAACCCCTCGCCTTCGAGAGTGTACCAGAAGACCTGTCCCAGGGCCGTGGCATCAGGCCCCAGAGATGGCTGAACCCCTGCTGGCAATGTTCCTGCTGGAAGCGAATTGAGCTTTTCCAGGATTCGAGAACGTGTCCAATAGAACTCGACATCTTCCTTGAAAATTATGTAGATGGTCGAGAAGCCGAAGAAAGAATTGCTCCTGATCGTCTTTACGCCCGGAATCCCGAGCAGCGCTACGGTTAGGGGATAAGTGATCTGGTCCTCGATGTCTTTGGGGGAACGCCCTTCCCAGGTGGTAAATACAATCTGCTGGTTCTCCCCGATGTCAGGAATCGCATCGACCGGCACGGGATTTCGTGGCAACCATGGAATGTCCCAGTCAAACGGCGCGACAATCAGGCCGTACATGACGACGCCGATAAGCACCGCGGCCGCAAGCAGCTTCTGCTCTATCCAGAAACGCATCATCCTGGAGAAGAATGATGCAGGAGTGTCCAGACCTTCGTCCTGGGTCCTACCAGACATCATTTCTCTCCTTTATTTTCTTTGCCAGTGGAGTCTTGTTGTCCGTCATGGGATTTGCCGTGAGAGCCGTCATCCAGGACGGTGCTTTTGGACTCAGATCCTTCCGTATCTTTGGCCGATTTGCCATTGGATGAAGCCCGGGCCTTGGCAGCCTCAGGTGGAACCTTTTCGATCAATTCGCCGCACTGCAACATGTCTTGGCCATTGAACGGCGTACGGCCGAAATATGGATTGCGTCGCTGTTCGCTTCCTTCGACCCAGTACGCTCCCCTGGAATCGAAGGCCATCGGGCAGTGGAAGACCACGAGAGGCTCCTTCATTACATGTCGGAAGCCCATGACCATCTTGGCGAAAGCCTCCGACAGCGGGTCAAAGGCCTTTCGCTGAGCCTCGATCTCTTTGGTTCCCGATATCTTCTTGAGTTCTCCCGTCATTGTTTTCGAGAGGTCTGCCCAGGTGTGTTTGGCTTTTTCGCCAAGTATATTGGCGTCTGCGTCTTGCAACAATTCAGCCAGTCTTTCCGAGTGATCGGCCGCGTCACCGGTCGTCCCCTCCACCAGAGCATCCTTTAGCCTCAGGTATTCCTCAATCATCGGTGTCAAGCCCCTCAGGAACACTGTAGGCGCCTTTACCTTCTCAATCACCTCTGCTTGCTGTTCTTCCTGCGCCGCCTTCGCGCCCATCGGCTTGACGGTCTCTGCGGGACTCATCATGCTCGATCTTGCGAGGATTTGCATCGCGCTATCTATCTTGAAATTCCCCTTGGTAACAACACGTTCCCCTTCCTTGAGGCCCTGGTACACAACGTACTCATCGCCGGCCTTGGGTCCGAGGACAACCTCGCGCCCCTCGTACGTGGGCCGCTCTTTATTGGGGAGTTCAACATAGACAATCGCCCGCTTCCCGGTAATCAGAGGAGACGATGCCGGTATGACCAAGGGAAACGCAGGCTTTTGGTCATCCGCGTAACCGTAGGACAACGCGGGCCTCAGAGGCATCTTGCTCTCGGGGCAGACGCCAGGCTCCGAACGGACCTCTTTGGGATGCACAGGGCAAATATACTTGCCCGTCCATTCTGGCTTGATGACCCGGCCTGCTTGGTCTATCTCGGCTTCCAATTCAGCGGTGACGAACATTCCCGGCTTCAGGAGCAACTCCGGATTTTCCGCGTCCACACGTATCTTGACAGATCTGGTTTGGGTAGTGAGCATTGGATCAATAAAGAGAACTCTTCCCGTAAACGTGCGCCCGGGGACCGCCGGGGTTGTGAACTTGACTTCCTGGCCGTACTTGATCCAGGGCATATCTGTCTCGTAGGCATCCAGCTTGATCCAGACGTTGGAAAGGTCATTGATTATGTACATGTCCTGGCCTTCTTTGACGAATTGCCCCAGTACGGCCAGTTTTTTCAGAACGACGCCGTTGATCGGCGCTCGGAGGGTTATATAGAGGTCTGGCTTCCTATTTTCTTTAATCTTATCAATTTGTTCCTGCGTCAGACCGAGCTGCTTGAGTTTTTCTTCAGCTCCCTTGAGCACGCCCGGATCTTCTTCCTTGCTCCTAATCGTTTCAAACAATTCCACTTGCGACTTGATCAGGGTTGGGCTCCATATTTTGACCATGGGGTCCCCTTTGTTGACCAGGACGCCGGTGAAATTGACGTACATTTCGTCGAGTCGGCCATCCACGCGGGCAGTCAACGCTGCGGCCCTGGTCTCATCCTCATAAACCATGCCTACCATTCTCACCTGGATTCTGGCTCGCTTCCGCTCCACCTTCGCTGTTTCAACTTCAGCCAGCTTTTTCGCGACCTCGGACATGGAGTACTGGGTAAGGCTGGCAATCGTGCCCTCGTCCTGACCTTCCTCGAGAGGAATCAGGTCCATGAAGCAGATCGGACACTTTCCAGGATGGGGCAGCCTGATCTGAGGATGCATGGAGCAGGTCCATAGCGTCGGCTTCTTGGGCGTCGCCTGCTCGACTGGATGCTCTTTTTCGTGGCCGGGGGCTGTTGGGGTCTCCTTTCCAGCGGATCCTGGCGGCAGATTGCTCCCGCTCCGGCCAGACAGGTAATAACCCATCCCAAATGCGACGATCACTATCAGGGCCACAAAAATAATGCTCACACGACCACTCTTTATCCTGTCGCGTACTTCGGTCCAGTTCATGACTTGTTCCTCTCGGGAAGCTCCTGTGTCAACTATGCGAATTTTGACTGTGTCTCCACACGCTGTGAAAGACCCCTGGGACAGCGGTAAGGTTCGGCGGCAGGAACGCCGCACTGCACGCCCACGCTTGATACCTGCTCCGGATGAAATGCCGGCCTACGGAAATTGCCGAATTCGCGGCGCGCGCCAAGGCCTTCTCTTCCCAGGAATGCATTGCATGCCTGAGAATGCGGCAACAGCGCGGACTGTTGGACAGGGTCAAGACCGGAAGGAACAGGTTTCCAGCAGAATCCGAGTACCAGATCTGAGTATCTGGTCTCCGACGAAAGACCCATATCGGCCTGCAAGAGATGTAACCGCATCGGAGCCTCCTCGTGCCGGCCTGAACGCATCAGATTGAGCAAAGTGCCATTGAAACCCGGGTAGAAACGCGGAGTCGCCCGGACCCGAACAGCTGCAGCCGTGGGGACAAGCGACAACGCCCGCTTGACGAGAGCAGTCCTGCATTTCGGACTTGTCCGAAATGCAGCAATCATCAACCTGTTTGCAGTGCAGTGAGGTGGTCGGCGTATTCACGCAAGACTCACCGGCTCCCCATAGCATTAAGGGAAACATGAGGAACGAAGAACAAATGATACTCACTACTCTTAAGGCCATGAGGTTCGCCTGCGTGCCACGGGAACCCTTCGACGGGGGTTGTCTTCGTCAGACTCCGATCGACTTCTTTGGTCCCGCAAGCACCTTATCCTGTGAATTATGTTTTGTATCATCCGCGAAATGTCAACAACCTCAGGCGGTCGGAGAGCGGAAGAACTCTGGTGCACGTTGAGGCTCCTGTCACTCCGCGACCGCCGGCATTGTTTTACCAGGAGTTGCCCCACGGGAAGTACCCTGGTTGACCGTAAAAACCGGACACCGCGGGCTGCTGGAATCCGCCACTGTAAGACGCCTGTACAGGCCGCGGGCCGCCTTTAGACACGGACAAGCCGGTCACCTGACCGCCTCGGCCCTGGCAACACCCCGCGGCCGGAGCGTTGACGTATCCGCCTCCTGCGCAGCATCCCTGGGGTTGCACCGGGGCGTATGCGGCCCCTCCTCCACAACAGCCGGAAACCTTTTGCTGTTGAGCGTACCCGCCTCGTGCCGCGCAGCAACCGGGCACCCCTGCTGAAGAAGCCGCGGCAGGCGCAACAGGTATCTGACGGGAGGCCCGGGAAGCTTGAACCGGCCTGGCAGCTACTCCTGTCGCGCCACTCACCCGTTGCCCGTAGGAAATCGGAGGCGCTTGCATCCGAGCTATTTCAGGGGCCATCGGACTATTGACCTGCTGACCGGTCAGAAACGAGCCACCAGCGTTGGAAGCCTGCGAAGGATCGCAGCAAGCCGGGGCTGCGCAGCTCGTCGAGACCATCAGGACAGTCAGTATCAGTCCTGCAGGAAACGTAAGCATGGTTATCATGAATTTTCTCCTCCTTCTCTCATCAATCTTTTGAACTGGATCCGGTCATCTCCGTCAATCCGGTCGACGTTGTTGAACGCTCGATGGCCGGAGATCTACTCTGCTTGCTACCTTGCCGTGGCCCTTTCAGCCGCGCGCAGAATTGCAGTTGTGTTCTTTATGGTGCCATCTGCCACCTCAACTATCCGGTCGGCATATTCGGCATAGCGTCTGCTGTGAGTCACCATCACGATGGTCTGCCCCTCGGAATTTAGTCTTTTGAGGAGCTTCATCACCTCGACGGAGTTCCTGGAATCCAGATTCCCGGTAGGCTCGTCAGCGTATATAATAGGCGGCTCGTTCACCACCGCCCTGGCTATGGCTACGCGCTCCTGTTCGCCGCCGGAGATCTGATTGGGAAGCCTGAAGGCCTTTTCCTTCAAACCGACTCTTTCCAGGGCAAGCAGCGCCATGTTTCTCTTTTCGGCCTCAGCATGATGTGATACCGCCAGAGGCAGCTGAACATTCTCCAGGACGTTCAGATAGGGAACAAGCTGGAAGGACTGAAAAATGAATCCCATGAATTCCCGTCTGAAGTCCGCGAGCTTGTCGCGTTTCAATGAATATATGTTGATCTCACCGATCACGACCTCGCCCCGGGTCGGGCTGAGAAGACCGCCAAGCATGGACAACAGCGTGCTCTTGCCCGCTCCCGACTCGCCCATGATGGCTATGAACTCACCCTGCTCTATGGATAGATCTATATACGTAACAGCCGCGACCTTGGCGTCGCCGGCTCCGAATTCCTTTGCAATCTGGTTGGCCTGAATGTAACTCATGAAAACCTCCTTACAGTGTCCTCAAGGCTTCGCTGGGGTCCATTTTGGATGCAGCCGTCGCGGGATAGAGAGATGCCGCCAGGCCCACAAGCACAGAGAGGAAGATGGCTCCTACAGCCACCAATGGGTCAAGGGAGAAATGAGGCATCGTCTCGGACAGGAATGACAGGAGTATCCGGGTCACTCCTATTCCCACAAGGTATCCGGCTACCCCGGCAGCCAAAGACACCGCGAACGCTTCCAACAGGATGATTCTCATGATGTGTGACCTGCGGAAACCGATCGCGCTGAAAATGCCGATCTCTCGCGTACGCTCGTTGACGCTCCCCATCATGGTCACGAAGACCACCATTGCACCCACGAGCAGGACGAGGCCCGAAATCCCGAGGGAGAATTTGCGAAAGCTGTCAAGCGCGTCCATGCGCCCGGCAACCACTTGCTGAATAGCCGTTACCTTAGCGCTCGGAATCACACTGGAGATCTGTGCGACTATCTCAGAGATCGGGCAGTTCTTGCAAAGCGCGGCCACTTCTGCCATGCCGACCCTGCCTTCCTTGCCGAAGAGCTTCTGAGTCACCGGAAGCGACGCAAACACCAGGCCGTCGTCCTGTGAGCCGGTAGGCTTGATGACCCCCGCCACCTTGAAGGCGGTCCCTTTCAGATCGACGGTGGAGCCCGGGCTCAGGCCGAGCCTGTCAGCGGCTTCCTTTCCCACTAGTATCTCTTCGTCGGTTTTGGGACTGTTCCCTTCAATGTTCCACCACTTCTTGAGCGACAATTCGGAATCGAAATCCACTCCTACCATCAGTACCTTGTGCCCTTGCGTCTCCAATACGCCGAATACCTTGGGGCTGACGATCCTGACGTTTGCCGCGTTGGGAATGGTGTTGATCTTGGCCAGGTCGTCCTGAGATATCTCCTTCAGGTCAAAGGAGAGTCCACCGAGGTTCAGCCCGCCGTAAGACAGCGACAACCCCTCGGAATGGGGTGTTACTATTATGTTGGCTCCAAATTCATCCATCTTGTGGGCTATGTCTTCCTGCAGAATGCTAGTAGTCGTGATCAGACCCACAACGGCAGCCACGCCGACAAGCAGCCCCACTATGAGAAAAAAGACCTTGCCCTTTCTACGCCTCAAATTGTTTACAGCTATGTCATGAAGCTTCATTTCAACCTCCCCTACCGGAAAAACTTCAGGCCAGCCAGCACGTCATTCTGGCTGATCAACACATTGCCGCCCTGCATGGTCCGCTTCAACGGAGAAGGATTGCACCCGCCGTGCACTTCGTTCACCTTGTCCGTGCGGAACTTCAGACCGCAGTTGATGCACACCATGAAATCCCCTTGCTGCACATAACCCTTCTTCGCATGAAAACATACATCGCATGCGTCAAATGCAGCCCTGATAACGCCGTCAGTGCTCTTGACCACGAAAAAGCGGATCCGCTCCGCAGGTGAGGGTTTATACTCAAAAAATTTGGATTTCCCGTCCTGGAAGACCGTTGCCGGAAATGTGAAGACGCCGTTCTGCGGACGAACCTCAGCGACAGGGACCGTGAAGTTCCAAGCCCCCTGGGCCGAAGCAATTGAAATGCCCACCAAACAAGCCACTACCGCCACAACTGCGGTCACTGCCACGCCAATTCCAAGTGTGTATTTCTTCATTTTGTCTGTTCCTTTCCCACTGTTTTCTGTTGTTCTTCTTGGCTCACTGCCTCTTTACCCGATGAATTGGGTTTGTTGGTATCGTCAGCCCCGACGCATTCCGCGAACAGGCGTTTCAGCTCGGTATCGGAGCCAATCAATCGGGGCCATAAGATCTTCCAGTCATCCTTGCCCGCGGAAGCACGGATCTTCTCCTTTAGTGCAGGGTCCAGGATCTTCACATCCGCATCTTTGAACAATGTGCCGGCCCGCTCCAGTGCCTTGTGTTTCCTTGCTTCCGGATCCTTCACGTTGGCAAGCACGTGATCGTCAAAGAGCCTCCTGATGCCCAGCCGCTGGCCCACTGCCTGGTAGTATTTCTCAGCCGAGCCATAGGCAGAGTTTATCCAGGCCGTGAATTCCTCACGGGTGGCACCGCGGTCCTTGAAGATCTTCTGAACTTCCTGCTCCACTTCAAACGGCTGGACGACCACGGATTCCTTGTCCGCAGCCTGAAGCAGGATCTCTTTTCCGATCACCGAGAAAAAAGCCGATGTTTCGTTGCGGTTCTTCGACTCGCTAGCGCCGACATCCAGCGATGTCTTGAGATCCTTTGAGAACACAGGCTTGCCGTTCACGTACGCAGCCACCGGCTCGCCAATCCCCTCACCAGTGGCTTTGAACATGCCATCCAGCTTCACCGGATACCCGGCATGCGCGATCGCCCGGCTAATCTTGTTGGTATCGGTCTGCTTGTCTCTGAACGTCACGATAACATTCTGTGAGGCAAGGCTGACATCAGTGTTGAGCACACCCGGAACCTTTCCGGTAACCTCCTTCACCGTGATTATGCACGCGGGGCAGTTCATCTTGTTGACTGTGAACCTCGATTCCACTACCTCCCCCGTGACCATCCTGTAAGCGGCGTACCCGCCACCGGCCAGGAGAATAATCAGGCCTAGAGTCATCCCTCCCCTGCGCAATTTGCTCAGCGAGGCCTTCCGCTCGACATTCTGGAGCGTATCCAAGTCAATTTTCTTCATTTGTCTCTGTTCGGACATATAGGTACTCCTACAGACTCTTTTGGGTGCTCGCGCGCGGGCGATCGGTCGTGACCGGGGCGCGCACCAAACGCAGCAGCCAGTCTTGCGGTTAAACTACTGCATTACAGTCAAGAATGTATGCGGTGATGAATCAAATGAGGAGAGAACAGGTCTGGAAGATTAAGACAATGTTACGGGAAGCCGACTTCGTGGGCGCAATGCGAATTTCGGCAAGCCCGTCCGACGCGACCGAGGCCCTGGCCGCATCGTCCAGGAGTGATTGCTCGAAGGTTGGCTGGTAAACCGAGTGTTCGGACACCGCAATAATTTGCATCTGTTCCCGGCACCTGCACTGGCCGCAATTCTGGCCTATCTTGTTGACGGAGCAACATGGGCGGGCGGCCACAACTTCGGAGTCGCAACAAGACCGCTCCGGCGCGGGCAAGGTTACCTTTCCAGCTTTGCCGTTCGCGCAAGCCGGACATGAGGCCCCGGCCGTAAGCGTAATCTGCTTAAACGTGCAGCAACATGGCAGCAGAGACGCGGGGACCGCTGTAACTCCCACGAGGCACATGCAGATTGTGATAGTAATTACACGTCGTAACATGGCAACCCTGGACTTCAGGCTTACTCCATGAGTGAAAGTCTAGCGACCTTTTCGATAAAGTCAAGCAGCTTGAGGCTGCTTTTCCGAATTTGTTCAGAAACCGGCTCCGGGTACAAAGATTGGTGATTCTTTCTGGAGCCGGTTTCTGATCCCTGACGCTGCCGGTCATCCGGCAACGGTCGGGATCAAACGACTTGTTGATGGATACAGCCGGCGCGCAAGATACCCGCGCGGGCAGCACGAAAAAATTCACAACCGATAAAGGTTTACCCGGAGAGGATCGACTGCATTTCGTAGGGGGAGGCATGCCTCGCCCAAGCGCGGCACATGTGCCGCCCGTACAGTTTCATTCCCGTACCACTGACGGTGGCAGGCCTGTGGCTGGCCACTCCGGCGAACTATTACCATGACCTAAAATTAGGTGCTATTGATTTCAAGGGCCCAGATCCCTTATCTTGTGGGCCGAACATAGGTGTTGGAGGAGACACTATCATGGGCTGTGCAGCACCTCACCCGTTTCACTGGCAAGACCTCAGGAGTCTTCCCACAGAAAGCATACTTGCGCGCGAGGGTGTAGCCGCGGCTTCTCAAGGCAACGGATACGAGCTCCGCTTTCTCAACGCGCTATATCATATAGACCCCGTGGCAGAACGAATCGTGGAGCTTTCTCCCTTGCCGTCGCGGGAGTTGACGGAAGAATTCCAGATCCTTCTGATAAGGTATCTGGTGGCGCCTCAAGGTGGCAGCCTGGATAACGTGGAGGCAAGCGAAAAGGATTTTCCGGGCGGCGTTACGTTCTTTCAGGGGCCTCACGCCCTCCAAGTGGCGCCCATTGCCAGGCTTTACGGCCGTGATGCGGAGGCGTTCGAGAAACGCGGCCGAGAGATGGGAGCAGTTCCGGTCCCGCACGGCGACAAGGCCATGCGTTTCTTCCCCTTTCCGCAAATACCGGTCACTTACGTGCTCTGGCGGGAAGACGACGAGTTCCCCGCGTCTGTTTCGGTGCTTTTCGACAAGTCTATTGCCCGCTGGTTCAACCTCGACATGATATTCGCACTGGTAGTG
>Ga0172371_10009556_pt1 | contig 13290 bp, 12 predicted proteins | sample Lak12m_FD_114543 | JGI IMG/M metagenome (GOLD analysis project Ga0172371, IMG submission 114543) | Freshwater microbial communities from Kabuno Bay, South-Kivu, Congo - kab_022012_12m | ecosystem: Environmental > Aquatic > Freshwater > Lake | place: Democratic Republic of the Congo: South-Kivu... | reverse complement strand
TGACATACCCAAGTAGTTCACAAACCTCTTTACTTGTTGACTCCCCAACATCGCCAACTATGCACGGCCCGCGATCAACCTTGGGCTTGTAGGCCTGGCGATATGCCTGAATCTGACGATGTGGAATTGCCAGAATTTCTGACTGCAGAATCTCCTCATCACTGTTTGGAATGATGATGTCTGTCTCGGTCTTACCTTTCCACCCGATCGGCAGAACTTTGTACACACCAAAACAGATGACTGTCAACTGAATGTTCATTCGCTGTGCCTGCAAAGCCATGCGTTCAAGAGCAATATCGCCCATAATCGGACAGAAAAACGTTACTGACGACAGACGAGGATTCTTCATCTTCAAAAGCCACAAGAATGCAGAACCTGTTGAACCACTGGCCGAACACCCATCTTCTCCAAGCACTCGCACGGCACGGAACAGCTCTTTCAGATTCTCACTATCTTTCTCGATCAGTTCCGCGGTCCAGTTGCCAGGAGAAATCTCCCTGCGCTTGAAACGTGGAGCCGTGCGGATTACTGGCCGACCAATCACTTCTGACATGTTGACCGGGCGGAAATGATCAGCGCCACGCAGAATCACAGCTTCTGTCACTGGAGACCAACCAGTAAACACAACATGATGAATATGACGAAGAGCGTCTGCAGACGCATTTCTAAACAGCTTTGTTTTCTTTTCTCCAAACAGGTGTCTGCTCGCCACCACTTCAGCGGCAAGTTGCGTGTCACACACCAAAACAGTGGTTCCTTTGTATGTAAAGGACCACAAATTGTCCAACCACACACCCTTACTTGGATGATTCCAACTCATTGCCGCTTTGTCTAGTATCATATCTTTTCCCCCTTCTGAAATGAACGTGCCTATAACAAAAGTCCCCGATTTGGGGACTTTGTTTTATCTTGTTACTGAAATCGTTGCGCTTTGTTCAGCGCTTGGCGCTGAAACAGTTACTCTTCCATTTGCTGATTTAATGATATTATATCCAGAACCATTGGTGGACACTCCTGTCGGGTCAGTCGGAACAGATGTCAAGTATTTCTCACTAGCTGTAAGAACCGATAAATCAATCAAACCAGAACATGAAACGGCCCCTGTTTTACAAACTTCTGTTGATGAGGTCGTGATTGCCGCAGGCAAAGTACCGCTATTATCAATCGCGTACTGATAAACCGCGTTCAAAATCGTATTCACGTCAGACCTTCGCTGAGCATTTCGCGTATCACCCAATTGTTTAGTTGGATTAATCGCCAAAATCACGACTCCTGCTAAAATCGCGATTGCCGCGACCACCAACAAAATTTCCAATAACGTGAACCCCCTTCTTGATTTGTTTGACATAATATTAAGTTAAAAAGCCAAATTATATTGGTGTAATTATATCACAAACATTAAATATTGTAATGTGGATAACTAATTTTCCTGCCATGACGTGATATTGAGCTGTGGATTGAGCTGGTCTATTGTAATACTAACACGCCTTACAGCAATTCCAACTGATCCACCTGCTGATATACTGCGGTTATCACCACCAAGATTATTTACAGTATAGGTGCAAGAACCAGAGCCAATTGGAATAGTAAATGTGCCACTATATGATGAATTATCCCGAATCTGTTGTAACGCCTCTTCTGCGCATCCATCAGCAACCATCCTTGCCTGAATAGATTGTTGCCAACAATTCAAACTTGATAAAGTGCCTGTACCAAACAACAACAATGAAACCGTGATAGCGACGCCCACAGCACCCAAAATCAAGACGCTCATTAAAAGCACATATCCTTTATTATTGATTTTATCGCAATGACGCTGATCCATAAAAAATTCGCGAATAATTTTGCTCAAACCGACCTGTTGTAGTAACAGCAGAAATAGTAAATTGAAATTTTAAACTTCCAGGAGTGTCAGCAAGTGAAGCATTTAAAAAATTCAAACCAATAATTCGCACACGACTATTTGTTAATTGCACGGCTGATCCAACCCCCTCCTGAATTGATAAAACATTACCAGACACAGAAAACACTGTTGGACTAATCGTAGAGCTTGCCATTGCCAACGAAAGATTGCCAGCTAATGTGCCGAGTGTTGGTGAATTTATGCTGTTAGCGTTACGAATCGCCTGCTCAATCCTGCGCGTGGTAAGCATGCCTTGATTTTCAACTTCCATAATTGTCTGATTTTTAATGCGCGCTGAAAGCATGTTAGACATGAAAATTGAAATAGCGCCAAGCATAATGCTCGCCAAAGCAACATAGAGTAATAATTCAATCAGTGTGAAACCTTTGTTATTCATATCATTGTGGAGCAACAACTTGTAATTCTATTGAATTCAAAGTATTAGCCAAAAACACACGATCAACCGGTGTTGGCGCATAAAAGACATAAACAGGACTATTAGCAGTATTTAAACTTGTTCGGACAGACGGCAACAAAGGATTTGAAACATCTACTATTCGTAGATCAAGCGCTGTATTTCCGGTTGCAGAAAACACGATGTTATCGCTACTATTATATGACAAGCCATTTACATTTGCCCCCAATTCCACAGTTCCACGGAGTGTTGGAGACAGTGGGTTAGATACGTCATAAACATAAAACTCCGGAGCTGCGCTTGATTGCCTGCCAACATATAAATAATTGGATCCAATCGCAAGTGACTTTGCGTCTGCTGAATTATTTCCACTATTCATGTTTACTGTTGCGGCCAAGACTGGCGCGCTTTTATTTGTTATATTAAATACACGCAATTCCGCAGAGTTGTCATTTGTCGCGACATACGCGAAATTACCTGAAATTACAATGTCAGCTGGCACACCTGTTATTGCTGGATTACGCCCAACCGGATTACCTGGGTTAGATGGATTGGACGCAATATTAAAAATCAATAATTCATCACCACCATTTCTAATCATGTACAGATAACTTCCATCAGTTGCCAAAGCCATTGAATCAGCAGTGTTATTCCCGCTGTTCGCGACAGTCAAATCAACAGAAGTGAGATTACCAGCATTTTGTATCGTTGATGGATCGCCAACATTAACAATTTGTAATTCAGTCTTATTGTCAGTTGAGGCCAGATAAGCGTAATTTCCAACAACGACCACATCGTTTGGCGTACCATTTAAATCTCGTCTACCCAAAATTGACGGATTTGACGGATCTGATACGTCAAAAATATAAAATTCACTACCACCACTGTTAACACGGGTAAAATACAATTTATTGTTAGCAAAATAAATGCTTTTGCCATCTGCTGTCTCATTTCCACTGTTTGCGACAGTTAAATTAAAAGACGATGCGATTGTTGAAGATGTCCAATTCATTAACAACACCTCTCTTTGCCAATAAGTCAGTTGAGAAGATAGTGATATAGAACCATTACGTACTGCGTTCTGTGGCCAAGTAACTGTTGATACGATATTTTTTCTATCAGATCCATTAGAACTAATTTGCACTTGACGCGTGAATATTCCTGTCGTATCTGATGAACCAGATAAAGACCATTTATTTCCGCCAGCGCTAATTCCATATGTTCCATCAACTAAATTGGAAAAATTATTATCGCGTATATTCCTTACTGCTTCCAAACCTTCTTCAGCTAAAAAAATTGCGCGCGAGCGATTGCCTGCCAAAGCACCGCTTTCCTCGCCATAAAGCCACGCGCCAACCATTGCCATAACCAATAAGCCAAAAATAGCGCCAGCCAAAACCGCCTCAACAACACTAAATCCCATGTTGTTTTTGCTTACAAACATAATTTTAATACTGAACCATGCCTTTGCTATTTATGTTAATTGTTTTTGAATCGCCAATTGTTGAACTTACAACTATCGCGCCAACCGACTGCGCATTGCCTGAATATTTTTCAAAAATAACTGACGACAAACCAGAAAGCGTTAAACTTCCAGGCACACTTGTCAATTCATCGTATTCCGTGTTTCTACCAGCATATGTAGCGCCTTGAAACAAAGTAATTGTGGATGATGTAAAATAAACACCCCAACTTGAGTCTCCGACTCCGCCAGATGACAACAGTTCTGCTCTGCGAAAATTGTTTGCAATTGTTTGCGCGATTAAATCCGCGTCGTTTCTAACCTGCAAACTTTGATATACAGGCATTAAAATCAAAGCAATGAGACCAATCAATGCCACAGACATAAGCATTTCAATTAAAGTAAAACCGCCTGCCGATCTTCGGCCGGCGGTTATGCGTGTTTTATTTTTTTTATCCGCGACAACCATAAATACCAGCTATTTTATTTGATTGCTTAAACCTCCAATTAAATTATAAATCGGCAGAATCACTGCTAACGCCACAGCCACAACTCCCAGCCAGACAATGACGAGAAGCAACGGCTCTAACATTACAGTAAGATTTTTCACAGCATTGTCAATTTTTACATAATAAATTCCGGAAATACTTAAAAAACTTTTTGCCAAACTTCCTGTTTTTTCTCCAGACACAATTATCTGCTGTACTGAAATTGGCACCAATTTTCGCGAACCGCGATAACTTATAAAACAATCGTGAAATGAATGGCCCTCTGCAACACGCATTTTGATATATTTATAAAATTTCCTAAAATTGTATAAATTAGTTGTTCGTGATAACGCTTCTAAAGCATCTAACACTGGCAGACCAGCATCCAAAAGCGAACCAAGCACATACCCAAACCGCGCAAGTTGAATGTCAGCAATCACTTTTTTAACAACAGGAGTGTGCCACAACAACCACTGGCCGATAACTTTTGTCCAGCGAAAAATGAAAACAATATAAATCAAAACACCAATGCCCAAAATAAAAGCTGGCACAACAATTTTGCCATGTTCGCCCAAAAATCTTCCTAAGCCAATCAATAAACGCGTTAAAAGCGGAAGTTCCAATTTCAAAGACGCAAACACCAATGCCAAACGTGGTAAAATAAACCACGCTATTCCAACGCCAACGATCAGAGAAAGCCCCAGCACAAAAAGCGGATACATTGCCGCTGAACGCATTTTAGAGCCAAATTCGCGATCTTTCTGCTGTTGTTCAGCAACCATTTGCAAATTCTCTTGCATGCGCCCAGATTCTTCGCCAATCCTTAATATGGCAACTTCGCTCTCTTTAAATAATTTTACTTCCTCCAATGACCGCCACAAACTATATCCCTCTTCTGTCCGGCTTTGCAAAAACAAAATAACTTTTTTATAAGCTTTTGAGGTTGCTTCTTCCTTTAACGCACCAAGCGCTTCACCAATACTCATGCCAGCGCCAACCATCATTGATAAATGTTCAGCAAAAAAACCACGGTCTTTTTTTCCTACTAACAAAAGACTCGGTGGCTTGACGGACTTCACCTGTTTTTCAAAATTATTTTTTTCTGTCATAGGCCTTATCAGGTGGCTGCGCGACTCTTAATAATTCTTCCAAAGATGTAACACCTCGTTTAACTTTTTCTAAACCATCTTCAAAAAGTGAAATCGCGCCCTTTTTTCGCGCCATTTTCCAAATATCAATTGCTGACGGCCGCCTTATTATCAATTCCTTAAGCTCAGCATCAACCGGAATAAACTCAAAAATACCAGTTCTGCCTTTATAGCCGGTTTGATTACACACCTCACATCCTTTCCCTCGATAAATAGTAACAGGAGATGAAAGATAATCAGGAATCGCCGGATGAATTTTTTGCAATTCATCAACTCCAACTTGCGCGCCGTATCTGCATTTTTCACAAAGCTTTCGTACCAAGCGCTGGGATAAAATCAATTCTAATGTTGAGCCAAGCAAAAACGGCTCAACACCCATATCCAAAATACGCGGAACAACGGTGGACGCGTCATTGGCATGAAAAGTGGAAAATAAAAGATGTCCAGTAAGCGCGGCATTTACAGCAATTTCAGCAGTTTCATGATCGCGAATTTCTCCCACTAAAATAATATCTGGATCTTGGCGAACAATTGACTTCAAACCGCTGGCAAAAGTTAAATTAACGCGCGAATTAACTTGCATTTGATTAACACCATCAATTCGATACTCAACAGGATCTTCTATTGTTGTTACGTTAATCCCCGAATTATTAATGTGTTTTAAAAGCGCGTAAAGCGTTGTGCTTTTTCCAGAACCGGTCGGACCGGCGACGATAATCATCCCAAATGGCTTTTTTGCGGCCCTTGAAAGCATCTCTTCAAATTTGTTTGATAATCCCAAATCAGATAAATTAAATCCTTGCACATAAGTCGCAAGCACGCGCGCGACAACTTTTTCGCCGTTTAATGTTGGCATGATTGAAATACGCAAATCAATTTCCTTGCCGTTTTCTGGAATATAGCGAATAGAGCCGTCTTGAGCCGCAAAATGTTCGTCAATGCGCATGTTTGCCTGCACTTTGATGCGGTTCAAAATATTCTCATAATATTGTTTTGGAATCCTACCAGCTTCTTGTAAAATGCCATCAATGCGAAAACGCACAATTACTTCTTTTTCCTGCGGTTCCCAATGAATATCTGACGCGCGGTAAGCAAGAGCATCATTAATAATTTCTTCAAACATCTGTGGAGCAACTGATTTTTGTGTTTTAATTATCTCGGAAAATCTTGTTGCCAACGCGCGCTTGTAATTAACAAACATTCCATCGATGTCCTCTGATAAAGAATAAGTGATTGAAATTTTTGTGTTTGGAAATGCATTGCTAACCGCTTGCATTAAATCCGCCCGCGATGGATCATCGGTGGTTACCACAACACCACTCTCATCAACACCAAACAACACAATGCGGAATTTCTTGGCAATATCTTCTGGAATTTTTTGCACCTGCTCGGCTGTGGGAACATAAGTATTTAAATCCGAGTAAGGAACCTTAAAATATTCGGCCACAGCTTGGCCAACTATGTCTTTGGTTAACAATTCTTTGCCAAATAAAATATCCAAAAAAGAAACATGGCGAATTTCCGCCTGTTCCTCGGCTTGTTTCATATCCTCTTGGCTAACGTAACTTTCTGCCAAAAGTATTTCCTTTAGTTTTGCTTCCTCCATATAAAATTAAGCAATACCTAAAATATTTTTTATTTGTCCGATAACTTCGATGATTTGTGTGTTTGATTTTACAAAAAAATCTCTTGCTCCCAAATCCCTTGCTCGTTTAGCATCATCTGGTTGGCTGAGATTACTAGCAACAATAACAGGCAACGAACTCCCCTGATTCTTTAATTCAGTTAGCACACCAAAACCATCCACTTTTGGCATCATTAAATCCAAAACAAGCAGGTCAAAGTTACCATTTTTTAACATTTCCAACGCCTCCTCTCCATTGCCGGCAATTTCTGCCTCAAAGCCCATGTTGTTTAGTTTCAGTTGCAGAGCTTTTGCCATTGGCTTTTCATCCTCCGCGATCAATATTCTCTTTTTATCAGACATAAATTGTGATATATATTGTTCGAATGTATTATACCACAATTTGAAATAACACGCTACTATAAAACCAAAGCATCCACAGGCCACCAATTCAGATCAGAAATATTGATAAAATTACCAAGGGTCATATTTTCCACCGTAATTATCCCGGCATTATAAATCTCTATTCCCCTATTCATATTATTGAACGAGGTATTGTTAAGATGAAGCGCCCCACCGGAAAATTTAATGCCATCTATAATTTGTATCCCACTATAATCCGTTGTCCATGAAATAATGCTGTCTTTCATCACTGTCTGCGAATCCTTAAGATACACTGCCTGAAATGGCCTTTGCGAATCCATCATAACAACATTGTCTAAATTGAGATTGGAATTTTCCGCAGTTATCATGCCACTGTCCATGAGAGGACGAAGCGATCCCCCATTGCCTTTTGTTAAATTAACATTGCTTAAACTGGATGTGGAGTTTGAAATAAGAAGAATTCCCCAGCTGTCCGCTTTTGGCATGATATTTATTGGATTGCCAACAACCCCATTTGCTTGTATTGAGCCGTTGATAATAATGTCTCCGCTGGTTTTAAAGTCAACACCAGGCTCAATCGTAAGTGTTTTACCGGAATTTACAGTCAGATTCGAAAAACCGTATTTACTTCCGGACGTAAAAGTTTGATCGCTGTCTATGGCAATGATGCCAAGGTCAACAAAGTCATTCGTGTTATTCGCGTAAGTATTATTTGTTAAATTTGGACTCACACGATTTGAAATAATTACTCCTTCTGGATTTTGATAATTTTGAAAATTACTGTTTTGAATTGATGCGATTAGCTTGCGCCCATTTTCCTGGCCGTAAAAATTAAGCGCTGTCCAGCCAGTATCAAAGACAGTATTATTGATTGTGGTTGTGGAATCATAACCATTTGGCGACTCTGTCCACACACTTGCATTATATATTCTGTTTGCTTCAACAGAATCTACAAAACTATTTTTCACTTCTGAACTATCTAAAATCAAACTGCCACCAGTATTACGTAAAACCTGTGAGATCCACTTTGTGCCATATACCCATGTTGTGCCTTTTTTAAAAGTTGCTCCGCCGTATAAAAATTTAGCATTTGACGCGTTCACCACACCGCCCTGCTCAATTTCAACGCGCGACCAGTCGCCACTTTGGGCCACTCCGAGAAGAGTTGAGAAATTACGCGAAACATAGTTTGTATCTAATGCTGATGTGAAAATAATTGGCTGGTCAACGGTTCCAACCGCGTTGAGTGTACCTTTTACATTTATATAACTTGATTTATCAACACCATATAAAACAACTCCTGGGTCAATATTAAGTGTAAATCCAACTGGCACAAATGTGCTGTAATCAATCGCGTACGGACTGTTTGCTTTTGTGAGAGTGAGTGAGTTGTTTTGAACCAAATTCGCATACATTACAGAAATATCACCCTGCAAAAGCCAGTAGCCAGTATTTTGATTTTTCGGCGAGCCGTACAAGGTTGACCCGCCACTCGGCCTACCTCTTGGTGCGATTGATTGCGTTGTCTGCCAGTTTGACGCGACACTGCCCGGCTGTGTTGCGGAAACACGCGCCATTGTCCGATATTGCGGACCTGCTGTACCCGCGTACCAGCCATTCGAACAATTTACCTCGTCAATTGTGTTACCTTGTGAGTCAGTAAGAACCATTTTTTCTCCGGAATTTTTTAATCCGCCAGACAAATTATAAATAGCGTCTGCTGTAATATCTAAAATCGTATTGTCACTTGTTCTTTCCAATAAATAATATCCATGCGCTGGAATTGTTGAAGTTGTATTGTTCCATGTTGTCGTAACACCCGTTACAAACAATTTCCATCCAGCTAAACTGATTTCCGAGTCAGTGTTATTATATAATTCCAACCACTCATCATTCGCTGCTGATTTTCCCGGCTGTGTGCCCATCCACGCGACTTCATTTATCACAACTGTCTTTGGCCAGTCAGCAGTAACTTCTGCGCCGACACTCCAATCTGAAACATTTCCAGCCGCGTCATACGCACGCGCTCGAAATGATAAAATATCCAAACGACTTGCAAAAATATTTATTGTTGTGCTGGATGTGCTTGTCGCAATATCAACCCACTCGCCTACTCCTATTTTTTTCTGTATATCATACAAAATCGCGTCAACCGAATTCCAACTCACCGCAATCGTCGACGTAGCAAAATCAATTTGAATTGCAGTAACACTCGGCACTGGCGGCGGAGTTGTATCTGGTGGCACAACTGGCTCGGTTGAGGTTGGGGTGCTCGTCGGTGTTTCAATATCAGTTGTAGAAGTAGTAGAAGTTGTAAAGTTGTAAGTTGTTGTTGGTGTTTCTGTTTCCGGAGTAGATGTTGGTGTCGTGGTTGGAGTAACGACGAAAGTCGTTGTCGGTGTCGTTGTCTGAGTCGTGTTATCTGAGTCATGTGTCGTGTTGGATCCCCCTCCACCACCTTGGGACGTGGGCGCCGCAGGCGCTGGCGGAGTCACTGGCGGAGTTGTCGGTGGGGTTACTGGTGGAGTGACGACGAAAGTCGTTGGCTCAACAATCTCCTCCTCTCCTTGAGAAAGAGGGGGGTCAGGGGTGAGGTGGTTCACCGGTTCATCATCTAAATTTCCCTCACTGTTTGAATATTGGATATTAGATATTGGATATTGATTTGATATTGGTAATTCGGATTTTGAAATTTTATTAGGTGAATTAGGTAAATTAGGTGAATTAGAAATTTGTGTAGTGTTATCTGCATCATGTGTCATGATCACTGGGCTCTCACTCGCACTCGCACTGCCATCACCCCCACCACTCCTTCCTTGAAATCTCTCTGCGAGCGACTGCGCTCCTTGCACCACTTTCCCAACAGCCAAATTCGCCAAACCAGCCAGATTCTGTCTAAACATTGGCAAATTCTTTTGCGCAACTGCCTTTTGTCCCTCATCCAAAAACAATTTTATCACTCCTGCAGAATATCCAACTGCTTGCGGGACAAGAAGTTGGGTGTGATTTTTCAAAATGATAGGATAATTCAGACCCAACGATTCTTGCGTCATTTTTGCTTTAAACCAATCCAAAGTCGCCTCGGTCGCATAAGCCAACACTTGGTTGCCGGCCACATCGGTTGTCAAAACAATAGAAATGCTCTTTCCATCAGCCAATTTTAGGGGCATGTAGCTTTTTACGTCCAAAATTTTATAGTCATTTTCCTCCACAGTATCGTCTGAATAAAAATTATTATTTGAATAATTTGCTAATCCGTCAAATGCACTACCAAGAGACGAAATATTTTGCACTTTTGCTTTTTCAACAACACCTTTGGTGGCTGTGTCCCAATTCTTTTTCAAAAACTGTTCATAAGAATCGCCAGGACTCACATGTACATCATCGCGAGTGTGCGCAGGCACAGACATATCAGCAATTAAATGCAAAACATGACCCAATTCAATAAACGCGCGCTTTTTATCTCCATCAGCATAATCAGACAATGCCCTTTGCCATGATTGATCTCCGAGCGCATAACTCGCCTGCTTACCAGGATCTTCAGCCCACGATTTGGCTGACGAATACACACCTTTCAGACCTTTGTTGTGAATAGGGTCGTAAAAATGATTTAACCAACGAGTTGGAGTATCCTCTTCAATTACACCTGATAAAATACAATCAATATCTTCTTTTGTTAAATCCGGATCATAATTTTTGTTATATAATTCAACCGCAAGTTGCGCGATGTGTGGATGGGCAATATTTGAATCATAACAAAAAACTCGGTCAGACAAAATTTTAACCGAGCTAAAAATCGCGATCAATACACAAACTACGAGAATAATTTTTTTGATCCTCCTTTTCATATAACCCAAGCCGAGAAAAGAATACTATTTTTGAAGCGAGGACGTGTTGAGAACGAAGCGGGCGTTTACCCACAGCAAAAAAACAGTTTTCTTTTCTCGGCCAAAAATTATAGTGACTTTATTCTCCAAATACCTTTTTCATCCTTCACAAACTCCATTGTCGCACCGACTTTTTTTCCTTTCGACGTACCGGTATAACTGTAGGTAGCAATAGTATCCAACAACATCTCCTTATGTATCTCACTTAAATCACTCATCATCAAATCCAACTGACCATCATTTTTCACCTCTTCCAAAGCTTCCCGCATATCTTTCCAATCCTTCTCCAAAAAACAACACTCCACTGCTTCATCAAAATTTTCAGCTTTGAGCGCTGAGATGAATTTTGCGTGCGTTTGTTCTGGTGTTTGAGTAGTTTTAACATTTTCATTCATTGTCTGCGGGTACATTTTATTTAATTCATCAATAGAATAATCACTGTATGGGAAATACGGCTTGGCAGTGCCTGTGGCAATTCTGTCCTTCTTAACTAAAAACCACCCATAAAAGGCGGCGATTGCAACGATGACTACAATTGATATAACTAACAACATTACTAATGTTCGTGTTCGCATATTTTCAAGTGTTCCCCTCTCCTCGTAGGAGAGGGCCAGGGTGATGTCTGGTAAAAATTTTTCTAAAAAAATAATCCCATTTCGGGATTATGTCTTCCCTCCTGCGCTATATTATATCACAAATTTGTTCACGCGTTTAGTTTTGTAAACTTAAGCTGTGGATAACTTTTCTAATGCCCCCACATACATACAATAATCACAATCCGCGCCAGACTTTGGAATCTCATCATTATTCAAACATTTATGAATATCAAAAATCGTTTTCTCCACCCAAGAATCATTGCCCTTATATGGAATTAAAGTAATATCAAATTCTAATTTGCCGTCAAACGCTTTTTTGTCTGTATCGCCATTGCAATAAACAAAATATCCAGTATCAGAAACCTTATACCCTTTTTGCCGAAGGAGCCACTGATAAACCTCCATCTGCCTTTTATACCCATCCTGCCAGCCCTTATCAAGTTCTGTGATCTCTTCCTCTTTGGATGTGGACTTATAATCCACAACAATGTATTCAGGGTTCCCCTCTCCCACCCACAAATCATCAATCGCCCCGCTAATCGTCATCCCCGTCTCCTTATGAAAATACTGAATACCAACAAAATTATTTCTCCAATCATCCAAATCTTTATGAGCCACAGGCACAGCGTTGATCCCATATTTTTCCTGCAAAGGATGCTTCACACCTTTCGCGCGATGGATATCAAATTCTTTTTTCAATAACGTGTCAACCGCGGTGTTTAAGTTATACGGATACATCTTTGGCCGAGCAGTGCCGAGTTTGTTGTCTAAATAGAAGCATCTAGGACATGACAAAAACAAATCAATCTTTGATCTACTCAACTTCCAATTCTTCCCGCCGTAGTTCCACGAAGCGCTTCGGTTGGGGTTATAGTATTGGGACATATACAAACATTCTATCACAAACCACGCAAAAACAAAACCCCACTTTTGTGAGGTTTTGAAAAATAATTTTTTATGGGCTGCTGGTTGTGTTGATTTGAATCACAACTATTGTTCTTCATCCCGCTCGCATTTCCTGCTTTAAATTATTTTTAGGACGCACGTTTTTTAATGGTGCCTTTCCCGTTCATCACACCAACCCCAGTTCCTTTTGTATAATCAACTGCATCTTTAACTAGATTATTAGGAACTGCTAAATAACGCGCCTTTTGTGTACCACGAAGTTGTCGAACGCCCTCCTTTAACTTATTAATATCCACCTCAACCTCAATCGCCTGTGTTGATGTCCTTATATCAACCCCTTTATCAGGATGATAAACAGTCAATTTTTTGTTGGCAATATATTTTGCAATCTCGTCGTGTTTTGTAACTCCCATATTTTCTTTTTTACCCCCCCCCTTTTTTTTTATTATTTTCTCGACCTTTTATTTTGGTGATTAT
>Ga0172371_10009555_pt1 | contig 13296 bp, 18 predicted proteins | sample Lak12m_FD_114543 | JGI IMG/M metagenome (GOLD analysis project Ga0172371, IMG submission 114543) | Freshwater microbial communities from Kabuno Bay, South-Kivu, Congo - kab_022012_12m | ecosystem: Environmental > Aquatic > Freshwater > Lake | place: Democratic Republic of the Congo: South-Kivu... | reverse complement strand
TTTAGAATGCTTTTGTGCCATAACTTTATAAAATTCGAAATTAGAATATCGAAATCCGAAATGTACTAAAACTCTAAATCCTAATATCTAATATATAATAGTATTTGTCAAGAACTGCAAAAACAACATTTTCCAAAATACACGCAAGCTTTAAATATATCCTGTGAGAGAAATATTTACCTCCTAAATACCTATTGCAAAAGACAAAATTAGTAATATAATTCAATTTAGGCAAGATATGGAAATATTTCATCGACGTCGTCATCCAAACCGACCATTTGAAAAAGGAGGAATTCCAAAACACGAAACCATGAGGTGTTATCACTCACCCGTTGAAATTTTTAGGGGAAGTGGATCATGTAGGAGTATTCAGTCTTCGCTGCGTGAAAGAGCAGACCGTTTTGTAAAAATTTTCGAATTGGTTGCACCAGAGCAGCTACAAAATTTAACCGCGCAGTTTTAAATTCTATTCTTGTTTTTTTCTTCTTTTCTGGTATATTAGTTAGATCACACACATCCGGATAATGTTCTAAATGGGTATACCGGATGGAGGACCCGCCTTCGTCAACGACATCGGTGAGGCAAAGAACATAATATGAAAGAAATTACATTAGAAGAACTTCTAGAGGCCGGTTGCCATTTTGGTCACCAGGTTATCCGCAGTAATCCAAAAGCAAGGGATTTTGTTTTTGAAGCCCGCGACAATATCCAAATTATTGATCTTGCCAAAACAAAAGAAGGTCTAGAAGAGGCAGCAGCTTATGTTAAAGAGCTTGCACAAAAAGGCGGTTCTCTCTTGGTTGTTGGTACAAAAAGACAAGCACAACAAATAGTAGAAGAAGAAGTAAAAAGAGTAAAACACGCCGAAGGTAATATTTTTTATGTTACCAAAAGATGGGTAGGAGGAATTCTTACAAATACTTTGGAAATCTCCAAAAATATCAAAAAACTTAAAGATATTGCGAAAATGCTTTCCGACTCCTCCGAAAAAGCAAAATACACTAAAAAAGAGCTTGGGCTTTTTGACAAAGAAAAACATAGATTGGAAACTCTGTATGGAGGAATAGAAGAAATGAAAAAAGCTCCGGACGCGCTATTTATAATAGATTCACACATGGAGCATTTGGCAGTAAAAGAAGCAATAAGAATGCGAGTTCCAACTGTTGCAATTGTCGATACAAATTCGGACCCGAAGATTATTGATTATCCGATTCCGGCAAATGACGATGCCGTTGGATCAATCAAATTAATTGTTGCTTATATTATAAGTGCGTGGGAAGAAGGAAGAAAGGCTCTGGAAATCGCAAATCAAAAAGTCAAAGAGAAAGAACAGAAGTCCAAAGCAAGAGAAATCAAAAAAGAAGGATCAGAAAAGAATAAACAAATAAGCAAATAATTCAATAAACAAATAAATTGGAAATTTGCAATTGGCAGTATTTGCTTATTACGACTGAAAGAAGTTTATGGTAAACATAGAAAATTTAAAAAAACTCCGAAATGAAACCCAGGCGGGAATTGCCGACTGCCGTAAATCCCTCGAAGAGACAAAAGGTGATTATAAAAAAGCAGTAGAGTGGTTAAAAAAACACGGAATTGAAAAGGCGGAAAAAAAACAAGATAGGGAAACATCACAAGGATTAGTTGAATCATATATTCATCAAAACGGAAAGGTCGGGGCAATGGTAATTCTTTTGTGTGAGACGGATTTTGTGGCAAAAACAGATGAATTTAAAAAATTAGCCCACGAAGTTGCAATGCAGGTTGTTGCGATGAATCCAAAAGATGTTGATACTCTCTTAAAACAGGAGTATATTAGAGATAATTCTCTTACAATAGAAAGACTTGTTAAAAGCGTAATCGGTAAATTAGGAGAAAATATTACGATAAAAAGCATTTCCCGATTAGAAATATAATGGAAGAATTAGTCGCATCTGTTCATCTAAAAATGCAAAAGGTCCTCGAGGTTTTAAAAGCAGACCTCTCTACGCTTAGAACAGGTAGGGCAGCTCCCTCTTTAGTAGAAAACATTGTTATTGGTGCTTATGGCGGAACACAAAGATTAAAAGTTGTGGAACTTGCACATGTTAGCTCGTCCGATTCTCAAACACTACAAATTGCTCCTTATGACGGATCGATAATAGGTGAAATAAATAAAGGAATAATGGAAGCAAATATTGGTCTTACACCAACAATTGACGGGCAAGTTATCAGAATTTCTATTCCTCTTTTGTCTCAGGAAAGAAGGGAAGAATTAACTCATTTAGTCGGACAAAAATTGGAAGGAGCAAAAATTCAAAGTAGACAAGTAAGACACGAAGCGATGATTGATATTAAAAAACAGCATGAGGCCAAAACAATTGGCGAAGACGATGTTTCAAGGCTGGAAAAGGAAATTCAAAAAGAAACAGATGGCTTAATGGAACAAATAGAAGATTTGGGAAATAAGAAAAAAGAAGAACTGCTTCAGGTTTGAAGAATAAACCAATACTGCCAATTTCAAATCTCAAATAAATTATTTTTGCATTATTGCATTGATTTATTATAATATTGATTGGGCTATTTGTTTGTTGGTTATTGAATATTAATTATGCTAATAACTATTTTAATTTTTTTGCTTATACTTTCCGTTTTGGTTTTGGTTCATGAATTTGGACATTTTTTAGTTGCCAAATTGTTTAAAATTAAAGTTGAAGAATTTGGTTTTGGTCTCCCACCCCGCGCATTAAGTTTTAAAAAAGGCGAGACTGTTTATTCAATTAATTGGCTTCCAATCGGCGGTTTTGTAAAACTTTATGGAGAAGATGAAGCAGGCGCTGGAAGCGCCAAGTTAAAAGTTAAAAGTGAAAAGTCAAAAGTTAAAGGTCTAAAGAGAGCGTTTTTTGCAAGACCGGCTTGGCAAAGAATTTTAGTAATAGTTGCAGGAGTGGCAATGAATTTCATGCTAGCTGTTACGATTATTTCTTATCTTTTTTCAGTTGTCGGTGTTCCAACTCCCGGAAAGAATGTGGTTGTTTCCGGAATTGTTGCAAGCTCTCCTGCGGCAAAATCCGGATTAAAAATTGGAGATACGGTAGAAGAAATTAATAATGTAAAAATTACCAGCGCCCAACAATTAGTCACGCTTACGAAAGGACATTTAGGAGAAAAGCTGTTGATAAAAATCAGAACCAATCCGCCAGCCGGCGTATCAGAAACCAAGATTTTAGAGGTTACTCCTAGGAAAAATTATCCTAAAAATGAAGGACCGATGGGAATTTCTATTTCGCAAAACATGTTAATAAAAAAATATCCGTGGTACGAAGCACCAATCTTGGGGACACAGGAAGCGCTTGCCGAATCCTGGATGATTGCTTCGGGGCTTGGAATGATGGTTTATCAGTTGGTTCTTTTTGGATCCGTTCCAAAGGGAGTTGCAGGTCCTGTAGGAATTGCACAGTTAACCGGACAATTTGTACAAATCGGTCCGTATGCAATTCTTTCTTTTGTTTCGCTTCTTTCTTTAAATTTAGCAATTTTAAATATTTTACCTATCCCGGCTTTAGATGGGGGAAGATTATTCTTTATTTTAATAGAAGTTGCTACGGGTAGAAAAGTTAATAGAAGATTTGAGGGATACGCGCATGCAGTAGGAATGATGTTTTTATTGGGACTTATTGCTTTGATTACTCTTCATGACTTATTTAAGTTGTTTACCGGTCAGCCAATTCTCCCGAAAATTCAATAGATGAAAAAGATCATAAAAGTTTGTTTGATTGGGATTCCGATGGATATGGGAGCAGAGAACTTAGGAGTTGATGACGGTCCAAAAGCATTTCGAATAAGAGGAATTGTAAAAAAACTTCAAAATTCTCAAATAGAAATTAAAGATGAAGGCGATTTAGAAATTGCTTCAAAGAAAAAAATAGAGGTTGGGAATAAAAACTTAAAATATTTAGATGAAATAGTTAAGGTATCGGAATCTGCCGCGAGAAAGATAGATTCGCTTGTTTGTGCAAAAGTTAAGGTTTTAGCAATTGGCGGGGATCATGCAATTTCTTTAGGTACAATTTCCGGAGCATCAGTTGCCTTAAAGGGAGATTTAGGAGTTATTTATTTAGATACGCATGGAGATATCAATACGGACAAGTCAACACTTTCCGGTAATATCCATGGAATGCATGTTGCTTCGATTTTAGGATTCGGAAATAAGAAATTAATTAATATTTATAAAAAAGGGAAAAAAATAAAAAAAGAAAATATTATCTTAGCGGGTGGAAACGATTTTGATAAAGCGGAAGAAATATTTATTAAAAATGAAAAAATAAAAACTTTTACAATAATAGATCTTTTGGCAAACGGTATGGAGCCGCTATTTAGGAAGATTGAAGATTTAAATAAAAAAGTAAAAAATATTTGGGTAAGTTTAGACTTGGATGTTATAGATTATGTCTATGCTCCCGGAGTTGGTATTCCAAATACAGGAGGATTAACCTACAGAGAAATTTCGGCAATCGCAAAATATATTGGTAAAAACTGTAATGTTGTCGGAATAGATTTGGTAGAATATAATCCGACAAAAGATATTGATAATAAAACAGCGGAGCTTGCTATAGAACTTACAGCAAAAATATTCGGATCCGATTATAGTCCTTACACACAATATATGGAGAAGAACAAAATCTGAATGGCTAATGATATGAGTGATATTAGTTTTGATCAGTTTAAACAGGTAGAAATAAGGATAGGGAAGATTTTAGCTTGCGAAAAAGTGGAAAATGCGGATAAACTCTTAAAATTGGAAGTTGATTTTGGTCCGGAAGTTGGAAAACGTCAGATCCTTTCCGGAATTGCAGAATGGTATAAACCCGAAGATTTAATAGACAAAAAACTGCCTTTTGTTGTCAATTTAGAACCAAGAAAAATAAGAGGATTGGAAAGTGCGGGAATGTTATTTGCAGTAGATGCTATCGACAAACCTGTTCTGCTTTTACCTTCGGAAGATGTAGCAGAGGGAAGCTTGGCGGTTTAACTTAGGAATTTAGTGATGGTATCAATTTCGGTTAAATCGTGCACTATTAAATCCGGATTTTCTTTTTTTAAAGTTTCAAAATTAAATTCTCCTGTCGAAACTGCAACTATAGCAATCCCTCCGTCTCTTGCGCATTTTATGTCTCTTGGTGTGTCTCCGATAATTGCAAAATTATCTAAAGAAAATTGTTTATTAAACTTCCATTCTGCTTCTTTTTTTGCGATTTCAACGAGTTCGACTCTTTTGTCTGTTAAGTCTCCGAATGCTCCAAAATCAAAAAAATTTTTAATTCCGGCAGTTTCTAGTTTTCTTAAGCCAATCCCTTTTGTGTTTCCGGTTAAGGTTCCGATGGGGATATTGTTGTTTTTTAATTCGGTTAAGAGTTCTAAGACTCCTGGTAGGGGAACGTAATCTCCGATTTTACAAATCTCGTTAAAGTAGTCCGTCATTTCTTGTCGCATAAGATTGTATTTTTCTTCAACCTTGTTTTTGCTGATTCCATGTAGGGCAAGCACCTTAATAACGATCTCTTTATCTGTCATCCCTCTGGTATCAACTTCACTTTCAAATCCCTTTACACCATAGATAGTTTCAAAACTATGATTAAAAACTTCAAGATGTGTTTTTATTCCGGATTTAAAAAGAGTTCCATCTAAATCAAAAAGTGGAATTTTCATTAAAAATAAAATGCTCTTTTAGAATATAAAAAAGGTGACTCGAAAATTTTCTCAATCGTTTTTAAAGCAAATTGGAAAGGTTTTGCTGTAAAACAATCGCAATAAATGTTAAAAAGAGCTTCGATGTAAACACCTTCCGCGCGAAGTTTAACATTATCTACGATTTGTTCTATTGGCCAGTCTAAGACCATTTTAAAATAGTCTTCGTCAAATGCATCATGAAGTTTTATTACTTTACAAACATGGTTAACAGCTTCTTCGGAAAGTCCTCTGTCTTCTAGGAATTGAGGAGCCAATAATGAACTTACATATTCATGCATTTGACCTTCAGTTTTTCCATTTGAGTCTGTTTTTAAAACGGCCTGCTCTTTTCCATCTCCGTCATTATATTTTGCACTTTTAGAAACGTCGTGTAAAAGCGCAGTCAGCAACATTGAATCCTTAATTTTTAATTCTCCTATTTCTTGATTTGTAAATTCTATAAATAATCTTTTTGCTTTTTCATTTTCGATAAAATCTCCTGACGAGAAATTTACAGCGCGTTCCAAAACTTCCAAAATATGATCGTAAACAGATTGATTATAATGATACTGGTTGTTTTCTATAACCTTTTTAAGGTTTAAAAATTTTGGTACGTTTTTAATTTTATTAATTAATTCGTCAATTTGCATAAAGAAATAATAGCATATTTTTACAATTATGTTAAACTAGAAATTAATCAAAAAATGATATACTACAATTTATGAGATATTCTAAGCTTTTTGGAAAGACAATTAAAGAATCGCCTAAAGACGAAGTTTCGACCAATGCAAAGCTTCTTTTAAGAGGAGGATTTATAGACAAATTAATGTCCGGCTCATACACGCTTTTGCCTCTTGGATATAGGGTTAAAGAAAAAATCGAGCAAATTGTCCGTGAAGAAATGAATAAAACAGGAGCCCAGGAAGTTTTAATGCCGCTTCTTCATCCTAAAAATATTTGGAACGAAACGGGGAGATGGGAGTCTGCAAAAGAAGTTATGTATCAATTTAAAAAAGACGACAAAGACTATGCGCTCTCTTTTACTCATGAAGAAATTGTTATGGATTTGGTTAGGAAACATGTTTCCAGCTATAAAGATCTTCCAGTTAAGGTTTATCATTTTTCCACAAAATTTAGAAGCGAATTACGGGCAAAATCAGGCATTTTAAGAGGTCGGGAATTTTTAATGAAAGATCTCTACAGCCTACACGAAAATGAAGAAGACTTTAATAAGTATTATTGGGAAGTATCCGATTCTTATTTAAGAATTTTTAAAAGAATTGGCTTAGATGCCAAGATAGTAGAAGCAGGAGGGGGAGTATTTACCAAAAATAAAACCCATGAATATCAAGTACTAAGCGATTCGGGAGAAGATACAATTTATTATTGCGGTAAGTGTGATTTTGCCCAAAATGATGAGATTACAGAAGTAAAAGAACACGATAAGTGTCCTAAGTGTGGTGCTCTAATAAAGGTTGGAAAAGCGATAGAAGCGGGCAATATCTTTAAGTTTGGAACTTATTACAGTAAAAAAATGAACGCAACGTTTGTAGACAAAAACGGAAAAAAACAATTTCCATATTTTGGAAGTTATGGAATTGGTATTACAAGATTAATTGGGATTGCAGTAGAACTTTTTAATGACGATAAAGGGATAATTTGGCCAAAAGAAATTGCGCCGTATCAAGCTCACTTGTTAGCAATCAGCAATCAGCAATCAGCAATCAGTGAAAAAGCGGACGAGGTTTATCAAAAATTACTCGATGCAGAAATTGAGGTTTTGTATGACAATAGGGATGGAGTTTCTACAGGGCAGAAATTTGCCGACTGCGACCTAATTGGAATTCCTGTTAGGTTAGTTGTTAGCGATAAAACTCAGGATAAAATAGAGTGGAAAGAAAGAGCTTCAAAAGATAGCGAATTAATTACCCTCGAAGAAGCTTCAAAGAGATTGTTAAAATAATTCTAAATTCATAATTCTTGATTCTGTTCAGGGGTTTAAGAAGGGGAATTTTAAGTTAAACATTTTTATCCACACCAGCGCGTAAACTATAAAAAAAGTAATCCCGGCAAGTAAAAAAATGAATGCCTTAGAGCCTGATTTTTTGTGAGGAACAGTTGAAACTGAAGCTGTTGAAACAGGAGATTGAACCGCTTGATGGCTAACGCTTGTTGCTATGGGTGCAGGTTCAGAACGCGTTACCGGTGCAGTATTTACATGTTCGATCGGAGCGGCAGGCAGAGTTGGGGTTGAAGGTGGAGGTGTGGATGGCATAGCTTGTGCTGCTTTTGCAGGAGGAGTTACAACAGTGCCCATAACCCGGTCGTAGGCCTCTTTAAGCTTGGGATCCAGTTGGGAAATATTTTTATCCATAGGCAGGAAATGCTTCTACTAATATAGTCGGTTATTCTTCTCTTTTTGTCAAGTGGATTCTTATTGACTTTGTTGTTTAAAAACAAGATAATAAAATTCTTATAAACGGTGTTAATTGAAGCTAGAGCAATACGATTTTTAGGTAGAGGAAATGGTCATCCCCCTGTGGAAGGGCAGGAAAAACCTGAAATTATGAAAACGATAGTTACACATATGTCTCCGGATTTGGACGCAATTTGTGCAATCTGGATAATTAAAAAATTTTTACCCGAATGGAGAGATGCAAATTTAAAATTTGTATCAGCGGGAGAGAGATTAAGCGAATTTAATAGTACAAATCAAACTGTAGAAACAAACGGACAAGACGAAATTATACATGTTGATACGGGGCTTGGGCCGCTGGATCATCATCAGTCGGATTCGCCCGAAATATGCGCTGCAAGCTTAACCTGGGAATATGTATCCAAACAATATATTAAAGCTAATCCCGAGGCAGTAAGACACGATAGATGGAAATATAAAAGAGAAGCCATGAAAAGGATGGTAAAAGTAGTTACGGAAGTAGATCATTTTCAGGAAATTGCTTGGCAGGATCCGGCAAATGATCATTATGACTTTGGACTTCTTAATATTTTAGACGGGTTAAAAATTGAGAAGCCAAACGATGACAAATTCTATGTTAATTTTGGGATGCAAGCATTTGACGCGCTTTTTCATGAATTCGAAAATAAAATCTGGGCGGAAGATGAAATTAAAAATAACGGAATTGTTTTTGAAACCAGATTTGGGAAGGGAATTGGGATTAATACGATAAATGATGATGTTGTAAAGCTTGCCCAAAAACTGGGATATTTAATTGTTGTTAGGAAGGATCCGAGAAAAGGTTATGTCCGAATTAAAACAAGACCAAATATTAAGGGGGAAGAAAATCCGATTGATCTAACATCAACTTATAATGAGTTAAAAAAACTTGATCCGGAAGCAAAATGGTTTCTGCATATTTCTAAAAAAATGCTTCTAAACGGGTCAAGTAAGTCCGCCGATTCAAAATCATCGAAATTAAGTTTAGAGCAAATTATTGCATTGCTTGAAAAAATTTAAACTATGAAAGACTGTCTTTTTTGCAAGATAAGGGATAGAGAAATTGCCAAAGAATTTGTCTATCAGGATGAAGATGTAATGGTTTTCCCGGATATTAATCCTATTAAGTCTGTTCATCTTTTAATTATTCCCAAAAAACATGTTGAAGATTTTCTAAACTTAGAAGATATAAATTTGGAAAAAAAACTTAACGATGTGGTTAAGAGAATGATTAAGGAGAATAAGCTGGAAGATAAAGGATACAGGATTGGTCTAAACGGAGGCGGGGCACAGGTTATAAACCATCTCCATATTCATCTGATGGGACCGATGGGCAAAAACATTGCATAAAATTTTCCGCAATTTCTTTACACTTCCTAAAGATTGAGGTAAAATAGAATAACTTAATCCGCCCATTTTTACTTTTCGCCTCAGTCCGATGTCCATCGGATAGGCTCAAAGAGCGAATTTTGGCGGATGTAAGAAGTTGTTTCCAAATTAAAATTTGGAAACAACTTCTAACAAAGGAGGTGTTTTTATGGTAGTAGTAAAAAAAGGACCGGGCGAGAGCGATGACGCTTTAATTAGAAAATTTTCCAGGAAAGTTCTTTCCGAAGGAATTTTACAAGAAGCAAAAAGACGTGAGTTTCATCTCAAGCCTTCTCTTGCAAAAAAATTAAAGCAAGAAGAATCCAGAAGAGCGCGAAAGCTTTGGGCAACGGGTGGAAATAAATAAAATGAGCGTTAAAGTTCCGATTTTTGTAGAAAGTAGATACATAGTAAACCGAAAAAAAATAAAACAAACGGTTACAGATTTGCTTAGTAAACAATCTATTACAGGTTTGGTTGAAATTTCGGTTGCCATTATTGGTGATCGAAAAATGCGTCAACTTAGCAAAAAATATAAAGATGAAGACAAAACTAGAAACGTGCTCTCTTTTTCGCAAACAGAAGGAGAAAGCGTGCATGGGCAAGCAAATATGCTGCGGCTTGGAGATATCGTTCTTTCTTATCCCCAGGTAATTAGAGATGCGGCAAGAGACGAAGTACTGGTTGATGATAAGGTAAATGAACTTGTTGAGCATGGCTTAATGCACCTGTTAGGAATACACCATGAATAAAATACTACCAAACAAGCAAATAGACAAATAAACAAATGGATTGGCAGTATTGGTAATTGGTAGTATTACTACGAAGTAGTTATGGTTTTTTATAGAAAATACAGACCTCAAACAATAGAAGAATTAGATAGCAGTGCGGTTAGGGAAACTCTTTTTTCTGTTTTTTCCGGAAAATCTTACCCTCACGCTTTTCTTTTTACAGGTCCAAAAGGTTTAGGTAAAACATCGACTGCAAGAATAATAGCCAAGGTTATTAATTGCCAATCAAGAATCAAGAATCAGGAATCAGAAGATAAAAGATCAGAAAAAACAGATTCGCAAAAACATAATTCATCATTCATAATTCCTAATTCTAAAATCGAGCCTTGTAATAAATGCGGTCAGTGTTTGTCTATTACAAACGGAACAAACATTGACATCCTGGAAATTGATGGAGCGTCTAATAGGGGAATTGACGAAATAAGAGATTTACGGGAAAAAATTAAACTTTCTCCTGCTTACGCAAATAAAAAGGTTTACATTATAGATGAGGTGCACATGCTTACTACGGAAGCATTTAATGCCCTTTTAAAAACATTGGAAGAGCCTCCGGCGCACGCAATGTTTATTCTTTGTACGACCGAACCTCATAAAATTCCTGCCACAATTTCTTCCCGCTGTTTTCACATCTCTTTTAAAATGGCTACGAATGAAGAGCTTGCCAGATCTTTCGCACGAATTGCAAAAAAAGAAAAGCTAACTTTTGACAAAGACGCATTAGATTTAATTGCAAATATCTCGGATGGAAGTTTTCGAGATGGTGTTAAAGCATTAGAAGAAATTGCAACTTTAGCAAAAGGAGAAAAAATTACAAAAGAATTAATTGAGAAAAAATATAAAATTTCTACCGTTGGACAACAAGCGCTAAAACTTGTTGAATACTTGGCACTAAAAGATGCAAAAAAAAGTCTTACTTTAGTTTCTGAACTTGTTGAACAGGGAATAGATATAAAATATTTTGTCGAAGAACTTGCGGGTAAAATCCACCTAATGCTTCTTAAGGAGGTAGGAGTAGATAAAGACAGAGAAGAAGCGCCATCGGGGGATTTTACTCTGGAAGAAATTATTAAAATGGCAGGGCTTTTGGAAAAAGCAGCCTATCAATTAAAATTTTCGGTTTTACCTCAATTACCGCTAGAGCTTTTAATTGTTGAGTGGTGCGGAATTTTGCCTAAGGATACAGCAGAACAGACTCAACCGAAGCAAAAAGAAGGAATACAGATCAAAGAGGAAACAAAACAAGCGGTCACAGAAAAGCCAATTCAAAATGTGAAATCAGACGATAACTGGCGCTTATTAATAGATAAAATCAAAATTCATAGCCATTCGATTGCTGGAGTATTAAGAGGTGTAAGCTTAAAAAGTTGGGAAAAAGATGAGGTTATATTAGAAACCGGATTTAAATTTCATAAGGAAAAATTAGAAGAAACAAAAGCAAGACTTTTAATTGAAAAAGTTTGTGAAGAAATTAGCGGAAAAAAGACGAGTGTTTCTATACAATTAAAGCAGTAATTCCGCCTAAGCTTGCCGTTTGCCCCTCAGAGCTATTCGCTCACGGCTCACGGAGCGCTTCTCGGCGGATACAGTAATTCTAAAACGCCCCCTGATTAAATCGGGGATCGTTAAGAATTACTAGTAAGGAGGTGATTTTATGTTTAATCCGTTAGGGCAATTAGGAGAAATAAAAAAAATGCGCGAAGAGGCGTTAAAAATTCAAAGATTGCTTCAAGCAGAAGAAGTTAGGGTGGAAAAAAATAAAGTGGAAATTTTAATTTCCGGAGATCAAAAAGTAAAAGAAATTAAAACAAACGGAAGATCGGATAACGATATAAAAGAAGCAATAAACGAAGCTGTTAAAAAATCTCAAGAGTTAGCTGCAAAAAAACTCGCCGGTATGGGCGGAGGACTGGGCGGTCTTCTCGGCGGAAGATAGGTCTATCGGAAAATTCTACTGTTGATTCGTAAGGGGTTCAAATAGTAGAATAGATTCGTGAAGATATTTAGCGGAAGTTCCAATAAGCCTCTTGCAGAAAAAATTGCTAAATGTCTAAATGCGGATTTTTCTCCTTTAGAAATTTTTGTTTTTCCCGATGGCGAAAGAAGAGTTAAGGTAGAGGAGAAGGTGATAGATGAGGAGACAGTTGTGGTTCAGTCTACAAATGCGCCTGCAGATACAAACTACATGGAAACATTTTTCATAGTAGATGCCCTAAAACGGTCGGGCGCAAATGCGGTTTCTGCAGTTATTTCATATTTGGGATATCAGCGTCAGGATCACGTTTTTCAGGATGGAGAGGCGGTCTCTTTAGAGGTAATTATAGAGACCTTAGAAGCAGTTGGAGTAGATAAAATTATTACAATCGATTTGCATTCGGTTAAAATTCCGGAGCTTTTTAAAATTCCCATAATCCATTTATCTGCGCTTGAGATTTTCGCGGAGGAAATAAAGAAGTTGTCGGGCGAAAATTTTGCGGTTTCCGGTACTAATAATCTTAAATTGTCAATTTTAAATCATAAATCTAGTTTTGTTCTTGTATCTCCGGACATGGGAGGAATAAGAAGGATTAAAATTTTATCAGAATTGTTGGGTAATGCTCCGTGGGCGACAATAGAAAAGAACAGGGATTTGATAACAGGAGCTGTAACGGCCAATAAACTTGAAGGAAGTGCCGTTGACGGTAAAGACGTAATTATTGTTGATGACATGATTTCTACGGGTAAGACAATAGCTACCGCCTGCGAGCTTTTGGAAAAACGGGGAGCAAAGGACATTTATGTTTTTGCAACACATGCCGTTTTTTCTAAAGAAGCTCCGGAAATATTACAAAATTCAAAAGCTAAAGAAATATTTGTAACAGATTCAATCTTTATTCCTAAAGATAAACAATTTCAAAAACTGAAAACTCTTTCCATAGACAGTTTAATTGCAGATTCTTTAAAAGAACTAAAAACATTATGAAGATTCCAAAAGCGATA
>Ga0172371_10009554_pt1 | contig 13296 bp, 12 predicted proteins | sample Lak12m_FD_114543 | JGI IMG/M metagenome (GOLD analysis project Ga0172371, IMG submission 114543) | Freshwater microbial communities from Kabuno Bay, South-Kivu, Congo - kab_022012_12m | ecosystem: Environmental > Aquatic > Freshwater > Lake | place: Democratic Republic of the Congo: South-Kivu... | reverse complement strand
GATGCGGATGATATGTTTCAGAAGCTCGGCATTTGATCTATGGGGCAACCCGTTTACAGCGGGCAGTTTTCCCGAGATCTCAAGAGAAATCAGAAGCGCGGCAAAGACCTCGAAAGATTGAAGGTGGTGGTTCGTCTCCTGATTGCGGGTGAAGTCTTGCCCGCCAAGTTCAAGGATCATGCGTTGTCCGGCGATTGGGCGAATTAGCGTGAATGCCATATCGAATCGGATCTGCTACAGAATTTCAACTCACAACTTGACTAAGTTTACGCCTGATTTTGCATAAATGACCTTTTGTTGCTGAGAGAAACCTTGCGACTGGGTACCGGCATTTATGATGGTGTAAGCGATCACAGGGGTGAGCCCAATTGTAAGCGATTGCAGGGTGCCCCAGCCGGAGTCTCGCCAGCTTGCTTACCTGCGCGAAATCGGCCTGCGAACTATACACCTGTATGTGAACAGGCCGCTGACAGCTAAGCGAGCGTAGCGAGACTGCGAAGCAGATGGGGTACCCTGTGATCGCTTACATGATGGTCACCCCCCTGCCGACCGTACCTCCGAGCAGAGTTGAAATCGGCAGGGCATGGTAGGTCTTCCCCTGCAAGCAAAACGGTAGCACCTGGTTACCCGCATAGAACAGAATGCCGTGGCTAAACCGTTCCCCTGCGTAATCAGCAAAACTTGCCAACCCTAAGAAGTCTTCCTGCTTGACGGTCATTGAGGCCTTGACCTCGATCCCAACCACCTGACCGTCGCTACCCTCAACTATCAAGTCGAGTTCATGCTTGGCCGTGTCGCGAAAATGGGAGAAGTTGACCTCCTCCTCCGACCAGGCGGCATGTTTCATCAATTCGACATAGACGAAGTTCTCGACTAAGCCGCCGAAGAATTGCGAGGTGTGCAGTGTTTCGGCCTGTTTCAGGCCCAACAGATGGCAGGCCATACCGGTATCAATGAAATGGAGTTTTGGCATCCCGATGACGGCACGCTTGGCGTTGTTTTTGACATAGGGTTTGAGTCGATGAATGATAAACATCAGCTCAAGGATCTCCATGTATCGCTTAACGGTCTTGTCATCCTGAGCGAGGTCGTTGGCTATATTGGCATACTTGATCAAATTGCCACTCATCCCAGCTAGGTTGCGGATGAGAGCTGACAGCTTGCCGTGATAGTCACCTTTGACCTGGTGCATGGTTTCAAAATCTTTCAGCAGGCGTCCTTTGGTGTACGATGAGAACCAGACGCTGCGAGAGCGTGAGGATTTGGAGATCACCTCCGGATATCCACCCTCTAGGAGCATACGCCCCATGGTGATACGGTCAAGCGCTTGCTGTGGGGCCGCATCAAAGAAGGCCCCGCCGAGCAGCCGGTCAATCTGGTTATCGTGATGGTGGTGACGTTCTGAGTGAGATAAGGGGTAGAGCTCGACTCGGGCGAGATGGCCTGGCAAGGCCTCCTGCGTTTGGGCGGAACGGAAGATGTCTGACGAGCCGGTGAGCAGAAAGAGCCCCTTCTGACCGTCGGCACAATCTGAAATCATCTTAATGGCGCCGATCAGATTGGGGGCCATCTGAAATTCGTCCAGTACCAGCGGTCTTCGTAAGCTCGCGAGCAGGCCCTGAGGGTCGCTCTGAGCCGAGGCCAGCAAGGCCGCATCGTCAAAGGTGCAATAGTCCATCCCCAGCTCACCCGCGATCTCACGGGCCAGAGTGCTCTTGCCCGCCTGTCTGGGGCCGGTGAGGTAGACGATACGAAAATCGTGCAACAGTTCAATGATGCGATCTTTACTATCCCGTTTGTAGAGCATATTCCCCTCCTCTTTTCTGGAGCAGTGTATGCTATAATCCGGATAACATAAAGAGATAATCCGAATTAAATACGCACGAAATCCGAATTATAGCATCTCTTGGCCAAGGGCTAGCCCCTGCTCGCTCCCTGCCTCCTTCAGCGGTTGCTGTCGTACAGCGCCGCCAGCTTGTCCATGCGTTTCTCGACCGCCTCGGCCAGGGGGAGTTCGTAGAGCTTCATGTACTCGGCGGTGACTCGGTGGGTGTTGAAGATGGGGCCGTTGAGGGCGATGTTGTTGATGCACTTGTCGATCAACTGGGGGCGTTGGCCCTCGTCGTAGAAGGTCTTGAGGATCTTGGGGAAGAGCTTGTAGAACGAGGTGGAGTCCTCTTCGTAGAGGAGGCAGGCGGCGTCTTCACTGAGGCAGGATTCGGTAACCGTGGTCTCGATGCCGAATTTCCAGCCGGTCTTGCCGCCGTGGTAGCCCTCCACCCACCAGCCATCCATGGTGCTGATGTTAGGGATGGCGTTTAATGCCGACTTCATGCCGCTGGTGCCGCTGGCCTCTAGCGGGCGTTTGGGTGTGTTGAGCCAAGAGTGGACGCCGGCCACCATCAACTTGGCGACCGACATGTCGTAGTTGGGGATGAAGATCAGCTTGGCCAGGCCGTTGCTCGCCTCGTAGAGTTCTTGTTGACGATCGAGGAGCAGCTTGATGATGCTCTTGCCCGGTTCGTCTGAGGGGTGCGCCTTGCCGGCGAAAATGAAGTTGACCGGCCAGTGGTTTTTGACGACGATCTCGGCCAAGGTGGGGATATTGTCGAAGATGAGGTCGGCGCGCTTGTAGGTCGAAAAACGGCGGGCGAAGCCAATGGTGAAGGTGTGCGGGTTGAGCCGCCGCTCTTTCTCCTCCAGGTGGGAGATGAAGTTGGGGGGGTCGATCCAGGTCTCCTGCATCTGGTTGCGGTGCTGGATGATCATCTGGTCGATGTAGTTGGTCAGCCGGGTGGTGTCGGCCAGCCAGGCCTGTTCGAGGTAGGTGCGGAAGCGGTTGTTGTCCCGCAAATCCGCCGCCTGGGCGAAGACACCGGGGTCTTGACGCCAGTGATTGAGTTCACGGAAGCTGTCGTAGAGCTCGGCCTTGGCCTTGCTGATCCAGGTCAGGTGATGGATGCCGTTAGTCACCGCCTTGATCTTTCCGGCGTATTTGGGGAATTGCTTCTTGGTGACCTGTTGGTGGATGCGGCTGACGCTGTTGCTGGCCCGATTGACCTTCATCGCCAGGTTGGTGAAGTTGAAGAGGTCTGCGTTGTCCTCGTCGCTGGCGAGGAGGCTGAGCACCCGTTGGCAAAAGGTGTGGCCGATCTCGGCGTAGAGGTCTTTGCTGAAGCGGTCGTGGCCGGCCTTGACTGGAGTGTGGATGGTGTAGACCATGCGTTGGGCGGCCTCTTCGGCGGCGAGGAGGATGTCGCTGTCCTCGGCCAGCATGGGGTAGTCGGGGCCAAACTTTTCTTTGAGGAAGGAGGCGATCAGGTGGAGGACGACGACCACCCCGTGCTGCTCATTTAAGTGGATGGTCTTTGAGGTGATGCCCAGGGCCTGCATCACCGGAATGACCCCGGCGCCGAGCAACCGACGCTGGATGATCTTGGTTCGTTCGGAACGGCTATCGTAGAGGTGCTCCGCCGCCTTAGCGATCCAGGGGGGGGAGATGGGGAGGCTGTAGTCGAGGAGGATCTCGGGCACGAAATGATCGAGGGCGCTGTTGATCTCCAGCTTCATCCACAGGTTAGCGTAGGCGCTGACCCTTTTGTCGCCTCGTTCGTAGAAGGGGATTTCGATTTGCAGCGGGACGTCGGGGCTCTGCGGGTCTTTCAGTAGGTAGAGATTGGCGGTCTCCTCGGGACGCCATTGGGTGGAGTAGGCGATCTGCCCGGCCCGAGAGTCGATCAGTTGGGAGAAATACCCCTTACGGTAGAGCAAGGAGATGCCGATGGCCGGGATGGCGCAGTCGGCGTAGCTCTTTAAGGTGTCGCCGGCCAGCACGCCCAAGCCGCCGCTGTAGTTGGGGATCTTGCCACTGTCGTGGAGGAACTTGTTGGTGAAGTATTTGAGGCGTGGGTCCTTGCTGGTGAAGGGCAGGGACTTGACGGCATCTTGCACGGGGTTGAGGGCGTCGTTGTCGGCCCCGATTTCCATGCTGACGTAGGTCACCGAGTTGCCTTCGGGGTCGGTCAAGGTGGCCCAAACTTTGTTGGTGACCTCTTGGCTGACGCCAAAAAATGTGCCAAATTTATTGCCGGAGATCATTCTTTCGAGGATCGTGTTGTTATCCATTGTCTTTCCTTGTCAATTTTTTTAAATTTCAATGAAGATTCTGTTTGCGGATTTTTTGGGATGCGGTATATATGCTGCCATTTCGGCTGACCCCCGCTTAGGGGGATCCCTGGGCGATGTCGAGTGTGCAAGATAAATGGAGGTCTGTCAATTCTTCATTTGCTGCCGGTTGTAAATAGCCCCACGGAATTGCAGGCCGACCTGAGCTGAGGTGTGAGAATTGAGCCGCGGCTCATTTTTTTTGTGCCGTTGATAAAATAGATTGAATTTGGGAGTTGTTTTTTATATCGTAAGGCTCTGTTCATTGGGGCAGGGAAATCAAAGTATAACATGGGAGGGAAAAAATGGTTAAGAGTTATCTGAAGTTAGTGGCAGTGTGTGTGATGATGGGTTCAGTGTTGGTGGTCAGTGGTTGTAGCCAGAAGAAGGTCGCCAAGACCGATGAGGCCCCGGCGTTTGCTGGCCGTGCCGATAGTGTTGGTTCCCCGGAAGGTCTTGATTCCAAGCCGATGGACAGCAAGTCTGCCTTCTCGATCTTGGAAGGTCGTACCACCGGTCCGATGTTGCCGATCTATTTTGATTACGACAAGGATGCCATCCGCAAGGATCAGAAGAGCCGCATGGATACCAACGCCTCTTACCTGAAGTCCAACGCCTCTGCCGTGGTGGCTATCGAGGGCAACTGTGACGAGCGTGGTACCAACGAGTACAATATGGCCCTTGGTGACCGTCGTGCCAACAACGCCAAAAAGGCCTTGGCCAAGATGGGCGTCAACGTCAGCAATATCTCCACCATCAGCTATGGTGAGGAGAAGCCCCTCAACTTCGGTCATGATGAGTTGGCTTGGTCGCAGAATCGTCGTGATGACTTTGTGCAGAGCAAATAAGTTGTTGGGTTGATGGCCTAACCTCCTTTTGTAGTCTGTTAACCGTGGTCTTCCCCTGTCGTCGAAGGGAGACCACGGTTTTTTTATGCCTTGTGACAAGGCTTTCTTTTTCTATAATGAACGATAAGGAGTTATGATGAAACCATTACAGATTGTTTTTTGTGCTGCCCTCTGTCTCTTGCTTGCCACGGTGGCCCCGGCCCTGGCTGCCGATTCGCTCAAGATCGCCACCTTTAATATCCAGCAAATTATCGAGAAGTCGAAGGTGGGCTCTGAGGCCAAGAAGGTGATGGAGGCCAAGAAGACCGAGTTGGAGCCCAAGTTCAAGGGCGAGCAGGATGCCTTGAAGGCCCAAGCCGACGAGATTGAGAAGAAGGGCTCGGCCTGGAGTGAAGAGGTCAAGGCTGGCAAGGAGAGGGATTATCAGAAGAAGATGCGTGAGTATCAGGTGAAGATGGAGGATGCTCAGTTTGAGATGAAGCAACTTGAGAAGAAGGTGCTTGAGCCGATCTTCAAGGAGTTGCAGGCGGTGGTCAACGAGATCGGTAAGGCCGATGGCCTGACCATGATCTTTGAGAAATCACGCAGCAATGGTTTGATGTACGCGGCTGAATCGCTTGATATCAGCGACAAGGTCACCAAGGCCCTTGATGCCAAGATGGCCAAGAAATAACGGTCAATGAAAGGGGGGGGGCTACTTGCTCCCCCCTTTCTCATTTTGGCCGGGTTGCTCCCCCTCCCTCAATTTAGAGACGATTCGTCTCTCCCTCCCCCTCTTTCGCCAACATCCTGATCGCCGCCTGACAGATGGCCTGGGTGTCGATTCTGGTTAAGGCCCGCAAGGTCTCTTGCGGGCCTTGTTCGATGAAGGCATCGGGCAGACCGAGAACCGTAACTCGAATCGATGCGTCCTGCTCCTCGGCGAGGAGCTCCAGTACGGCGCTGCCAAAGCCCCCCTTGATGACGTTTTCTTCAATGGTGATCACCTTGCGAATTGTACTGGCCCAGCTCAGGATCAGTGTGCGGTCGAGTGGACTGACAAAGCGCGGGTTGATCACCGTAGCCTGTATCCCCCTGACCTCAAGTTCGCTTGCTGCCTCAAGCGCGGCTTGGACACGATTGCCGACGGGCAAGAGCAGGATGTCGTCTCCCTGCCGCAAGAGTTCCCCACGGCCGATGGCCATGGTGCGCAGTTCCGTCTCCCGGTGGACGCCAAGGCCTTGGCCTCGTGGGTAGCGGATGGCCACGGGCCCTGGGTGGAGGATGGCGGTGTGCAGCATGTGCTGCAATTCATTCTCATCCTTGGGGGCCATGAGCACCAGGTTGGGGATCATGCGCAGGAAGGTGAGGTCGAAGACCCCATGGTGCGTTGGCCCGTCATCGCCTACCAGCCCAGCGCGGTCGAGGATGAAGGTGACTGGCAGATTGGGGAGGCAGACGTCGTGGATCACCTGGTCGAGCGAGCGTTGCAGGAAGGTGGAGTAGATGGCCACCACCGGATGGATGCCTTCGGTGGCCAGCCCGGCAGCGAAGGTGACCGCGTGTTGTTCGGCGATGCCGACATCGAAGAAGCGGTGAGGGAAGCGTTTGGCAAAGTTGGCCAAGCCGGTGCCGGCGGGCATGGCGGCGGTGATGGCCACCACCTGTTGGTTTTTGGCGGCAATTTCGCAAAGGGTCTCGCCAAAGACCTTGGTGTAGGAGGGCGCCCCGCTAGTCGCGGTCGTTGACTTGCCCGTACTGAGGTCGAAGGGGCCGAGGCCATGGTAGTCGTCCGGGTGCTCTTCGGCTGGCTTATAGCCTTTGCCCTTGGTGGTCAGGACATGGAGGAGGATGGGGCCGTGGCCGAAGTCATTGACGTTCTTCAGTGTCTCGATTAGGGCGTGGAGGTCGTGGCCAGGGATGGGGCCGACGTAGCCGAACTCCAGGGCCTCAAAGAGCATGCCGGGGGTGAAAAACCCCTTGAAGCTCCCCTCACTCTTTTTTAAGACTTGCAGGATATTTTCGCCGACATGGGAGAAGGATTTGAGAAAATGTTCCATCTCCTTGCGGAGTTTACTCATGGTGGCACCGGTCATTTTGCGGCTCAAAAAACCGGAAAGGGCGCCAACGTTGGGGGAGATCGACATCTCGTTGTCGTTTAAGATGACGATCAGATCCCGGCCGAGATGGCCGGCTTGGTTCAAGGCCTCGAAGGCCATGCCGCCGGTCATCGAGCCATCGCCAATGACGGCGATGACCTTGTTGTGATCCGTCAATAAATCCTTGGCGCAGGTGATCCCCAGGGCGGCGGAAATGGAGGTGCTGCTATGGCCGGTGTCGAAGGTGTCGTAGGGGCTTTCACCCCGTTTGGGGAAGCCGCTGATCCCCTTGTATTGGCGGATGGTCTTGAAGCTATCACGGCGACCGGTGAGGATCTTGTGGGCGTAGCATTGATGGCCAACATCCCAGATCAGTTTGTCGTCTGGGGTGTTGAACACGTAATGGATGGCCACGGTCAACTCGACGACGCCTAAGCTGGGGGCCAGATGGCCACCGACCTTGGCAACGGTCTCGATGATTTCCCGGCGGATCGAGGCCGCGACCTCGGGGAGACGTTCTTCGGGCAGTCGTTTGAGGTCGAGGGGTGAGTTGATTTGAGCGAGCAGTGGGGGGGGCAAGGTCATGATCGATCGTGTTTCCTTAATTGGGCAAGGGCTCAGTTGGCCTCGGCGAGATGGTGTTAATCAGCACTGTGTGTCAATGGCTGCGGCTGGAGATGTAGTGGGCCAACTCCCGCAGCCGATCGGCGCTGGGGCCAAGTACCGTTAAGGCGTCAATTGCCTCCTGAACGGCCTCTTGGGCCTTGGCTCGGGTCTGCTCGACCCCGAAAAAGGCGGGGTAGGTGGCCTTCTGGTGTTTGGCGTCGGCCCCTGAGGTCTTGCCCAGTTGAGCGGAGGTGCCCTCGACGTCCAGTAAGTCATCGACGATCTGAAAGGCCAGGCCGATAGCGTTCCCGTAGGCCGTTAGCGCCGCCATCTGGGACTGGTTGGCCTGGCCAATGATGGCGCCGATTTGTACTGAAGCGGTGATCAAGGCCCCGGTTTTGCGGCGGTGGATGGTCTGCAACTCAGCAAAGGAAATCGATTTTTCTTCGGCCGCCATGTCCAGGGCCTGGCCGCCGACCATGCCGAGAGAGCCGATGGCCTGGGCCAGACAATGGATGATCTCAAGCCGCGCCCGATCGGGCAGGAGGTCGCCGGTGTCCGGCTGGCTGAGCAGCTCAAAGGCGAAGGTCAGCAGGCCATCGCCGGCCAGGATGGCCCCGGCCTCGCCGTAGACCATATGGTTCGTTGGCTTGCCGCGCCGGAGTTCGTCGTTATCCATGGCGGGCAGGTCGTCGTGGATGAGGGAATAGGTGTGGACGCATTCCAAGGCGCAGGCGACGGGCATCAGCCGCTGGGGAAAACTGGTGCCCAGGGCCTCGGCGGCGGCCAGGCAGAGGATCGGACGAAGCCGCTTCCCCCCGGCCTTTAGGCTGTAGGCCAGAGAGTCGAGGTGGAGTTGCAGTTCGCCGTCTGCTTGTGGGAGCAGGGTGTGCAGCGATTGCTCAACTTGCTGCCGTTTGCTGGCGAGGTAGGCCTTGAGGTCCATGCTCAGCTCTCAGCCAAGTGGTCAGCGAAGGGCTCGCTGGTGATCACGCCATCGACATTGACCAGGATGTCGATCCTCTTTTGGGCCTCGTCGAGTTTTTTGCTGCAAAAATCCGCCAAGCGAATGCCCTCGTCAAATTTTTTGAGGGTGGCCTCCAGGCTGAGATCACCTTGCTCCATCTCTCTGGTAATCTGTTCCAGTTTCTCAAGGCTCTCTTCGAAGGTTTGTTTGGCCATAATGGGTCACTCGGGGGTACGGGAGGAAGAAGGTGTCGTGGGGGAACGGCAAGGCCTCCCCCCTCCTGCCAGCAGGAAAGATTGTGGGGGACAGGGAAAGCCAACCCACCATAATCAAATTGAGGAAGAAAGCCAATAATGATAAAAGGGTTTATGGAAACTCTGCTGAAAAAAGAATTAGAACCAGCCTTGGAACAGTTTGGCCGTTGGTTGACGATTGAAAAGGGCTACTCCGATCACACGGCCGACAATTATTTGCGTGATATTAACGGCTTCGCTTGCTCTGTTGGCGATGGTGTCGCCTTGGCTGATGTTGGCTCGGTGCAGATCAAGGCCTTTATCTATGCCTTGCATGGGGTGAACAAACCCTCCTCTATCGCCAGGAAGCTTTCCGCCTTGCAGACTTTTTTTCGTTTCCTGGTGCGGCAGGGGCTGGTGGGGACTAACCCCTTGCTGGGGGTGACGCGGCCGAAGCAGGGGCAGGCTATTCCGGCTTTTTTAACGGTTGACGAGGTCTTTCGCCTGATGGAGGCACCAACGCAGCAAGACCCCTTTGCCGCCCGCGACAAGGCGATCCTGGAGTTGATGTACTCAACCGGGGTGCGGGTGGCTGAACTTGCCAGCCTCCAACGGAATTTTGTTGATTTCGAGACGGAAATGGTTAGGGTAACGGGCAAGGGGAATCGCCAACGCTTGGTGCCCATGGGTGGGCCTGCCGTTGACGCCCTGCAGCGCTATTTCCCCCAGCGGCAGCTCTTGCTGGAGGAGGCGGCTGGGCGTGGTGCGGAGATCGACCGGGATGTCCTTTTTGTCAACCATCGGGGGGGGCGTTTGACCACCCGTAGTATCGAGCGACTGGTGTCGATGTACGCCGAGCGTGTTGGCCTCTTGACTCGGGTGACCCCACATGCACTCCGTCATTCCTTTGCGACTCATCTCTTGGAAATGGGGGCCGACCTCCGCCTGGTGCAGGAGTTACTGGGCCACAGTAGCCTGTCGACCACCCAACGCTATACCCATTTGACACTGGATCACCTGACCGCCGTCTATGACCAAGCCCATCCGCAGGCCCGGAGGCGGAAGGTGAAGGAGATTGCCGAAGCCCTATGAAAATACGATCGACAACAATTATCTCAGTCCGGCACCACGGGGAGGTGGTGGTGGCTGGTGATGGCCAGGTGACCTTGGGAAACACGGTCATGAAGCATAAGGCCCAGAAGGTACGACGCCTCTACGATGGCAAGGTGGTGTGTGGCTTTGCCGGTTCGACGGCCGATGCCTTTACCCTCTTTGAGCGGCTCGAAAAAAAACTGGAGCAGTATGACGGCAACCTGATGCGCTCGGCGGTGGAGTTGGCCAAGGATTGGCGTACCGATAAACTCCTTCGTAAGCTTGAGGCCTTTCTGATTTGTGTTGATAAGACGCATTCGCTGTTGCTCTCTGGCAATGGCGATGTGATTGAACCCGATGATGGCATCTTGGCGATTGGCTCTGGTGGGCCCTATGCCCAGGCGGCCGCCAAGGCCTTGGTGGCCCATAGCCCGTTAGACGCCGAGCAGATCTGCCGGGTCGCCATGGAGGTTGCCGGATCGATTTGCATCTATACCAATGATAACATTACCTTGCAGAAGGTATGACAGGGACACGCGATCAGTGTCTTCCCCGCTGAGAGACTCATCATGGCCAATTTGACACCAAGAGAGATTGTTGAACAGCTTGATCGCTACATCATCGGTCAGGCCGATGCCAAGCGCTTTGTGGCGGTGGCCTTGCGCAACCGTTGGCGGCGGCAGCAGGTGAGTTCCCCCCTGCGTGATGAGATTTCGCCGAAAAATATCATCATGATTGGCCCGACCGGGGTGGGCAAGACGGAGATCGCCCGACGTCTGGCCAACTTGGCGCAATCGCCCTTCTTGAAGATCGAGGCCTCGAAATTCACCGAGGTGGGCTATGTCGGGCGTGACGTTGAATCGATGATTCGTGACTTGACCGAGATCGCCATTGCCTTGGTGCGGGCGGAGGCCAAGGGGGAGGTCGAGACCAAGGCCGCCGAACACGCCGAGGAGCGGCTGCTCGATCTCCTGGTGCCCCCGTCACCCTCGTTGGCACCGTCTCCTGCCAGCCAGTGTGAGGAGGGTGTTCGCCCGCCCGTCAACCAAACGCGGGAGAGGTTCAGAGACATGCTACGGGCTGGGAAGTTGGCCGATCGACAGGTGGAGATGGAGGTGACCCAGGCGCAGGCCTCGCCGATGATTGAGGTGTTTTCCAACTCGGGCCTCGATGAGGCGGGCTCGGGGCTGAAGGATGTCTTTGGCAAGATGTTCCCCAAGAAGACCAAGCGGCGTAAGCTCCCGATCGATGAGGCACTACGGCTGCTCAAGGCGGAAGAGGCCGAGAAGTTGATCGATGAGGAAAAGGTCATTAGTCTGGCCATCCAGCGCACCGAGCAGTCCGGCATCATCTTCCTAGACGAGATCGACAAGATCGCTTCGCGTCAGGGCGAGGGGCAGCGTGGGGCCGAGATCTCGCGGGAAGGGGTGCAGCGTGACCTGTTGCCAATCGTCGAGGGGTCGATTGTCAAGACCAAGCATGGGATGGTTCGCACCGATCATATCCTGTTTATCGCCAGTGGGGCCTTCCACACCTGTAAGCCTTCCGATCTCATTCCCGAGCTACAGGGGCGCTTTCCCATTCGAGTCGAGTTGACCTCGCTGTCGGAAGAGGATTTCTACCGGATCCTCACCGAGCCTCAGAACGCCTTGGTTACGCAATACGTTGCCTTGCTGGCGACCGAGGGCATCGATCTTCACTTTGAGGAGCCGGCTATTCGGGAGATGGCGCGCATCTGCGCCCTTGTCAACAAGAGGACGGATAACATCGGGGCCAGACGTCTCCACACCATCATGGAACGACTGCTGGAAGAGTTATCCTTCAACGCCCCAGATCGGGAGGATAAGGCCTTTGTGGTCACTGCCTCCTACGTCAATCAGCAACTGGCGGATATTGCCCAGGATGAGGACTTGAGCCGCTTTATCCTCTAGGTCTGTGAGGCCCTTTTCTTCAACCATTTAGCCAAATTGGATGCGCTTATGATCTCCGATATTGATCCGCAGATGCGCTATTGCCCCCGCTGTCACGATGAGTATATGCCCGACCGAACCGCCTGCGGTGTCTGTGGCACCGCCTTGCTGACAGGTGCGGAGATGCTCGCTCAGCGGCAATCCTCTCACCAGCAGAAAGTCACCCGCAAGGGGGCCTTGACTCCTGACGACGATATTATTACTGTCTTCAAAGCCCCCCTCCTGGATATGAAACGCCTGGAGCCCCAGCTGCTGGAGGAGAATATTGGCGTCTTGATCTGGGGGGACAAGCCTTCGTGCGGGAAGGGGTGTTGTGGCGGAGGCGATCTTGAGCTACGGGTGCGCCGTGAAGACGCTCAAGCGGCGCTGGCGATTATTGACGCCGATTTCACCCGCCAAACCGCCAGCCACGGGATTCACAGCGCCGTGGCTGATTACGGTGTCGATCTGGCAGGCGATGCCAATAGCTGTCCGGCCTGTGGCTGCACCTTTTCGGGGAGCGGCAGCCAGACCCTGACCTGCCCTGATTGTGGGCTGTGCTTTGGCTAGTTTTGGCGGGCAGAATTACTAACAACAGACAAAGGAGACAAAAACGATGTACACCCAACCCATGCAACCACCGCCGCTATCCACCATTCGTCAGGCCGAGGTTCAGGCCTCAACGGTCTTTCTGGCTAAGGTCTTTAACTGGATGGCCATTGGCCTGGGGCTGACAGGGCTCCTCGCCTTTATCACCGCCAACTCGCTGGCTATGCAGCAGCTCATCTTCGGCAACCGCTTGATGTTTTACGGGCTGATGTTTGCCGAGATTGGCATGGTGGTCTATCTCTCGGCCCGCATTGAGCGGATCACCTCGCAGGCGGCTACTGGCCTCTTCCTGGCCTATTCGGCTTTGAACGGGGTGACGCTGTCGGCCATCCTATTGGCCTATACCATGTCGTCGGTGGCGGCGACCTTCTTCATTACCGCCGGCATGTTTGGGGCGATGGCGGTCTACGGTCTGGTGACCAAGAAGGACCTCTCGGGTCTTGGCTCGTTCATGTTCATGGGCTTGATTGGCATTGTGATTGCCTCGGTGGTCAATATCTTTCTCGGGAGCTCGATGATCTCATGGGTGATCTCTGGTCTGGGGGTGATCATCTTCACCGGGCTTACCGCCTACGATGTGCAAAAGATTACCCAGATGGGGGCGGCGGGGATTATGAATCAGGGCGAGGCGGCAATTCACAAGGTGGCGATCCTGGGGGCCTTGACCCTCTATCTCGATTTCATCAACCTCTTTTTGAGCCTCTTGCAATTCCTCGGCAATCGTCGGGATTGAGGCGCTCGGCAAGAAAT
>Ga0172371_10009550_pt1 | contig 13298 bp, 9 predicted proteins | sample Lak12m_FD_114543 | JGI IMG/M metagenome (GOLD analysis project Ga0172371, IMG submission 114543) | Freshwater microbial communities from Kabuno Bay, South-Kivu, Congo - kab_022012_12m | ecosystem: Environmental > Aquatic > Freshwater > Lake | place: Democratic Republic of the Congo: South-Kivu... | reverse complement strand
TTTTCATAAGTTGTAAATCGCTTTCCGCATTTATCACATTCCCGTCGTCGTCGTATCCCCGCTCCTTCATTTAAGGTTCGACTCTCTAAAACACTTGTCTCTTTATGATTGCAATAAGGACATAGCATAAACACTAAATTTAGTAGTAATAACTAAACTAAAACACTACCCGCAGTATATCAACTGGCAATTTATATATCAAAAAATATCATTTAGTTCTATCTCCGCAAAACCTGCTTCAATTACCAATCGCTTTGTCTCTAACGTCTCCCAAATATTTCCAAATCACCCTTGCATATATCTCAGTTATGTGCTTTAAACTTGATAAGTCAATTGATTCTTGTTCGTCAACACTTGCCCCCCCCTCTTGACCATCAGGACCAAAACCGGCTACACACGGTGTATCAGCCAAACATGATAACATCCATGCTTCATTCCATGGTCCACAACCTTCCAAGCGAGGTTTTTTCTTCAATACATCACTTGCTTGCTCTTGTAAAAGTAACAGTAGTTTATTTGTTTTATCAATTTCCATTGATGGTGTATACAATTCATCTTCCAATTCCCAGGAAACATCATTTAGGTCTGCTAATTTTTCTTCTATCCACATTTTAACTTGAACATCTGTATTTCCTGGCAATAATCTAACATCCCCCCAAGCTTCACATAAGTCTGGCACCACATCCATCGCTCTTCCTCCAACCATTTTAGTCGGGAAAGTAAATACTGGCACCCTACCGGGAAAAGCTTTGGCCGATCGAAATGGCAAATCAAAATTAGATAATTTTCTTATTATCTTGGCCATCCCCAGAATCGCATTCCTTCCTCTTTTGCCCTCCTCCCACGCTCTCCGACCAGTATTCACCGCTTCTCCATAAACCGTAATCTTAAATCGATATCCACCTCTGTGCCCAATTGCAATTTTATCTGTCCCCATCTTCCCTAAAATCGCTCCATTTGCCTTAAAACCTTTTTTAACTAGAAACTTAAGCCCCAACTCTGAGGGTCGAGGGTTCTTCCCGTCAACCGTAAAGGCTAATTTTAATTGCCCCAAAGGTTCCATTCCTAAATCCAAAACCGCTTTAAGAGCATAAATATATACCGATAAAGAACCTTTCATGTCTAAAACTCCAGCACCATACAAACAGTTTCCGGAAATATGGCCCGAATACCACACTTTCTCATCTCCAAACAAGGGCTTATCTGTATCCATATGTCCCACTAAAGCTAAACTTTTCCTCGCTCGGACATTTCCCCAAGTCACAACCACATTAGGTCTGTTTTTCCGTGCTCTGAAATATTTAGCTGGCAAACCCATTCCTATTAATTTACTTTTAATCAATCTTGCCACGCCTAATTCAATTGGTTTTCCCGAATTATCTTCACAATTTACACTTGTTTGTTTTACCAAATCAGAAAGAAACTCCACTTGCTCATCGAAGTTTACTTCAACACGTTTCTGTATCTCTTTAGTCCCTATCCTTTGTTTCATTCACCAATCATCCTACCACCATCTTCAGTAAATTGTCCAACACGGAAGCTAAATCAATAGCATAAATATCCAAGAAGCAGTTATTGGAGCGATTACATTTCCCATTTTCATCCTCAAAAATCCATTTATCAAACCCATTGACAATGTTAATACTAAAACCGCTAATACCAGAGAAAAATCCAATTGATAATCAAACAACAAAACCGGAAAATGTATCAAACTAAACAAAACTGCTGTTATCGTTAATCCCCATTTCCTTGACCACTCTTTTATTAAAACTGGTAAAACAAAACCAAAGAAAACTAAGCCTTCTGTTACCGATGTCACCAAACCTACCCCAAACTTTTCCCAACCAAATACAGGTCTAACCATCCCAATCACTAACCAAACCAACAAACCACATACTAATCCCGCCATTACTCCTAAAAAGAGCGATAGTAAAATATTCCCCCGAAAAAAATTAACTTTTCTTCGGCTAGATAGACAAATCCAAAAAATTGGCACTAACCATATCACTGGTTTAAACCACAACTCTTCAATTACTATTGGCAAATTAAAAAAATAACGAAAACTGGACCAAGTAAAAAACAAGTAAACTAGATACATTACAACTTGAGAAAACACATCCTCATCCTATCACATATAATAGTCCTCATGGCTTCATTATCTCGAAAACAAATTTTAAAAAAGAAACTAATTTATTTTCGCCATTGTTTTGATAAACGCCGTCAAATTATCATTTTTATCTCTCTTTTCGTTACCATTATTACTATTATCATCTTCATTCTCCTCTTTAACGATGTCCCTAATCCTCAAAAACTCACCAAAAACCCCGCCCCTGTTAGTACTCAAATTCTTGACCGAAACGGTAAATTACTCTACGAAGTTTATGTTGACCAAAACCGTCAACCTATAAAAATAGAAGATTTACCCAACTACGTCAAACAAGCGACTATCGCCATCGAAGATAAAAATTTTTACCATCATCACGGCTTAGATACATCTGGCATTATCCGCGCCGCTTACAACACCATCACCGGCAAACGACTTGAAGGCGGCTCAACCATTACTCAACAGTTAGTTAAAATCGCCCTTCTTTCTGATCCTCGCCGTACCTTAAGTCGAAAAATCCGTGAAGCCGGACTGGCTATCGTTACCGAACTAATTTACTCAAAAAATCAAATTTTAGAACTTTATCTTAATCACGCTCCATATGGCGGCACTGCTTATGGTATTGAAACTGCCGCTAAAACCTATTTTTCCAAAAACGCCAAAGATTTAACTTTAGCCGAAGCTGCCCTACTCGCTGGTTTACCTCAATCACCCACAAAATATTCTCCTTTTGGTGCCAATCCAGATCTAGCTATTGATCGTCAACATTCAGTCCTTCGCCGCATGGTTGAAGATGGCTATATTACTAAAGAAGAAGCCGAAACAGCTCAAAAAGAAACTTTAAAATTTGCTTCCAATATTAACACCATCAAAGCACCTCACTTCGTTTTAATGGTTAAAGATTTAATCACCGAAGAATACGGGGAAGAACTTGTTAATTTTGGTGGACTAAAAGTCACTACCAGTCTCGATTTAGATCTTCAAGAATATACCGAAAGCTCTCTTGCTGCCGAAATAAAAAAAGTGGAAAAGCTTAATGTCAGTAACGGAGCTACTCTCATTACTAAGCCAAAAACAGGAGAAATTCTCGTCATGGTTGGCTCCAAAAACTATTTTGATCTCGACAACGACGGTAACGTCAATCTGACAACTAGACTCCGCCAACCAGGAAGTTCTATAAAACCCCTAAATTATGCCGTTGGTTTATTAAAAGGTTGGACTGCCAGCACCATGTATCTCGATTTTCCAACCTGTTTTTCTGTTACCAATCAAAAAAAATATTGCCCTAAAAATTACGACAATTCTTTCCATGGACCTGTCCAAATGCGTTTTGCCCTCGGAAATTCTTACAATATACCCGCTGTTAAACAACTTGCCTTAAATGGTATTGATGCTATGATCGCCACTGCCTCGGCTATGGGTATCAAAACTTGGACCGACACTAACCGTTTTGGCTTATCTCTTACTCTCGGTGGCGGTGAAGTTACCATGTGGGACATGACAGAAGCTTTTGGTACTTTCGCTAACAGCGGCATTCACGTTCCCCTAAACCCCATTCTCAAAGTTGAAACTTACTCTCACCAAATTCTAGAAGAAACTAAAACAGACGAGGTTTCCGATCTCGTCTCCAGCCTACCAGAAAACTGGGACACTTTTTGGAAAAATTCTGACAAAACCAAATGTCTTTCTAAAAATAGCCAAACTTCTATCGATCAAAAACACAACGAAGTTTGTGTCAACGTCGCCTTACCCGAAGAAGTTTCCTACATTATTTCTCATATCTTGTTAGATAATAATGCTCGCACTGCTGCCTTTGGTAGTAATAATTTACTCACCATTCCCGGAAAAACAGTTAGCGTCAAAACTGGCACCACTAACGACCTCCGCGATAACTGGACAATCGGTTTCACTCCAGAATTCCTGGTTGCCACCTGGGTTGGTAACAACGACAATTCGCCTATGAGCCAAATTACTTCAGGTATCACTGGTGCCGCTCCTATTTGGCATTCACTCACCAAATATCTCCTCAAGGACCAACCCAACCAATTTCCCAAACAACCTGACGGCATTGAATTTCATAATATTTGTACTTCTACCGGTCTCCTTCCTAACCCCGAAAATCCCTGTGACACGAGAAGCGAACTTTTTATCAAAAACCATCTCCCCCCACAAAACATCAGCACTCGTAAACAAATTTGGGTCCGCCGTTCAGATAAATATCCTCTTCTCGCTGGAGATCAAACAATTGACTTAGATCTTGAAGAACACACTGTTCTGTCCGACCCCTTTGCCAAAGACTTCTGTCTCGACTGCGGTTATCCTCAAAACGACAAAGGCAACATTCTTTGGCCAGAAACTACCGTTGACTATAACAACTTTCAGCTAGATTTACCCCAACCCCAAACTTACTTGGAGATAATACCAACTCCTTAATTTCATCATTCGCTACAATTAAACTAATGAAAATTAAACCAAAAATTACCATTATTCTTGGTCTTTGCCTTCTAATAGCTTCTGCTTTTCCTATTTACCAAATTTGGCAAAAAAATCTACCCCTAATTTCACCCCTAGAGTTAATTGAAACCTTAGCCCCAATAACTCGTCCATCTAAGACAGACAAGATTATCTTTGGATTTTTCCCTTACTGGAACATGAAATATTCAGACGAACTTAATATTAAACATTTGACTCATCTCGCCTATTTTGGTATTGATCTTAACCAAGATGGAACTGTCAAAACTCACGATAATCCACAAGAATTAGAGCCCGGTTGGAATAAATTAGGTTCTACTTCATTTTCTATTCTTCATCGCCAACTCCAACTAACCAACAAAAAAACAATTCTCGTTATTCGTGTCATGACCTATGATCAAATTATTTCCATCTTAACAAAACCATCTGTTACAGAAACTGCCATTAACTCAATTATGGAAATTGTTAATCAAAAAAAATTTGATGGTATTAATCTCGATTTTGAAGCTGCTGCCATTTTTGATCAACAAACCAGATCCCAATTTACCTCCTTTGTCGAAAAACTAAACTCTAAATGCAAAATATCAAATATTAAATGTGAAATGTCCATTGATATTTTCGCCGACTCAGCTATCAAAAATAGACTTTACGATCTTAAAAACCTAGCTGACAAAACCGACTATTTTATTGTTATGGCCTACGATTTTTACCGTCCCAGTAGTAGCCAGGCCGGACCTGTTGCTCCTCTTCGTGGCCGATGTTCCACAACCCAAACACAAAAATCTTGTCTCGAATACGACATTACTACTAGTATTGCCGATATTACTAAATTTATTCCCGCACCTAAAATCATTCTTGGCATTCCCTTTTACGGCTATCAGTGGCAAACAGTTAACCAAAACTTTCTAAGTAATACTTATCCAAAGACCGGCTCTCTCGCCAGTTACAAACGTATTCAAGAAATTAAACTCGAACCAAACGTCTCTTCTCTTTCCGCAATCTGGTCTAACCAAACCCTTAGCCCTTATCTAACCTTTATTCAGGACGGAAAAACCTTCCAAATCCATTACGATAATTCCCAGTCAATTTCTCTAAAAATTGATCTAATACACCAAGCTAATCTTGCCGGACTCGCAATTTGGGCTTTAGGATACGAACTACCGTACCAAGATCTTTGGTCCACCATTTCCTCAAACATTTAACCTCTACCTATTTTTACTAGAAACTGTTAGTATTAACTAAACTTCCTTGCTGCCCTTTCACAAATATTTTATTGTTCTTGATAGTATGTTATTGTTCAATAAATTAAAATCAAAATCTCTAATTATTTCCACTCCACTTAAGTATCTAGGACGTCCTTTTGGTTTTGTTTTTATTAATTTAATCGCTATCTTTGTCACTTCCCTGTCTTTTGTATTTTTAAAGCTTCACCATTTCAACTATCCTAAAATTCCTTCATTTCTATTTTTAAAACAAACTTTAGTTTCCAGTCTAAAAAAAACCTTACACTTATCTCTAAAAACTTTTTACCTTCTCTCTCATCCCAATAAAAAATCCAAAAAAATCAACTTTCCCCGGTTAAATTTTCCTCGGATCACCTTTTCACCCAAATTAACTTTTTTTCGACAATTAAATATTTACTTTTGTCTAGTCTTCATCATCTCTCTTTCTCTCTCAATCGCCTTTTATTACCACATTATCTACAAACTTCCACAACCAGAAAATCTTATTCATCTCCCTCAAAAAATCACCACTCAAATTTTCGATCGAAACGGAGAACTACTTTTTAAAATATATCAAGACGAGAACCGAACCCCAGTTAAAATTCAAGATTTACCCCTATATCTTCCACAAGCCTTCATCGCCATCGAAGACAAAGACTTTTATTCCCATCATGGTTTCTCTTTAAAAGCTATTGCTCGTGCTATTCGACAAAATATCACTAATCCCAATCGAATTGAAGGTGGTTCGACAATCACTCAACAACTAATTAAAAACACCCTTCTTACTACAGAAAAAACCTGGGAAAGAAAAATTAAAGAAGTTATCCTTGCCATAAAAACTGAATCACTCTATAACAAGGATACTATTCTTGAAATGTATCTTAATCAAGTTGGTTTTGGTGGCCCTGCTTACGGTATCGAGGCTGCTTCTCAACAATACTTTGGTATTAGTGCCAAAAATCTAAATCTCGCTCAGGCCAGCTTTCTTGCCGGTCTCCCTAAAGCTCCCAGTAAATTCTCTCCTTATCTAAATCCCGAAACTGCTATTGCTAGAGGCCAACTCGTCCTCGATAAAATGCTCGAACAAAATTATTTAACCTCCGAACAACACCAAGAAGCGCTTCATACCAAACTGGAGTTCGTCACCCCAAAAATCGAAATTAAAGCACCTCATTTCGTTATGTTTGTTCGTGATCTTCTCATCACCCAATATGGTGAAGATCTTGTTGAAAACGGCGGTCTTAAGGTTACTACCTCTCTCGATCTTAGTTTACAAAACCTAGCCCAAGAGGCGGTCAGTCAAGAATTAAATAAATTAAAAAATCTAAATGTTAAAAATGGAGCTGCTCTTATTACCAAACCAAAAACAGGAGAAATTCTCGCCATGGTTGGTTCCAAAAACTATTTTGATTTTGATAGTGACGGTCAAGTTAATTTAACCACCGCTCTCCGTCAACCGGGTAGCTCAGTTAAACCTATAAATTATGCTCTAGCTCTCGAAAAAGGAACCAGTATTAACTACCGCCTCAACGACTCTCCTATCGCCGTTCGGATAAACAACTCTGAAACCTGGATACCTAAAAACTATGATGGCCACTTCCATGGTCAAGTTACTCTTCGCCAAGCTTTAGCAAATTCTTATAATATACCCGCTGTCATTCTTCTTTCTCAAAACGGTATCAAAAATATGGCCAATTTAGCTAAACAGCTCGGTATTACCACCTGGAATGATGATTCTCGACTTGGCCTTTCCCTCACTTTGGGAGGAATTGAGGTCAAAATGACTGACATGGCTGAGGTTTTTGGTACCTTCGCCAATTCTGGAATTCACGTAAAATTAAATCCTATTTTAAAAATTGAAGATAAAGATGGACAATCCGTCCCTTTTTCTCCTTGTTTTGCCAACGAACCTCAAACCCCACTAACTGTCGAAGCCCAAGAGTCAAATTGTCTTCCCCAGCAAGTTCTCAAACCAGAAACAGCTTATCTCATTTCCGATATTTTATCTGATAATAATGCTCGCGCTGCTGCTTTTGGATATAACTCAATCTTAAATATTAAAAATCACCAAATCGCCGTTAAAACAGGCACTAGTAATGATCTTCGTGATAATTGGACCATTGGCTATAATCCTAATTATGTTGTCGCCACCTGGGTTGGCAATAATGATAATTCCCCTATGAATCAAGTCGCTTCAGGTATCACTGGCGCTTCACCAATTTGGAATAAAATCTTCACTACCCTAACACGAGACGATCACTCCTATAATCCTTTCGTTCCACCAGAAAACCTAATTCGTGTCTCTATCTGTAGTCTCACAGGTACTCTCAGTTGTTCCGGTTGCCCTAGTTACCAAGAATACTTTGTCAAAGGCCAAGAACCAAAAACCGCCTGTAACCCAGACACCATTAAACAAATACTTGAAGAAAAAAATAAACAGACGATCAATACTTCTACTAATTAAAACTCATAAATCTTAGGGCCAAATACTCCCTCCTCTGTTTGTTTATTAACTTTCTCTGTCACTCCCGCTTTCGTTTTTGTTTTCCACTCTACCTCTTTACCAGAAAAAAGATAAAAACCCAAACTAACTATAATTGTCGAAACCAAAACCAAAACTAACCACTTTTTGTTAACCCCTCCCTCCCGTCGACCTCCCTCACTACCACGAAATTTACCTTTCTTATTCTGATTTTCAATTAAACTCAATTGTTCACCTTCTTCATTCTCCGTTTTTCCCATACTTCTTTATTTACTATATTATCAGGACATTTTCCAGTTAAAACATTTTTTACTCCATCTACTACAACTTTTGACATCAACAGTCTAGCTTCTATTGTTGCTGAGGCGGTGTGAGGTGTTAACACCACATTATCAAGTTTTCTTAAGCGAGGGTCTACTCGTGTTTCATTTTCATATACATCCAAACCAGCTCCAGCAATTTTTCTCTCAGACAAAACCTTAATTAACACTTCTTGGTCGACTACTCGTCCTCGAGCCGTATTTATCAAAATTCCCGTTTTTTTCATTAACTTTAACTGTTTTGCTCCAATTAGCTGTTCTGTTTCTTTAGCCAAAGGCACGTTTAAACTTACCACGTCAGCTAGTCTTAATAACTGATCAAGTGCTTTATATTCCACCTCGCACTCCAACTCATATTCCTCGTCCCGACTACGAGAATAATAAATAACTTGCATACCAATACCTCGAGCCAACCGCCCCACCCAACGACCTATTCTTCCTAAACCTATAATTCCCATCGTTTTTCCCCTAAGACCGCTACCAATTAACAAATCAGGCTCCCAACCTTTATACTTCCCTTCTCTCACAAAACGATCTCCTTCAACTATTCTCCGCGATATTGAAAGTGCTAAAGCAATTACCTGTTCTGCTACTGCTTCGGTTAATACACCTGGAGTATTAACCACCACCACCCCTCGCTTAGTTGCCTCACTAACATCAATATTGTCAAAACCAACCGCATAATTTCCAATCACTTTCAAGCCATCGCCTGCTGCATCAATTACTCCACTGTCAATTTTTTCTGTCAATAAAGAAATTATCCCCTCACAGCCTCGAACCTCCTTTAATAAATCATCTCTCCCAATATCTCTTTCCCCCCAGACCCTAACCTGATAATCTCGGCTTAAATTATCCAAAAAAATACCCGGCAGCTTATGAGTAACAAATATCTTTCCCTTCACTTAATACATTTAACCACAATCTCTATCAAATCACAGCAAAAAATTAATTTATTCCACTAATGGGAATCGATACAGACGGAGGTATTGGCACTTGTCTCACACTTTCTTCAACTCCTATATTTGTCGGCTTCACTTCCCGAAAATTAACCTGCCCAGCACCGCCCTTACCCCTTCTTTTGTTTAAAAAACCCCAAACTATCATTGATATAATTCCTAAAACCGATATCGCCATTGTTCCCATCGCTATATTTATATATAACCTCCTCTGGCTTCGAGTAAATTTTGGCGTTTTATCTTCGATCGAATTAGCTTTTTCTTTTGAGTCGTCAAGATATTTTCCCACACTTACATGATCAGGGTAATCACTTATAACCTTTTCAAAATCATCTCGGGAATATCGAAAATACGACAACCAATAACTCTCCAGTCCTTGTTTCCAATTATCGTATGTTTCCCCCGTTTTCACTTCAACCCCATTCTTATCTAACAACTCTCTCAAATCGTTTATGTCCCGTAAAAAATTATAATTACCACTAGTTGATTCCGATAGGCCATATGTTGCTATTCCAATCACCTTACCGCTAGAATCTATTGCCGGACCACCACTATTCCCATTTGTAATCGACGCGTCAGTTTGAATCAATTTTCTCCTATCGCCTTTCGCCTCCTTAATTGCACTTACCACCCCCTTTGTCACTGTCGGTTCAGCACTTGCTGAGGTATCGAGAAAAACACTATTAACTCCAGAGGTTATTCCCGGAAAACCAATTACTTGCAAACTCGCCCCGGAATTCAAATCGCTAATATCTCCCAAGGGTAAAGCTGGATAAATTACATTATTATCTACTTTTAATAAAGCTACATCAGAGCCATTAAAACCATTTTTTTCATCATAACTTCCGTAATTTGCATCAACAAATTTTGCCTCCACAATTCCTTGATTTAAACTAATTTTATTTCCTTTAGAAAATTTAATTGGCGTCTTAGCTAATTGAATTAAATAGTTATAATTTCCTTCACTAATTTGAAAAAATCCCTCACCATCCATCTTTTCAAACATCGTTAATATTTGATATAAATCCTCCTTGTTATTGTGTATTCTATCTACCTCCTTTTTTATCTCTAAGGGGTCAGCCTCAATCCCCTGGTTCGCTCGAATAACATCTATTAGCATATCTTCCACTAAATCATCAAGTACCCCATCCAATATTCCATACTCAAACGCCTCCTTTGAGTCAATCCTTACCACGTGACCATTTGTCGCTATATAACCACTACTATCTACAAAAAAACCACTCCCTGTTGCCACCAAACAAAACGAATAATTCTTTCCTCCTGAGTTGACCAAACCTTCTCTCGGAAGAACATTTACTTTACTACAATAGTTGGTCGCTATCATTACCACCGACGGCCTGGATAAGGTCACCATTTTCACTTCATCGTCTAAAACCTCACTTACTGCTCCCTTCACTTTTACATCAACAAACCCCACTTTTGCCAATAATTCTTCTACCAATCTCCTGTCACTTTCCTTCGGTATTACCGATAAAACTTTTACTTTTCCCTCTAGTAGACTCCAAATATCAACTATTGATTCTTGACCATAGAAATTATAAACAAAACTCGTACGTGCATACTCCCCACCCAAACTATCTAAAACACGCACTTGTTTATCATTAGAAAAATATTCATTAAGAATCTCGCTGGTTGACAACAACCCCTTCACTAATCTTACCGTTATTTTATTATCACCATCAACTAAAACCTCTTCATCCACTTCTTGCCAAAGAGAAGCTGAATATTCAATTTTCACTTGCTTGCCATCAACTTCCCACTTACTCAACAAACTTCTCTCACCACTATCATATTTTGGCATCTCCAAGGGATCTACTTTCCCTACCGTCCATCCACTCGCTCGACTTGATAAGTCTTGACTTTCATCAATCATCAAAAACACCAAACTTCCCCCACTTATAAAAAATACCAAGCTAAAAACTCCAACCAAATATTTTCTTAACATATTTCCTCAATAATCTTAACTTTTTTCATCAACCACTTGGGCATTTCTTCATCATACAACAAACCAGTTTTAACCCCCAACCTCGTAACTTCGCTCGCCCCGTTCGCTACTCCCATCTTTAACGCCACGGCAAGATCCTTTCCATCAATTATTCCTGCCACTAAACCGGCACAAAAACCATCCCCTGCTCCTGTTTCATCAATCGATTTCACGCGAAAAGAAACCATATCAATCACTCTCTCTTTGTTTGCCAAACAAGCCCCGTTCCTCCCCTCAGTCACCGCAACCATCGAAACCCCTAATCTCAGTAACCCCCTAGCCATTTCTACCCTACTAAAACCAGTCTTTCTTAAAATAATCTCCGCCTCCATTTTGTTTACAACCAACAGGTTAATTTTCTTAAACAAATCTTTTAATCTTTCCAAGTTAGACATTTCCAATTTACCCGGATTAAAACCAACTAGTATTTTTTTTAAATTGGCAAAACTCACTAAATCTTCAACCAAAGATAAATTCCCACCAACGCTAGATATCTGAATCCAATTAATTTCTTCTAGCCTCTTCCAATCAACTTCTTTCCCTTCAATCTCCTTACTCTCTCCTCTAAAAGTTATTATCGATCGTCCCCCGTCCGAAGCGACCAAAACAATCGATGTCCCTGTCTTTCCTTTATCAACTTTTTGCACTAAACCAGTTTCTACCCCCTCTAACTTTAAATCATTAATTACCAGCTCTCCTAACAAATCATTACCAACTCGAACTAAACTTGCCACCGACAAACCCAAACGTCTCAACCCAACGGCCACATTAGTTCCCGCTCCTCCAACCGCTAAAAACATATCTTCCACTTCCATCTTGCCACCATAAACTTCACAGAGGGCTACTCCTCCAGTCATTTGATGACTTTTCATTATTTTAAAGGCTGTTGATTTCGCTATCACATCCACCACTGCTGATCCAACAACCAAAACTTTTTTCATCATTTATTTTTTTTAAATTCTTTAATTGCCAAAATTATTCCTCCATAATTCAAACCATATTTATAAAGCAACTCATCGCTACTACCGCTTTCTCCAAAAACATCTTTCATCCCTAAGCGTTTAAGTTTAACCGGCAATTCTTCCGTCAACAATTCTGCTACCGCCGAACCCAATCCTCCTATTATCTGATGTTCCTCTACTGTTATTACTAAACCAGTTTTACTGGCACTATTAATTAAAGTGTCTTTATCAAGAGGTTTAATCGTTGCCACATTCACTACTTCTACGTCTATTTCACTCGCTACTTCCCTGGCCGCTTTTAAAGCTTCAACTACCATCGCTCCGCTAGCAAACAAACTAATATCATTACCTTCACGCCACACTTGCGCCTTACCTATCTCAAACGGAGTTAATTTTGTCGTTACCACCCCAGTTCGATTTCGATTTAATCTCATGTAAACCGGCCCCTGATAAGAAATCATTTCCCCAACCGCTTTCCTTGCCTCTTCGGCATCCGCTGGTGCCAAGACCACTAAATTTGGTAAAACCCTACTAATTGCCACGTCCTCCAAAGCTTGGTGTGTCGCCCCGTCTTCTCCAACTGTAATTCCGGCATGCGAACCTATTATTTTCACATTTGCATTGTTATAACATACCGATACCCGCAATTGATCCCAACTTCGTCCCGGAGAAAAAACTCCATATGAAACCGCAAATGGTATTTTCCCTGACAAAGCTAGTCCTGCTGCTACCCCCACCATGTTTTGTTCCGCCACTCCAACCTCTATAAATCTT
>Ga0172371_10009549_pt1 | contig 13299 bp, 13 predicted proteins | sample Lak12m_FD_114543 | JGI IMG/M metagenome (GOLD analysis project Ga0172371, IMG submission 114543) | Freshwater microbial communities from Kabuno Bay, South-Kivu, Congo - kab_022012_12m | ecosystem: Environmental > Aquatic > Freshwater > Lake | place: Democratic Republic of the Congo: South-Kivu... | reverse complement strand
CGAGCTCGACGATCCGGCCGTCGATGAGCGCTGCCGGCTTGCCCTGGGCGCGCCGCAGGATCGATTGCAGACCGCTTGGCGCCGGCGCCACAGCGCCCGCTCCGGCCGTCGTTCCGGTGGCCACATCGGCCGGCCGGGTCGGGTCGGCCAGCTGGGCCTGCGCCGCCGCAGCCGCCAGCAGCAGGAGCGGAAGGATCAGACGACGAGCCATGCGGTCTCCAGACTCAGCGTATAGATCGTCAGCTTCAGTTCGCTGACCGGATACTGCTTGACCTCGAGGGCCAGCGCGCCGCGCAGCAGCGGTTGCGGATGGGCGTCGAGCTCGGCGGCATAGGCGAGCAGGTCGGAAAAACTGCCGCGCAGCGTGAGCTCGATGCCGTGCCGGTACAGATTGCCGGCCGTCACGGTGCGGGTCGCCGGCCCGGTAGCGTCCGGGGGAGCGTTGCCCGCCGGCACCGCGACCAGGGCCTGCGGCGACAGCGTGGCGAGTCCGACCAGGGTCAGGCCCGGATGGCGCGCCAGCAGGCTTTGCAGCAGCGCCGGCATGCGCTGCGGCGGCAGCAGGCGAGCGCCGGCCTCCTCGATCTCGCGCTGGCTGGCGGTCAGGCGCTCGCGCAGCTGCGCGATGGCCTGGCGGTCGGCCGCGGCGGGGTCGGACTGGCGGGCGTGCAGCGCCTGCTCCTGTTGCGCCAGTTCCTGCCGTTCACGCGCCTGGCGTTCGAGCGTCTTGTGCGTCGCCGCCAGTTCGTCGCGCGCCGGCGCGACCCAGAGGCTATAACCGCCGAAGAGCACGGCGCAGGCCAGCGCTGCGACGATGAGGCCCTTTTCGCGCGACTGCAGGGCGGCGAAGCGCGCGCTCCATGCCTGCCAGCGGCCGTCAGGAGTCGTAGCCTCACTCATGGCAATGTTCTCCCTGGGGTGGCGGCCGGACTGCCGACCGGCACCAGCACGAAATCATGGAACGCGGCGGCGGATTCGGCGCTCTTTCCGGCCGACGCTGCCGCCGTGCCGGCGGTCAGCTGCAAGGCGGCGAACGCACGGCCGCGAAACGCCGCCTCGCGATTGAGCCGCTGCAGGTAATCCGGCAACAGCGCGGGATCGAGGGTGCGGCCGCGAATCTCGATGCCGTCGATCTCGGCGTCGAGACGCAGCCCGGTCAGCCAAACGCCGGGCCGGGTCTGGCGTGCCAGTGCGCGCAGGGTCTCGGACCAGGGCAAGGCGTTCGCCGCCAGCCGCTGGCGCAGGGCCGCGACGACCTCGCCGCGCAACGCGACACTCTGCCGCAGTGAGGCCAGTTCCTGTTGGACTTGCGCATCGGGCGCCTGTGCCATCGTCTGCCGGCCCAGCGCAACCACTTGTGCGCGCAGCGCCTCCAGCTGGGTAGCGTTGTCCCGTGCCTGCGCCTTGAACGGCGCCAGCTCGCTGCGCGCCAGCAGGCCGGCGCCGAACACGAGGGCGGCCAGCAGCACCGCGCCGCCAACCACGTTGGCAAGCGACAGCCAGTCGCGCTTGCGCAGCAGGGCGGGATCGAAGAGGTTGATCTGCTGGCTCATGACGTCATCCGGCTATTGCCGCAGGGCGGCGCCGAGCGCCCACCAGGCGCCGGCCTGATCGGCGCTCTGGCGCAGATGGGGTACCGCGTCGACATCGAGCACCTCGGCGAGGTCGGCGACGACGACCGGCACGGAAAGATTGGCGCGCAGGTAATCAACAAAAATTTCACCGCCCGGCAGCGGGCCGACCAGGAGCTGCGGCACGCTGATGGCGCCGAAGTTGCGGTCGAAGTTGTCGAGCGAACGCTGGATGTCGAGCATCACCCGCTCGCGCAGGGCGTCGTTTTCCGCCGCGGAGAGATCGTCGCGGCCAGCCTCGATCGTGCGCGCCATGATGAGCTCGCCCTGGTAGTTGACGGTCAGGCGCCCACCCGCCGCCTCCACGGTGCCGCAGGCGAGGCCCTGCTCAGGGCGTTCGTAGAGGGCGGCTAGGTTGCGCTGTGCCAGTTCAGGAATGTCGATCGCAGCGAGCGCCAGACGAGCGTCCTGGAAGCGGCGGATGCAGGGTTGCAGCACCGTGTGGCTGGCGGCAACCACCTACAGCAGCGGCGTGTGGCGCCCCGGCGCGGGAATTTCGAGCAGGTCGATGCCAGCCGCCTCGACCGGAAAATCGACCATTTCCTTGATACGCCAGCGCAGCGCCTCGCGCCGCTCGGCCGGTGGCAGCCCTTCGGTCTGGGCCGGGGCGTCGATCTGCAGCAACTGGTATTGCCCGGCGGGCAGCAGCGTCGTGCAGCGCCGCCGTCCCAGGCGACCCGCGCCGCGCAGGCGACGCAGAACCTCGAGGTCGTCGCCCTCGCGCAGATAGGTTTCGCAGGCGCGCACCTGCGGCTTGCCCGCCGCCGGGCGGGCGATTTCCGCAACCGTCGCCCGCGCGTCGTCGAACACAATCGCCGCCCAAGCCGTGCCGTCGCTTCGCTTTTCGTTCAATGCCATTTCCGGGACAGAGGTACCGTGTCCCCGGAGTGTAACTTTGGGGGGGAAAAGCGAAATCTGCGAAAAAGGCGCAAAAAGTGCGCCAGATAGGGCCGCGGGGCGCGGCGCACCAAAGTCGGCGCCGACGGGACGGCGCCGACAGACCCGACAGGCTAGCGGAAGGCGATGATCGGCTGGTCGACAGCGAGACTCTCGCCGGGCTGGGCCAACAGGCTATCGACGACGCAATCGCGCTCGGCCTTCAACACGTTTTCCATCTTCATCGCTTCGATCTTGGCGAGAACCTCACCGGCCTTGACCTCCTGCCCCGGCGTGACGGCGATCTGGGTCAGCAGCCCGGGCATCGGCGAGAGCAGGAACTTGCTGGTATCCGGCGGCGCCTTCTCCGGCATCATCGACTGCAAGTGCGCCGCGCGTGCCGACAGCACCATGACGTCGATCTGCGCGCCCCAGTGGAACAGGCGATATTTGAGGCCGCGCCGCTCGACCTGCATGCAGAACGGTTCGCCGTTGAGGGTGCCGCGATAGAGCGGCTCGCCGAAGCGCCAGTCGCTGCGGATCTCGTAGCGCTCGGCGCCCAGCGTCACCGCCCAGCCGCGCGGCGCGCTGGGCAGCGCCGCGATCTCGATTTCGCGGTCGTCCTGCGCCGTGCGCACGACGAAGCGCTCGCCGGGTCGGTATTCGTGGCCGGGCATCTGGCCGGGCAGCCGGGCGTTACGTTCGAGGTACTGCCGATGCATGGTAGCGGCAACGGCGACCAGCATGCCCGGATCGTCATGCGGCACGTCGGCGGCATTGAAGCCGTGTGGATACTCGGCGGCAATCAGGCCGGTGTTGAAGTTGCCCGCGACGAAGCGCGGATGCTGCATCAGCGCCGCCTGGAAGGCGATATTGCTGGCCACGCCGCGGATCGCGAAGGCATTCAGCGCGTCGCGCATGCGCGCGATCGCCTGCTCGCGGGTGGCGCCGTGCGTGATCAGCTTGGCGATCATCGAATCGTAATACATCGAGATTTCGCCGCCTTCATAGACGCCGGTATCGACACGCACCCCCGCCATGCCCTCCGGCGGCACGAACTTGACCAGCCGTCCGGTGGAGGGCAGGAAGCCGCGGAACGGGTCTTCGGCGTTGATGCGGCATTCGAGCGCCCAGCCGTCGAGCCTGAGGTCCTCCTGGCGAAACGGCAGCGGCTCGCCGGCGGCAACGCGGATCATCTGCTCGACCAGGTCGAGCCCGGTGATGCTCTCGGTGACCGGATGTTCGACCTGCAAACGGGTATTCATTTCGAGAAAGTAGAAAGCGCCGCTCTTGCCATCGACGACAAACTCGACCGTGCCAGCCGACTGGTAATTCACCGCCCGCGCCAGCGCCACGGCCTGCTCGCCCATCGCCTTGCGCTTTGCTGCGTCGATGAACGGCGATGGCGCCTCCTCGATGACCTTCTGGTGCCGGCGCTGGATCGAGCACTCGCGCTCGTGCAGATAGACCAGGTGGCCATGCGCGTCGCCGAGCACCTGGATCTCGATATGACGCGGTTCTTCGATGTATTTTTCGATGAACACGCGGTCGTCGCCGAAGGCGTTCCTGGCCTCGGTCTTGCACGACGCAAAGCCTTCATGCGCCTCCTGGTCGTTCCAGGCGACACGCAGACCCTTGCCGCCGCCGCCGGCGGAAGCCTTGATCATCACCGGGTAGCCGATGCCGCGGGCGATCTCGACGGCCTGCTCGGGCGAGTCGATCGCCTCGTTGTAGCCGGGGATGGTGCTGACCTGCGCTGCGGTGGCCAGCTTCTTGGAGGCGATCTTGTCGCCCATCGCCGCCACCGAGTCGGGCCGCGGCCCGATGAAGACGATACCCTCCGCGGCGAGCCGCCGCGAAAAAGCCTCGTTCTCCGACAGGAAGCCATAACCGGGATGCACGGCCTCGGCGCCGGTCTGCCGGCAGGCAGCGACGATCTTGTCCATCACCAGATAGCTGTCCTTCGACGGCGGCGGGCCGATGCAGACGGCCTCGTCGGCCATCTCGACATGCAGTGCATCCTTGTCCGCTTCCGAATAGATGGCGACGGTGGCGATGCCCATGCGGCGGGCCGTCCTGATGACGCGACAGGCAATCTCACCCCGGTTGGCAATCAGAATCTTCTTGAACATGGCTGGCTTCTCCCCGGCGCTCAAAGTGGAATATTTCCGTGCTTGCGCCACGGGTTGGATATATTTTTGTTTCTTAGCATCACCAGCGAGCGGCAGATGCGTTTTCGTGTTTCATGTGGCTGGATCACGTCGTCGATGAAGCCGCGCGCGCCGGCGACGAAGGGGTTGGCGAACTTGGCCTTGTATTCGGCCTCGCGCGCGGCAACCTTGGCCGGCTCACCCTTCTCGTCGCGGAAAATGATCTCGACGGCTCCCTTCGGCCCCATCACGGCGATCTCGGCGGACGGCCAGGCGAAATTGACGTCGCCGCGCAGGTGCTTGCTGGCCATCACGTCATAGGCCCCACCATAAGCCTTGCGGGTGATGAGAGTGATCTTCGGCACCGTGCACTCGGCGTAGGCATACAGCAGCTTGGCGCCATGCTTGATGATGCCGCCATACTCCTGTGCCGTGCCCGGCATGAAGCCCGGCACATCGACGAAGGTGATGATCGGAATGCTGAAGGCGTCGCAGAAGCGCACGAAGCGCGCCGCCTTGATCGAGGACTTGATATCGAGGCAGCCGGCCAGCACCATCGGCTGGTTGGCGACGATGCCAACCGTCTGCCCTTCCATGCGCGCAAAGCCGGTGACGATGTTCTGCGCGTGGGTCGGCTGCAACTCGAAGAAGTCGGCGTCGTCCACCGTCTTGAGGATCAGCTCCTTGATGTCGTAGGGCTTGTTCGGGTTGTCCGGCACCAGCGTGTCGAGCGAGCGGTCGATGCGATCGGCAGGATCCACCGGCGGCCGGATCGGCGCCGGCTCGCGGTTGTTGAGCGGCAGGAAATTGAAGAAGCGGCGCAGCATGACAAGCGCATCAACATCGTCCTCGAAGGCCAGGTCGGCGACGCCTGACTTGGCGGTGTGCGTCGTTGCGCCCCCCAGCTCCTCAGCCGTTACTTCCTCATGCGTCACGGTCTTGACGACTTCGGGTCCGGTGACGAACATGTAGGAGCTGTCCTTGACCATGAAGATGAAGTCGGTCATCGCCGGCGAATACACCGCGCCGCCGGCGCAGGGCCCCATGATCAGCGAGATCTGCGGGATCACCCCGGAGGCCATGACGTTGCGCTGGAAGACATCGGCATAGCCGCCGAGTGCCGCCACGCCCTCCTGGATGCGTGCGCCGCCCGAGTCGTTGAGCCCGATCACCGGCGCACCAACCTGCATCGCCTTGTCCATGATCTTGCAAATCTTCTCGGCATGCGCTTCCGACAGCGCGCCGCCGAACACCGTGAAATCCTGCGAGAAGACGAACACCATGCGGCCGTAGATGGTGCCGTAGCCGGTCACCACGCCATCGGAGGGGATCTTCGTCTGCTCCATGCCAAAGTCGGTGCAGCGATGCTCCTTGAACATGTCCCACTCTTCGAAAGTGCCATCGTCGAGCAAGAGCTCAATGCGCTCGCGCGCGGTGAGCTTGCCCTTCTTGTGCTGGGCGTCGATGCGTTTCTGGCCGCCGCCGAGGCGGGCCTGCTCGCGCTTGCGTTCGAGTTGGTCGATGATTTCGTGCATGGACGCGTCTCCTAGAAATATCGGTTCATCAGGTTAAGCAGGCGCTGCGCCGCGGCGGTGGGCGTGGTCGTGCCGGCAGCCACCGCGGCATTGACCTCGGGCAGCGTCGCCTGCACGCCGGGATGCGCACGGAAGCGCTGGCGCAGCCCGGCGTCGATCAGTTGCCACATCCAGTCGAGCGACTGGCGACGGCGTTTCTCCGCCAGCGCGCCACTCGCCGTCATGGCCTGGCGGTAATCCTGCAGGGTCTGCCAGAAACGCTCGATGCCCTGGCCGGTCTGCGCGCTGGTCTGCAGGACGGGCGGGCGCCAGTGCGGACTGGCCGGCTGCAGCAGCGCCAGCGCGGCGCGCATCTGCTGACCGGCGCGTTCCGCCGCCGTGGCATCGAGATCCGCCTTGTTGTAAACCACCACGTCAGCCAGTTCCATGATGCCTTTCTTGAGCGCCTGCAGGTCGTCGCCGGCATTCGGCAGCTGCAGCAGGGCAAAGATATCCGTCATGCCCGCCACCACGGTCTCGGACTGCCCGACGCCGACCGTCTCGACGATCACCACGTCGAAGCCGGCGGCTTCGCAGACCAGCAGGGCCTCACGGGTCTTCTCGGCAACGCCGCCGAGCGTGCCGGCCGACGGCGAGGGGCGAATGAAGGCACGCGCATCCTGTGCCAGGCGCTCCATGCGCGTCTTGTCGCCGAGAATCGAGCCGCCGCTCTTCGACGACGAGGGATCGATGGCGAGCACCGCGACCCGGTGACCCTGCGCGAGCAGTTGCAGGCCGAGGACCTCGATGAAGGTCGACTTGCCGACGCCCGGCACACCGGTGAGCCCGATGCGATATGCCCGACCAGTGTGGGGCAAGAGGGCGTCCAGCACGGCGGCGGCCCGTTCGCGGTGCTCGGCGCGCGTCGATTCGATCAGTGTAATGGCCTTGGCCAGCGCACGGCGCTGGCCAGCCACCACGCCGTCGACGAGGTCGCGGTCTGCCGGGGTCAAGCCCAGCTCCGGCATGGGCGTCATCGCCGTCCCGCCAGCGCCGACTTTACGCCGAGCCCGGCAGATGGGCCGCGCGGATCGCGCGCAAGACTTCGTGGGCGCACTGCGGGATCGGCGTACCCGGACCGAAGATGCCCTTGACGCCCGCGGCCTTCAGCGCCGCGTAGTCCTGGGCCGGAATCACCCCGCCGGCGAAGACAACGATGTCGTCGGCGCCGAGCGCCCTGAGCGCAGCGACGAGCTGCGGCACCAGCGTCTTGTGACCGGCGGCGAGCGTCGACACGCCAATCGCATGGACATCGTTCTCCATTGCCTGCCGCGCCGCCTCCTCGGGCGTCTGGAACAGCGGGCCGATATCGACATCGAAGCCGAGATCGGCGAAAGCCGTCGCCACCACCTTGGCGCCGCGATCGTGGCCGTCCTGGCCGAGCTTGGCGATCATGATGCGCGGCCGGCGGCCTTCGCTGAGGGCGAATTCATCGATCTGCTCACGCACCTCGTCGAGGCCCGGACTCGCGCCGCCGCCCCCATAGGCCGACGAATACACACCGGAGACGACCTGATGGGTGGCGCGATGCCGGCCCCAGACCTTTTCGAGCGCGTCGGAAATCTCGCCGCCGGTTGCTCTTAGCCTTGTCGCCTTGATGGCGAGGTCGAGCAGGTTGCCGGTGCCGGATTCCGCCGCTGCGGTGAGTGCCGCCAGCGCCGCGCTCACTTCAGCCGAATTGCGGCTGGCGCGAATCTGCTTGAGGCGTGCGATCTGCGCGTCGCGCACCGCATGGTTGTCGACCTCGAGAATCTCGACTGGCGCTTCCTTTTCAAGCCGGTACTTGTTCACGCCAACAATGACGTCCTGCCCTGAGTCGATGCGCGCCTGCTTCTCGGCGGCGCACTTCTCGATCTGCAACTTGGCCCAGCCGCTCTCGACGGCGTGCGTCATGCCGCCCATCGCCTCGACTTCCTCGATGATCGTCCACGCGGCATCGGCCATGTCCTGCGTCAGCTTCTCCATCAGGTAGCTGCCGGCCCACGGGTCGTCGACATTGCAGATGTGCGTTTCTTCCTGGATCAGGATCTGCGTGTTGCGTGCGATGCGCGCCGAGAACTCGGTGGGCAGCGCGATGGCTTCGTCGAAGGAATTGGTGTGCAGCGATTGCGTGCCGCCGAACACCGCCGCCATCGCCTCGATGGCCGTGCGCACGACGTTGTTGTAGGGATCCTGCTCCGTCAGGCTCCAGCCGGAGGTCTGGCAGTGGGTGCGCAGCATCAGCGACTTCGGATTCTTGGCGCCGAAGCCCTGCATGATGCGCCACCACAGCAGGCGCGCCGCGCGCAGCTTGGCGATCTCGAGATAGAAGTTCATGCCGATGCCGAAGAAGAAACTCAGCCGGCCGGCGAAGGCATCGACATCGAGGCCGCGCTGTGTCGCGGTGCGCACGTATTCCATGCCGTCGGCCAGCGTGAAGGCCAGCTCCAGCGCCTGCGTCGCGCCGGCTTCCTGGATGTGATAGCCGGAGATCGAGATCGAATTGAACTTCGGCATGTTCGATGCCGTGTAACCGATGATGTCGGCGATGATGCGCATCGACGGCGCGGGCGGGTAGATATACGTGTTGCGAACCATGAACTCCTTGAGGATGTCGTTCTGGATCGTCCCCGAGAGCTTGTCCTGCGCCACGCCCTGCTCCTCGGCGGCGACCACGTAGCCGGCAAGAATGGGCAGCACCGCGCCGTTCATGGTCATCGACACCGACACCTTGTCGAGCGGAATGCCGTCGAAGAGGATCTTCATGTCCTCGACCGAGTCGATCGCCACGCCGGCCTTGCCGACGTCGCCGACCACGCGCGGATGGTCGGAATCGTAGCCGCGGTGCGTCGCCAGGTCGAAGGCCACCGAGACGCCCTGCGCGCCGGCAGCCAACGCCTTGCGGTAGAAGGCGTTGGATTCCTCGGCGGTGGAGAAGCCGGCGTACTGGCGGATGGTCCACGGCCGCGCCGCATACATCGTCGCCTGCGGGCCGCGCAGGAAGGGCGCGAAGCCCGGCAGCGTGTCGGCGAAGGGCAGGTCGGCCACGTCGGCCTGCGTGTACAGCGCCTTGACGGTCAGCCCCTCAGGCGTGATCCAGTTCAGCTGCGTGACGTCGCCGGCCGGCGCCGACTTTGCGGCAGCCTTGGCCCAGGCGTCGAGACCGGGCACCGGCGCTGCGGGATACTTGCTCATGGCATCCACTCCCTGATTGGCGTTATGGCGAATCATGCTTGACATTCGCGCAGCTGGATAATACTGTATCCATAATTATGAACGCAAGGGATGCTGCCGCGCCGCTCGCCACGCCGGCCCTCTACGAACAGGTCGCCGAACGGCTGCGCGCTCGCATCTACGCCCACGCGCTGCGCCCTGGCGCGTGGATCGACGAACAGGGCCTCGCCGACGAGTTTGGCATCTCGCGCACGCCGATGCGCGAGGCGCTCAAGGTGCTGGCCGCCGAGGGGCTGGTGGTTCTCAAGCCGCGCCGTGGCTGCTATGTGGCACAGCTATCCGAACAGGATCTCGACGAAATCTTTCCGGTGCTCGCCCTGCTCGAAGGACGCGCCGCCGAGACCGCGACGCGCCGTCTCGCCGCTGCCGACTTTGCGCACCTCGAAAAGTTGCACGCCGAGCTGGAACGGCATGCCGCGGCCAACGACACCGACCGCTTCTTCGTTGCCAACCAGGCCTTTCATGGGGCCATCCAGGAGCTCGCCGGCAACCGCTGGTTATCGCAGCTGATCGACGACACGCGCAAGTTCCTCAGACTGACGCGCCGCGATTCGCTGCGCCTCGAAGGACGCATCGAACAATCGCTGGCGGAGCATCGCGCCATTCTCGCCGCCATCGCCCGCCGCGACGCAGGCGCCGCCGCGCTCGCCATGCACAACCACATCCTCTCTGGCCGCGCCGCGCTGGCGCAGCTTTCACGCCCATGAGCGGCAGCGTCCTCCTTGAGTTCAGTCGCACGGGAGAGGGACAGCACGCGAGGGTCACCCTCGCCAATCCGGGCAGGCTCAACGCGCTCGATCGCGCCATGTGGCAGCAGCTCGCCGCGCACTTCGCCGTCCTCGATGCCGAGGCCGGGCTGCGCTGCATCATCGTGCGCGGCGCCGGCGCAGCCTTTGCTGCCGGCGGCGACCTGGTCGAAATGCAGCAATTGCGCAGTAACGTCGATGCTGCACTGGCCTATCACGCCGAGGTCGCCGCGGCGCTCGACGCCATCGCCCGCTGCCGCCACCCGGTCGTCGCGCAAATCCAGGGTCCCTGCGTCGGCGGCGGCCTGGAGATCGCCTGTGCCTGCGATCTGCGCATCGCCGGTGAATCGGCCCGCTTTGGCGCGCCGATCAACAAGCTCGGCTTCTCGATGTATCCGGGCGAACTGGCCGGCCTGTTGCGCGTGGCAGGTCCGGCGGTCGTTCGGGAAATCCTGCTCGAAGGTCGCCTGCTGACAGCCGCCGAGGCCTATGCCAAAGGGCTGCTGACGCGCGTGGTGCCCGATGCAGAGGTTGCAGCGGAGACGGATGCCACGGCGGAGCGCATCGCCGCCGGCGCGCCGCTGGTCGCGCACTGGCACAAAACATGGCTCGCCCGGCTGGCTGACCCCACGCCGCTGACCGACGAGGAGCGCCGCGCGTCATTCGCCTTCCTCGCCACCGACGATTACCGCGAAGGCCACGCGGCCTTCTTCGCCAAGCGCCCGCCTCGCTTCACTGGTCGATAGGAGTAATTTGCATGCGCCCATTCAGCTCCCTCCTCGTGGCCCTGTGTGCCGCCATGTTGTGCGGCTTTGCTGGCTCCGTTCCGGCCGCCGAGAAAATCGGCGCCAGCGGGACGGCGTCAGACGTCCCCAGGAACCGCATCGTCATCCAGGTCAACGAAGAGGACGGCAAGAAATGGATGGCGGTGCTTGCCAACGTCCGCAACATCCAGGCCGAACTGGGGGCAAAGAACGTTCGCCTCGCCGTGGTGGCGATCGGCCCCGGCCTGGGCATGCTCGCTGCCGACTCGATCGCCGCCAATGGTGTCCAGGACGCCATCGCAACGGGCGTCGAATTCGTCGCCTGCGGCAATTCGATGAAGGCACAGCACGTCGCCAAAGACGATCTCGTCACGGGTGTCGCTGTCGCCCCCGCCGGCTATGTCGAACTGATGAAGCGTCAGCAGCAGGGCTGGGCCTACCTGCGGCCCTAGGGGATCAAGTTTCCCCCGGTTTCGTTTGCTGATAATCTCCCTGCACCACGCCGCAGACGTGGCTCAATGACTCAACCCAACGAGGAGACCTCATGAAACCGATCCATTCGCTCGCAAAACCATTCACCTGGTTGTTTTTGCTCGCCACGGCGCTCGGCCTGGCAGGCTGCGCCACCTCTGGAGGAAGCGCCCAGCCGGTCAAGGTTGCCTATCACATCAACGAGGGGCTCGATCAGGCCACGGCGGGTCTGCGCAACATCCGCAATCATCTGGCCGCCGATCCCGGCGCCAAGATCGTCGTCGTGACCCAGAGCAAGGGCATCGATTTCCTCCTCGACGGCGCACGCGACAAAAACGGCAATCCTTATGACGCGATTGTCGATGAGTTGGTCGCCAAAGGCGTCGAGTTCAAGGTTTGCAACAACACGCTGGTTTCCCGCAAGCTCGACAAGAGCAAGGTGATCCCCGGCGCCACCATCGTGCCCTCGGGCGTCGCCGAGATCGGCCGGCTCCAGGCAAGGGAAGGCTACGTCTATCTCAAGCCCTGATCGGCCAAAACTGGCGGAGGTCACCACCGTCCTGCTCGACATGGACGGCACGCTGCTCGACCTCCATTTCGACAACCATTTCTGGCAGGCCCACGTGCCGCAGCGCTATGCCGAAGCGCGCGGGCTGCCGCTAGAGGTCGCCCGCGAGGAACTGCAGGCGCGCTACCACGCGCGCGCCGGCACGCTCGACTGGTATTCGGTCGATTACTGGGCAACCGAGCTCGAGCTCGACATCATGCGCCTCAAGGAGGAAGTCGCACACCTGATCGCCGTGCATCCGGCGGTGGTCGATTTCCTCGCCGCGATGCGGCTCGCCGGCAAACGACTGGTGCTCGCCACCAACGCCCATCACCGCAGCATCACCCTGAAGATGGCGAGAACCGGCCTCGAACCGCATTTCGACGCGATCGTCAGCTCCCATGCGCTCGGCATGGCGAAGGAGCAACGCGGCTTCTGGGAAAAGCTGCGGGCGATCGAACCCTACGACCCAGCTGCCACCCTGCTCATCGACGACAGCCTGCCGGTGCTCGACGCCGCAGGCGCCTACGGCATTCGCCACCTCCTCGCGGTGCGCCGACCCGACACCTGTCAGCCGGCCAAAGACACTGGCCACTATCCCGCTATTGACAGCTTCGCCGAACTGCTCGCATAATGAGAACCATTCTCATATAAGCAGTTCATCATCTTGCCTCCACCTCCTAATACCTTCCCGCTCGCCGGACCGCTGCTGCGCGGCGAACGTTGTCCGCGCGTCGCCCTGATCGGCCAGGCGCGCGCCGGCAAGAGCCGCATCTTCCGCGCCGCATCGAGCACCGTGGTGCATCACGAGCGCTTGGCAGGCGTCGGCCCGGGTTATGAGGAATGTCGCGTCGATGTCGGCCTCGACCAGATTTCGCTCGTCGATCTGCCAGCCGTTGCCAGCTTCCATACCCTCGACGACGACGCGCCCAACGAGACGGTGATACTCAAATACCTGTTGTGGGGCGACCGCTGGCCGGTCATCGCGCAGCATGAGGTGCACCAGCCCGAATCCAGTTTCGCCGCGCCCGATGTGCTGCTGCTGGTGATGGACGCCACCGCGCTCGAACGCGACCTCGAACTGGCACTGGAACTGGCGCAGATCGGCAAGCCGATGGTGATCGCCCTGAACCGCATGGACGAGGCGCGCACCAAGCGCCTGTTCATCAATGTGCGCGCGCTCTCCGAGCGTCTTGGCGTGCCGGTAGTGCCGACCGTCGCGCACATGGGTATCGGCCTGGCCGAACTGTTCGCCACGACGGTGCGCGCGGCACGCGAAAAGCGCGCCCCGACACCGCAGCCGCCGAGTCCGCACATCGCCACGCAT
>Ga0172371_10009548_pt1 | contig 13299 bp, 11 predicted proteins | sample Lak12m_FD_114543 | JGI IMG/M metagenome (GOLD analysis project Ga0172371, IMG submission 114543) | Freshwater microbial communities from Kabuno Bay, South-Kivu, Congo - kab_022012_12m | ecosystem: Environmental > Aquatic > Freshwater > Lake | place: Democratic Republic of the Congo: South-Kivu... | reverse complement strand
TGGAGACCCTGTTGCTCTGGCTGCTGCAATGCTCAGGAGCTTGAGTGAGGAGCACGATCGGGAAGCTCTTATGATGCGGGCCAAGGATTTTTCTGTGCAAAAAATTTCAGATGAGTATCTTGCCTGCCTGTTTTCCAATTGAGGGTAGGTTTAGCGGGTTGCTCTTTTTACCGTAAGTCTGAAACTGTTGCTGAATAAAGTGTAATGAATTATACCTGCACCGGTTTTTCCTCTGAGCAATTATGAGTATGATGTATCTTACCTATGATGGACTTCTTGATCCATTGGGAGCAAGTCAGATACTGCCTTATGTAGGAGGGATAGCTCAATCTCAGGATCGTATTGTTGTTTTAAGTTTTGAAAAAGCGGCAAAAGCTGTTGCCGGACAGGAGCAGAAAGCCAAAGAGGTAAAGGCTGATGGCATTGAGTGGAAGCCGATTCGTTTCACAAGAGGATATGGACCGGCAGGAAAATTATGGGATTTGTTGAAAATGTATTTCTGGGCCTTATTGCTTGCCAAAAAGTACTCGGTAGATATTATTCATGCTCGAGGTCATACTGCTGCGCAGGTTGGACTGTTCATCAAAAAGTTGTCAGGTACTAAATTAATATTTGACTTTCGTGGTCTATGGGTTGACGAGCGGGTGGATAAAGGCGGCTGGAATCTTTCGCATCCCCTGCATCGCCTTCAATACCGCCATTTTAAAAAAACAGAGCGGAAGCTTTTGCAGGGAGCTGATCAGATCGTGGTTCTGACACATGCCGTGGTCAATGAAGTTGCTCGTATAGGTGCGATTTCTCCTTCCAGAATAACGGTCATTCCCTGTTGTGCGGATTTTGACCATTTTATCCTCTCTACCCTTAAGTCGAGGGCCGATGCCCGTATTGCGCTGCATATTCCTGATGATGCCATTGTACTGGGGTATCTGGGTTCGGTTGGACGTATGTATATGCTGGATAGATATTTCCGTTTTTTCGAGCTGGCAGTTTCCCGGCAGCAAAACGTTCATACCCTTATCATAACTCAGGATATCGATATACTCAACAGATTGATGCATGATTGTTTACCTGCTGCACTGCATTGCCGAGTACATGTCATATCGTCATCCAGGCGCGAATTACCCGAAATAATTCCCGCTATGAATGTTTTGGTGAGTTTTATTATGCCATCTTATGCGCGAATGGCTGCATCTCCTACCAAACTTGCAGAGTGTTTTGCAACCGGAATTCCTGCGGTATGCAATCCTGGTGTTGGGGATGTTGCGGAAACGATCGCGCAACTTGGTGGGGGAATTATTGTTGATCCGGCTTCAGATGCTGATTTGTGCAAGGCGGCTGACCGTTTGGTTGAAATATCTGCAATGGGAGGCAGTCGTTTGCGGGATAAGGCGCGTGCGATGTTGGGTCTGGAGCTTGCTATTGAGCGCTATCGCTCTGTTTATTCAAAAATTGAATCGGGAATGTAATGCTTAATGTTGTGATCCTGAACGGAGGCCGCGGTGCGGCGTCCATTATGCCGGCACTTCTTTCACGACAGGGACTTTATGTCACTTCTGTGGTCAACGCCTATGATGACGGGAAATCAACAGGAGAAATTCGGAGATTTTTCGGAATGCTTGGCCCTTCTGATATTCGTAAGGTACAGGAGCTCATGCTCCCTGAAGATGATGCTGATTACCGTAATAATCTGGCGGCATTCCGATACCGCTTTGCTGAACAAAGTGATCATGACAGTGTATTGGAAGTACTTTCGGCTTTTGCAGAGGGAACGTGTTCAGATCTTGTTGGCACAGAGTTTAATAATGATAAAACGAAGATACCACTTCGAGCATTTATTGGTGAATTTGTCTCCAGTCTACAGGCTATTGAGCGTGTAAGAGGGGAGCAGTTCAATTTTGCTGATTGTTCGCTTATGAACTGTATTTATGCCGGAGCATTTCTGCTTTTTAATCGAAATATTGACCAAACCACGCTGTTCATTGACAGGCTTTTCAAACTGCGCGGAACTGTCCTTCCTACAAGCATCGAGAACAAGACTCTTGTTGCACTTCGGGAAAACGGTCAGATGCTTTACAGCGAAGCTGAAATTGTAGAATTACGCTCAAATGTCCGTATTGAAAGAATTTACCTTCTTGATTTTCCTTTGGATAGAGCGAGGTTTGATTCTTTGAGTACCGAGGAGAAACGGTATTTTCTGCAGCGGCATCACTGCTATGTCGGTGTCTCTTCAAGTGTGAAATTTGCCCTGCGCCAGGCCGATATCATTCTCTACTCATCAGGGACACAGCACTCTTCTCTTTACCCGACTTACATGTCGGCAGGGTTGGCCCGCTCAATTGCCGACAACAAGTCGGCTTTCAAGGCTTTTGTAACCAATATTGGCGCAGATTATGAAACCCCGAGCTATAAAGCTTCCGATTATCTGATTGGCGCTCATCGTTACCTCAATCTCTCTGATTCAAGAGAGTACGGCATGGACGAGTTATTTGATATTGTTCTGATCAATCAGAGCCGGTATAAAGCAGATGAGACCTATGTAGAGTATGATGAACCGGGATTTGATGGACTTGCAATAAAAAAGGTTATTGATGCTTTTGAATCTCCGTTATGTCCGGGTAAACATGATGGAGCTAAAGTTGTACAAAAGGTTCTTGACCTTTATGATGCGCAGTTGAATAAATCTTTTTGATTGATGTGATAGATGGAAAATGAGAGGGGGGCTTGGACATGAAGCTGCCTTTGGTGTCCGTGATGATACCGACCTACAATCAGCAGCGATATATTGTTCGAGCAGTCAAGAGTGCTCTTGCCCAGAATTACCCGAATCTGGAGGTTGTGATTTCTGATGATCAATCTTCAGATGCTACCGCTGAAGTCGTCAACCAATTTCTTCTTGGAATAAACGATCCCCGCATAAAATATTTCCGGCATGAGCGCAATCAGGGAATTCTCGGAAATTATCGCACAACTCTTTACGACTGCGTAACAGGCGACTGGGTTATCAATCTTGATGGCGATGACTTTTTTATCGATCCGGATTTCATTGCTGAGGCAGTTAACCGTGCCCTCAGCGATGACAGGATAATTCTGGTGTTCGGCAATTACGCGGAGTACTATGAGGCTACAGAGAGTTTTATCAATATTTTCAATCGAGACTTCCCGCCGGTTATGGAGTGGCAGAATTTTTTCATGAAGTTCTCTCAGGATCATGTTCGATGGAATCATAATTCGATTTTGTATAGAAGACGGGATGCTGTTAAAATCGGTTTTTACTGGGATGAAAAGATTCCGAGGAATGACTGGGAGTCGTTTCTGCGTCTTGTGATCAACCATCGGGTCGGTTATGTGGAAAATATCGCAGCAGCATGGTCATTGCATGACAGTAATGAAACGAAGCGGCTTGACCAGGCGAAATATCTTAACAATTATCTGCTGATTGATGGAATAGCCCGGTTATGCCAGGAAAAAGGCATTGATCGTGCATGGGTAGGAAAGTGGAAGGATAGCATGTACTTTCTGAAAACCAAAGGGGCATGTATTGCATATGTCAGAAACCGCGACTATTCCGGAGCATTGCAGTTCCTATCACGTACATGCAGGTTTACTTTCCGGTTGCCGTTCAAGGTTATTTTGAATCCCGGTTTTATAGCAAGAGTACTGCTCTCTGTCAACCCCTCTTTATATAACAGCGTGAAAAATTCTTTCCTCTCCCTGAAGGGATCAGGTAATAGTAATAAATATTAAAGACGTTATTGATCAACGTTGATGAGTTGCTGCAGGGACGCAAGCTCCTGATATTCGATTTTGACGGAACCATTGCAGACACAACACCATTACATGCAGCTGCATTTACGGAGGTTTTGGCCCCTCTTGGTATTGTTGTGGATTATCACTCCATTGCCGGTCTTAAAACTCTGGATGCAATGAATCGCTCACTTGCTGAGGCTCAATACTCATTGTCTGAACCGGAAATAGAGGAGCTTGTAAAATTAAAACAGCAGAGTGTCCGCAGGATGATTTCCCGTGAACTTCATCCCCTGCCGGCGGTTGATGACTTTTTACGGCGGGTCAGACCCCATTGCCGTTTATCAATGGTTACATCGGGTTCTCGTGGAACAGTGAATCTGTCACTCGAACAGCTTGGCTACACAGACTGGTTTCACCCATTGATATGTGCCGATGACGTTCATAATGCCAAACCGGATCCTGAAGGATTTCTCAAGGTGCTTCTCCATACCGGTATTTCTGCTGATCAAGCTCTGGTTTTCGAGGACTCTGAAGCGGGTTTCGAAGCGGCACGTGGAGCCGGTCTGGCTTATATTGATGCAGCACATTTGCATAGTAAGGGGTTTTTATGAAAACGCTTGCCGTTATTGTCACGCATAACCGCTGTGAGCTGCTGGAGCGATGCCTTGATCATCTTCAATCGCAGACGGTCCCCCCCACTGAGATACTGGTTGTCAACAATGCCAGTACTGACGGGACAACGGTTATGCTTGACCGGAAAGGAGTTTCCTATACCACACAACCTAATCTTGGTTCTGCCGGGGGATGGCATTGTGGTATCCAACATGCGATCAATGAACGGTTCGATTCGGTATGGCTGATGGATGATGATGGCTATCCTGATGCACGGGCACTTGAGATTTTGCAGAAGTATTTAACTGGTGAGGTTGTCTGTGCTTCATCGGTTGTTGTATGCCAGGAAAATCCTGACCGTTTTGTCTTTCCTTTTCCACTCCTGGACAAGATGGGCCTGCCCGTTCTGTTTGCATTCCCACGTAAAATCAGCTCCAAAGGAAGCCTCCTTCGTCATGCAGAAGCGGGAGTTTACCCTTTTGCCCATTTTTTTAATGGTGCGTTGATTCTTGTGGATGCGGTTGAAAGAGCCGGTAACGTCAACAGGGATTATTTCATGTTTGGAGATGAAGTTGATTACTATTTTCGTCTTTGCAGAGTCGGCAAAGTTATCAGTGTCATCAATGCTTTCCATTTTCATCCTGATGTCAGCCAGCGCCCTTACACCCCGGCCAAGGTATACTATTTTGTGAAAAACACCTTTATTCTTAACCGGCAGTACATGAATCGTGTCGATATAAGAAATGTATTGGCAATAGTTGCTGTGCTTGGCAGAACCATGCAGCGCAACGGAGTGTTTTCCGCGTTGGACTATATTGTTGGGAAATATCGACATATTCTCTCAAATGCAGTAAAAAGAGGCCTTAAAGGCCAGATCGGCAAGGACTTCGATGAGTAATTCCATTCGTGTGATGGTAGCTGCTGCCGGGCGGGGAACACGAGCCGGACTGCCATATCCAAAAACACTTTTTCCCCTGCAGGGTAAAACAATTCTTCAGCGTATTCTGGAGCTGCTTGAACCTTATGACAAGCAGCCTACGGTGATTGTCAGCCGGGACGGGGAGGCGTTGATCCGTGACAGTTTGAATGCTTCCGGGCTTTCGGCATATCTTGTTGTTCAGCCTGAACAGCGAGGAATGGGAGATGCTGTTCTCCTTTTCGATTCATCCCCGGCTTCAGCAGCCACTGAACATCTTATTCTTGTTTGGGGCGATATTCCTTTCATTCAGCCGGCTACAGTTTCAGCGATGGTTGATGCCCATTTTGAACATGGAAACGACTTTACTTTTGCCACCCGTCTTGTTGATTCAGCCTACACAGTGGTTTCCCGTGATCATGAAGGTAAACTCATCGGGGTTGTGGAAACCAGGGAATCGGGCATTACAATTCCTCAATCCGGAGAGAGGGAAATTGGTTTGTTCATTTTCCGCGCTCCCACTGTCATGCGCTCTCTTCGTGCGAATCTATCCGGAAAGTTTGGAAGATCCACAGGAGAGCATGGTTTTCTTTATATAATCGCCCATCTTGTTTCGGCTGGGTTGCAGGTTGAAGCAATTCCCATTGCAACAGATCTTGATATCGTTTCTCTCAACAGCATGAATGATATTGATGCGTATTTGTAACATAAGGCTGATGATCAGGTTAACCGAGATGTGCATATGTGCGGGCTGACCGGATTCTGGAGTTCAGAACCCTCCTCTGCACTTCGTCCTGCTATAGAGGGTATGACCGATACCCTTTTCCATCGGGGTCCTGATGCCGGAGCAGTCTGGATTGACGAAAGGGCGGGGCTTGCACTCGGCCATCGCCGGCTCTCAATCATTGAACTTTCAGCAGAGGGTGCCCAACCGATGGCCTCAGCTTGCGGACGCTACGTTCTTGCCTACAACGGAGAGGTCTACAACCACCTTGAACTGCGACTGGAACTCAAGAGAAACGGTCATGAACCGGCATGGAGGGGCCACTCCGATACCGAAACACTGCTTGCCTGTTTTGTGTTTTGGGGAGTCAAGGAGACGTTGCGCAAAGCTACGGGCATGTTTGCACTTGCTTTATGGGACAAGGCTGAACGCATGCTGACTCTGGCCCGGGACCGTTTCGGTGAAAAACCGCTCTATTACGGATGGGCAGCCAAAGGTGCAGGCCAGGCATTTGTATTTGGTTCAGAGCTTAAATCCCTGCGGGCATATCCCGGTTTTGATAATCCGGTCAATCGCAGTGCGCTTGCTCTTTATTTCCAGTTTTGCACGGTTCCGGCTCCATACTCGATTTACGAGGAGATCTTTAAATTAATGCCGGGCACCATGCTCACATTAAAAGAGGGGGTTACAGCAACGAGAGAAGTTAAACCCGAAGCATACTGGAGCTTGAGCGATGCCGTTCGTAACGGGCTTGCCAATCAAATAACTGATGAGAAAGAAGCGGTTTCAAAACTTGAATCTGCGCTTCGTCATGCCGTCGCACTGCAGGCGGTTGCCGATGTACCTCTGGGCGCATTTTTGTCAGGAGGCGTTGATTCTTCCGCCATTGTAGCATTGATGCAAACGCAGTCAGCACGCCCTGTACAGACCTTCACCATCGGCTTTGACGAGGCGGGTTTTGATGAGTCTCCCCATGCATTGGCGGTAGCTCGGCATCTGGGTACCGAGCATCATGAGCTTCGTGTATCAGCGGACGATGCCCGATCATTAATTCCTCTTTTACCTCGCCTTTACGATGAGCCCTTCGCCGACAGTTCCCAGATCCCTACATATCTGGTGTGCAAGGAGGCACGAAGCCGCGTGACGGTTGCGCTTTCAGGCGATGCCGGTGATGAACTGTTCGGCGGCTATAACCGCTATTTTTGGGGCAAGCGAATCTGGAGCCGTATTTCCTGGTTGCCACCGGAATTTCGTCAGTTACTCGGTGCGGGTATACAGGGTTTGTCAGTTGAGCAATGGGACGCTCTCGGCCGTACGCTTCCGGGAGGGTTGCAGATTGCGCGTTTGGGAGACAAGGTATATAAAATGGCCTCTCGAATGAAAGCGGTCAAAAGTCTTGATGATCTCTATCGATCTCTTGTTACCGTATGGCCGCAGCAGGCAAGTCCGGTAAAGGGTTTTACTCAGTTGCCTACACAGCTTGACAGCAGGGCGATTGTTGACGCTCTTTCAGATTCAGAGCATCGCATGATGCTATGGGACAGCCTTACCTATCTGCCTGATGATATTTTAACAAAAGTTGATCGGGCAGCTATGGGTGTAAGTCTTGAAACACGGGTTCCTTTGCTCGATCATCGTGTGGCGGAGTTGTCCTGGCAGTTGCCGTTGAACATGAAGATTCGGGGAGGAACAGGCAAGTGGGCATTGCGCCAGGTTCTTTATAACTATGTTCCCAGAGAGCTGATTGAACGGCCGAAAGCAGGTTTTGCAATACCTGTCGGTCAGTGGCTGAGAGGGCCTCTTCGTCACTGGGCAGAGGCACTGCTTGATGAAAAACGACTTGAAGCAGAGGGGTATCTTGATCCCGTTCCGGTTCTTGAGACATGGCGCCAGCATTTGAGCGGCAGCCATGACTGGACTGACCGACTGTGGGCTGTCCTGATGTTCCAGGCCTGGCTGGAGGAGAACAGATGACGGCTTATTGGCTGATGCTGCTCGTCCCTATGCTTGCGGGTTTAAGTCCGTGGAAGGCGAAAGGGGCCCTGCCAAATTTCCAGTGGTTTATGTACGGTCTGATTCTCATGCTGATTATCGGCTGGAGGCACGATGTTGGCGGTGACTGGGGCAGCTATATTAACAACTACGCAGCACTCAAGGGTGCGACTTTTTTGGATACACTCACCGTATTGAGTGTTTCCGGTGATTTCGGATATGAGGTCATTCACTGGTTTTCCCTGAATTATCTCGATGGAATCTACTCCACAAACCTGATCTGTTCACTCATCTTTATTTCCGGCCTGTTACGGGTGTGCAAAAATATGCCTCTTCCCTGGATTGCTCTGGTAGTGTCAATACCCTATCTGGTGATTGTTGTTGCTATGGGGTATACCCGCCAGGGAGTTGCAATCGGTTTTATCATGTGGGGGCTGATCGATCTGATGAAGGGCAAGCCGCTCTGGTTTTATGTTATGGTTCTTCTGGGAACGCTTTTCCACAAGACGGCGCTTTTCATGCTTCCTGTTGGATTCCTCTATGGCCACTCTATTCGCAATCTCAAGGATCTGCTTATCTTTTCGCTCCTCTTTATACTCGCCTTTATTTCATTTCTTGCAGACCAGATACAGAACCTGATGTATCAATATGTCACCAATACAGAGCTCGAGTCTTCCGGTGCATTTGTAAGGGTATTGATGAATGTGTTTGCGGCAGTGATTTTTCTCTACTTCCGGAAGGCCTGGAAAGAGAGATACAGTGATGCCGGTTTGTGGAACATTTTTAGCATTGCCAGTTTGATCATGCTGCCGCTGACATTCGTTCTATCTACGACTGTAGATAGAATGGCACTCTATTTTCTTCCGATGCAGCTTGTTATCCTGTCAAGAATTCCCCCATTGATTAAAACCACCTATAACAGAACGATTTTTATACTTGGAGTATTGTTCCTCTATGTTGGCGCTCTCTTTGTCTGGCTTAATTTCGGAAACTTCTCCAGCCATTGGCTCCCCTATCGAAACCTCCTTTTCAAATGAAATTGCTTGGTAACAGGCCGGGACCGATATTTTCCGGATTCCGGGACAGGGTTACAGCTGGGTATAAGTTTTTCATTTTACCGAAAAAAAAATGGCGACTTCCTGACAAAAGTGATCTTCTTTTCTATGATATGGAAGGGTCGGAAGCGATTCTGCCGTATTTACCTTCTTGTCGTTATGATTTTATTGCTGTACGTGGAGAGTTCATCATCGTTCCGCTGTTACTCTGTGCGGTTTTTAAACCCGCTTTTTGGAAAGGCAAACTAATTGAGGCTTATACTGACTGTTTTATTCAGGCGTCAAGCCCGAAAGTTGTTCTGACATTTATTGATAACAACACTGCTTTTTGGAGTATTTCAAAACGGTTCCCCTCTGTTAAAACCATTTTTGTGCAGAATGGATGGCGGGCAAAATCAATGGATATCTTTCAGCGTGTCGTTAAATCAAATAAAGATCATGTTGACTACATGTTTGTTTTTAACGATCCTATAGGAAGGTATTTCAAGAGATATATAACCGGTGAAGCTCTTGTTACCGGATCATTTAAAAACAACCATATCCCCGTTTTTGATGCTGACGCTGAGCCGGGAGTATTGTTTATTTCACAATATGACAGGGAGCCACCGGATAAAAAACCTGTTTACCGTAAAGCAGATGGAACACCGGTTTATTTCTCGTTATTTCAGGATGTTGATGCTCAAGTGCTGTGTTTTTTGAACATCTGGTGTACTACGCATCACAAGGTTCTCAGGATTTGCGGTCGATCTTCAGATGAAGATGGTCTGGAGAGGGAGTACTTTGCAAAGTGGCTGACCACTACGAAATGGACATTTTCCCCCTTAACCGACGGTTTTAGTACCTATAAATCTCTGGACTCTGCCGAGATGGTTGTGGTTATTGACTCGACGGTTGGTTTTGAGGCTTTGGCAAGAGGGAAAAAAACAGCATTCTTTTATTGCCGTGGAGCAATTATGAGTGACGATGCATTCAGGTTTGGCTGGCCTTCAGAACTTCCCGATAACGGCCCTTTCTGGACTAATATTGCCGACGCGAATGGATTTGACCGGATTATGAACTATCTCAACATGGTGAGTGACGATGAATGGGAGGCAACCCTGAAACACTATTCACGTGAATTAATGGCGTTTGATTCCGGGAATAGACGATTTGCAGCGTTACTTGAACAGTTATTATGTGCATGATGTTGCTGAAATATAACGGGTATAAAATTGTAAAGAATTATTTTGCCGTCCGATATGACTAAACTAACAACACTTTCCACCGGCATACGTAATGCGCGCAACGTTGTCCATTATCTGTTCGGAGAGGGAGCTGTCGCTGATTTATCAGCTATACTTGCCGGTCATCGTCTCAGTAAATCCTCTCGCGTTATTTTTTTTATAGATCATTTTTTTGAAAAGCACGCTCTTTCCGAAGGCTTTGATACCGTCACCGGAGGTGATCAGATTATTTATGTTGATACCACTCACGAGCCGACCACATCCTTTATGAATGTCATGCGTGACAGGGTTGTTGACGCAACTGTTGAACAGCCCTGTGCCATCGTGGGTATAGGGGGCGGAATAACGATGGATGTTGCCAAGGCAGTATCAAATCTTCTGACAAACGGGGGGAGTGCTGAGGATTATCAGGGCTGGGATCTGGTGAAAAAACCGGGGATATTCAAGGTGGCAGTGCCGACACTCTCGGGCACCGGGGCAGAGTCGACTCGCACATGCGTGATGACCAATACATCCAACGGATTGAAACTCGGTATGAATAGTGATTTTACTGTTTTTGACCAGATTATTCTTGACCCCGACCTGACGCGTACTGTTCCGCGCGATCAGTATTTCTATACAGGAATGGACGCTTACATTCACTGCATGGAGTCACTCAGCGGATCATATCGCAATGCTATCGGAGATGCATATTCCGCCCAGACAATCAAGCTCTGCCGCGATCTCTTTACGGGAGAGGATATGATGTCCGATGAGAATCGCGCAAAACTGATGGTTGCATCCTACCTTGGAGGTTGTGCCATTGCAACCAGTTATGTCGGAGTTCTCCATCCGTTTTCAGCCGGATTGAGTGTGGTACTTGGAATTCATCACTGTGTTGCCAACTGTATTACCATGCGGGCGATGGAAGAGTACTATCCGGATGGTTACAGAGAGTTTTTTCAAATGGCATCACGTCAGGGTGTGAGCATTCCTGAAGGGATATGCCGGAATTTGACGGATGCGCAATACGAACAGCTCTATGCATCTATGATCATTCATGAAAAACCGCTTGTCAATGCACTCGGCGAGCATTATAAAGCTATTCTGACACCAGAGAAGGTTAAGGAGATCTTTTTTCGTATGTGAAGGCTGTCGGTTTTATGATTGCTGCTGTTACACTGGCTTTTCATCCTCAATTGCGAAAAATTAGTTTTACATGAACGGATTGCTCGTTGTTATTCCTGCTTCAAAGAAAAGTGTTGCTTTTCCGGATGATCTTGTCAAAAAGCTGGCGGGGGTAACCCTGATCCAGAGGGCAATAACCCTTGCAAAATCCATAGTGCCTGACAGGCAGATAGTGGTAATGACCGATTCGGAAGAGATCGACCTTATAGCCATGCGTCAGGGTGTAGTCTCATATTTTGATCCTGCTCTGTGCTGGCTTTGCCAAACGGTATCGGCACTTGAAATCAAGCCCCATCTCAACTTCTACTCTGTCGAGTGGCACAATTTGTTGCTCCTCTCTCCCTATGCACCGCTGCTGCACGCAGCAACGCTTCACACTGCATACGAAAGCTACTGTTGTGCGGGTGCAGAACTGCTGCTTCCCGTTATCTGCACCCATACCTTTCCCCACAGGCCGTTACCTTTGTCTTTGACGGAGAGGCTCCGGAAAAGGGATGAGATGCTGACCGTTGAATCGTCAAGCTTTTCGATTACAAGCCGGCAGCTTCTTGAAGCCAAAAGCGACTGCAAAGTTCAGCATCTGGCTTTTGAGCTGGATGAAGCGCCAATTGAAATACGGAATTATCATGACTGGTGGATATGCGAAAAGCTCTTTAACCGCCGGCGGATTGTGTTCCGGGTTATAGGTTATTCCGAGGTTGGCATGGGCCATATTTCCCGTTGTCTGGCGCTTGCTCATGAGATTTCTGATCATGAGGTGTACTTTGTCTGTGACACTGCAAGCTCCATTGCCGCCAACAAACTTGCCGGCTACGACTACTGGCTGGGCGTATACGAGCCTGAAGTCATTGAACAGGCAATTATTGATCTTCACCCTGATCTCGTAGTCAACGATATCCTGAATACGGAGGCGGACTATATTGTTCGCCTCCGTTCCCGGGGTATTATTGTCGTTAACTTTGAAGATCTCGGCAGCGGTGCCGTTGAGGCCGATCTTACCATTAACGATCTCTATGATGATGCCCTTCTGGCAGGAGAGCGCATTGTGTGGGGGCACAACTGGTTTTTTCTCCGTGACGAATTTCATGATGCCCGTCCAAATCAGTTTCAAAACCGGGTGACCCGGCTGCTCATTACATTCGGAGGTACCGATCCAAGTGATTTTACCCGCAGGGTTCTTCAGCTTGTAGCTCCCTACTGTGCCGAGCAGGGTATTGCCATTGATGTTGTTTCGGGTGATGGATACAGCTTTAAGGAGGAACTTGAGAGCTTGATCTCCGGACTTACCGCAGAGGTGACCTATACCCATGTAACAGGTGTTATCTCCCGAATTATGGAAAATGTTCAACTTGCGATATGTTCGAACGGGCGTACCGTCTATGAACTGGCTCACATGAATATACCGGCAATTGTGCTCTCCCATCATGAACGTGAGCTGTCGCACCGGTTTGCCTGTGAAAAGAACGGCTTGCTGCCGCTTGATGTTGCAAACGGGCCTGAGCACGACAGCCGAATTCTCAGCGAGATTAAACGGCTTATCGAGGATGTTGATTATCGGTACACCTTGTTTAACAACATGCAGCATCACCTGTTTTTGCAGAACAAACATAAGGTTGTAGCACAAATCCAGAATCTGCTGCACCGGGTTTCATGAAAAGACCAGTTATTGCGGTTATTCAGGCCCGCATGGGTTCATCCCGACTGCCCGGTAAAATGATGCTTCCGCTTCACGGAATTCCTGTGGTTGAGTGGGTTTGGCAGAGAGTCAGCATGGCTGAACGTATTGATGGAGTGGTTGTTGCTATTTCTGATACTCCGCTCGATCAGACTCTTTGTGATTATCTTTTATCTATTGGCGCCAGA
>Ga0172371_10009547_pt1 | contig 13299 bp, 8 predicted proteins | sample Lak12m_FD_114543 | JGI IMG/M metagenome (GOLD analysis project Ga0172371, IMG submission 114543) | Freshwater microbial communities from Kabuno Bay, South-Kivu, Congo - kab_022012_12m | ecosystem: Environmental > Aquatic > Freshwater > Lake | place: Democratic Republic of the Congo: South-Kivu... | reverse complement strand
TATTCGCCACGAAAATGGCGGAGCGTGTCGACGGTGTAGTTTACCCCCCCGCGATCGACCTCGTAGCGGCTGATCGAGAACTGCTCGTGCCCGGCAATGGCCAGCTCAAGCATGGTGAGGCGCGATTCGGCAGGAGTCAGCTCACGGTTACGCTTGTGGGGGGGCACTGCCGACGGCACGAACACCAGCTTGTCGAGTTGTCGCTGCTCGCGGCAGCACTCGGCCAGCAGAAGATGGGCATAATGCACTGGGTCGAAAGACCCTCCAAGTAGTCCAAAACGCATCCGTAATGTCTCGCTTTGCGGGGGGCGTTGCGAATCAGCTATTCCGGCTCTTCTAGCTTCCAGGTACCCGTGCCGCCGTTGTCTGTAGGACGGCCTTTCCAGGCCGTCCTACACCCGAAAACGGACGACCCGCCATTTCCGCCATGCTACTGCAAGGCCCGGCGATTGACCACGGCAGGCGGTCCGGAGAACGAATCCTCGATTCCCGGCTTGAAAAATGGGCCAGGGATCGGGGAAGCTGAACGTGGCGGGGTGGGCGCAACGGCGTCAGGGACTATTTTCGCGGGGAGATCCAGCGATGCGACGACGTCTTGGGGCGAAAATGGTTCCTGACACCTTGGTCGCCCGACCCCTCCGCCCAGACTCATCCCCCGAAATGAGTTGGTGGTCAAGGGTGTCCGCTATTGGAAAACTCGCAAGTTGATACCCAACGCGCTGACGCCGGCTCCCGTCGTCTCGGGTGCGTCGGGCGAGTTGAAAGCGGCTACAATGATTGGGCGGTCGCCAAACGGCGGGCAAGCCCGCCCGCTACGCGAGAATACACCTATAACGTCCCAACCCCTAACCCCTGTTCCATGCCCGACCCACAGCGCCGACTCTTCGACACCACCCCGTGGGAAGCCGACGATCAGGCAGAGCAACTGGTCGCCACGGTGGTGTTTGCCGAGGGTCCATGGGGCGAGTTCGACTACGCGGTCCCCGATCGGCTGGTCCATGAGGTCGAGCCGGGGCGGCGTGTGCGGGTGCCGCTCGGACGCGGGAACCGGCCCATGGTGGCTTATTGCGTGCGGGTCCAGAGCAAACCGGCGGGCACGCGGCCGCTCAAGCCGGTCGCCGGCGTGATCGACCGCCGCAGCCTGCTGGGCCCGGCCATGCTCCGCGCCACCCGGTGGATTGCGGACCATTATCTCTGCGAGTGGGGACAGGTGTTGCAGGCCGTGGTTCCGACCGGCGTCCGCTCCCAGGCGGGTACGCGACTGGCCAACTTCGTGAGCCTCGATCCGGCCGCCGTGCCCAGGATTCAGGAGCTGAAACTCCCGCAACTCCAAGCACGCGTCGTGCAAGTGCTGGCTGACGCGGGCCGGCCGTTGTCGATCCACGATCTGATGCGCGTGGCCGAATGCTCGCAGGCCCCCATTGCCGGCCTGAAGCGGAAGGGGCTCATTCGCGTCTCTGCCGAGCGAGTGATGGCTCAGGAGCAGCCGGCGCCGGCGGTCGCCCGGCAGGGACAACACGTCCTCAATCCCGACCAGCAGACCGCGCTGGATGCGATCCTGGAGACGCTTCGCGGCCGCCGGCACCATACGATCCTCGTCCATGGCGTCACCGGCAGCGGGAAGACCGAGGTCTACATTCGCGCGATCCGGGAGGTGGCCTCCTTCGGGCGTCAGGCGATCGTGCTGGTCCCGGAGATCAGTCTTACGCCGCAGACGCTCGAGCGATTCCGGGCCCGGTTCGATCGCGTGGCCGTGCTCCACAGCCATTTGAGCGACGCCCAGCGGCATCACGAGTGGCAGCGGATCGCCGAGGGTCAGATCCAGGCGGTCGTGGGCGCTCGCAGCGCGGTGTTCGCGCCCACGCCGCACCTGGGCCTGATCGTGCTCGACGAGGAGCACGAGACGACGTTCAAGCAGGAGTCCGTCCCTCGCTACCACGCCCGCGACGTGGCCCTGGCCCGGGCCAGGGACGAAGGCGTGCCGCTGGTGCTCGGCTCGGCAACGCCTTCCCTCGATACGTGGCACCTCGCCCAATCGGGCACGTACCGGCTGGTGACGCTGCCCAAGCGGGTGTTCGACCGGCCGCTGCCCCACGTCGGCACGATCGACCTCCGCCTGGACGAGCACACGCGCACGTCGCGCGGGGCGATCAGCCGGCCGCTGCACCAGGCCATGCGTGAGGCCCTCGATGCGGGCGGCCAGGTGATCCTGCTCTTGAACCGGCGGGGCTACTCCACGCACATCCAATGTCCGGCCTGCGGCCACGTGGTTCGCTGCCCTCACTGCGAGATCGCCCTGACCCACCACCGCGCCAAGGAAATGGCCCTCTGCCACTACTGCGACTACCAGACGCCGACGCCCGCGGCCTGTCCGGAGTGCCGCTTCGCCGGGATCCGCTACAGCGGCTACGGGACCCAGCGATTGGAGGCTGAAGTACGGGCCCGGTTCCCCGGCGTCGCGGCCTTGCGCATGGACACCGACAGCATGCAGCGGCCCGGCAGCCACGAGCAGGCACTGTCCGCGTTTCGCTCCGGCCAGGTGCGGGTGCTGTTGGGCACGCAGATGATCGCCAAGGGGCTCGATTTCCCCAACGTGACCCTGGTCGGGGTCGTCAATGCCGATACCGCCCTGCACTTCCCCGACTTCCGCGCCTCGGAACGGACGTTTCACCTTGTGACCCAGGTGGCCGGACGGACCGGGCGGGGCGACAAAGGGGGCCGGGTGCTCGTGCAGACCTTCACCCCCGACCACCCCGCGATCCTCGCCGCCGTACGCCACGACTACGCCGCCTTCGCCGCCAGCGAGCTGCCCATCCGGCAAATGCTCTCGTATCCGCCGTTTGCCAGCATGGTCCGCCTGGTGCTGCGGGCCCCCCAGGAGCCGACCGTCAAAGAATTCGCCGACACCCTGGGCAAGCGGCTCGCGGCGGCCCTCCAAACGCGGCAATCGACCGCCCGGATCCTCGGACCGGCCCCGGCGCCCTTCCCGAAGCTCCGCGGACTGTATCGCTATCAAATCCAGGTGCAGGGCCCCGACGGCCAACAACTCCGCGACGCCGTGCGCGAGACGACCGCCGACTTGGAACCGCCCGAGCACCTGCAATGGATCGTCGACGTCGATCCGTTGGATATGCTGTGAAAAGGATTGGGAATTGGGGATTGGGAATTGGGGATTGGGAATTGGGAATTGGGAATTGGGAATTGGGAATTGGGAATTGGGGGGTGCGATGATCCTGTAGACCGTCCCGCGCGGCACAAGTGCCGCGGCTAAGCGTCCCGTGCCCCCGGCGGGCTCTATCCCCAATCCCTGGTCCCTAATCCTCTCCCAACTGCCTTTGCGGGAATGCCGCAATTCTCGTAGAATACGGGGGTTGGGTGAAACGGGCGCGGCGAGGGGCGTCATGCCACAGCGGCGATTACATCGAGTTTTTGGCGAGACCAGCCTGGAGCTGAAGTGCCTCATGCTCTTTGGGGGCTTCCTGCTCCTGGTGATCACGGCCAGTTTCTTGTCCTACTGGCTGGTCACGGCGCGTGTGGTCAAGGAGCCGAACGTCGTCACCGGCCGGCTGTTGGTCGATCGCATCATGCTCAGTGTACACTGGCAGAACCTGGAGCCCGAGGAGAAATTCCTCCCCGTGATCCGGAATCTCGATGAGCGGCTGAAGAAGCAGAGCTACGGCCTGCGTTTCATCTCACCCGACAAGAGCATCGAGAAGGAGCAGCCGAAGCCGGGATTCGAGCAGGAATTGCTGAAGCGATTCTCACCCAATCGCAAGCCCGAAGAATTGGCGAAACTGGATCGCCCCGAATACATCGAGGGCCCGATCACGGAGAACAACGAGTACCAGTACTTCCAGGCGATCCGGGCGGAGAAGGAGTGCTTCGCCGTGTGCCACTTGCCGGGCGTCAAGGCGTTGAACATGGACCCGGAGCCGCCCCCCACCGGCCGCGCCGCACCCGGGGAGCAGAAGTGGAACGAAGGGGACCTGATGGCGGTGGTGCGAGTGACGATCCCCAACCTCCCGATGCAGGAGGAGATCGGGTGGTATTGGAACGCCCTGTTGGCCGTGGCGGTCATCACCGCGTTCTTGACCATGATCGCCTTCTACGTGTCGATCCGTTATCTCATCGCCCGGCCGCTCAAGCACCTCCACGACGTGAGCGACGCGATCAGCCACGGCAACATGGCTCTCCGCGCGGAGATCCACACGGGCGACGAGTTCGAGTCGCTGGCCGTGGCCTTCAACCGCATGTTGCGCCACCTGATGACCGTCCAGGACGAGCTCCGGCAAGTGAACGCCGATCTGGACGGCAAGGTCGACGAGCTCGCCCAGGTCAACATGCAGCTCTACGAGATGAACCGCATCAAGAGCGACTTCCTGGCCACGATGAGCCACGAGCTGCGCACCCCGCTCAACAGCATCCTGGGGTTCAGCGACGTGCTGGGCTCGATCGACTCGTTGGACGAGAAGCAGAAACGCTACGTGGGCAATATCCAGAAGTCGGGGCGCATGCTCCTGGACATGATCAACAACATCCTCGACCTGGCCAAGATCGAGAGCGGCAAGATGGAGATCCGGCTGGCGGAGTTCTCCATCGAGCACGTCATCGCCGCCCAGTGCGACATGGCCCGGCCGCTCACCGAAAAGCGAAACATCGACCTGAACGCCGAAATCCAGCCGAACCTGCCGCCCATGTTGCAGGACCAGGCCCGGGTGCAGCAGATCCTCAACAACCTCCTCTCCAACGCGATTAAGTTCACGCCGGAGGGAGGACGCATCCTCGTCACCGCGCAGGCCAACGAGCGGAACGACCTGGTGATGCGGGTCATCGACACGGGCGTGGGGATCGCCCAGGAAGACCAGCAATTGATCTTCGAGAAGTTCCGCCAGGGACGCACCGCCATGCCCGGCGGCGACGCCATGACCCGCGAATACTCCGGCACCGGCCTGGGCCTCTCGATCGTCAAGGAGCTGTGCAAGTTGCTCGGGGGCGAAGTGTCGGTGGAGAGCGAGTTGGGTACGGGCAGCGCGTTCACCGTCCGCCTCCCGTGGCACCTGGAAAAACAGCCCCGCCTGGAATCGCCCCTGGCCACCAGCTTCCACGAATTCACCAAGTCCCGGCTCGATCCCGCCCACCGCCTGCCGGAAGACGGATTGACCGCACCTCAGGCCAAGTGAGTGGATCCCGCCGGCATGAACCGACTTTCCCTCGACAAACCCGCCGAAGTGGTCCTCTTCACCGACGGGGCGTGCAGCGGCAATCCCGGGCCGGGCGGCTGGGCGTTCGTGCTGCGGCACCCCAAGTCGGGCAAGGAGCTGGAGCGGGCCGGCGCCGAACCGGAAACCACGAACAACCGGATGGAACTCCTGGCGGTGATCCGCGGCCTGGAGACCCTCAAACGCCCGGCCAGCGTCGAAGTGGTGAGCGACAGCACCTACGTGACCAAGGGCCTGGCCGAATGGCTCCCCAAGTGGAAGGCCAACGGCTGGCGACGCCGCGAGGGGGACCACTTCAAAGAAGTCAAGAACGAGGACCTCTGGCGAAGGCTCGATGCGCTGCTGGCCAAACACCGCGTCCGCGTCACCCACATCCGGGGCCACGCCGGCCACCCGGAAAACGAACGCTGCGACGCGTTGGCCGTGGCGGCGTATCAGAAGCACTTCAAGTAGGCAGTAGGCGGACCGTTTAGCAGCCGGACTTGTCCGGCACGGCGTGGAACCGCCACACCACGGCAATGTAGAATGAGAAACGAAAATGAACAGTGCAGAACGTCGAAACGGCACACGACATTTTGCATGGTTCGTTTTCCGTTTCTCATTTTTCATTCTTAAGCGCCCATGAGCGTTCCCCAGAAATCCGCTGCCCAACGGCTCGCCACGCCGGTGGAGTTCCTCAAAGGGGTCGGGCCGCAGCGGGTTGAGTTCCTCGAACGGCTCGGGCTCCGGTTCGTCCGCGACGTCTTGTTCTTCTTCCCCCGCGACTACGAAGACCTCACCGACCGCCGCGAGATCGCCAACCTTGAAGAAGGCCCCCTGCAATCGGTCCTCGGCGTGGTCGACGACGTCGAGCTCCGCAACACCGGACCGGGCCGCTGCGTACTGGGCGTCCTGATCCGCAGCGCCACCGGCCATCTGCGCGGCATTTGGTTCAATCAGCCGTTCATGCGCGAGCGATTCACCGTCGGCCAGCGGGTGATGCTCTCCGGGAAGCCGAAGCGGAACGGACTGGTGTGGGAGATGATTCACCCCAAGGTGGCGACCCTCGACGACGACGAAGAGGCCCCGGCCGGCTCGATCCTGCCGGTCTATTCGCTCACCGAGGGCCTCCAGCAGTGGCAGATCCGGCGGATCGTGCGTGAGGCCCTCGACGCCTATGCCGACGTGCTCGACGAGGTCTTCCCCGCCGCGTACCTCGAATCGCACGATCTCTGGCCGCTGCGCCGGGCGCTCTCGGCGATCCATTTTCCCGAATCACACGACGATCTCCGCCGGGGCCGGCGGCGGTTCGTGTACCAGGAGTTGCTGATCCTCCAGTTGGCCCTCGCGCTCAAACGGCAGCAGCAGGGCTCGACTCGCCGCTCCACGTGCCTGGAGGCCACCGCCAAGATCGACGCCCGGATCCGCAGCCTCTTTCCCTTCGAGCTCACCACCGGCCAGCAGCAGGCCATCGCCGAGATCGCAGCCGACATGGCCCGCAGCGTGCCCATGAACCGCCTGCTCCAAGGCGACGTGGGCTCGGGCAAGACGATCGTGGCCCTCTACGCCATGCTCCTGGCCGTGGCCCACGGATACCAGGCCGTGCTCATGGCCCCCACCGAGGTCCTCGCCCGCCAACACGCCCTCACCCTGGAGCGGCTCCTGGCCAAGAGCCAGGTCCGCTCTACGCAGCTCACCGGCGGGCTGGCTCCCGCACTCCGCGAGGCCGTGCTCAAGGGGATCGCGGCCGGGAACATCGATCTGGTGGTCGGCACCCACGCCGTGATCCAGGAGGACGTCGAGTTCGCCAAGCTGGGGCTCGTGGTCATCGACGAGCAGCACAAGTTCGGCGTGCGCCAGCGGGCCACGCTCAAGCAGGCCGGGCTCGATCCGAACAAAACGGGGACAGTCCCCCTGGCAAAGGGGACTGTCCCCGTTTTGTTCGAGCCGCACTACCTCGTCATGACCGCCACGCCCATCCCGCGCACCGTCACGATGAGCCTCTTCGGCGATCTCGACGTCTCCACGCTCCGCGACAGCCCGCCGGGCCGGCAGAAGGTCAACACCTACCTGGTGCGCGAGGCCGACCGCGCGAAGTGGTGGGACTTCTTCTCCAAGAAGCTCCGCGAGGGGCGACAGGGCTACGTGGTCACGCCGCTGGTCGAGGAGTCGGAGACCATCCAAGCGGCGAGCCTGGAAACCATGTACGAATCGCTGGCCAACGGCCCGCTGGAGGCCTTTAGGCTCGGGCTGGTCCACGGCCGCATGACGAGCGACGAAAAAGACGCCGCCATGGCCGCCTTCCGCTCCGGCCAGACCCAGGCGCTCGTGTGTACTTCCGTCGTCGAGGTCGGGGTCGACGTGCCCAACGCCACGCTCATGGCGATCGAAGGGGGCGAGCGGTTCGGCCTGGCCCAATTGCACCAACTCCGCGGCCGGATCAGCCGCGGCGCCCTGCCCGGCTTCTGCGGCGTATTTGCCGACCCGCAAACCGAGGAGGCCGCAAAACGCCTCAGAGCTTTCCAATCAACCACCGATGGCTTCCGCCTGGCCGAGATCGACTTCGAGCTTCGCGGTCCCGGTGAGCTTTTCGGCACGCGCCAGCACGGCCTGCCGCCGTTCCGCGTGGCCGACCTGGTGCGCGACGCCGAGGTGCTCGAAGAGGCCCGCCGCGACGCCCAAGCCCTGGTGGCCGCCGACCCCGGTCTCTCGCACCCCGACCACGCCCGACTCCGCCGCCAACTTCTCGCCCGCTACGGCCAGGCCCTCGATCTGGCCGACGTGGGGTGAAGTCTGTTCGAGTTCGATTCATCCTTCCAACCGGTGCGGGGCGGCGGCGGTGTCGCGCTCCAGGTAGGGGGCTCCGAAAAGCCAGAGGATACCGCCCAGGAACATGACCGCCGAGACGACCACGAAACCCACGTCCAGACTGGATTGGTCGGCGATCACTCCGATCAGGAAGGGCGAGGCCGCATCGCCGAGGATGTGGATCACGAGGATGTTCAAAGCGAAACCGGTGGCTCGCATGGCCGGGTGCGTCACGTTGGCCAGGATGGTGTTGCTCGGGCCGGTGTTGAAGAAGACGAAGAACTCGGCCAGGAAGATCAAGAGCCACGCGGTGGGGAACGGCACCACGAGGAACAACAAGGCGCACGGAACCCCGAGGCAAAGCCCCGCGCCCGAGACCACAAAGTACGACCCGGGCATTCGCTCGCGGAGGGCGTCGCCCGCGAATCCCCCGGCCAAAGTCGCCAAAAGGCCGGCCAAGGCGGTGATCAGGCCGAACAGGGGCACCGGCTCCACGCCGAACAGCGGCGGGACCTCGTGCTCCTTGAGGTACGCGGGCATCCAGTAGGCCAGGGCCCCGAGGGCGAAGGTCATCGCGGTCATTCCCAGCGTATTCAAGACGTACGACCGCGTGCGCAACAAGATCAGATAATCCTTCATCGTGGCCCGACGCGATTCCCCAAGCCGGTCGGCGCCTCCCTGCTGCGGCTCGCGCATGAGCACGGACCACAGGCCCAGGAGCAGCCCGGGCACCACCACCAGGTAGAACGCCCAGCGCCAGCTCTCGGCGGCCGGATCCAACCGGGCGACCTTGCCTCCCAGCACGAATCCCAGCGCGCTGCCGACCGGGATCGCGACGTAGAAGAGCGAGAGCACCCGGCCGCGCTGGGCCAGTGGGTAGAAGTCGGACAAAACGGTCGGCGCCACCGGACCGTAGGCCCCCTCCCCGATCCCCACCAGGCAGCGCGTCAGCAAGAGGGCGCCGAACGAGCCGGCCAGCCCGCTCGCCCCGCTGGCCAGGCTCCACAGCGTCACCCCGATGGCGATCAGGAGCCACCGCGACATCCGCTCGGCCAGAAAACCGAACACCGGGGCGGTGAGCATGTAAGAGACCATGAAGGCCGTCGAGAGCAGGCCCATCTTGGCCTTGACGTTCGGGTCGTCCGGGTCGGCGGCCAGGAGGAGAGTCTCGCGGATGTCGGGTTCCGTGGCCGCCAGGACGAAGCGGTCGATGTAGTTGAACAGATTGATCGCCAAGAGGAGGCTGAGGGCCACTCCGGCGCCGGGAACCTTCGTGACGATCCCACGCGCCGCGCCTCCCGCCCTCGGCGAGTCATTGCCCTGGCTGGACGACATCGTTCACCCCATGTCGCCAGGCTGGGAAGCCTGGCCCACCGTTCGACTTCTCGTGCGGTTCCGCTCACAGTTCCTTGACGCGGAGGTTGCGGAAATCGAGCTCGTCGCCGTGGCCCAGGAAGCCGAGGAACCCTTTGTCGCGCTTCAGTCCCGGGTGGTCCTGGTGATCCAAGGTCTTGCCGCCGTTCTTCGCGACGGCTTCCTCAAGGTCGGCGTCGACGATCACCGTGCCGTTGAGGGTGACCTTCACGCGGCGTCCCTTGGCACAGATTTCTTCGGAGTTCCACTGGCCGGCCGGCTTGAGGAAGCCCCGCTTGGCCGGCACCACGCCGTAGACCGAGCCATGGCACTGGTAGTCCTTGAGCCATCCTTTGTACTTCTCGTGGCCGTCGTCGAGGATTTGGATCTCCATGCCTGCGTACGAGGGATGCCCCTTGGCCGGCATGCGGATGCCGACGCCGTTGTTGGCCCCCGGCGTCAGTTTGAACTCGAAGCGAAAGACGAAATCGGCGTACTCCTTCTTGGTCAGCAGGTTTCCGCCCCCCTTCTTCGGGCAGACGAGTTTGCGGCCCTCTGCGGCATCGTCTTTGACGACGTATCCCTTCGTGGCCCCCTGCCACCGCTCGCCGAGATTCGCGTTATCCAGCAGGTTCACGAAACCCTCCCGGCCCTCCTCGGCCGAGAGTCCGGCCTTCTCGTCCGCCTTCGCACCAGAAACATCCGCTGCCAGCAGCCAACCACCGATCACCACTACCAGGATCCAGCCAACCCGGCGCAACATGGGATTCTCCTTCCGCTTCCAGAACACAGGGATGCCCAACCCAATCGACTTGCGACCATTGTGGTCCGGACCCAATCGGCAAGTCAACCTGCCGCGTGCCCGCACTTCTTGCGTCAGCGGAACTAGCGTCAGGGTGTTAGGGATCGGATCAAGTTGGCAGGTTGCCTGGAGCCGGGAGATTTGATTGCGAGAAGCGCGCCAACCCCCAGTTCTGGTGGGGCGATGCTTGACACCGCAAGAAAGCCCAACAATAATCGGGTGCGTCGGGCTCCTCCCGTGGGGGCCCTGCCGGCTCGACCGTGGAATTGACCCCGTGAAAGGCTGTCTTGTTTCTCCTTCATCGCAAGAAAGGACATGTCATGACAAGACCTGACTGTCGAAAACGAGGCTTCACACTCGTTGAGCTGTTGGTGGTGATCGCCATCATTGGGATCCTGATCGCTTTGCTCTTGCCCGCGGTGCAGGCGGCGCGGGAGGCGGCAAGAAGGAGTGAGTGCACAAACCACCTGAAGCAGATCGGCTTGGCACTGCACAATCATCACGATGCCTATGGGGCGTTTCCCATGGGCTCCGGCACTCCTCCAGGGTGTAACAGCCGTTATGGTTTCAGCAATTGGAAATACAGCATCCTCGCCTACATGGAACAGACGGGGATCCTTGCCACTTCGGTCGCGGGTATTGACTGGAGAACAGCCACTACCACTCCTACCGCAAATACGCGCACCTGGGAGGCATTCCGCGTTCCGGCCTATCACTGCCCGTCAAGTACCTTGAAGTGGACCGTCACAAGCAGTCAGTGCGGGGCTGCGGGGTGCCTCGAATCTGAGTCGCAGGACTACGTCGGGATCATGGGAGCGAATCCAGATCCGGCAGGTCGGACAGAACCCGCCGTGAGGACCACCCAAAGCAGTTATGGTTGGGTCTACAACACGGGAATGTTGGTGGGTGCCGAGACGAAAGGCTTTCGTGATTGCACCGATGGATCCTCCAACTGCATGGTTGTGGGAGAACAGTCAGGGAACCAACGGAACACGATCCGTACCGACTGCATGTCGGGTTGGTCGTGCGGGCACAATTGCGACCTGAGCGTGGCGAAGATCAATCAAACATGTCCTGCCCAGGACCCGGCGAGCTGTTCCATTTATCCCATCCGGACGGGTCTCACCGTCATCGTGGGGAGTCCGAATCCGGTGTCTGCACCGGTTTATGGCGGCGGCAGCACCGGCCTTCAAGTTCCACTTAGCTCCTCCCATCCGGGTGGATGCCTCATGCTGCTGACCGACGGGAGCGCTCGTTTTCTGAGCGATGTCACGGATGCCGAGATCTGTCGACGATTGGCCGTGCGCGATGATGCGCAGGTCATCACAACCTACTAATCCGAATCCTGGCGGGCAGGCCCATTGCCGCACCATCCAGGATGTCGAAGGAAACGACGAAGCCGCATCGTGTCACACGCTACCGTTCGTGGATTGTCGGCCGATTCAGCCTTGTGTGAACAGGCGGGGCCAGAGGGCACTGGCTCGGATTTCAAAGGAATCCCCAAAATGAAACGTCCCCGTGCATCCCCGGTTCGAAGCATTCTGGTAAGTCTTCTCTGTGGCCAGTCTCTGTTGTGGGGGTCTGGTTGTGGACAGAGAATGGGGCCCACCGTCCAAGTGCGCGGGAAGGTGACTTTGGACGGCAAACCTTTTTCCCAAGGGTCTATCTGGTTCACTGCGGCCAGAAGCGGGGCGGGCTTCCACGCGAACCTGGGGCCCGATGGAGACTATTCTCTGAGCATTCTCGATGTGCGTCCTGGCGAGAAATACGGAGTCTTCATTGGCGGGATTGAACCGAAGGATCCGGAGAAATCCGACAAGGTCGGGCCTCCCCCGGGCATTCCGGTACCCCGGGTGCCTGCGAAGTACCGCGAGAGCAAGACCAGTGGATTGACGGCCACCATCGACAAAGCGGGATCGGTTACGTTCGATTTCGAACTGAAATCGAGGTAGGCCGAAGAGAGGCCGCGGGGAATGGCGGGAAATGCGGGATGGTGCCGTTCCGTGCTGAGTCGGAAGATCAACCGGCTCACGTTCCGCGATTTCGCCCGATCGACGAGCATCGCCCACACCTGCCTGGCCCGAAGTCGGGCGGGTCGCCAGGAGCAGGCCGATTCGATCGCGAGAAGCGAGCCGTCATCCCCTGTTCCTGGTGGTGCGATACTTGACACGGCAAGAAAGCCGAACGATAATCGGGGTGCATCGGGACACTCCCGTGGGGGACCTGTCGGTCGGACAGGAGAGGCGACCCGGTGAAGGACTATCTCTTCTTCTCCTCCTTCTCACGAAAGGACATGTCATGACAAGATCTGACTGTCGAAAACGAGGCTTCACCCTCGTTGAGCTGTTGGTGGTGATCGCCATCATCGGAATCTTGATCGCCTTGCTCTTGCCCGCCGTGCAGGCGGCGCGGGAGGCGGCACGAAGGAATCAGTGCATGAACGGCGCGAAGCAAATCGGCTTGGCGCTGCACAATCATCACGATGTCTATGGGAAGTTCCCCATGGGCGCCGGCAATCCTACAGGGTGCAGCGGTTACTACAGTTTTGCCAACTGGAAGTACAGCATTCTCGGCTATATGGAGCAGACGGCGATCCTTGCCACTTCGATCGCCGGTCTTGACTGGAGAACAGCCGTTACCGCTCCTACCGCAAGTACACGTCTCTGGGAGGCACTCCGCGTTCCGGCCTATCACTGCCCGTCGACGACCATGAAGCCGACGGTCACAAGCTCCCAATGCGCGGCTTCAGGGTGCCTGGAGTCCGAATCGCAGGACTTTGTCGGGATCATGGGAGCCAATCCCGATCCGGCAGGCCGGGGATTTGGCACTGCGAGGACGGCCCTCACCTACTATGGCTGGCTCTTCAACACGGGAATGCTGCTCAGTTACCAGACGACGAACTTCCGTGATTGTACCGATGGTTCCTCCAACACCATGCTCGTGGGGGAGCAGTCAGGGAACTCACGAAACGCCATCCGTACGGAGTACATGTCGGGTTGGTCGTGCGGGCACAATTGCGATTGGAGCGTGGATCGCATCAATAAGCAGTACACAACGGACTCGCAGATCACGGATTTGTGGCCCCTCAGGACGGGCATCACGGTCATCGTAGGGAGTCCCAATCCGGTGTCTTTGCCC
>Ga0172371_10009546_pt1 | contig 13301 bp, 15 predicted proteins | sample Lak12m_FD_114543 | JGI IMG/M metagenome (GOLD analysis project Ga0172371, IMG submission 114543) | Freshwater microbial communities from Kabuno Bay, South-Kivu, Congo - kab_022012_12m | ecosystem: Environmental > Aquatic > Freshwater > Lake | place: Democratic Republic of the Congo: South-Kivu... | reverse complement strand
CCCAGCACAAAGCCAAGTATTCCGCCTATGGGTCCGCCAAAAGCCCAACCCAATCCGCCTGCAAGCCATTTACCGTATTTCATTTTAATTAAAAAGATTTAAGAACAAGGATTAACGATTGAAGATTTTTGAAGTAGTAATCAGCCAAATTCTGAAATCTAAAATCGTTAATCAATATTCGATATTCATCAATTTATTCTTTCTTCCACACAATTTTTTCATCGCAGAACTCAGTCCTACCCAATGAAACGGCAACCTGTTTGCGCAATGCATCAGTTGAAGTAACCGAATCCACACCGCCATCAAGCAATGAAACATCACAGGAGGTCATTTCTTTTTTATCAGTGAATTGAATCATGTAGTGATAATATTTCTCTTCATTATCCGGTTTGGCATAAAAGAATTTTTTTCCATCCACATCAGTAATCCAACCCATCAGATTATCCGTTTCAAGCGAATACATGGAACCTTTTTCAATGACCAGGATTTTGTAAGAATAGTCATCATTTTTTGAAATCGTTAGTTTTCTCACTTCAGGGTCTTCAGCATCGTTAGTCCAGGTGCCGATCAGGTTTTTGTCAATTTTTTCTTTGCCCGGATTGCCTAAAGGATAATCTAATCCGACAGGACAGCCATAAAAACTCATAATCATTACTGCAAGCACAGCGAATAAGGGTAGTTTTTTCATAGTTTTCGTTTTGTGTTTTTGCAAATGTAGGACAAAATTGAACTAAGTCCCAAGTCTCAAGTTCTAAATTCCAAGCCCCAAGTCCCAAATTCCAAGTCTCAAGCCCCAAATTCCAAGTCCCAAGTCCCAAGCCCCAAGCTACAAGCCTCCACGTTCTTCCCTTGGAATTTGGTACTTGGAATTTGGTACTTGGAATTTGGTACTTGGGTCTTTATAAATACCTTTCCTAACTTTATCCCCATGAAAAATATGAAAAAGATCAGCGCCATCATAATAGGTACCGTGTTTATCCTTGCCGGTATCAATCATTTTTACATGCCCGAAGTGTATTTAACAATAATGCCGCCTGTGCTGCCCGCCCCTGAATTACTGAATTATCTGAGCGGTATTGCAGAAATTATACTTGGCATCATGATGCTTATCCCTAAAACAAGAGTGATGGCTGCATGGGGATTGATCCTTTTGCTGATAGTTGTTTTTCCTGCTAATATTTACATGGCTATGGAAGCCGGGAAATCTATTGATGTCCCGGTCTGGATTGCATACACGAGGTTGCCGTTTCAGTTTTTGTTTATTTACTGGGTTTACTTTCAAACGAGGAGGGAATAGGATAGAGGTATAAGGAAATAAGGGTATAAGGGTATAGGGAAATAGGGGTATAAGGGATATAGGGTATAAGGCAATATCCGCCCCTGATAGTTATTCCGAATGATATGAGAATATGTAATTTCTTATCTCCAACACAGGTTTGTTTTATCTTTATGCCCTATATCCCAATACCCTATATCCCTATATCCCCTATACCTTATACCCCCAGTGTCCCTGATCCAGTCCCTTTATTTCATAGCTGTATTGCCGCCAAAGCCATTGGCTGAGCGCATTACGGCAATAAAAAAAGATTTTGCAGAGCATTACGGTTCTCACGCTGCGCTGAGATTAATGCCGCATATCACCCTGCAAAGCCCATTTAAGCGCAGCCCCGATGCGGAAGTGGAAATGCACCTGCGCCTGCAGGAGTTTTTTGAAAGTTATCCCGCCTTTGATATTTCATTGAATGGTTTCGGTTGTTTTGATAAACCAACACCTAAAAGCAAGGTGATATATATTGATGTGCTGAAAAATGAACAGCTATTCCAATTGCATAAAGCATTGATGTATTTTCTTCAGACAGAACTGAAGTTTACGCCCCGCGAAACACCCTATAGTTTTCATCCCCATATTACGCTGGGTTACCGCGACCTTACGCCTGATAATTTCAATAAAGCATGGGCGGTATATAAAGACAAGCCTTTCAGCGCTACATTTAAAATTGATGCGGCATACCTGCTGAAACATGATTTCAGGCAATGGCAGATGCTGAGCAGGTTTTCTCTGGATACCATTCACTAAATAACTACCTTCGCAGTTCAGGCTCGAAATAATCAGGGCTTTTCAGTGGTATTGCCGGGTTTATATTTTTTCAGCATTTCATAAATCTTTTTTTCCAGTTTATCCTTTACCTTGCCGGTAACCATCCCGGTATGCGGCTCAATGTCATCAGGCAGCGGGTAATGTTTCATGAAATCGTTCCAGTCTTTGAAGCCCACATAGCGGGCAAGTTTATCCATGGTATCCTGGTTGAATGACCATAGCGCGGAATCTGAATCACTTAACACTTTATGTATATGGCTGATTGAAATGCCGATCTTATCTATTACCACCAGTTCCACGCGGTCGCGGTGAGTGAGTTTGGAGTACATGCAGCCCTTTTTTTTAATGCGTACAAGCACTTTTATCGTCAGCAAATGGAAGGAAAGTGACGTCATATCTGTGAGTTTTAAGATTATTGTTATTGAAAAACCAAAAATAAAATTGTTCTTTCCTGCTGGTTTACAATAACTCACACTCACCCATAACCTGCTACAAACTCACCCGTAACCAGCTACATAATCACCCATTGCTATCCAAAAACAAATGTATAATTTTTTTGCAGTCGAACAAAATGTTAATCAATTTTGTCGCTGAAAATTAAACGCTTTATCATTAACAAATAAATACTAAGTAAAATGCCAGTAGATGTAAATTTAAATTTCAATTTTGGTGCTGCCGACCAGGGTGCCATCAATGCCGGGCTGGATGGAGTACTTGCAGCTCTGAACATGCCCACCGTTCCGTATGTAAACCTTACCACCACGGAGCGAAAAATTCCTTCCATTGGTGCTGCGCGCATGCCTTATGTGCACGAAGCGGTGGATAACATTTTGCCTTTGTTTCCGGCTTTGGCAAGTCCGAGTGTGCCGCTACCCCGCACCACCACGCTGCTACAGTTGGTAGGTTTTATCAGCCAGGTAAGCCCTAAGCTGAAAGAAATCAATGACCGCCTCACCGACCTGGGTATTAATGCTGAAAACATTATTTACAAAAGCATGCGCCACAGCTATGCAACAGCACAAACCCAGGAAGGTCAGATGCCGGGAGCTGATGTATTGATTGAAGCGCTTGCCCCGCTGTTTGCCGACCAGGGCGGCAATCCCACACCCGAACCGGGACCAACGCCACCAACACCTCCTTTGCCTTAATCAGGCAAGCGAAAGAAACAATCCCTCCTGCACATTTTTGAGGGATTTTTTTTAAATAAAAACAGGCTGAACAGTCATTAAATAGTAATATAATAGTTATCTGATGTTATTAAATAGTAGAGTTGTTGAATACAATAGTAATGTAGCTGAATACAATAGTAACTTAATATCATCAAATAGTAGCGTAGTTAAATATTACAGTAATCTGAAGTTATAAAACAGTAATCTGGTGTAATTAAATAGTAACAAAACAGTCACTTTAGTCATAATGTAAGCATGAAAATATTAAATGAAGACGAAGCCGGACAATTATCACCGCTTGGAAGAGGCAAAAATACCAATGTAAGAATATGGCTTGCCAAACTGGAGGTTGGAAAAACCCTTGTTATTGAAAAAGGGAAAGACTGGGTAACTAAAAGTCCGCCTTATTTTACGGTTCGCAGGTATGCAAAACGCAGTGGGCGCAGCTATAAATACGGGCGGCTTGCCAATGAGGCGGGGTGGTATGTTACGAGAGTAGGGTAGAGTGCAGGTAAAAAAAACATTTTTCTTATGCCGTACAAAATATTTATCTTTGCACGTACTAATAATTAAACACATGGATACCAAACTCACATTAAAGCTAAACAACGGAATAGTAAACCGGGCAAAAGAATATGCAAAAGAACAAGGTACAAGCCTCTCCAGGATGGTAGAAGCTTATTTTGACAGCCTGACAAAAAAAGATAAAAAAAAGCCTAAAATCAGTCCGCTGGTAAAGAGCCTAAGCGGGGTAATTAAATTACCTGAAGATTATGATTACAAAAAAGACTACGCAGAATATTTGGCTAAGAAATACAAATGAAAAACATATTCATTGACACAAATATTATTTTAGATATTCTTTCAGAAAGACATCCATATTATGATTCTGCCTCTGCATTAGTTTCAAAAGGTGATTACAGAAAAATTAAAATATACGCATCTTCTGTTTCATTAGTAACAGTAGATTATATAATAACAAAAGATACAACGGAAAAAGAAGCACGTGAAATATTGAGAAAGTTCAGGGTACTGCTTGAAATTTTGCCCTGTACCGAAAAAGAAATAGACCTTGCGCTGAATTCTGACATGAAAGATTTTGAGGATGCTGTACAATACCATATTGCACTGGAAAATGATATAGACTGCATCATCACCCGAAATTTAAAAGATTTCAAAGGCTCAAAAATCCCGGTAATGACGGCAGAGCAGTTTTTGAAAACGCACCGCTAACCACATTAACAATACATTCGCAGGCGGGATAAAAATGAAATTTCTTTATGGTTGCAAAATTTTACAAACATTTTATTTTAAGGAATGACTTTATTCTTAATTTAATTCTGTTTATTTTAGGTATTATTTTTATTGGATTTGAGTTTGGCAGAAAAGGGGACTTTAATATTTACCTCGAATCTTCACGTGTACTCTTAAATCATAAAAATATCTATAATGAACTATATGGTGATCAAAAGTTATTTGAATATATGGGAAGCCCGTTCTTGTCATTTATTCTCATTCCATTTGCCTGGTTACCGTATAATCTTGCCCAGGTTGCCTGGAAATTACTAAATCTCTTTTTCCTTTATAGAATCTGGAAAATTTCTATGTCCTTTTTTCAAACAGAGCTTTTAAACAAAATAGAGAATTTCAGATTTGTAATCATATCTTTTCTCTCTGTTTTACTATTTATATATTCCAATTTTCACACGGTACAGTTTACAATATTCATAATGTATTCAATGATTGAAGGGCTTTATCAGACTGAAAACAACAAGCCGGTATCAGGTGCGTTATTAATTTCATTATCAATTATTGTAAAAGTCTTACCGGTAGTGATGATACCATTTTTACTATACAGGAATTACACAAAATGTACAGGGTATATATTATTGTTTCTTATTTTATTTGTATTGATTCCGGCACCATTAATAGGTTGGGACTTTAATATTGAATTATACCAGGGATGGTGGAGAATTATTGATCCTGCAAATAATAAAAATAGTTTTGATGTCAGTACCAATTCAATATTCGGAATATCTTCTTTGATTTCAACTTTATTAATTGAAGGGATTAGAAACGATTATTCCCTGGAACTCAAAAGGAATATTATGAACATTCAACCGGCAATTGTATTGAATATCATACTTGCAGCAAGATTGTTGCTTGTTATCTTCACCTTATGGTTTATTGTAACAAAACCATTTAAAAGGAACAGTAATAAATTCAGTGAATTCAGGGTTTTCAGCTATATCTGCCTGGTAACTCCATTGATATTCCCCCAGCAAAGGACATATGCTTTCTTCCTTCTTTTTCCATCCATAATCTATTTGACTTATTTCTTTCTTATAGCTAAAAAAAACGGGTTGATGGAAATTAAACGCATAAAATACAGTTTGTACGTGCAATATTTAATTGTTTTCATTTTAAATTTAGATCTGATTTTGGGTAATTTTCGTGAGATATACTGGCATTATAAACTAATATCTTATGCATCATTATTATTGATAGTTCAACTTGTTTTATGTAACCCTAAAGTAATTTCAAAAATTTATTCTCAAAAATCTGTCACTGACTCAGAAGTGAATTAATTATGGAACTCCAATACGGAACAGTAAAATGTCCACCCATGCAGGCTGGAAAACATTGCTGCTGACAGAAAACGCGGTGGAATAAGTGGCAAGTGTTATTAATTATATTATTTCAGAGGAATTGGCTATCAGCTACTTAATTTGTATATTTACCTATAATAAACATTATGTTAAGTAGTAAATGATAAAAATGAAACATATTATTAGCCTTCTACCTTGCCTATTTGATCTATTGTAAAGTTTAATTTTTTACAGGGAAACTGATTTCAGACAAACTAACTGTCTTCTCTATCCTCTGGTTGTCTTTCACATCCCAGATTTCCATTTTTATTTCCGGGATTTCAGAGTTCCAATCTATAGTCAGTAAACCAAAATGGTTTTCCATTACCGGACCTTCTATCCTGTTCCTGTTCGGACAAGGAAATTTCCATGTTGATGAAAGTCCGCTTGAGGTTACATCGTAAATTGGATACATATCCGGTTCATTAAGTACAGATATTTCTGCATAATGCACATCACCTGATAAAAACACTACCCCATTTGCTTTTGTCTTTTTGATAAGATTTAATAGTCTTTTCTGCTCATGCGGGAAATTTGCCCAAGCCTCATAGCCATTGAATTCTATGCCGAACTGGGTTCCTGTGCCTATTATCCTGATGTCAGCAGGTTTCATCAGTTCATTTTCAAGCCACTTCCACTGCTGCTCTCCCAAAAAGGTCTTTGTAGAGTCTTTATGCGGTGCATAATCAAGATGATAAAAATATCTTTTGTCGCTTTTAAACTGCCCGGTATATGGTTTCAAATTGTCCCTGAAGGTACGCTCATCCAGCAAAATTACCTGCAGCTTCTTTCCATGTGTTTCATATATATATGAAATATAAACTCCTTCATGCTTCCTCCTTTCCGAGGTTTCAGGCTCATTAAAGAATTTGAGAAAAATTTCTTTTGATTCTGCTTTAAAAGGATAATTCTTCCCTACATCATTCATCCCGTAATCATGGTCGTCCCAGGTGGCAATGATGGGAACATTTTTTTTCAGGTTCTGGTAGGTTGGTTTTGCAGCCAGTTTATCAAATTTCTGTTGCAACACCTGCATGTCTTTTGTATCCCCGTAAATATTATCTCCCAGGAAAATAAACAAGTCGGGCTGATGTTTCACCACCAGATCAAACACCGGCAAGGGGTTATCCTGGCTTCCGCAGGAACCGAATGCAATCCTTGAAATATCCTTTTGTGTAAATCCCTGAAGGTAAATAAGAAGGAATAAAGCTGAGCAGAAAATCTTTTTGTGCAAACTGATCAAAATTAAATCTCTTTCATTGTTCTTTCAATGGCAACTTTATAGATGACTGCAAATGTCGGGTCTTTCATAAACTCAGTCAGTTCCGGTCTCATCTCTTCAGCTTTTTCTGTAAGGGTCATCATCCTCATGTTATTTTTGCGGTTTGCCGGGACCGTTTTCTGGATGCGAATAGCTTCTGTAAATTCATCCATCCATGCTCCGTAGTGTTTCATAAACTCCTGCTGGGCAGGATTTAGTTTTTTTATTTCTGTTTGATTGACAAAGCCTGCGACAGCACTCTTGCTAACCAATGCAGCACCTGCTGACAGCCCCAGAGCCTGCATAAATTTTCTCCTTGTTGATTGTTTATCTGACATGTAATCTTAGTTTATATATGAATTAAATTAAATAGAATGTTTGCGTAAAAATAAAATAACAAAAGTATTGCCTGTATGTTCTACTTTATCACCATTTTTTTAAAAATCTTTCGGCTTCCTGAAGTTATTTCTGCAACATAAATTCCTCTTTCAAAGTTTGGTTTCAGTCTTGTGGTGTTGCCTTGAATATTATTTTCAAAAATAATTCTTCCTCTTACATCATAAATGATTAGATTAAAACAGGTTGTATTTGTTACTTCTATAGATAATGCATTAGTGGTACTTGCCGGGTTTGGATAAATTTTCACCTCATTAAACAAGCTTGAAATGCTTTCATTTATTCCTGAAACTGTATCGCTGTATAGATGCAGCGAATATTTAAAGCAATCATAAATACTGTCAGGAGCAACCGAATTAGATTGAAACATGGGAAAGCCACCTGCCCAATCCCAGTAAAACCAGGAAAGATGAAGCGAATCTATTTTATCTCCAATAAATTCAATCCAGCGGCAGCGGCTGTCCTGGTCGGCATAGCTGCCTACCCCAAACTCGCCCAGGAATAATGGTTTGTTGTAAGTGGCTTTCCAGTCAGCAATCCTATTCCATGATTCATATAAAAAGTTCTCGTAAAAAGGGTCTCCGGTAGTTGGAAATGCTGTGCCTGTGGGATAATACGGATCGTGCCAGGTAAAGCCCTGGTGAGTAAAATCAAGTGGGTCGTAACAATGAAAGGTGTAAATAAGATTGGTATCAGCAAGGGGCTGGTAAACATTAAATGCCATTCCCCAGCTTCCAAGGTTAGGCGAAACAATAATAGTATGTTCGGTGGTGTATTTCCTGATAGAATCAATGGCGGTGTTAAAAAGCAGGTTCAGCGAATCTAAATCATTAAATGCAATTGGCGGCTCATTCATCAGTTCAAAGAAATAATGGCTGGGGTCAAGGTTTTTGTAGCGTTTTGCCACAATGCCCCACAGGTGGGCAAAGCGGTCTTTGTGGCTCCGCCAGTTTTCATTGGTCAGGAACCAACCGTGGTGGTTATCAATTATGAGGTTAAGATTAAGTTCCTGCGTCCATTTAACCACAGAATCAATGCGCTGAAAAAGTACATGATTGGTGTCAACATCATAAGGTGGCAGGGTATCACTGATAAATGAAAACCCTATCGGCAGGCGGATGGAGCTTATACCGGCAGTTTTCATATCCTCAAAATCACTTTTGCTGTATCCTGTTTCGGTGGGCCAGTTAGGGTTCCAGTATTCCTCCAGCCAATTGTTGATGTTCAGACCCTTCTCAAAAGCCGCACAGCGTTCATGAGCCAGTGTCTGACAAAACAGGTTATTATAGCATAAAATTGCAAGGCTAAAAAGCAGAAACTTCTTCATTTTTTTACAGAATTATATGCATTGATACGGTCTTTCACATTCTGCCTTATGTCGTACCAGAAAAGGTTGTAATCAGCGATGTGCATGTTTTTCAGCAATGGAATAAGAGGCGTCCTGGTTTTTATCCATAAAATTGTTCCTCCCTGCCCGTTATCGTGGATGATGGCGCTGGTAGCATGGCTAAATCTGCGGTTAAAACTGATGCCTTTGCTGCCCAGGTTGTTTTCTCTTCCTGCAGGTAAAGGATTACTTGTCCAGGTAAGCGGGTTGAGACTTTGTGCCAGTTTACTGAAATTTTGAGTTGGTTCATATCCCGCTTTAAAACTCATCCATGAAACAAAACAACCTGTTTCAGTTGGACTGTCGCACATTTTGAGGTTAGTGTACATGCTTTCCCTCACCGTGAACCCGATGGCGTAAGCAGCCACTAATTGCCTGCTTAAAGGTTTGCCGTCAAAATAGTCTTTCAGCAGCCTGCGCGAATGGCAGGTTCCCTGGCTGTGCGAGGCAATAATGATAGGACGACCATTGTTATAATGTTCTAAATAATATTCAAAAGCGCGTTTCACATCTTCATAAGCCAGGTCGAGAGCTTTCTGCCCGTCAGGCGTTTCATGATAAAAAACATCCACTATCGCCTGCCTGTAACGGGGCGCATAAATACGGCAACTCTCATTAAAAACTGTTGCCTGATAACGAATGGGTTTGCTGTCCACCTTTGCGTTCTGCTTTTTATCTGCAACATCAGCATTCCAGTATTTCCCTTTTCCATACATGGTTGGATGAATATAAAACACATCCACTTCTTTCAGTGAATCACTTATCCATTTCTCCGGTTTGGGAACCTCATCTGCTGCATCTGAGCGGAAAGGCAAAGCTGCCCAGTTGGCTTCAACAGCATAATCTGGCGGTGGATGCGGAGTTTGAGAATCAAACTCAGGCAACTGGGCACAGTTAATAAGCGGCAACAGGCAAAAAATTATTGAAAAATAATTTTTAATTCGCACGTACTCAGATTTTTTCAGAATAAAACTTTCATCCTACTTCTTATTCAACCCCAACAATTCTTTTACTGCATTATTTGCATTTAAGAATCCTCCCGAAATACAAAGGTCAACAATTACTGATGTTTGTTTTTTGCCAGGAATTTTTACTTTCTTTTTGTAGGGAACAACAGTTTTCATCAACACCTCTCTTACTTCATTTGCCTTAAGGTCTGGGAAATATTCGCGTATCAATGCTGCAACACCTGCTGTTGATGGTGCTGCCATGCTTGTTCCTGATTCAGATATATATTTATTATCGGGAATGCAAGAATAAATGTCCACGCCTGGTGCGTAAAGGTCAACTGTTTGTTTACCATAATTAGAAAAACTTCCCAATAAATTTTTTCCTGGTTTTGCAGCACTTGCACCTACTTCTATCCAGTTGTTCACACTTTCACCAGACAAAAGCTGGCGGCACGGGTAAGAAGTTTCCACATCTTTATCTTTTGATTCATTGCCTGCTGCATGTATAAGCAGCACATCTTTTGAAAGAGCATACTGCACTGCTTCGTCCACTACTTTCTTCTCAGGCGAATAATATTTTCCAAAACTCATGTTAATCACTTTCGCACCGTTATCAACCGCATAGCGTATGGCATTTGCAACATCCTTGTCGCGCTCGTCACCATTGGGAACAGCACGAACAATCATTATTTTTACATTATTGGCAATACCATTTATACCCAGGTTATTGTTGCGCATGGCAGCAATAATGCCTGCAACATGTGTTCCGTGCAAGGCATCAGGACCCTGAATGTGATTGTTGCCATAATACCTTTCATTGGGATCATTTGGATTATCGCCTACTATGGACTGGCGGATTGAATCTGCATTCATGCGGTTAAGTCTGGTAACATTAATCAGTATATCCGCTCCCTGGCTCACTTCTTTTTCCAGTTCTTCTGCGCTTACCAGCGCTAAGATTAGCCCCATCCCTTTTTTAACCTGTGCATCCCGGTCGTTTTCCGGCACAAAAGATTTTACAGTGCTTTTGCTGAACACACCGTTTCCCTGCTTTTTCACTTTGGTCATAAAGTCGGAAATAATACTCAGTTGCGCTGCCTGATCTTCGTCTTCCGCCTGTTTCTTTATAAAATCAGGTTTAATTTTTTCCTGGAACAATTTATATTCTTCAGCGTCAGCAGCCGATAAAATGGAAGGTTCTGTGTTTTTAAACTTCCTGCTCATGCGATAATACATACGTGCAAGCTCAGTCGCTTCATAATTGATGTCTCCATTTACCCCACCAAGAAAACTCCAGCCATGCACATCATCAGCGTACCCGTTCTTATCGTCATCAATTCCGTTGTTAGGTATTTCACCGGCATTGGTCCATAATACATCTTTCAGGTCTTCATGGTTTGGGTCGGTACCAATGTCAATTACAGCAACAATAACCGGTTGAGAGGTTTTTCCTGAAAGACTTTTATAGGCTTCCTCAACACCGGTACCATAAATTTTATTGGTAAGCGGGTCAAGTGTTTGCCAGTTTTCGGGAGATTTTTTTTGTGCAAAAACAGAGGTGGAAATTAATAAAGCGATAATGAGCAGGTGTTTTTTTATCATTTGATTTTTCTTGTGTTTTGTGATACTAACGTAATTTCCGGCTGATCCGGAAAAGGCTGCGAACTTATAAATTAAATCCATTCAATTGTAAAGAGAGGCAATACCAGGTTTACCTCATACTATGCAACACTTCCATTTTATATACCGGCTCATAAAATTTTTCTTTCGCTTTTGCTGCCATCCAGCGATGAAAAGCTATCAGTTCAGGCGATTGTATTTCCCATACATGGTTACCTTTCGGGTTGGCAAGTTGTTCCAGTTGCTGGTGTTTGGTTTTCATCACTTTTTCAAAATCATATCCCTGTTTACGGAGTTCAAGCAAAATTTCAAGAATAATTTTATCGCGCTCCGGAACGAATTTCAGTTTCAGGGCTTCTTTAATAAACTGTCGCAGATTCATGATCAGCATATCAACCTGTTCAATGAAACCATTTTCAATGCTGTTCATAATATTAAAGATACGGATACCTATGTTCCATCCTTCTTTGTCTTTTTCGGCTGAAGATGTGAACTGCAGTGTGCGGTTGGCTTTGATAAATTGCTTTTGAGCAAAGTAAGTACAGGCAAGCAGGTAATTTCTTTTTGCCAGTTCAAACTCGTTGCGTTCGGTCTTTGCGCTTTGTATCAGCGTTTCAATAACAGTGGCTGCCTCATTTATTTTTCCTGCATAGAAGTTTGCCCAGAATTCCAACTCAAGGCTGTTGTTATAATTGAATGTTCCTGTTTTGAAACTTTTTTTTCCTTCCTGCGCATTCTGAAGAGCACTTATAAATTCATAATTGAATAATTCATTTTGACTGTAATTGAGATAGGCAGTACCTAACCTTATTTTTAAATTAATGGAAGGATTATTTTTTACCAGTTCAACTAAGTAGTTACAATATTCACTGGCTTTTTTTCCGAAACGCAGCACCTGGTTATACTCAATACTGATAAGGTAATAATAGTAACCAACCAATGAGGAGGAAGTATTTTCAAAATCATTTCGTAATTGTGAAAGTTTTTCTTCAAGGAAAGTAACATAAGCCGGGTCGGGAACATTCCGGTTCAGTCCTTTAAAGCCCCAGTTCAGTGAAACCTCATAATATGCTTTTACAGCATTGTTGGCTGCTTGTCTGCTTTTTTCATAAAAATTTATTTCTTCAGTAAACTTGTTGTATTCTTTCTTTCCTTTTCTTATACCAAGGTGTTGCTGCTTATACATCAATACCTCTATCAGCTCGTTGTAGAACTCAAACTTCTTTGCCATTGCTATAATCTTATCGTAAAGGTCGAGCGTTTCCTGTGGAATTCCTCGTGATATGTATATCAGCGCAATGATTTTCTTCCTTGCAATAGTTGCTCTTGCCTGTGAAACTTCATCATAAGCTCCTTCGCGCATAATGTTTACATCCAGCAATAAACTTTCACCGATTTTTTCCTTCAGTCGATACATCATCATCCGCAATGCATCTTCCGACTTAGCCCCGAATTTCTTCTTCAGATACTTATTCACCTTCGACAAATCATCGTTTTTTAGCAATAAGTCTAATATCACTAAAGTCTTGGGTTTGTAACCACCTGCACGGGTGTCAAATGCCTTTAGATAATCTATAAGCACCTCTCTCTCATTTTTGTTAAGAGCATTTACAATGTGTTTCAGGTTTTGCAGGTTTTCCTCTCTCATTGCGGCTTTCAGCGTGTGTTCACTATACAAAAAATAATTGAATTACGGGCTACAAGTTACATTCTATTCGATAAACGACCAAACTAAAGCGCAACTAAAAAAATATAAGCACCCAAATTTATTT
>Ga0172371_10009545_pt1 | contig 13301 bp, 9 predicted proteins | sample Lak12m_FD_114543 | JGI IMG/M metagenome (GOLD analysis project Ga0172371, IMG submission 114543) | Freshwater microbial communities from Kabuno Bay, South-Kivu, Congo - kab_022012_12m | ecosystem: Environmental > Aquatic > Freshwater > Lake | place: Democratic Republic of the Congo: South-Kivu... | reverse complement strand
CCGGCGCGACGGCTCCGCCGGGTCGAGTCCGGGCGCCACCTTAACCAGACAAGGATAAGCCTCGTTCAGAAGTAAACGGGGATTCCCACGCACCGTAAGAATCCCCGTTTAACCTTGCCGGACTTGGCTTGTAAGATTACCTCGATCGCGGTCCGTCACCTGCATTCCCTCCTTGGAATGTAAGAACTGGGTTGCGCCAAGCGTCCGGCAACGCTTTGGTGACTTTTTCCTCTATTACACCAAGCTTTAATTTTTTTCAATAAAAGAATTATATTATTTGGATTTTTTTATAATCCTCAAACTCATCAATAATATCCTGTATCTATTCTCTGGTCAGCACGCCTCCAGGACCCCAGGACGCCGATCATTCAGGGAACAAATCAGGTGAAAAGCTTGACCCAGGGCTGTTTCAGCCCTGAAAAAGTGGATTCGTTTAGTTTGTCGATCCCGTCTGGCCCGGCCCCGGTCTGCTTAGATCGACCCCCGCAGCCAGGCCCAGGCCAGACCCAGGTACTCATGCACCGCGATTTCCACCTGGTTGAGAAATTTGACCCTGGGGAAAAAAGCGTCAGGGCTAACCCGTTGGGGTTGCCGGCCTAAATAATCAGTGGGCGCCGGGATGGGCCGCAGGCCACATTTTTCGAACAAGGCCAGGGCCCGGGGCATATGAGCTGCAGAGGTGACCAGGATAAACTGTCCCCTGCCGATCATTTTGGCAATAATTTCAGCTTCCTCGGCGGTGTCCCGGGAGTCTGCCTCCAGGCAAATATCCTGGGGGCTGGCTCCCAGGAGCACGGCAATCCGGGCCATCACTTCGGCCTCCGGCACGGTGTCAAAGACCTTCCCGCCGGAGAGCAGCAGCCTGCTTCCCGGAAGTGCTTTATACAGGCGCACCCCTTCCACCACGCGACTCAGCGCGGCCCCACTGATTTGACTGTTAGGGGGGAGGGCGGGGTCCGACGCATGGCCGCCCCCCAGCACCACAATCCACCGGGAAGAGGAGTCAAGGGAGCGCCCTTCCCAAGAAATCTTTTCAGGATGCAGGACCGCCGGATAGCGTCGTTCCAGAGGAGTCAGCAACCCGGAGGAGAAGAAGGAGACGCTCAACAGGAACAGGAGGGCGGTCCCCAGGGTCACCAGGTTCCTTCCCAGGCGCGGTCTTTTGGCGCCCCAGAGGAAAACCAATCCCAGGAGCAAAATCTCCAGGCACAGGGACATGGGATAAAGGAACTGCGAGACAATTTTCTTCAGCAGGAACATCATCTGGCATCCTCAATCGGGTCTGGTTTGGTTAAACTTAGGGGCTTGCTGAAAAGGGGCTCAATACGGAGCTGTGGACGCCTAAAGACTCAGGGCCGGGTATCCGAAGAGCCGGTTGACCTTCACCATTAACTCGGGGGACGGATTCAGGGCCAGTTCCGCCGGGAGGGCCAGGGTCGCCTCTTTTCGGGGGAAAAGGAAATGGAGGAACGCGGGGACGGTGCCGGCATGCTGGCTCAGGATCTGTTTCAATTTCACCAACTGTTCCCCGGTGACGGTGGCGGCCTGGAGACGCAGGTCCACCCTGGAAGGCCCCCGGGTCGGGGCGGCCTCCAGGGGGGCAATCTCCTGGGCCACCACTTTGGGGCCCTTTTCCTCCTGCACCACGTGTCCCTTGAGCCAGAGGGGCAGGCTGGCCTGCTGGAGCAGAGAGGCCACCCTCTCATAGACTTCAGTGAACACCAGCACTTCCGCGCTGCCGGCCAGGTCCTCCACCGTCAGGATGGCCAGGCGTCCTCCTTTTTTGCCCACCTTCTCCTTCAGGGCGGTGACCACCACCCCCAGGGTCACTTCCTGGGAGTCGGGCGCTTCGGCTAGATCCGCGGTGGTAATGGTGCTCCGGGCTTTTAACAGGGTGCGGTGGGCATCCAGGGGATGGCCGGTGAGATAGACCCCCAGGGCCTCCTTTTCCCGGGCCAGTTTCATGGATCTGTCCCACGGCTGGGCCTCCGGCAGCCAGTCGTCCTCCTGGGGCTCCTGGAGGCCGCCGAACATGGACATCTGTTTGGCGGCCTGCAGACGCTTCTGGTGATTGACCTTTTCCAGGGCCACGTCCAGTCCCGCCATCAGCCGGGACCGCCGGGGCTGGAGACTGTCAAAGGCTCCGGCCTGGATGAGAGCTTCCAGGACCTTGCGGTTCACCTTGCCCAGGTTGATCCGCTCCAGGACGTCCCTAAAGTTCTCAAAGGGGCCGGTCCGCCGGGCCTCCAGGATGGCGTGAATGGCCCCCACCCCCACATTTTTTACGCCGGCCAGGCCGTACCTCACCTTGCCGTCTTCCACGGTAAAATCCCGGTCGCTCTGGTTGATGTCCGGAGGCAAGAGCTCGATGCCCTGGTCCCGGGCTTCCATGATGTGTTTGGCCAAAGCGGTGGTATGGTGGATTTCACTGTTGAGCACTGCGGCCAGAAATTCCAGGGGGTAGTGGGCCTTGAGATAAGCGGTCTGATAGGCCACCAGGGCGTAGGCGGCGCTGTGGGATTTGTTGAAGCCATATCCCGCAAACTTATCGATGAGACTGAAGAGTTCGGCCGCCTTGCCTTTGGGCACCCCGTTGGCTGCGGCCCCGGAGACAAACCGCTCCCGCTGGGCCGCCATCACCGCCGGGTCCTTTTTGCCCATGGCCCGGCGGAGCAGGTCGGCTTCCGCCAGGGAAAAGCCGGACACCACTGCGGCGATCTGCATCACCTGCTCCTGGTAGAGAATAACCCCGTAAGTCTCCCGGAGGATGGGGGCCAGTACGGGGAGCGGGTATTCCACCTTGCTTTCGCCATGTTTGCGGCGCACATAGTCATCGTGCATGCCGCTTTCCATGGGCCCCGGGCGATAGAGGGCCACCAGGGCGATAATATCTTCGAACACCGAGGGCTTGAGGCGCACCATCAGGGAGCGCATGCCCGGACTTTCCAACTGGAACACCCCGGCGGTATTGGCCGCCTGCAGGAGGGCAAAGGCCGCCTGGTCATCCATCGCAATGGTGTGGATGTCGAAGTCGGGAGCATGACTGCGGCGGATCAGGCGCACCGCCTGGTCAATCACCGTCAGGGTGCGCAGACCCAGAAAATCGAATTTCACCAGGCCCACCTTCTCCACCCCTTTCATGTCGAACTGGGTGACCTGCTCGCCCTTGCTGCCCTTGTAGAGAGGCAGGTACTCGATCAGGGGCCGGTCGGCGATGACCACCGCCGAGGCATGGGTGGAGGCGTGGCGGGGGAGGCCCTCCAGGACCTCGGCCACGGAGAGGACGTCGGCCACCGTGGGGCTGGTGTCCCTGAGCTCCCGGAGGCGCGGTTCCAGGGCCAGGGACTGCTCCAGGGTGATGTTGAGCTTTTCCGGCACCAGCTTGGCGATCCGGTCCACTTCGGGGTAGGGCACTTCGAGAGCCCGGCCCACGTCCCGGATCACCTGCCGGGTCTTCATGCTGCCGAAGGTGGTGATGTGGGCCACGTTGGCCCAGCCGTAGGTCTTGGACACGTATTCGATGATCTCCCCCCGGCGCTCATAACAAAAGTCCACGTCGATGTCCGGGGGGCTGACTCTTTCCGGGTTGAGGAAGCGCTCGAAAAACAGACCGTAGGCCAGAGGGTCCAGGTCGGTGATCTTCAGGGCGTAGGCCACCAGGCTGCCGGCCGCGGACCCCCGGCCGGGACCCACGGGTATCTGATGCCGCCGGGCAAAATTGAGGATGTCGGCCACCACCAGGAAATAGCCGGCAAACCCCATCTTCACCAGGATATCAATCTCATAGTCGAGACGCTGCCAATAGTCTGCCTCGGGGGGGCGGGGATGGGTGACGGGGGCCGCCAGGCGCTCCTTCAGACCTTCCCGGGCCTGCCGGGCCATGAGAGCCTCCATGCCCTCCCCGCTCGGGGCGGGATACGCCGGAAAATGGTAGGTGCCCAACTCCAGGGCGACCTCACAGCGGGCGGCAATCTCCCCTGACGCGGCCAGCACCTCGGGGTAGGGGAAGGTCCGGGCCATCTCCTCGGGACTCTTGAAATAGAGCTGGTCCGTCTGGAACTTCATGCGCCCCGAGGAATTCACGGTCTTGCCGGTCTGGATGCACAACAGGACGTCGTGGGCCCGGTGGTCTTCCGACTTGAGGTAGTGGACGTCGTTGGTGGCCACCACCGGGAGACCCCAGCGGGGACCCAGTTCCAGCAAGGCGGCGTTGACCTTGGACTGCTCCGGCAGGTCATTAGCCTGGACCTCCAGGTAGAACCGCCCCGGAAAAATCTCGGCGTACTCCCGGGCGCTGGCCTCCGCCGCCCCCATATCGTTGTTCAGAAGGTGCCGGGCCACTTCGCCGTGGAGGCAGGAGGACAGGGCGATGAGGCCCCGGTTAAGCTCCCGGAGCAGGTCCTTGTCCACCCGGGGGCGATAATAAAACCCTTCCTGGTGGGCCCGGGTGACCAGCCGGATAAGATTGTGGTAGCCCTCATTATTCTCCGCCAGGACCACCAGGTGGTGGTTGTCCCCTTTGCCCTTCTTTTCCTGGCGGGAGCCGGGGGCGACGTAGAGCTCGCACCCCAGCACGGGCTTGATCCCCCTGGCCCTGGCCTGCTGATAGAAATCCAGGACCCCGAAGAGGGAGCCGTGATCGGTGATGGCCACCGCCGGCATCCCGTAAGCCTCCGTTTGGGCCAGGAGATCCTTGATCCGGATGGCGCCGTCCAGCAGGCTGTAGGCGGTGTGGACATGGAGATGGACGAATTCCGGGTCTGCCATATATCGAGCCGCGCTTCACCCCCTGTTGAAATAACCTCAAAATCATCTTAACCTAGAAGGCCGCCTGGGGGCAAGAAGGAAGAAGATCAGGGAATTCAGGAGAAAAATGTCCCCTTTAAAATTCATTTTCCCTGTGGACGGAAAAAATTTACTGAGACCAAGGAGCTGGGTTATTCCAATTGACGGCTGCCAGGGGGAGATGATAAATTTTGCCAAGATTCCCGCACGGGGGTGACATGCTGCAACCCAAAGAGCGCCTGATTTTTCCCTTGGATGTTCCTAGCAAAGATGAAGCCGCGAGGTTTATTTCTCAGCTAAAAACTGAAGTTGGCTTGTTCAAGGTGGGGCTGGAGCTTTTTATGGCCGAAGGCCCGGCCTTCCTGCAATACCTGACCGACGAAGTCCGAGTGGAGTATTTTCTGGATTTAAAGTTTCACGACATTCCCGCCACCATACGGAGCGCCCAGGCCCGGATCATGAAGGGGGCCAAATTGGCTACGGTTCACGTTGACCAGGGTCGAAAATCCCTGCAGGCCGGGGTGGAAGCCTTGGGAAACGGCGTCAAGGTTCTGGGGGTTACCGTTCTGACGCATCTCGGACCGGATGACCTGCTCGCCATGGGAATCGCCCCGGAATATGCCCGGAATCCCTCCAAACTGGTTCTTTTAAGAGCAAAATTGGCCAAAGAGACAGGCTGTCATGGAGTAGTTTGCGCCGGGACAGAGGCCAAAGCAGTAAAGGATGAATTCGGCCAAGATTTTCTGGTGGTTTGCCCGGCTATCAGGCCGGCCTGGGCGATAGTGCCGGGGGATGATCAAAGCCGCATTACTACGCCCTATGAAGCCATCAAAGCCGGTGCAGATTATATTGTCGTGGGCCGCCCCATTCGTCTCTCAGATGACCCTGCCATGGCTGCCCAGAAAGTGGTGGAGGAAATTCAACAAGGGTTGGCAGACCGAAATTAATTCATCCACGCCGCAATTTCTTCTAAACTCCATCCAGGAGGCCATGACATGAGGCGCACACGCGTGATCCGGTATTTGGGGGCGGGAGCCCTCCTGCTGTTCTTGGCGGCCTGTGGCACCATGCCCGGGCTGCGCACCTCCATGCCGCCGACCCCGGCCGAACCCCCGCCGGCGGCGGCGCCTTCGGCCCAAGTTTCGCCGGGCCAGGTCCAGGTTCCCCCCACCGATCTGGCCCAACAGATCCAAAATCTGGAAAGCCGGGTGCAGCAACTGGAAAGCCAGGTAGCCAGACTGGATGACCGCAAGGGGGCGCCGGCGGCAGCCAAACCCCGCCCCCTGCCGCCCCCGCACGCCGCCGCCCCTGCCAAACCTGCGGCCTCCAGCGCCGCCTCGGAGAAGTATTACACCGAGGGCATGCGCCTGTATCACGCCAAGAAATATCGTGAGGGGCGGAATCAGCTCTACCTGTACCTGAAAAATCAGCCCCAGGGTCCCAAGGCTCCGGAAGCCCGTTACTACCTGGCCGACAGCTTCTATCAGGAGGGCAAGTACCCGGAAGCCTCGGTGGAGTTCAATAAGCTGCGGCTCCAGGCCCCCAAAAGCATCCTGGCCCCGGCCGGCCTCCTGCGCCAGGCCCTGTGTTATAAAAATCAGCAGCAGATGAACTCGTATCGCAGCACCTTAAGAAAATTGGTGAAGGCCTATCCCAACAGTCCCGAAGCCAAAGAAGCCCAGAAGATGTTGCAGGAGAGCCCCAAGAAGCCAGCCGGCAAAACGCCCGGGGCCAACGGAACACCGGCCGCCAACGCAAGCCGGCCGGCCACCGAAAAATCGAGGTAACCCGACCCCATGCTAAAATGGCTGCGTAAATCTTCCCGTTCCTGGTTTATCGGTCTGGCCATCGGGGCCATCGTGGTGGTGTTCATTTTTTGGGGGGTGGGCTCCTACAATTCAGCCCAATCCCAGCAGGCGGCCGAGGTCAACGGCGCCACCATCACCATGAACGCCTTCATCCGGCAGTATAACGACCTGGTGAAGCAGTATCAGGAACGGACCGGGGACGAGGTGACCCCGGAGATGATCAAGGCCCTGCACCTCAAGCAGATAGCCCTGAACCAGCTTATCGAAGAAACCTTGCTCCTTCAGGCCGGGCGGCGCCTGGGACTGGAGGCCACCGATGCCGAGCTGCGGCGCCAGATCGAAAGTTATCCCGCCTTCCAGGAAAACGGCCGATTCAACGAGAAGCAGTATTTTTGGATTCTATCCCGAAATCGCCTCAGCCCCCAGGATTTTGAGGCCCAGGAACGCCAGAACCTTCTTCTTCACAAAGTCTTTCAGGAAATAACCTCCTTTGCCAAGGTCTCGGAACCTCAACTCCAGGAAGTCTTCCGGATTGCCAACGAGCAAGTGGAGGTCAGCTACCTGGAGGTGTCTCCGGAGCGGTTCCTGACCCGGCAAAACCCCGGGGACGACGCGGTGGCCCGCCACTACCAGGAGAACGAGACGGAATTTCGCCTGCCGGACCGGGCCCGGGTAAAATATCTGCTCTTTCGGACCAGGGATTACCTCAACCGGGTCAAGCTCACCCCCGAGGCCGTGGGGGATTTCCTTAAGGAGCACCAGGAGGACTATACCCGGCCCACGGTGATTCGGGTGCGGCAGATCCTGCTGGCCCTGCCCCCCAAGCCCACGGACAGCCAGCGCCGTGAGGCGGCGCAAAAGGCCCAGGAATTGCTGGGAAAGGTCAAGGCGGGGGCGGAGTTCGCCGCTCTGGCCCGGGCTCACTCCCAGGACACCGCCAGCCGGGACCGGGGGGGGGAATTGGGTCCCGTCCGCCGGGGCCAGCAGCCCCCGGAATGGGACAAGGTCGCGTTTGCCCTCAAGGCCGGGACCGCAGGCCTGGCTGCCACCAGCAAGGGAATTTACCTGATCAAGATGGAAGAAATCAAGGAGAGGGGTCCGGCGCCCGAGGCGGCCCAGCAGGCGGAGCAGCGTCTCAAGGAAGAACAGGCCCGGCAACTGGCCAAGGACGCGGCCCAACAGGCCCGGACCGAGTTGTCCCAGGGTTCCCTGGCCCAGGTGGCGCAGAAGTTGTCCATGACCCCCCAGGAAACCCCCCTCTTTGCCCGGTCGGCGGCCGTCCCGGGGCTGGGGCTGCAGCCCGCCTTCAACCAGGCCGCCCTGGACCTCAAGCCCCAGGAAATCAGCAAGGTGGTGGAACTTAAGGAGGGTTTCGCCATCCTGCAAGGTCTGGAACATCAGGCGGCCCACCTGCCGCCTCTGGCCCAGATCAAAGACCGGGTGAAATCGGCTTTGGGGGAGCGATTGGCCCGGCAGGCGGCGGAACGGGAAGCCGCCCGGCTCCTGGGGGAACTCCGGCAAGGCAAGCCCTTGGCCCAGGTGGCGGCCCAGGCCAGCCTGACCGTCAAGGACAGCGGCTTTTTCACGCGGTTCCAGGGTTTTCGCAAACAGCCGGAGGCCGAATCCTTGACCGGCGCCGCCTTTCAACTGTCCCGGCAGCACCCCTATCCCGAGCAGCCCCTCTGGTGGCAGGGCAACTATTACCTCCTGGCCTTTAAGAGCCGGCGGGAGCCTTCGCCTCAGGAATTTCACCAGGCCCAGGACCAGATGCGGGGCCAGCTTCTCAAGCAGAAGCAGCAGATTATCCTGGCCTCCTGGCTGGACGGGGAGCGCCGCCGGGCCAAGATCAAGGTGTTTGTCCAGGAATGACATGAGCCCGCCCCAGGGAACGGCCGGGGATAAAATTTCATTCAGCCGGGTTCGTTACCCAAAGGGAGACCGGAGCGCGCCCCAAAAGCAGAAATTTGTCTCGGATTCGGCCCGCTAAATGTGATAATATGCCAGAGGGCTGGATATCTTGACTTCCGGGTCCGGCGAAGCAACCGCGTTTTTACCAATATATCAAAGTAGTTTCCTTCACGTCATTGACCCACGAAAGGAGAATCAATGTTTCAACATTTGATTAACTTTCTAAGCAACGCCTATATCGAAGTAATCATTTTCATTCTGCTCCTCGCATACTTTATCATCTACCGACATGACAAGCGCCCGGTAGTCTCAGGCGTCAGTAAACTTAAGGCATTCATCCTCTTGGTTATTTTCATCTACTTCGCCTGGATGCCCATAGTCTGGCCTACCCTGATTCCCTCTTTTGTGCTCGCCCTCAGCGTTTTAGGGATGTTTATTATCAATTTCTATTTCTTTTACTGCCTGATGTTGAGCAGCACCGAACGGCCGTATCGCCTTGCCTTGGAAGCCATGGGCCAAGACCCGGAAAACCCTGAGATTTTCCATAACATCTGGAGATATGGAAAGAAATTTTATTATTTTTATTATATATTCCAGTCCCTGTTCAGCGGCGCCAACCCCTTGCACTTTCTCAGAAATATTGCCAGCGACCGGGTCCAGGACGATATCCGGGATGAATTGCGCCATACGGGGATAGAAAAGCAACTAATCTCCCTGAAATTGATGGTGGGGTTCATGAAAAGCCGCCTGGCCAGTGATGAAAATCTGCCCGCCGATTTCAAAGAGGTCATGGGAAAAACCATAGATGAGTTAACCAAACATCCCTGGCTCGAGGAACAGATCAACGAATTTCTCCGGATTACCACAGAGGCCCCCGAAGATTTGCACTTTTCCGAATGGCGGGCCTCCTTCAAAAAAGCCGTTACCGAGAAAAATTAGCTCTGGCTATTCATCCTGAAAACTTGAACCTTACGACTCATTCCGAAGCGCCGATCTCTGCCGACAGGATAAAGAGGTCCCCGGCAGTCCGGGCCGCAACCCACCGCGCCCTGGCAGCCCGGGATCTCCTGGTGGGTGGCTATCCCCTTTGGGAAGAGTGGCGCCGCCAGGCCCGGGCCGGTAAAACCGAGGCGGTGGCCCGCCTGGATGAGCTCCTGGAGGAGCTGGAGCGGGCCGTAACCGCCTGGGGCGGGCGGGTGCTCCGGGCCCGGGACGCCGCCCAGGCGTGCGGGCTTATCCTGAACGTGGCCCGGAAGCATGGAGTCAAGATGGTGGTCAAAGCCAAGTCCATGACCACCGAGGAGATCGGCCTCAATCCGGCCCTGGCCGCCGCGGGCCTTAAGACCACCGAGACGGACCTGGGGGAGTTCATTGTTCAATTAGCCGGCCATCCCCCGGCCCATCTCACCGCCCCGGCCCTCCACCTGAACCGCCACCAGATCGCCGAGATATTTGCCGAACACCTGGGGCTCCGGTCCCCGCCGGAGCCCCGGGCGTTGACCCGGCTGGCTACGGCCTATATCAACCCCCGTTTCTTCGAGGCCCAGATGGGCATCACCGGGGTCAACTTTGCGACCCCCGACGGCACCCTGGTCCTTTTGGAAAATGAAAGCAATCTGCGCTTCACCGCCACTCTGCCCAGGGTTCACCTGGCCCTGATGGGCCTGGAAAAAGTCATTCCCAGGCTGGCCGACCTGGAGGTCATGCTGCGGTTGTTGCCGGCCAGCGCCACCGGCCAGCGGCTCACGGCCCTGGTCCACTTTATCCGGGGGCTCAAGGTCCAGCCCCAGGGGGACCAGGCCTTTTACCTGGTGCTCCTGGATAATGGCCGGCGGCGCCTGGCTGCGGACCCGGACCTGGCCGAGGCCCTGTACTGCCTCCGCTGCGGGGCCTGCCTCAATGTCTGCCCGATTTTTCAGGTGGGGGCCTCGTCCCTTTATGGCCGGACCTATCCCGGGGCCATTGGCGTCCTGCTGGCCCCGTACCTGGCGCCGGTGGGAGACATCGCCGATCTCTGCACCCAATGCGGCGCCTGCCAGGAAATCTGTCCGGTGGGCATCCGCCTGATGGAAAAAATCCACCTCCTCCGGCTTCACAGCCGCCGGTTTCGGCGCCTCCGGCCCATAACCGCTGCGGCCGGGGTGGTCCTCAGCCATCCCCGCTGGTACCGAGGCCTGGAGCCCGCCTGGCGGGGGCTGGCCTCTCTCGCGGCCCGCCTGGGGTGGGGTCTTCCCGGAACCCCGGCCTTATCATTATCCCAAAGCTTTCATCGGCGACAACGGAACCGCCGGTCTGAATCCTTATCCGCGCAGGAAGACCAGGAGAAGGCTCCCCAGTCACGGTTGGGGGAATCCTGGACCCCCGCTCCCTTCGGAGGGGAAGCCGGGGGAGCGGCAGAGAAGGAAAACCTGGACCTCCCTGCCTCCACCTCGCACCTGGCGAACCGGCTTCAGGAAGCCGGCAGTTCCCTGGTGGAGGTTCAGGGTCCGGCGGCCCTGGCCCGGCGACTGGCCGGAGCCCCGTCACCCCTGTGGCTCCAGGACCATCCCTGGCTGCAACCGGTGTCCGGGGAACTAAAAAAGCTGGGAGTCAGCCACCGTCTAGCTGAAGCTGACTGGGCCCCTGAGGCCGGCACCGCGGTCACCGTGGCCCTGGGGGCCATACCCGAGACCGGCAGCGTCCTGGTGGATTCCGGTTCCGGGCCCGCCGCGGCTTTGGGCTTTCGGGCCAGGAACCAGATCGTCCTGGTCTCCCCGGATGATGCCCGCTTGAGCCTGTCCCAGGCCCTGGCCTATGTCCAACGCCGGGGGCCGGGCCTGGTGAGCTGGCTCACCGGGCCCAGCCGCACCGCCGACATCGAAAAAGTGCTGGTGCTGGGCGCCCAGGGGCCCGTAAACCTTGAAATAGTCCTGTACCAGGAGGAAGCTTAATGGAACCGGCGCCGGTGGCCGAAATCGCCTCCCGGATCGAAACCCTTCAGAAAGCGCTGACGTCATCCGGCATTGGCCTGGCCCTGATTCGCCAGCAGGCGGCCCTGTTCTATTATGCCGGGACCCTGGTGGACGGGTTTCTAGCGGTGCCCCCCGAGGGTCAGCCGTTGCTGGTGGTGCGCCGTCCCCACCACCGGGATCAACCGGCCCCGGGGCCCTGGCCCCGGACCCTGTACCTGGATCTGAAAGAACTGCCCCGGATTTTGACGGAAGCGGGACTGGAACCCCGGGACTCCGTCGCTTTAGAGCTGGATGTCCTGCCCGCCGCCTGGTTCAAGCGTTTTCAGAGGCAGCTCTTCCCCAACGCCCGCATTGTTGACCTCTCACCCCTGGTGCGGCAGCAGCGCATGATCAAAAGTCCTTATGAGTTGGACCAGTTGCGTCATGCCGCCGCCATCCTGGACCAGGCCCATGAGCAGGCGCCGGCCCTTCTCCAGCCGGGCATCTCCGAGCTGGAACTGTCCGCCGCCCTGGAATACCGCCTGCGGCTCCTGGGTCACCAGGGATTGGTGCGGGTGCGCAACCGGGACCTGGAGGTCTTTTACGGCCACGTACTTTCCGGCGTGTCGGGATTGCTGGCGGCCTACACCGACACCCCCAGCGGCGGCCGGGGGTTAGGGGCCGCCTTCCCCCAGGGACCCTCCCGGAAGAAGTTGGCCCCCGGCGAGCCCATCAGCATCGATCTGGCCGCCTGCGTGAACGGCTACGTGGTGGACATGACCAGGATGTACGCCTTGGAGTCCCTGCCCGCCCGGGCCTGGGAAGCCTGGGAGGCGGTGGAGGAGCTTTACCGGCTGTTTATTGCGGCGGCCAAACCCGGGGAACTCCCCGAGGAAATCTTCCACCTTCTCTGGGACGCCGTCCGGACCCGGGGCCTGGCGGACTTTTTTATGGGACTGGGAACCGACCGGGTCAGTTTCCTGGCTCACGGGGTGGGGTTGGAACTGGACGAATTTCCCTTGATCACCGCCCGCTTTCCCTATCCCCTGGCCGCGGACATGATCCTGGCCTTTGAACCCAAATTTTTCCTGCCGGAAATCGGCATGATTGGTCAGGAAGACACCGGCCGGATTACCTCCGCCGGGGTGGAATGGCTGACCCACAGCCCCCGGGGGGTTACCATCGTCTAGACAAGATCTGGGGGCACGCTCTGAAAGCCCGAGCGCCTATGGAGTGCACCAGCGAATATCCTTCTTTCTCCGGAGTCGGTCTCATTTTCTGGGGGGCCATCAGCTTTGTCGCGGCCTGGGGGGCCGATGGTCAAGCCAGCCCCCAACGCCTCTGATGGTCGCTTAATTACCTTTGTTGTTCATTAGTCCTCGTCGTTTTCGTCTTCGGAATCTCCTTGCTCACGCCGGAGCACGGCCGCGGTGCCTGCATCCACTTTGACCTCCAGGCCGTTGCTCAGGTTGACACAAAAAACCAGGCAGCCGTTCTCATTCTCCAATTCCACCTTCAGCACCTTGCTGCCGGGGTAAGCGGCTTGGGCCGCAGCCATGGCCTGCTCCGCAGTGATTTTGGCCAGGGCCGCAAGGTCAGCCGGTTCCGGTTTCGGAACTTTGATACTACAGGGATAACCGGGATTTTGCTCCGCAAAGATGGGAACTCCTGATAGCATCATGCCCAACAGCGCCAAGAGCGCAAGAGTGCCAATCAAGAAAGAGCTGATTTTCTTCTTCATGCTTTCTTCCTTGCCTCAAATCCCATGGCTCATGACCAGGGGGATGAGGTCGCGTTTCTAAAGGATTATCGCCCAAACATGGTGGCGTCTTTGGAAGCCTTCCAGTCAGGCAAAAGGGAGCCATTTTGG
>Ga0172371_10009544_pt1 | contig 13302 bp, 11 predicted proteins | sample Lak12m_FD_114543 | JGI IMG/M metagenome (GOLD analysis project Ga0172371, IMG submission 114543) | Freshwater microbial communities from Kabuno Bay, South-Kivu, Congo - kab_022012_12m | ecosystem: Environmental > Aquatic > Freshwater > Lake | place: Democratic Republic of the Congo: South-Kivu... | reverse complement strand
TATTAAATATACGTCAGGTTTTATTTGACATGTCGGAAAGATAATTCTGCAGAATACTCTTTAATCCTTTTTTTACCGGTAATTGCCAGAGAATTTTGCACCAGTTATGGTTACCTTCCAATAACTCAGGACCTTTCTCAGTAGTTACCACATCCCACCCGATTGACCTGTTCTCAGGACGGTGCAAGGCTGCCTGTTTTACTAAAGCCATTATATTATGCCACATTGGTATTTGAAAACCCATAATTTTCATATTAGAAACAGGATGGAAATCGACCTCACTTTTGGTAATATCACTGTATATGCCAGGTCCGATAACCCTCCCGGTTTCAATGTCAACAGCTGCGGCTATATTTCCTGAAGCGAGGTTATCTACATAATTGTTCACACTGATCCTTAAGCGGGCACCTAGAATATCGACCTCATTTTTATTGTTCAGTTGGGTAATCACTCTGACTGTATTTACTCCGGAATTTGAGAGTCGTGCCAGTTCCGGATGCTGAACAATAAATTCTTCAGCCAGATTATACCTTTTTGCTTTCATATACTTAATCAGAGATTCTCTGCTAAAATCAGAGGCATTTAAAATTTGAACATTCCAGCCGCATTGGCCAAGCGAATCTTTAACCACAATTTTGCCCGTAGGATTCCCGATAACTTTCCTGGCTTTTTCATTATCGTTAAGGAGATCATAAATTGTGCAGGTTGAATGTATTACATATGGTTTATATGCCTCATAAAAATCAATCTTGTTTTCAAGTAAATGTCTGGTTTTTTTAGGATTCATAATCAAATCATATTCATACTTGAATCCAGTCCCGACCCATAGTTTTCTTTCTTTGCTGTCCTTCTCAAAGAATCTGAAAATGAAGTAATCCATAATACCAATGTTGTATTGATAGACACATTTAACCGTATCTGCCAGTATCCGGATAGATGACCAGTTTTTCTGTTCCTTCGCATAGTTGAGGAACTTTTTAAATTTTTTCCAGTCAAGTTTATTTATATAATATACTAAATACTGGGTTCTTTTAAATAAGTCATTAATTTTCATATGAAAAGGCATAAATTATTATATATCATATTGTTAAAATTCAACATTTTTCGAACTTTCTATTAAGTTCCTCTTCTGAAAAAACAAACAAGTCTCCATCCGGAATTTCTTTTTGATTCAGTACAGAGACGACCAGGTGATTACTTCCCTGGTTCCTTTGCAGCCGAAGCTTTGCAAAATTATAGCGAAATCCTGGCCTTTTGAAGTTCCACGATCCAAATTCAATAAAAGAAACTTTATTATTCTTAATTAAAAATAGCCTTGTCTTGTCATCTTTTTCATTTGGAAAACCTTCGCGATCAGTACTCATTACGATGGTTTTTAGTGCAAGCCTTGTTCCAAAGAAGACGGCACCCTGGGTATCATATATCCTTTTTGTTTCGTGACTTAGTTTATCCCATCTGTATATTCCTCCAAGATCAGTTGAACCCGTATCTGTCCCCCAATATACCGCCTCTTCAGTAAAAACAAGCTGGCATGCCCGCCATTTCTGGCTTCCTTTACCTACAATGGCAATGGATCCAAGATTGTTATCAGTCCATCCAATAAAGGGCTCTTCATTTTCGTCCCCTGCACAGATCCAGATTTTACCTGTATAAGGGTCTATCTGTACAGCATGAATATGCCGGATTTGACCTGGGCAAAATTCATAGATTTCTTTCCAGACCATTTCATCCAGATTATATTTATAAATTCTGACACTGGTCCGTTCTGAATTATCAAAATATTCACCAAAGATAAATCCCTCATTATTCAAGTGGGTAATTCCGGTACTCATAATACCCCTTCCGACGCCAACGCCGTAATGTTGAAGCTTAAATGTTTTTTTAAATCTTTTGAAAGGATTCGATGCTATCCACATATAACCTGAGGTAAATGCACATATATCTCCCTTCTCATTCATTGTCATTTCAATACATTCATGTCTGTAGGTCAGCCTGCGAATTATTGAGAAATTGAATAACCAGAATATGGAAAAACCGACATGAATCCTTGTTACTTTTCTGAAAAAATTCTCATTATTCCTCTTGCAATAAACCAACAGACCCCTTGTAGCCCATAAATTGTCATGACTGTCGTATTCCTGAACAATTAAGTCTCTTGCTCTGAAACAGGTCATACCAAATTTATTATCTTGTTTTAGTGTAATTCGATAGGGACTGACATAATCCATGATGAAATATGTAAATAGCACAAGCAGAAAAGTGCATGTGACTATCAGGACAATTAGTACTGTATCTTGCATTATTTACAGAATGTTATTGATATTTAATAATCTGTCATCTGATTATTTTGTTGCAATCTAAAAATTCACGGAGAGTTTATTCCTGTTCATACGCTCCCAGATCCGGAGCCTTCCCTTTATAAGGCAAACCTGTATTAATTCCGGCATCCACTAATGGGCTACCCTTTGAAAGTTTAAGGAAATTGAGTTTTGGTAGTGATCCGTCCGACTTTCTTGGTCCTGAAATGCCAGTAGAATCCAGACTCAAAAAATCATAGCTATGAACAGTTAATCCGGGAGGATTATCCCAGCTGTTATATTCATGGGTATACATTGTACTTCCATAACCTATCCCAATATCACCAGATTCATTATCAAACGAAATATTATTTTTATAAACCCGGCTTAATTCTGCTTCATCAGTTCCAATCGTATTATAAATATAAAATCCGTAAGCTGGTAGTGTCCATTCAAAATAATAACCATTATGGTATGAAGTATTATTATAGATTTGCATACCATTTGCTGAATATCCCTGATCATTGGTATTAAATCCTGAAGTTCTGTTAAAGGCTGCTACACAGTTTTTATAAAAGCGCTTCAGACCGGGAGGCGTTGGTTCAATCCATCCCATTTTAAATCCATGTCCTTCACCTTCCAGCTGTCCATTTGTGAATGACCAGCATCCATCATACTCCGTATAACCTATAGAGCCTGAAGAAAAACCCTGATCTCCACAGTTCCATGCCCTGCATTTGATAAAATAAACGGATTTTGTTGGATACGTCCAGTTAAAGTCCAGAAAACCTGTACCATCATTCCCAGGCATTGGATTCTCTTTTGGTATCCCTGTAAGAGAGTCACAATTATTGTATGCATCACAATTTATAAAATACGTTTCATCACATTCGGTAGCTTTGAATGCACATCCATGCGTATTATAAACAATACAGTTTTCAATTATTATTCCCGTGGATCTGTTAATGCTGAATCCTTCAACTTCATCTTCTGGTCCCAATTGCCATATATTTCTTATAATAAGACCTTTAAATTTTACAAAACTGGCATTGATTTCAATGCCGAAGCGGTGATTGAAACCATCATTAACTGAAACGTTATTACAATCCAGAATTGGAACTTCCCCGGGATAATTAAGAAAAAATATTGTATCGGCAACCGTGCCACTTCTAACCATCTCATAACCATCCCCTTGGTCAGAAGCCATCATGTACACTCCTCCATGGAAATATACTTTGTCCCCGGCTTTTACAGTGCGGAATGCCTTTTCCCATGTGGCCCATGGTTTTTCTTTTGTTCCTGAGTTATAGTCATTTCCGTTCGGAGATACATAATATACAACTTTTTCATGTTCTGGTATATCTTTCGAGCATGATACTGCACCGCCAGAAATGACAATTAAAATGAGCAGATTTATTGCTGATTTGAACATATCAGCTATTTTATATTTACTAATTTCATTAATGATATTTCCAAATTTTTTGGAATTCCATATTTAAAATACTTCCGGTTTATATTCATTATTGAAAATGACCAACTATTTAAGATGGAGCTTCTTATTTTTGGAAAGATGAACGAGATGGTATATTTATCTGTTGATAATTTTACCAATCTTAGAATTCATTATAATCTGAGATATTAATATTTAATCAGCATTTGTTGAAATGATTAATAATGATCTCATAAGATTTATCCACTTTGTAATTATCCAAAAAGTAATTATATCCATTTAATCCCATTGTTTCGCGAAGTTCATTGGATTCAGAGAGAGTGATAAGATTCTGATTGATTGAATTTAGATCTCCCGATTCTGACCACAGCCCAAATCTATGTTTAACGATAATAGTGCCTATATCAGTGCAAGTATCAGTTGCCGCCAGTACAGGTAATTTGTATTCCATATATGATAAAATGCGTGAGGGAAAATTGGGAACTGAAAACCGTTTATCAAGGAAAATCATTCCAACATCGCAGGATTGCAGTAGCTGATTATATTCTGTTTTAGGTAATGATGATAGTATTAATGTATTTACAGGTTTATTAGTATCAAACCATGACTTTAGTCTTCGATATTCTGTGCCGGAACCAATAATAATAAAAAATACTTCGGTCTTATGTTTTTGGGAATCCAGGAAATCAATCACAAAATCAATTCCCTGAGCTTTACCCAAATTACCACCATAGATAAAAACAACTGCATTTTCAGGGACATTATATTTGTTCCTTAATCTCAACCTCTGCTCATAAGATATTGCTTCATCGAACAACTCATGGCTATTTGGATTTATTTCAGCTTTATGATTAATTTCTGGATTTTTTTTAATTATATACTCTAAATTTGCCTGCGACATGCATCCAATCGAGTCAGAAATTTTATAGAGCTTTTCTTCCAGATTTCTATAGTAACTATGTATCAATCCCCTGTTCCTTATCATTCCCAGGTCGACAGCATTTTGTGGAAAAATATCCTTTAGCAGCAGGTAGGAATAAGAACCATCACGCATCTTTATATATTTGATCAGTTTTAGAAATGTGATTGGAGGAGTAGAGTAAAGGATAATGTCAAATTTAATTCCAGGTAAAAATCTCCTGATTCCCTTTAAGTACTGATAATTAAGGAACAAAGTTGCAAACCACTTTTTGAGCGGATTAGTTTTTTGAATATCGAAAGTGTTTATTTTGATAATTGAAATGTTGTTTTTCGATTCAAATACATTTCCTTTTACTTTATCAGACTTTTCAGCCGGCGTTAAGATAAATACATTATGACCTTCATTGCCGAATTTTCGCATCAGATCCGGATAAACACCTCTATCTGAAATATCACTGATTTTTACAATTGTTATAAAAAGTATGTTCATATCAGGCTCTTACTTGGAAGGATTGTTTTTCATCCTGTTTGGAAACAGATCTATAGGTATTTTCCCCCCTTTTTCAAAATATATCATTGATAAAAGACAGTTTTATAAATAAGCATATTATTGCATCCTTACAAGCTTCTTGTATTTATGATCTCTGATAATTTGATTCCTTCATGAACTCAAGTGCATTTTCCGAGCTCATAAATTCCGCTTCAGGCCATATGTTTGTGATGGTTCTAAGCAGCTTTTTCAACTCTGCTAATCCCTTTTTCCTGTTGCCGGGATCTATGCCCCCGCTAAAGTTGCCACGATGGGTGCTGATAAAAGCAGGTTTATGCCATCTGAATGCCGCTGCTATCTGTCTGATGGTTGATTCGATGCCTGAATACCCTTCCTCATTAGGTTCAAATGCACAATTGCGCGTATAATATATCAGATCACCCGGTCCTTTCTGTCCGTTGATAAAGTGACGGTATTTCAATACCCCTTCTTTATCAGGATAGGGCATGGAGTGACTGACATATAAAAATTTAATCCCCGTTTCAGCTACCACAGAGTCAAATTCAGGATGAAACAATTCATTTGATGGAACAAATGACCGTGGAGAAAATCCGAAAATATCTTTGAACAAAGAAACGCTTTCTTTTATTCCTTTTATCAGGAATGGTTTTTGTTCTTCTTTGTCAAAATAAAATTCAGCCCTGAATTCTCCGGCGGGAGGAGGTACACCAGGTATATTTAAAGCTACAAATCCTTGATCGAAAGCATATAAGAGATCTTTGTTTCCTTCCCGGAGTTTATTAAGCCATAGCTGTACAGTTATGTGATCGCGGCCATGAAGTTCCGGAACAAATATACCTGTATCAATTCCCTCTTTCCATAATTTAAAAACATCATTGTCAGGATAATAGCTTTTAAGTGTATCTGTGAACTTTTCATAGAAATATTCATTAAATCCAGACAATCTGATTTTATTGAAATCGGGATTTGCTATTATAGTGACAGGTGTCATCACTGCAGGTTTGTTGTTTTGATCCCTTACACTATCAAGAACATTAAAAAGTTCCTCAAGATCTTCTTTTGTCTCAAGAGTTTCGCATCTGTTATGTAATCCTCTTCCAACTTTTATTCCCGCAGATATCAGCCTGCTAAAAACTTCATTGGATGGCATTCTTATACTTCCCCAATCGTCACTTTCTATAATTATTAATTTTCGTCGTGTATGCCAGCCAGGGATATTCTTAAGATTCACAAGAATATTACTCTTTAATTTATGTAACATGAAAAGTGTGAATTGATATTTATTTCAAGAGTTCTTGATAAAGAGTAATATAGTCACCAAATCGTTCATATGAAGAATACTTACTCAATGCCAGATTGCGACATAAGATATTGCTATACAGATCCTTAGAGTTTATAACTTTCATTATTGACTTGCTAAGATTGTCGATGTTACCCTTTTCGACAACAAGTCCGGTCTGATCATCTATTACCTCAGCACTGCCACCTGTATTATAGGTAATTACTGGTGTACCACAAGCCAATGATTCAATATTGACCAATGGGAAATTGTCAACGTAAGTTGGATTAATAAAGACTTCTGCTCCTGAATAAAGTGCTGCAAGTTCATTAATGTTCTCTGTTCTGATTATACCTTTTATACCCTCCGGAAGAGATCGACGTTGCTTTTGATTAAGTCCAACCAGGACTATTTCAATATCAGGGTCAAGTATTTTGCGTAAATCCACGAAGTCATACAGACCTTTTCTATCGGTCCAGATGCTTGCTACACCAAGAATATATTTTTTTGTTAAACCATATTTACTTGTTACTGACTCAGATTTAGCAGGTTTAAATTTATCCAGGTCTACGCCATTATTAATTACCCTGATTTCATAGTCTCGAAGAAAAGAATTTCTGAGTTGTCCTGCCAGCCATTCAGAGGGTGATACCAGTACCATTTTCTCTAAACCTGTAAACAGTTCTTTCTTTTCTCTGAAATTCTTTTTTGAATTATCCACAAGCCAGCTTTTAGGATATTTATGTGTATTTGGACATCTGTAACACTCTTTCTGCCATTTTGTACAGTTAACATACATAAAATGACTACAGTGTCCTGTAAATGGCCAGCAGTCATGAAAGGTCCATATAACTGGCCTGTTCAGGTCTTTAAGGAATCTGAATAGTACACTTACATTCAGATAATACCCATGAACGTTATGCAAATGAATTAAATCAGGATCGATTTCTTTGATAAGTTCAACAGATTTTTCGGTAGATCTTGCAGATCCAAATCCATGACGATCAAACAGACGCGTTAATAAAACATGATGTAAAAAATCTACTTTACCTCCGGTTTTTATTAATACAGACTTGCTAATATTTGCTGTACGTCCATAAACCAGATAAGCCTGGTGGCCTTTCTCAATCAGAAGCCCACTGATTTCGTCAGCGATACGGCCATGAGAACATGAATTGGCAGTTACATTTATTTGCAGGACTTTCAATTTGCTAAAATAAATTCACGGTATTTCAATCCGATGCTTTCAAGTGAGAATTTTTTAATTGATTCTTTTGCTTTGGAACCCATCATTTCCCTCAATGATTTGTCAGTCATAAGTTGTTCCAGCCTTTTGCTGAACAATACATAATCGTTTACAGGAATAAGATAGCCGTTTTCACCATCAGAAATCATCTCCGATGGACCGGCAATACAATCGAAAGATACAACAGGCAGGCTAGCCGACAAGGCTTCACCAATGACATTTGGAAAACCCTCGCTTTCAGATGTAAATGCAAAAATACTGCTTTCCCGGTAAAATTTATCAAGGTCAGTCGTGTAACCGGTGAGTATAATCCTGCTTTCAGCGTTTAATGACCTGATAAGATCTTTCAGTCTTGACATGTTGTTTTGTTTCAGGGCATCTCCACCAACAATTACTAATTTCCAATCAGGATTATCGATATTTGAGAATAATTCGACTAATCTGTCATGATTCTTGGATTTTATCAGTCTCCCGACTGAAAGGACAATATTTTCATCCTTGATGGAATTTTGGATGACCGGAATTTGACGAATCGGATTGCCAATAACACAGATATTATTGTTCCTGAACTGATCCATATACAAATTTCTGGCCTTCTCTGTCTGTGCTATGATACCTTTTGATAGAGGGTAAAGCAGTTTTCTTAACATCGAATGAAATTTGCTGTACTTTTTGGACGGACTGCAACGGTCTGAAATATATACGGGACACGATAATCCAAACAGTGCCAACAACACAAAACTATTCCAATATTCACCGAAACTTAAGACGGAATCGGGATTGATTTTCTTTATGGTTTGTCTCAGGAAAACCATTCTCCCTAATGTATAGATAGTACGGAACCGCTCGTTAAAATAAGTTACAGGCTTATGGACAAAAATATTCTCAGGTACACCATAGTGGAGTTCTGGATTTTTCCCATATAATATAAGGTGTACTTCAAGATTATTATGCTGACAAAAATAACCAGCCAGCTCTGACATTACTCTCTCCATACCTCCAGCCTGTAATGAAGGTAAAACCAGACAGAGTATCCTTTTAGAATTTAACTTCATCAGAAGCTGAGATTAATGGTTTATTTCCAATTTCAGGCTGTTTTCTGCATTAAAATCTGGTATACTTTTCATTTTCATTGCATTCCGCAGTTCATTAAGTCTTTCTCTACGACTGGAGTCAAACGTGATTGAGCTTTTCAAGAAGTGCTTCTACCATCCAGCCATAAGGATCAAATGAGCCTGGATAGTAATTTAGGTTAGCATCCCAGTAGCCATGATTATATTGATCTATATCATAACCAAATCCGTAACTCATTTCAACTATCATGGGTTCTCCCTTATCAATAACAAAATCAAAAGCAGCAGTTTGCAGATTCAATTCAGCAGCTACGTCAATTGCAGTTCTTAATGCCTTTTCAGGTATCTTTGACATATCATACTCAATCATTCCTCCACCGGAAGCTCTGAAATCTCCTGTCCGTACCCTGCGCCTTAAAGCAAAGCATCTCTTAAATACATATGTAACCCTGATATCATGAGTATTATCTGGAATAAAATCCTGAAAATATATATACCCGCGATCTCTTCCCTGAATATAAGAATAATAAGTTGGTATTATCAATCTTGCGAGACCATCCAATACTTCCTTTAATTGTTCCTTTCCCTCTTTATATTTTCTCCACCTTTCTTTCAAACTTCCATATGCATTATACCTGCTAAATCCTCTGCCAAATGCGTGTCTTATCAGGTGTACTGCATCTGTTTTCGTCTTCACCAGTCTTACATTCTCAGATCCTGCACCGCCACGTAACTTAAAAACTTTTGGAAACTCGGTTTCATGCACCCATTTTAAAGCATCATTTTTAGAATAAAATGCATATGAGGGAACCATCGGAGCTTTAATTGACTCAAGCAGGTATTTCTGTCCGAGTTTATCATCAAAGTGCCAGGTAGATCTGAAATCAGGAAATACAATTTTACCGGACATCTCCAAAGAATAAAGCAATTGTTTGGCAAACCGTGTGTCTTTTTCATTTATATGATCATGATGCCACATAAATATATCACAGTCTCTGAGAATGCTTATGATATTGCTGTCATAGCAATTTACTAATTTATAATCGATATTATTGTTTTTGCAATAATCTATCCATCCCTGGCTGAAATGCATTTTATTATTATGGATTGCGATTTTCATTCCAGACTTTTTAAATATTCAATTAAACCTCCTCATCTGCCGGCCAAACGGGGCCTAGTCTTGCTTCCTGGCTGGGAAATCCAGGGTTATTTGTGTTCCATTCAATGAGCTTGGGCTCGCCATGTTTGTCAATGCAAACATCCCAGCCAACAAGGCGTGTATATGGAAATTTCAAATGAGCCTTGCGGCACTTTTCAAGCATCTCATTATACATTGGTACTTTTAAATTTTCAAATCTATATCCCGTGTTTTTATGGGAAGTTCCAATTTCAAGATCCCATATATCATATCCTATTTTTGATGGATTACCGTTTTTGTCGAAAAGGATATAATTTCCTCCAGAAGCAACATTGTCAACTTTTAATCCATCTATTCCAAATTTAAAAGAAACAAACAATACGACAACAGAACCATCTTGTTTAAGCAATGTTGTTACCCTGAAACAATTAACACTGCCGGGATACAAGTCTTCAATTATTTTATGTTGTTGAATATAAGGCTGGATCACATAATTTTTTTTGGAGTCAAGTTCTTCTAAAACAAAATTGGATGAATGAATAATTCTTACCTGAAATCCTCCGGATCCCAAATCTTCCTTTATGACAATCTGATCATTGTAATCAGAGAAAAATTTACGTACCTGGTTTTTGTCGTTAAATTCCATTTCAGCATTGAAAAACATACCTGAAATAAAAGTGAATAGTGGTCTGACAGCAAATTCTCCAAATAGTCTGTAATCAAAAGTTTTGATGTCACTTAAGAAGGTGGCTGGTCTTGAATTAATTTTAGGTTGCAGGAAAAACCTGTAATAATCATAAGGGATCCAACCTTCAAAAAACTCTCCTCTCATTTCAGAATAAAGAGCCAGATATGGCCAGAAAGACTTCTTTCCAAATCTTTGTCTGGCATATTTTTTTATGGATCTCATGACATTTCTGTCAACAACTGATCTGCCGTTCCTTTTAATATGTTTTTTTCTTTTAATATGGCCCTCATTTCTATTATGTATTATTATCAGCCGCCGCAACAAGGTTTGTGATGATTTATCAGTGAAATCATAAACACGCCATAATACCTTACCTAAAAATTCTCTTAACATATCTTATTTTAAAGCCCAGTGATTTTGTATGCAATAATTATAAACCTCATCGGTAAATTCCCCGAAAAACAATGTTCCATGATATTGGGCAAACCTGATTGTTGCACCAAATATATTAATCTCAATCATTCTCCAGTTTCCATGAGAATCATAACATAGATCAAGACAGACTAATCTGGCATATAATACTTTTGAAGCCACTTTAAGCGAAGTTGAAACCAGACCATCATAATCTGGAATTTTTTGATCGAATGTATATCCGGTATCCGGATGTTTAAAATATTTTCCTCCGAACTTATCAACTGCAAAACCATTCAAATATCCGTCACTCCTTATCATCGTTACTATACCGCCAGCAGTCTCATTATCCAGAGAACCGCCAACACCCATTCTTAGAACAGCATTAATTATATGTAATCGATTATCAGTGACTGAACGATATATGTTGACTCGTACAGTATTTAAACCAAATTGATTGAATTTATTGAAGAAAGTATCTTGTTTGATTTTTTCCTGAACGAGTAAATCCCTTTTATTTTCGATCAGAGTGAGCAATTCATTGGATCCTTGAGGGAAAAAAATATTTTTACCTCCGTATGAATCCCGGTTAGGCTTAACTACCACAGGATAGTCAAGTTTGGACGCAATGGATTTGACATCACTGAAAGAAATTGGGTTAAGATTATGATCTAACCATTCACCATCAATATTATGAAAGTAATCATGAGGAAAGATATTATCAGGGAACCAATGACCATAAAAGCTTTTATAAGTCAGATATTGAACAGAGGGTGTTTGATTCAGTGTAGGTTCAATATCAGCCCGGAATATCTCCTCTGGAATATATTTATACAACGCTATCCCTGATATATTGGTACAGGCTCTGAATGTAGAAGTATCTATATTCCTGTTAAAGGGTTTCCAGTAAAGTTTATGATCCCTTTCATCCTTCCGTTTGCCAGGTTTTTTAAGATCAGAATGAAGGTTAAAGACAATTTTATGACGATTCCTCCATTGAATTCTTGCACCTCGCCTGAATCTATAGTATTCAATAAAATTCTTTAACCGATTCTTAAATGAGAGATTCTTATTCAGGAGAACTTTTAACAGCATTTTTAAAGTAATTATCTGGTTTGATCAAAAATCAGTTTAGCTAATCTGTCAGATGTAAAGAATTCAATATCTGGCCATTTTTTTAGTGCGATTGATATAATTTGATGCAACATTTTTAGTGTAGTATCACGATTGGTTTTATCAATGAAGCCAACATAGTTGATTCTGTGACTGCTTATTATAGCTGGATGTCTCATTTTGAAAGCTATAGACATATCCACCAGGCACCTGTTTACCGGATCTTTAATTCCTGTCTTGAAAAGTGATGGTTCAAATATGGCATTCCTTACGAGATAAACTTGTCCCAGGTCATTCTTTTTACCAAGATAAAGGTTATGATATTTATATTTACCATCAGTCAGAGGCTCTCTCATTTTTCGAATACCCTGAAAGGCAAACACTCCTTTCCGGAAAACAATATCATTAAAGTCAGGGCTCCAGATATAGCTGGGAGGAATTATAGTAAATGAGCGATAACCAAACAGGTTTTCAAACAGATCAAGCCCTTCAACAAAGTAGCTGAGTTTCTCTTCCTTATCTTTTAAAGAGCTGTAATTTGTAGACTCCACAAAATAGTTTCCTTGACCATTAGGACCTGATATTATATTGCCAGGCATCATATTTTCGAATCCAAAATGAACTGCTGGCTCACCTTTACGGAGTGCATCCATAAAGAGACTGACATTTAAATGTTCCCTGCAATGGAACTGGGGCCAGAATATTTTATTTTCCATTCCTTTGTGCCACAATTCAAAATTATTTGCATGTTCGGGATATCTTTTAAATGTTGTGGTAATTAGCTCATAATGGTATGTTTGAAAGTTGTCTCTCTTTATTTTGTCAAAATCAGGATTAGCGACTACACAATTAGCTGTGATAACAGGATGATTCCCATTTATATCCCGGAACTTTGTAAGCAACTCAAAAAGAAGTTCAAGATCGGTCTGACTAAGCAATGAATCATATTTCTCATATGCAATTTTGTCAACCGAATACCCAGCATTCATGCATTTCTCATATATCTCCTTTGAAGGCATCCTGATACTCCCCCAATCATCTGATTCAATTACAACTATTTTACGGTTAGTTCGCCAACCATATAAATTAGTTGCGACACGCGAAAGAGTGTGCTTTAGCATTTATCCTGGGATTTCTCCTTTAGGTGGGTTCTAAAAATTAGTTTTTTTTTAATT
>Ga0172371_10009542_pt1 | contig 13305 bp, 14 predicted proteins | sample Lak12m_FD_114543 | JGI IMG/M metagenome (GOLD analysis project Ga0172371, IMG submission 114543) | Freshwater microbial communities from Kabuno Bay, South-Kivu, Congo - kab_022012_12m | ecosystem: Environmental > Aquatic > Freshwater > Lake | place: Democratic Republic of the Congo: South-Kivu... | reverse complement strand
GCTTTGATGAATTGCGAACGCAGATGAGCAAGAGAAAAGCTGAGCTTTGGGAAAATTAATATCATGAAATTGAGTTTTAAAATTATACTGGTAGTTTGCCTTCTGGGCTTAGCCGGCTTATTATATTGGGGCTATCCCTTCGCCAAAGAACGCTATTTTCCCAAAGAGAAAGAGCTCCAAATTGAAAATAAACCGGAAACCAGCGAACCGGCGATAGAAAGCGAAAATGGCGACATTCTGGATCTGGAAAATGAAACTCCGGACACGCCCCCGGAAGAATCCGCGACTGCCGATGACACAACCGATGAAGAGGCCAAGCCCGCCCCTGTCGAAGAAGATGAACCGTTTGTCTCTGTGACCCAAAAGGACTGCGAAAACAAATGTGAAAATTTCACGGATAAAGACGATTTAAAATATTGCCGTGAGACTTGCGGATTGGCGGAAAAGAAGTCTCCGGAAAAAGTTTCTGATTGCGCCGACTTGGAAGGATTGGAAATTGATTATTGCTGGAAAGATTTCGCGATCTCCGAAAAGGATTTGAAAATTTGCGGCCGCATTTCTGATGCGGGAATAAAGAAGACTTGCCAGAACCGCGTGACGGAAGATCTGGTAGATGAACAAAAACAGGAATTGGAATAAGCGCTTCCATTTCGCCACGATCAGTCAGAGAAAAAAATTACCCCATAAACCTTCTGCTTTTCAACTTGACAAACTTGATAGGCTTTATGAACTCAAAAAATATTTATATTGTTATCCCCGCTTTCAATGAAGAAAAGGTTATTCAGGATGTTTTGCGTGAAATAAAAAGCGCCGGATATGAAAATATTGTCGTCGTGGACGACGGAGGAAAAGACGGCACTTTCGCCGCCGCCAAACAAGCCGGCGCGGCGGTTTTGCGCCATAAGTTGAACCGCGGCAAGGGAGCCGCCACCAAAACCGGCATTGAGGCCGCCAAATTGCTCGGAGCCAAAATAATTGTTACAATGGACGGAGACGGCCAGCATGATCCCAAAGACATAAAAACGCTCGTCCAGCCTATTCTGGACGGGCGAGTGGAAATCGTTCTCGGTTCGCGTCTTCACGATCCGGCGGGCATGCCGTGGTATAAAATTATTCACAACTGGATTGGCAATGTGATTACCTGGTATCTTTTCGGATTATGGGTGCGCGACAGCCAGTCGGGTTTTCGGGCTTATTCAAAATTCGCAGCCGATTCCATTGATACGCGCGGCGACCGCTATGAATACGACAGCGAGGTTTTGCGGGAAATATATCTTCACAAATTGAAATACAAAGAAGTTCCGATAAAAGTACGCTACACAGACTACTCAATGGGCAAGATGCAAAAACAAAGTTTTCTCAACGGCTTAGTTACGCTTTATAAAATGATTTGGAAAATAGTAAGTTAATTTTATGATCATTCATCTTTATCAGGTTATAATTCTCGCAATTTCATTCGTAATGATATACCAGGGCATCCGGCGTTTCCTTGAAGGCAAAAGCAGCCAGACTTTTTATAAACTCGCGATCAGGATAATCGTCTGGGGCAGTATGTCGTTTATCGCAATTTTCCCGAATTTCACAATCACCCTGGCCAATATCGTCGGCTTGCAGGGCAATATGACGGCGGTGGTTCTGTCCGGTTTTTTGCTGACTTTTTTTATGATATTCAAATTGCTCTCCGCCATTGAAAGGCTGGAGCAAGACATTTCGGAACTCACACGGAAAGAATCGTTGAAAGAAATAAAAGATAAGTAGATGAAAATACTGGTTTTTTCGCCATACTACCCGCCGCACATTGGAGGATTGGAATCCCACGCGGATGAATTTAATAAATATCTATCCCAAAGAGGGGTGGATATTACTGTTTTTACGCCCAAATTGCCAGCGACGGCGTCCGAGTTTGAAACGCGCCATAATAATGTCAAAGTCATCCGCTTTCCGGCTTTTGCAATTATTTCCAACTATCCCCTGCCGAAATTTTGGAGTTTGAAATTTTGGCGACTTTTTTTTGCCTTGTTTAAAGAAAAATTTGATATTACGATTTCGCGAACCAGATTTTTTAATACTTCGCTATTAGCTTTAATTTATGCGAAGATTAAAAAAAACCGCTGGATTCATATCGAACACGGATCGGATTTTGTCGTCCTATCCAGTACAACGAAAACTTTTATAGCGAAGATTTATGATTATGTTTTCGGACGTTTGATTTTCAAATTCTCCGATCTAAATATTTCAATTTCCGGAGCCGTGCAAACTTTCGTCGGTAAATTCGACCAACGGCCATCACCAGTAATTTATCGCGGCCTCGACATGGATGAAATTGATAAAATTGAAACTAACCATGATCTTAAAAAAAAATATCAGGAAAAAATTATTATTTCTTTTGTCGGACGGCTTTATAAGTGGAAAAGCGTTGAAACGAGCATCATGGCCGTAAAATCATTGCCGCCAGCCCTTAAAAACCGGGTTGTCTTTTTGATTGTCGGCGACGGCGAAGATTTAGAATATTTAAAAAATGTTTCGGCCGATGAAAAAAATATTGAATTTTTGGGAAATATGCCACGCAATAAAGCAATTTCCATTTTGAAAGCAACCGACATTTACCTGCACTCGTCAAAATCCGGCGGCGGACTTTCTACTTCCCTTTTGGAAGCCATGTATTGCGGTTGTGCCGTAATTGCGACCCCAAATGAAGGCGCAAGTGAAGTTATTATAAATGGAAGCAATGGCATGCTTGCAAATAACCATTCAGAAATTGCCGAAAAATTAGAAGAATTGATAGAAAGCGGGATATCCGTAGCCTATTCGGATACCGCAAAAAAATATATACAAAATAATTTCAATTGGCACAACTCTATCTCCGCTTATGCTAAAATTTTTGAAATATAAAAAATTTAACTTTACAGATTTTTTTCTAGTTTGTTTGACGATATTTTTCTTTTTGATTACACCCCTGTCAGAATTTTTAAATACTCGTTTCAAACTGCCTCTTCGCGATATTTCATTGGCCATATTGACGATAATATCGGCATTTATTGTTATTTTTGTTTTTAAGAAAAAAACAAAAACGTTTGTGTTTACTAAATTTTCAGCATTAAAAAATTTGGGATGGGAAAATTATCCAATTCTTATATCGCTGGCCGCTTATTTTTTCATTCACACATTGAGTTTCTATTTTTACATATTCATCCCGGAATGGGACAGCTATGGCAATTTAATAAATATAAAGCATATTTTAGCTTCCGGATTTACTGACATATCTTACCGCCCTTTGTTTCCAATGGCAGGTTCGTTGATCTCCTCGCTTACATCCATCAGCCCATATTGCGTATTTTCAATAATTTTTGTGGCGTTGCAATCTTCTGTTTTGCTGGTTACATACAAATTTTTAAAGAAATATGAAGTAAAAAATAAATTTTTACAACTGCTTTTCCTTTTCGGCGTAATTTCCATTCCGGTTTTATCCTTGGAAATTGATATGACGCGGCCGCAAAATATATTTATATTATTTTTTCCCATATACATTTATTTTTTGCATGAGTTTTTAGCCGAAAAAAAAATATTCGCGTTGATTTTCTCTTCTCTTATCGCCATTCTTGGCCAATTTTATCATGAATTTTTTATTTTTATTTTATTTTTTCAGCTGTTAATTTTCGTTGCTGTCGGATACAAAAAAATTTTTTACCGGAAACTAACTCCGCGTAAAATAATCGCATTATCGGCCTTTGTGACTTTTGTAATGGCGCTATTACCCATGATGACAAGAAGACTGCCGATAATAGAGGGAATCTTTTCAATATTAAAAAACGCTGCTCAAAGGATTTTGGACATGGATAAATGGCGTTTTTGGTTTATCAACAATTACTGGAATGATGGTGAACTTTTACAAATGGGTTGGCCGGGAATAACGGGCGCCCTCAAATATTATGGCTACTATGCCAGCCCTTTTATTTTTGTTCTGATCGCGCTTTTTTTAATGATTTTGGTAAAGAGAAATAATTTTAGTTTTTTAAAAAATACTCTTTTTCGAATAACTTTTCCTTTTTTTGCGGTATTTTTTGCTTTTGCTGAAATATTTCCGCGCCTTAATTGCCATTATTTGCCAGAGAGATATTGGATTTTTATTGGTCTTTCCATTATTTTTATGTTTATTCCGATAATAAATGAGGTTTTTGAGTACGTTAAAGGAGCAAAGATTTCCCCAAGAATAGGTTTATATTCAATAGTTATTTTTTCAGTTTTACTTGGCATGGCAGGAATTTTTTTTCTCGCACATGGAAAAAAATCACTTACCTCCAAATCAGAATTTGAAGCAGCTCAATGGATCAAATCCAATACGCCTAAAGATGCGATTTTTATTACTCAACCCGCAAATTATCCGATGATAAAATATTTTGCCGACAGGGAAATCCTTTCTCCAACAGAGATTTTTTTTCTGGGAAATGAAATTAAAAAAGAAATTGAGCCGGAAAAAAATTCCACATTAGAAAAAAATAAAAATGAAGTTATAGCTAAAATAAAAAGTGATTTTGACGATTACATTTCTGGAGCAATATCTCTCAATGATTTTGAAACAAAACTGAGAAATAACAAGAAAATGCTGACAGGCTATCAGGAAACTATTGACAAACAGTTTCCGAAAATTTCCGGACCGTTGTATGTTCTATATTCGATGGATAAATTTAACACGATTTATGTTCAGCGAGAATGGTGGAGAAGATCTAATTTTTATGGCGCTAATTTGGAAAAATTCGATAAAAATCTTAAAATTATATATCAAAACAGCACTGTAAAAATTTGGCAGTTGCGATAATTTATTGAATTTTTTTATGTGCGGAATAACGGGAAAAATTTATTTTAACGATCAGGTCACTTCCGAACAGGATATTTTGAAGATGAATGAAAAAATCAAACACCGCGGGCCGGATGATGGCGGAGTTTATGTTTCTTCGGATCAAAAAGTTGCCTTGGGCCACCGCCGCCTTTCCATCATCGACCTTTCTCCGCTTGCTCATCAGCCAATGAATTATTTGGACCGATACTGGATAGTTTTCAACGGCGAGATTTACAATTTTCAGGAAAAGCGGGCGTTGCTGGAAAAAGAAGGCTACACATTTAAATCAAAGTCGGATACCGAAGTAATTTTAGCGCTTTACGACAAATTTGGTAAAAAATGTTTGGAACATCTGCGAGGCATGTTTTCTTTCGCAATATACGATGAAAAAGAAAAAACAATTTTTTGCGCTCGCGATCGAGTAGGTAAAAAACCTTTTAAATATTATCTTGATGATAATGTATTCATTTTTGCTTCAGAATTGAAGGCCATTCTCACTCAAAAAGAATACAAAAAAGAGCCAGATTACATAGCCATTAACCACTATTTAACTTTGCAATATTGTCCCGCCCCCCTCACCGGCTTTAAAGATATTAAAAAATTAGAGCCGGCGCACTATTTGTTTATTGATTTAAAAACGAAAGGGGTTGAAAAAGAAAGATATTGGAAACTGGATTATTCCCAAAAACTGGATCTTTCTGAAGATGAATGGAAAAAAAGAATCATGGAAAAATTGGAAGAATGCGTGAAGTTGCGAATGATTTCCGATGTGCCTCTGGGCGCCTTTCTTTCCGGCGGCATTGATTCCAGCGCTGTGGTAGGAATGATGAGCAAATTAAGCGACACGCCAGTAAAAACTTTTTCCATCGGTTTTGAGGAAGAAAAATACAACGAATTAAAATATGCCCGAATTGTCGCAAAAAAATTCAAAACCGATCATAAAGAATTTATCGTAAAACCGGATGCCATCGAACTCCTGCCAATGCTCGTCCGACAATATGAAGAACCCTACGCCGATTCTAGCGCTTTGCCGACATACTACGTGAGCAAAATGACACGGGATTTTGTGACTGTAGCCCTCAATGGCGATGGAGGTGATGAAAATTTTGCCGGCTATGGCAGATATAGCGTGCAAAAATTCGGACTTTGGTATGATAAAATTTTGCCGATCCATAAATACTTTATTCTACCTGTCAGCAAATTTTTAGCGAAAAATATCAAAACAACTTTTTTTGACCGCGCCTATCGCTTTTCCCAAGCGCTTTCTGATAATTACGCGCATCGCTATGTGGAATCAATTTGTTATTTCACCAACCGGATGAAAGAAAATTTATATACGGATGAATTTAAAAATAAAATGAAAAATATTGATTCGTATATGCTTGTTGCCGACCGATTTCAAGAAAGCGCGACAAATGATAAAATGGATCAATGCCTTTACGCCGATTTCTCGACATACCTGCCAGATGATTTATTGGTTAAAGTTGATATTGACACTATGGCAGTCGCCCTGGAAGGTCGCTCCCCATTTCTCGATCATGAAATGCTGGAATTGACAGCCAAAATCCCATTTAGCTTAAAACTCAATGGATTTAATAATAAAAAATATATTCTCAAGGAAGCGTTGAAAGATTTGTTGCCGCGCGAAGTGATGTATCGCCCCAAAATGGGTTTCGGAATCCCAATTGATGTTTGGTTTAGAGGAGAACTGAAGGAATACGCTTACAACACTCTTTTGTCAGAAAAAGCGCTGGCGCGTGGCATATTTAAAAAAGAAGCAATAAAAAAATTATTGGCCACTCACGAAAAGACCAAAATTAATCACGCTTATCGAATTTGGGCGCTAATAACGATTGAGCTGTGGTTTCGAGAATACTTTGATTAAATGAAAAAATTAACCGCGTTTTTTTTCTTCATATTTTTAATCGGAATAATAATTCTAGGAATAAACTTTTCTGGTTTTTTTATTCCGTTAAAAAATCCGGCGATTTACACCGAGTCAAAAAATGGTTTCGTAAATGATACGACAATATCACCGCAAGAAACTTTTAAATCGCTTAATTCGCTAGAGCAAATAGATAGACAAAATTATATTTCATTCGCAAATGATATTTTTAGTAAAAGTATCGCGCATTATTGGGAGGACGAAGGTAATAATAAATATAACATCACGATTCCTTTTTATGAAAATTGGATTTTGGCCTCTCTTAGATATATAATTCCCGATATTTATACAAAATATGAATATTGTGATTACAAAAAAGCAATTGAGCGGGGTGTTGGTTTTTGCTCACAACACGCCATTGCTCTTGTGGATTTTCTTAAAAAAACAGCATTGAAGCGAATGTTGTGGGACTTGGTGGGCATGTTGTTGTAACCGCCAACACCGGGCATAATTATTGGATATTTGATCCAGATTTTGATGTTATCATTCCATACAATATTGAATATATCCAGCAAAATCCAGAAATTATCAAAAAATATTATAGTAATCTAAATTTCCAGCAAAGTACTTTGATCACGCCAGAAAAAATTGTTGATATTTATAGTGGTGATGGAAATGTTATTTACCCATCAAATATATTTTTTGGAATGTCGTATGGCTATATTGACTGCAATTGGAAGAAAGTTGCCATCGAGCGCTTGTCATATATTTTTAAATGGATTTTTCCGATTTCACTCATGATTCCATTTATTTTGTTAAGATTTAGGAAAACCCATGCGTAAAGAAAAATTTTTTTTCGTAATAAATTCGCTCGAGGCCGGTGGCGCGGAAAAGGTTATTTCAGCAATAACCCCGAGACTTTCGAAAGCGTATGACGTATACGTATTACTTCTTAATGACAGCAGATTTTTTGATTTGCCAGAAGATATCACTGTAATCCCATTGGCAAAATTAAAGCATAACGTTTTAATGATTCCCCTTTTTCCTCTCTATATACTGAAGCTGAAACGACTTATTAGACTTCATCAGCCAAAAAAAATTATAAGTTTTTTGGAGATTTCAAATTTTATTAACATTCTTTCCAACAAGGAAGCTGTCATTTCATTCCGCACGTCCCTGGATTTTTTTAGCGGCAGCGGAATTGTAAATTTTGTTTATAAATTTTTGATCAAACACTTATATCCGCGCGCGAAAATTATTATTGTAAATTCCAAGGAAAATAGGCTTGATATATCCAATAAGCTGCAGATTTCACCAGAAAAAATCAAAGTTATCTATAATCCAATCGACCAGGAATTAGTTGCAACAAAAAAACAGGAAGAAATTGATATCGACATGTCCCGGAGCGATGGGAATATTTTTATCACCATTGGTCGTCTACATAAACAAAAGCATATTGATGTTTTAATAGGCATTTTTCGAGAACAGCAGCACGGTTTGGATAAATTTTTTATTATCGGCGACGGACCGGAAAGAAAAAATTTGGAAGATTTAATAAAAACCAATGGACTTGAAAACAATGTTTTTTTGCTGGGCAAAAAACAAAACGTCTATAAATACCTTGCCCGTGCCGATTTTTTTCTTTTTAATTCGGATTCTGAGGGATTTCCAAACGTACTCATAGACGCCATGTCCTGCGACTTGCCGATTATAACCTCGGACTTTAAAACAGGAGCAAGAGAAATCATTGATCCGGCATTGCCTTTTGACGCACCAATTGCATATCCATATTACGGACAAAATGGAATTTTGCTGGACAAGAGCAGCTTCGTCACTGAATTCAAAAATATCGATTTAGGCAAAATCAAAACAAACGCCGCAAAAAATATTGAAAAATTTGACGTCAAAAAAATTGCCATAGACTGGAAAGGCATACTTTAAAGCACTATATTGGAAAATAAAGATTTGAAAATTCTTCAACTGACATCCAATCTGCCTTATTTTGTGTAATGTATTTTCGGATGAGCCAAATAATTTTATTTGGGAAAAATTTTCCAAAAACCAAATCAAATAAATAAAATATGCTTTGCAAAGATATTCCGTTTATTGAAAAAAACTCCTTCGTATTTTTCAGGGAAAAATTAAACCTATTTGAAGATAAATTAGTGCCATCCCGCCTTATCCGATGCACATTCAGCGGTTCTTGAATACAAGCAAGTTTTCCTACATTTTTAAGTATCTTTTTTTCAAAATATTCATCCGCCAATAAAAAATTTTCATCATATCCTAGCCCTTTATTTCTAAACATTAATGAAGTATGGTCAACAAAATTAGTTTCAAAAGGTCTTTTATTCAAAATCAAAACTTTTTTGTTCTCATAAAAATAGAAGGTTTTGGTCCCACATCCAATATAATTTGGATTTTTGTTAAGAAAATCAACTTGTTTTCCGATTTTTTCCGGAAACCAAACATCGTCATGATCTTGAATGGCGATATATTCCCCCTCGGCCTTTTCTAAAAGAAAATTCAATCCGGCATACGGACCAATATTTTCTTTGCCTTCAAACATGGTGATCCTCGAATCGCTTAATCGCCTTATAATTTCAACTGTCCTATCACTTGACGCATTATCAAGAACAAGCACTTCTAAATTTTGATATGTTTGATCCAAACAACTTTTAATTGTTTTCTCTATATACTTCTCGGCGTTAAAAGTGACAACTAAAATACTTACAAATCTTCTCTTCATTTTTTTATCACTTTAAGCTCAATATATAAATCCCGCGCTGAAAAAAGCTTCAATAGAGAATGCTCATACAAATATGGAAATAAGTTAGCAATTAATTGAAAAGGCATCATATGCATAAACCTTATTTTCCCATAAATATTAGAGTTTGCTGGATAAAAAATTATCTTTTTACTAACAATTTTAAATTTTGCCTTAGAATAGAATGATGGTAGTTTCTTTGTGTTCGTGAAATGATCAAATGTTTCATATGTAAAAAAGTGTCTGTGGGTAGGATCACGAAATGCACCAATTGAATTAAAGTATGGAACTGCGATGAAAACATTTGCTCCATTTTTGCAAACACGCCATATTTCCTCCATAATAAAAAGTAAATTTTCAGCATGTTCCATAAAATGCATTGAGTAAATTTCTTCTACTGAATTGTCTTCGATTGGCATTTTTTCTTTACCTAAATTACAAACAATATCTACTCCGGGTATTTTTATGCAGTCGAGACCAATGAATCCAGGTTTTTTATTTTTTCCGCAACCAAGGTCAAGTTTCATATATTTTATTGTTGGTGATAATAAAATTTTTTAATATACAAGTTAAGGATATTTGGAAAAAAAAGCCTACAAATTAATTTGATATTTAAATCTAAGTCCTTATAATAAATATTGTATTTTATGTATGAAAAGAATTCATTCCATGCCATTTTTTTATTTCGATTTTCGAGATAATAAATTATTTTAGAATAAATATATCTGCATTGTTTATACTGAATCGCCTTAATAACTTCACTATTTTTTATGAATTTTTTTCTATAGTCATCTAATACAAAAGACATATGCCTGTATGCCGTTATCGCATCATACGAACTATTACTCGAATGCTTTCGATATCCAAATAAAATATCCTCAATATAATAAATTTTATTTTCAGTTGAAATTCTAAAATTAAAATCCCAGTCTGATGGTAAAAATATTTTTTCTAAAGGACAGAAAGTACGTGGATATCCAGTTTTTTTAATAACTAATCTTTTAATCATTACCTGGCTATAAGAATTTATTAAATGATATTTTGAGCCCAAATATTCACTTGGTTCTATATATTCATTCTTATAAACACGCACCCTCTGAAACAACTTATGGTTTTTTATGATCACTTCCCCATTTTCACTAATAACATTAAAGTTGCAATACACCATTCCTACATCCGGAAATTTCTCAAAAATTTCAATTTTTTTCGCCAAATTATTTTTGTAAAAAATGTCATCTCCCTCCAAAAATGCTATATATTCACCTTTTGAATTATCGATGAGAAACTTCCAGTTTGGTATGAGGCCCTTGTTCTCGGTATTTCTAAAAGCCTTGATCCGAGAATCTTTCCCTGCATATTCTTGGATAATTTCCCAGCTTCTATCCGTTGAACAATCATCCACCACCAACATTTCCCAATTTTGATAGGTTTGATTTATTATACTATTAATTGTATCACCGATAAATTTTTCGTGATTATAAACAGGAGTAATTATTGAAACAAGAGGATTAGAGTTCATTTCTTTTTGCAAATACAAATCAAATTAAATGATAGAATTTTCGGATTGATCGTTCCCATAAGAAAACGGGTTAACTTAATCGAGATATTAACAAAAAATCTAAAGACTCTTATTATTATATCGCTTATAAAAAATCTCAAAAAATTGAATACTCCTTTTCCATAAATGTTTAAAGGATTTTTTTCAGCAACAATCTTTACATTATTAAAACCTCCAGCTTCGCATACTTGAGCCAGAGATCTCTCTGTAAAAAAGTTTACGTGTGTAAAATCCCAAAAGGGTCCGACATAAAAAATATTTTGCACACTGGGTGTTGCTATAACTAATACGCCATCCTCCGTGAGAGAGTTTCTAATTTTTTCAAGGAAAATAACTGCTTCTTGCTTTGGAATATGTTCGATGACATGGGAAAGAAATATAAAAGAATATTTTTCCCTATTCAAATCAAGAAACTCATTAGTATCCTCAATATATTCGCATGATAGTCCTTTTTTCTTTGCTTCTTCAATAAGATCTTTTGCAATATCTATGCCCAAATAATTAGAATACCCCAATTCCTTAAGCACCTTTAGCGCTCTTCCATTGCCAATACCTACGTCCAAAATATTGGCTCGTTTTTCTTTCGGAAGAAAAAAGTCAAAATTTTTAACAAAATAATCACAATACTGCTTATCTTCATCTTGATTAGGCGAGATTTGATTATAACTGTTTTGCAAATAATTATTATAAAATTTTTCAGTGTTCATAAACTTGATAGATATTTATTACAAAAATATTTATTTAATAATGCATTTATAAAAAAGATTATGGCATACATTATAATCACTACGTGGATAGTAAAAAAACCAAGACCAATAAACACAAAGAGGCAGATGAAATATAGTGTTACAAATAAAAACCATGAGATATAAAGATTTCTGATAATTTTTTGATTTCCTCCGGAAATAGTAATGAAACCAAAAAGACTTCCATAAAGGCTAAGCAACGCATAAGTACTAAAAATAAATACAATGAGATAATCAACAGGATATGCTTGTCCATACATTTTTAATCCCAGCAGCATAATCAAAGCAGTCAAGATAAACCATCCTGTGCCAAGTATAGGGAAAATTTTTTCTATCTTTTTTGCAATAATCGCTCTGTCCTCTGCTTGGGCTATTGCCGGAAAATACGCGGCCGAAAAGAATGTCAGAAGTTGACCGGATGCAATAATACAAAGCATATAGTAAGCATTGTAAATACCTAGCTCACGAGTTCCAATAAATTTTCCTATTAAGACATTGGTTCCGCTTTGAATTAAATAACCAGATATTACTCCCAGAAACATGCTTGAAGAAAATAAAAAAAGTTCTTTCAAAATTTCTTTGTCGAAAACAAGTATAAAATATTTTTTTGTTTTAAATAAGAAAATTGCCAATACCAAGACTGATGCAATTACATTTAAAGTTATAAACCATGCTAAAGAAAATAGATCATTAAATAAAAAATATAAAACAACAAGTGAAAAAAACAAAAAACATCCTTGAAATATACGGATAATATTAACAAACATGAATTGATTCATGATTTTTAAATAATTTTCAAACGCAATGCCTAGAGAATTAGTTACTGAAAACAATACAGCAAAAATAATAAACACAGCTGGAATTCCAAAAAAATCAGCAATATAACTATTAAAAATTAGAAAAATTAGTGACCAAAAAATAGAATTGCAAAAGAAAAATATGATAAAAGTAGAGAGAATTCTTTTTTTCCGCTCTTCATCAGCTTTTGCAGTCAGACGAACAATTGTCGTCTCTAGGCCAAAGGAAATAAATATCGTCAAAAAAGAAAAAAGTGCCGTATATAAAGCATACTTTCCATAATCAACGGGGCCTAAAAATCTTCCCGCTAAAATATATACAACAAAAAGCAACACAGAATAAATTGCTCCGCCAAGAAAAGAAATGCTTAAATTTCCCAAAAAATTTCTCATTTCTTCGCCCATTTCATGGCCAAAAATTCTCAGATGCAAAGATTCTGCGATGGAAAAAGCCTCATTCTTCAGTTTTTGAATCATAAAAAAGACTGGAAATTAGCCTTGAATTTACTTTTGTATTATACTTGAATTACGCAAAATACTCAATCCCCGTCTTTTTAAAAAAACCGGCTTTTTCGCCGATTTTTTTGTGGTATTAATATGGTTTGAATAACTAATTGTACCATGCTATCTGGCTATTTCTTAAAACTTTTTAAATACTCCAGCAACTTGAGGATCCATTGTGACTGTTTAGGATAAATCTTATTTCAATTCGCTT
>Ga0172371_10009541_pt1 | contig 13305 bp, 16 predicted proteins | sample Lak12m_FD_114543 | JGI IMG/M metagenome (GOLD analysis project Ga0172371, IMG submission 114543) | Freshwater microbial communities from Kabuno Bay, South-Kivu, Congo - kab_022012_12m | ecosystem: Environmental > Aquatic > Freshwater > Lake | place: Democratic Republic of the Congo: South-Kivu... | reverse complement strand
TCCAATTGTTCAGGCCAGACCCTAAAGAATAGTCGAGTGTTTCGCGTGGCACTCCCGGCAGGATTTGAACCTGCGACCAACGGATTAGAAATCCGTTGCTCTATCCAACTGAGCTACGGGAGTGTGGTTACCGTAAGAAAATCCGTGTGAACATCTACTACAGAACAAACTCGAAACTCAAGCTAAAACGGGTCTGTCGCTGACTGCCCCTTTGTTCGACAGGGTATGCATTCCGTGAGGCAAAACCGTTTGCACAGTGTGAGACGGGTGTGATAAGTCTGGCATAGTTTGAATGCGAGAAACAAAGGAGCTGAGCTTCATTCACCGCATTTTTCGGTGTGTGGATTATTGTAAGTTCCCAGATAGGTCATTGCAGATTGAGTGGCAGGAATCTGCTCCAGGCCGCGTTCCACGGTATATTTGCCCGTTGCGGTGTCGCCAACGCAGACGAAGAATGTACTCGGTGCCGTTCCGGTGCACATTGAGAAGGCGTAACGGCCTTTTTCCTGGCCGGATTCACCGGCGGCGATGCAGAGGACAACTGCAGTGGCAATAACAATCCCGACAAGCATACTCTTTACGTCTATCCTGTTCATCTTACCTCCGTTACTTATAGTTTATAAGTGGCTCTTGCTGTTGTGCACAACACAGTCTACATCCCGACAGAAACTGTCGGGAACCAGGAAACAGGATCTGCGCGGCGAACTTTGGCTTCATTAAATTGCTTTAATGGTTTTCAGGAGAAGCTTTGTGACGTTCTCGACGTTCTTTTCGAAGATCCTGAGGATATCGGCCCATTCGACCGGAGCTTCGTCGGTCTTCCAACAGTCGTAGTCGGTTGACATGGCAACTGCGGCGTAGGGGATGCCCGCCTCGTTTGCCAGGATGGCTTCCGGCGCAATTGACATGTTTATGATGTCTGCGCCCCAGGCCCTGAACATGCGGGACTCGGCCCTTGTCGAAAAACGCGGTCCTTCGATGGTGACGACAGTTCCTTTCTCGTGAAACGGAAGTTTCAGGGCCTTTGCAGATTCAATCAGTTTCTGCCGCAATGGTTCTGAAAACGGGTCAGCCATGGGAGTATGCCTTGCGTTTTCCGCGCCTGGTTCGAATCTCTCGAAGAAGGTAATTGGCCTGAACCGCGTGAAGTCAATAAACTGGTCGAGGATAACAAGATCCCCGCGCTTAATGTCTTCGCGGAGCGAACCGCATGCGGTTGTTGCCAGGATGTGGGTGCAGCCCTGGACCTTGAGGGCATGGATGTTTGCGCGGTAGTTGACGCCGGTTGGCGTATAAGTGTGATGCTTGCCGTGCCGGCCGATTATTACCACATCCATCCCGTCAATGGATCCTGTGGTCAGGGGGGATGCAGGGTCACCGAATGGTGTTTTGACAGTGATTGTGTTCGGGTTCTTGATCAGCTGGGGGTTATCAAGTCCTGAGCCGCCTATGATTCCTATTTGGGTCATTATGATTCTCCGTTAGCGGGATGTGCGGGGCTTAGTTACGGTTCCGTGAATACTGCATGAAGGTTTTTGTCCGACCGCTCCGACGGTATATTCCCCGCCGGAAGGGCAGCGGTATGACGCCCAGCTTCCGCCGGGGAGGTAAGTGCCGAGGATTTCCATCTGGTCCTTTGCCAGCATGGTGCCATCCGGCAGTGAATGGCCCATTGCCATGGTTCGTTTTGCGAGATTAATCCGGTCAAGGATGTTAAGGCATGCTGTGGCGTTGTCATCAGCGGGTTTGCTTGTGCTGCAGGATGTGCAGATTGCCATGATGACGGCAAGGGCGAGGCAGGTTGATGCTGTGGTGTTCCTCTGGTTCAACATGGGTGAATATTTACGCTGTTTCTGTCAGAAAGCAAGCAGGTTCATTGTATTGCCCAGCGTAGCCAGTAGCCGCCCATGCTTTTGCGTCGTCCGCCGTGGCACGCATCTTTGCAGGGCAGGTAACCAAAACGAGAAGTGCCTGCATTTGGCGGGGAAACAGGTCCCGACTCTCCAGAGGTCGGGATCTTTCGCGCGCCGGCGTCGTTACTGACATCCTCGGATACCATAAGTATCCCTCGGCTGTCAGATGCCTTGCCGTCATCGCAAAATTCGCTTGCCGTTTCCCCGTCCCCATAGACCCCAAAATGCAGGCACGATTAGCCATCCGCCCCTTCTGGGCGGAACCAGGATTATGGAAATATCTTCCAGAAACAGGAAGAAGATGACGGATAGCAGTACAGATCATTTCAAACTGGTGCAATATCCGTGTCAGTGTTGAGATTGTTTTGCGTCAGACTGCTGCTTTATGGGAAAGACGGCATCCTTTGTTCTCCAGAGGAGAAGGGCGTTGGAGTTCGGGTTATCACCGGGTCGTAACTCTATAGAGCCTCCGGAATCCTGGAGATCTTCACCGACGGAGTATACAATGCCTTTTGATTTTGAATAACGGAGCGGTTTGCTGTCAAACGGATCCGCCGGCACGGCATCAAGAAACTCCGGAACGAGAGCTTCGAGGGAGTCCGGCAGGGTTTTGTTGCGTCTTTCGCACATATTGCACGCCGTAATGATCCGGGTTGAAGAAGAGGTACACGCCAGCCTGCATTTCTTTTCAAGAATGCTTTCTTTGGCTGGAAGAAGCATTGCGAGCAGGATTTTTCCAACACAATTTGGGCGGATAATATTCATAATGGCATTTCCGTCCATTAGCAGAAGCCCTTCTTTATCGACAATTCTAATGGCGGCATAGTTCAGGGGAACATTCCTGATCATGTTCCTGTAGGAATCGGCAATTGCCTGTTTTGTTTTACCCGGCTGAAAAAAGTAATCCGGTATTCGTCTTTTGCCCAGGAATGATTTTTTGGTATCTCCGCCGAGCCCGACAAGGTCATTTATACTGAGTTTTCCGCCGCTCAGCTCATCGATCAAATTTTCCGCGATTTTGTATTCCGCTTTACAGGACCGGACAAGACCTTCGTCAAACGGGCCAAGTTCGGCCAATGCTTTGGTCAGCCGCTTAAGTTCTGTTTCGGGTGTTTTGCTGGAACAGGAGAGTTCCCTGGCTTGTTTCAGTCCCATGTCCAATACGGCAACTCCAACGAGGCACTCTATGAAGCATTCGCCGCTTTTCTGGAGAACGTTGCCGAAGCGAAGAAGCGAAATACACGAATCCACAGCTTTCGAGTAATCGCCATTGAGCCGTTCGTGCATAGATTTGAGCGCCATGATCGTGCCGATACTGCGTTCCTTGGCAATGTAGGGCATGGGAGTTTTATAACTGGTGATTTCCGGCATCTGGCAGGTACGGCAGGCCAGGCCCTGTTCAATAAGTTTCAGTGAATCTGCGTTCTTTGCGATTATTTCCGTGATGACTTTATCGTCATACTGTTTGCCGTCCAGGAAGTCGGTGACAAGGCTGGTTTGTTCAGGCCAGTAAAGTGAATTGGTGGCTTCGTTGAAGTACGTAAAGGCGTTCTCCTTCTCCGGAACTTTCAGCCTTTTCACGGCCAAATCCGAAGTGTCCGGCGGCGGAATGTCCCGGAGAGTAACATAGAGAGCCACCACTGTGGCTCCAGCCAGCAGGGCCAGAACGACTCCAAGGGCAGGGAGCAGTTTTTTCATCTTTTCTCCTTTTTTGCGGATGAGGAAGAGGCTGGTTTCTTCCGGGCGGCGCGGAAGAAGTCCTTGAGCAGTGCGCGGCATTCTTCTTCGAGGACGCCGGAAACGATATCACAGCGATGGTTCAGGGCCGGGTGGTTTAAAATGTTGAATACCGAGACAGCGCCGCCGCGCTGGGGATCGGGAACGCCGAAGACGACGAGCGGAATGCGTGCCAGCACGATTGCCCCGGCGCACATGGGGCAGGGTTCCTTGGTCACATAAAGGATTGTATCATTCAGCCGCCAGTCGCCGACAGCGCTTGCGGCCTGGGTGATGGCGATCATTTCCGCGTGGGCGGTGGCATCGTGCAGCATTTCCACCTGGTTGTGGGCGCGGCCGATGACGGCGCCGGCAGGCTGGTCATCCTGCGGCTTTGTGCGGACAATAACGCAGCCGGCAGGAACCTCGCCTTTTTCGCTAGCCAGTTCGGCCTGTTTTATAGCAAGCCGCATGTAATGTTCGTGGTTTCCTGCGTTCATATTTATGAGTGTGGAGCATGCATATCTTCTTGTCAAATAGAAGAGGAATTGACAGCATCATGCAGCTATTCCAGATTCTTCAGTTGAGGCGTTTGAAAAGAGAAAAAAGCTTCAAAATGTTCAAAACAGAAGGCATATAAAGTTATGGCTTACGAAGTCCTCGCCAGGAAATGGCGTCCGCGGCAATTCGATGATGTAGTGGGGCAGAACCACGTCACGCAGACGCTGAAAAACGCGATAACGTCAAAACGCATCGCGAATGCGTATCTTTTTGTGGGGCCGCGGGGGATTGGAAAGACATCACTTGCCCGTATTTTCTCCAAGGCGCTCAACTGCGATAACGGGCCGACCGTTACGCCATGCGACAAGTGTTCATCCTGCGTCGAGATAGCTTCCGGCACGGGCCTTGACGTGCTGGAAATTGACGGCGCGTCCAACAACAGCGTGGACCAGGTCCGCGAGCTGAGGGAGACTGTCAAGTACGCGCCGACGCACGGGTCCTACAAGATATACATCATCGACGAAGTCCATATGCTGAGCGCCGCCGCGTTCAATGCGCTCCTCAAGACGCTGGAGGAACCGCCGTCCCACGTAAAATTCATTTTTGCCACGACGGAGCCTGACAAGATCCTGCCGACGATCCTTTCGCGGTGCCAGCGTTTCGACCTCAGGAGGATACCGGTGCCGGTGATAGTTGACCGCCTCAAGGTGATTGCCGGGGCTGAGAAGATAACGGTTGAGCCTGATGCGATGCTTGCCATTGCCAGGGGCTGCGAAGGCGGGCTCAGGGATGCCGTGTCGGCACTGGACCAGCTCGTGTCGTTCAAGGGTTCCAACATAAAGGAAGAGGATGTTCTTTCCGTTTTCGGGCTGGCATCCCGGAGCGTGCTGGAAGACATGGCCGGGAAGATACTGAAAGGGGATGTCAAGTCCATCATCGAGCTGATAGCCAGCATTGATGAGTCGGGCAAGGATATGCAGAGGTTTGTGCTGGAGCTGATGGGCCATTTCCGGAACCTGCTGGTCTGGATACACGTGAAAGATGCGTCATCCATGGAACTGGTGGATGCCCAGGTTGAGACGCTCAAGAATCAGTCCGCCACGACAGGGCCGGAGCGGCTTTTGAGGATAGCGGAGATACTTGCCGAGACCGAGAGCAGGATGAAATATGCGCTGTCGCGGCGCACCATGCTGGAGACCGCGCTGATACGCTGCGCAAGGGCGGCTACGGTGGTTTCGATAGAAGATATCCTTAAACAGATCAACGAACTCAGGGCGGGTGCGGGGGTGGGAAGAGCGGGAGATATGGGGACAGAGAGACAAGGGGACATGGGGAGCGGAGGAATTGAGAAGCGGAGACACGGAGACACGGATATCGGGAAGGAAACTGAGAAACGGGCAGGAGGGGAGCCGGAGAGGGGCAATGTAAGCGTTAGAGAGACTGAAACGAAATATGAACCGGCCAGGAAGGAAACGCCAAAGGCTGAACCGGGTGATGAATTGGCGCTTCTGCAAAGCAACTGGAGTGAGATTGTTGACAAGATCGGGAAAATGGCTGTCGGCACCAAGAGCCTGCTTATCGATGCGAGACCGCTGGAAGTTGATGATGTAAAGGTGACGATAGGCTTTGAGCAGGAATTTGCGAATGAAATGGAAAGACTCGAGGCGCCGAGGAACCGGATGGCGGTTGAGCATGTGATAGGGGCAACGCTCAAGCATGTTGTTGCGGCGGTTTTCAAGCTTTCCGAATCTTTCGTGAAAGAAAATGCGGGGAAAGCGGCGCCGCCGGCAAAACAGAAAGCGGCTGCAGTACCGGCCGCGGCCAAGGGGCAGCCCCGGACAAAGCGGCAATTGATTGACGATCCGGCGGTCCAGAAAGCGCTGGACGTTTTTGATGGAACTATTCTGGATGTAAGGGAGTAAAAGGTTCGATGACTAACATGTTTTCGATGATGAAGCAGGCCATGTCAATGCAGAGGGAATTAAAGAACGTGCAGAAACAGCTTGCGAAGCAGACTGTTGAATATGCCTGGAAGAACGGGCTGGTTAAAGTTGTTGCACGCGGCGATATGACAATTGAAAGCGTGAAGATTGATCCGCATATGCTGAATCCGTCTGATTCACGGCGCCTGGAAGAAGGCGTTGCATCGGCGGTCAACAGCGCGCTTTTCGCGGCAAAAGAACAGGCCGCCAAAGAGATGTCCAAGCTTACGGCCGGTATGGGGCTTCCCAATCTGCCCGGCATGTAGGCGACAGGAATCAGATGAGCTCTTCAGATATTCTCAACAGACTCGTTACCTGCCTCGCCCGGCTCCCGGGCGTGGGGCGCCGTTCGGCTGAAAGAATGGCGCTGAAGCTTACCCGGGATACGAACGGGCTTGTTGACGAGCTGGTCCTGGCGCTCCGCGAAACCAGGGAAAAACTTTGCGGCTGTTCGCGGTGCGGCAGTGTTACCGCCGTGAGCGAGAATCCCTGCAGGTTGTGCACCGACCCGGCAAGGGACGGCAGGGTGTTGTGCGTTGTCGAAGACCCGAGCGATATCGCTGCCATAGACAAATCCGGCGGATACCACGGCCGTTACCATGCGCTTATGGGCAAGCTTGCTCCGTCAAAGGGAGACGGGCCGAAACAGCTGAGGTGTGATTCCCTGCTGGAGCGAGTGGACAAAGAGAAGATAGAAGAGGTTATCCTTGCGCTCAGCACGGATGTTGAGGGAGATGCGACGGCGAGCTATGTTGCGGAGCTGTTGAAGGGGCGGAAGGTCAAGGTGACGCGACTGGCGTCAGGGCTTCCGGCGGGAAGCGGCGTGATGTATTCGGACCCGGTTACGCTGGCGAAAGCCATCAAGGGGCGGCAGGGGATGTGAGGAATTTGAGATTTCAAATCTCAGATTTCAGATTTCAAATTTCAAATTTGAGATTTCAGATTGCAGATTACGTGAAGATGCAAATATGAATGGAGATGTGCAGAGCAGGCTGGAGGCGGTCCTGGGGCGCATACAGGCGGCATGTTCCCGGGCGAAAAGGGATGTTTCCGGCGTCAGGATTGTTACCGTGACGAAAACATTCGGCCCGGCCGCGGTGGAGGAAGCCGCAGGGTGCGGCCTCACAGTCATGGGCGAGAGCCGGATCCAGGAAGCGAAACAGAAGATCCCCCTGTGTCCCGGCAATCTTGAGTGGCACATGATCGGCCATCTCCAGCGGAACAAAGTAAAGGATGCAGTTTCGATGTTCCGCATGATCCATTCCGTTGATTCCCTCAGGCTCCTTGAAACAATAAACAGCGTTTCTGCCGCCGCAGGCGTCAGCATGCCGGTTTGCCTTGAAATAAATGTCTCCGGCGAGGCAAGCAAGTTCGGGATGAAACCAGACGAGGTGCTTGCGGTGCTTGAGAGCAGTTCACGGCTCATGAATATTGATATTGCCGGGCTGATGACAGTTCCTCCCTTTACACAGGATCCGCAGGAGGCAAGGCCTTTCTTCGCCGCGCTCCGCGACTTGCGTGACAAGTGCCGCGAGAAGACGGGTGTGCCGCTGGATGAATTGTCCATGGGCATGTCGAACGATTTTGAGATAGCGGTGGAAGAAGGCGCTACGCTGGTGCGGCTTGGTTCGGTGCTGTTCGGCGAGAGGAAGAAGAAAGAGCCGCTGAACGGAACAGGCGATGGCGTAATGATGGAGGAATAGACCGCATGGCCGAGAAGTCAAACGGCGAAAAAGGTGAGCGGGCAAGGGGGAAGGGAAACCTGACGGGATGTCTTTCTCTCCTGCTTGTCATACTTGTCATTGCCTCGTTGTTTGCTTTTTTCGGACTTGGCACGGAGCGCGGAAAGCGCGTTGTCCAGAACTGGCTTGGAAGATGTTTGAGCATGGATCTAACCATAGGCAATGCCAGCTTGGCCGGTCCTGCGGACCTGGTTATCAGGGACATTGAATCGAGGGAAGCTGACGAGACAGGAGATCCGCTGTTTGCGGCAGACGAAATGAGGATCGGGTTCCGGTTTGACGGAGTCTGCCATATTTCCGCACACAAGGCGGCATTGACGCTGGTCCCCGGGGAAAATGGCGGCTGGAGCCCGCGCGCGTTCAGCAAACTCGGGGAACTGCCCGGCAAGCACATGGGTGACTTATCGAAGCTTACGGCGGAATTCAGGAGGCGGGTGACCCTTTCGGTAACTGACAGTTACATATCGTGGGCCGGGGAAAGCGGCCTGCCGTCGGCGTCCGTAAGCGGGTTGTCATTTGAAATGAAGCCGGTAAGCTTCGGGAAGAAAGAAGTGTATTTTTACAGGCTTGAGGCATATAATGTTCTTGGCGCGGGAAACACAAATATTCATAATGTTCACAGGGAATGGCTGGCGTCTGATGCAGCTGACTACGTGGGAGTTGACAAGCTTGGTCCGCAGGCGAATGTTCCGGCCGCAGGATTCTGGGAGATAAAATAATGATTAGCATTGAGAAGGCGAAGAGTATAATTGAAGCATTCAAGAGCAAGAAAATCCTGGTCGTGGGTGACCTCATGCTGGACAAGTATATCTACGGCACCGTCAACCGGATTTCGCCAGAGGCGCCGGTTCCGGTTGTACTGGTGAATGAAGAGAGCAGCAGGCCAGGCGGCGCCGCGAATGTGGCGCTGAACATCCAGTCGCTTGGAGGGCATGCGATCGTTGCGGGAATAATGGGGCGGGACAAGGATGGTGGTGAGCTTAAAGCGGCGCTTACCTGCAGGGGGATTCTCACCGACGGGGTTGTTGAGAGCAACAAAACCAGCACCATTGTAAAGACAAGGGTAATGGCGGACCGCCAGCAGGTGGTGCGGGTTGACAAGGAGGATCCGCCGGAAGCCACGGCGGCAGTTGTGAAGGATTTATGCAAGAAGATCGCGGAACTTGCCGGCGAGGTGGATGGTATCATCATAGAGGATTACGGGAAGGGCGTTATCTGCCAGGAGGTGGTGGATGAGATTTCGCGGGTCACGACCGAGGAGGGCGTGCCGGTCGGGTTTGATCCTAAGGACAATGCCGAGCTGAAGATTTCGGCGATTACGATTGCAACGCCAAACTACAAGGAGGCGATGGTTGCTTCCGGGTTGCCGGATATGCCTTTAAGGGGAGATCCGAACTTGGACGCGAGGTTGAAAAAGGCGGGAGATATCCTTGTGAGGAAATGGCACCCGCAGATCCTGATGATCACGCTTGGGGCATACGGGATGTACCTGCTGAATAAGGGTGACGCTCCGCGGCTGATTCCAGCCAGGGCCCGTGAAGTTTTTGATGTCTGTGGAGCAGGGGATACGGTTATTGCAACTGCCATGCTTGCCCATGCGGCGGGCGCCAACTATTACGAGTCGGCTTCGCTGGCAAATTATGCGGCCGGTGTGGTTGTCGGCAAAGTTGGCACTGCAACCTGCACCCCGTCCGAGCTTTTGAGCTATATTGTATAAATTCGTTTGCCGGCGAGGAGTTTCATTTGTCGAAGAAAAGAGTCATAGGGGTCATTCCTGCACGGTGGGGTTCCACAAGATTTCCCGGCAAGAGCCTTGTTCCAATCTGCGGCAAGCCCCTTATCTGCCGGGTCATCGAGCGTGTGCTCAAGGCCAGGCATCTTGACGACGTTATAGTTGCCACTGATGACCGGAGGATCGAGAGGGCAGTTAAAGAGACCGGTGTGCGGGCGGTGATGACGCGGCCGGACCATCCTTCCGGCACCGACAGGATTGCCGAGGCTGTTGGCCGGTCGAAAGCGGAAATAGTAATAAATATCCAGGGTGACGAGCCCATGATTGATCCGGCCCTTATCGACAGGCTTGCCGGCGCGATGCTTGCGGGTGATGAATGGGACATGGCGACGGCGGCGGCGCCGCTGGAGGGCAGGAAGGAGCTGAACAATCCCTCAGTTGTGAAGGTGGTCTGGGCAAAGGACGGCTGCGCACTTTATTTTTCGCGTTCCGTAATTCCATTTCTCCGTGATGCCGACATTTCCGGGGAGGACCTTTACTGGCGTCATGTAGGGATATATGCCTACAGGGCGTCGTTCCTCAAGGCTCTGGTGCGGACTGCTCCCTGTGATCTTGAGAAGGCGGAGAAGCTTGAGCAGTTGAGGGCGCTCCATATAGGGGGCCGGATACTGGTTCTAAAGACAAAGAGGGCAGGAATTGGCGTTGACACACCAGCCGATGTTAAATACGTTGAACGGGAGATTCGCCGGGCGGCGCATCGTTGAGCCGGATGGCGGTAAAGAACATGAGAAAAGCTGTAAAGATAGGCAAAGTTGCGGTTGGGGGGAACAACCCGCTGGTAATGATTGCGGGACCCTGCGTGATTGAGGGGCGCAAGATATGCCTTTCGCTTGCGGGTCAACTGGCTTCACTTGCGCGGAAGGAAAAGATACCTTTCATTTTCAAGGCCTCGTACGACAAGGCGAACAGGTCTTCGATTAAATCTTATCGCGGGCTGGGAATGGCGAAGGGGCTTGAGGTACTGGCGGAGATCAAGGAGAAATACGGGGTGCCGGTGCTGACGGATGTGCATTCGGTGGCGGAGGTCGGGCCGGTTGCCGCCGTTGTGGATGTCATCCAGATTCCCGCGTTCCTGTGCAGGCAGACTGACTTGGTTGTTGCCGCAGGGGAGAGCGGTAAGCCGGTTAACGTCAAGAAAGGGCAGTTCCTTGCCCCCTGGGATGTCTGGCATATTGTTGAGAAGATTGCCAGCACGGGCAACCAGAAGATACTTGTTACCGAGCGCGGCACGAGTTTTGGATATAATAACCTGGTGGCGGACATGCGCAGTCTCCTGGTCCTTAAAGAGATGGGATACCCGGTGGTTTTTGATGCGACGCACAGTGTCCAGAAGCCCGGCGGGGCCGGCAGCCGTTCAAGCGGGGACAGCAGGTGGGCCCCGGCGCTTGCAAGGGCGGCTGTTGCTACCGGGTGTGACGCTGTGTTCCTGGAAACGCATGTAACTCCCGAGAAGGCGCTTTCGGACCCGGATAATGCCATTCCGCTGAGCGGGGTTGCCGGGTTGTGGCGCGTTTTAAGGAATATTGATAATGAAGTTTTTGACTGAGATGCGGTGGATCTTTCTTGTGATCGGTGTTTTCCTGGTGATTTCATTTGCGCGCGGATTTGCCGAGACCAACGGCATAAGCGGCGCCGGCGGGGTAAGCGGCACGGTTGTCGGGCTGAGGCTTCCCCTGTCCTGGTGGGAGAATGGAAAGCTTAAATCGCAGTTGAAGGCGGAGAAGGCCACTGTTCCCGATGAAGGGGCGATATTCGCAACCAGCGTGACGGGGGAATTCTTCACGGTACAGGGTGACTTGGACACGGTGATAACTGCCGATGACTGCATTTATGACCGTGAGGCCAAGCTGGTGAAATCGGATTCCAGGGTCCGGATAGAGCGAAAGGACATTGTGATTACCGGGACAGGTTTTGAATGGGACTCGGCCGCACAGCTTGTAGTGATTACAAACAACGTCAAGGTTATCATGAACCGGGCGATGATGAAAAAGAAAGACATAATCAAGGGGAAGAAGTGAGCAAAATCGTGTTTTTATTTCTGGTTTTCCAGTTTGCGGTGTTGACTGCCATTGCCGGTGAACCGGCGGGGACCAACAAGACAACCATTACTTCGGGGCGGCTGACTTTTGACTATAAGCGGTACACCGCGGAGTTTGAGAAGGATGTTGTGGTGATTGATCCCAACATGAAAATGAAGTCGGACACTCTCAACGTGATATTTGACAACGAAAGCAACATCAAGCAGGCGGTTGCGGTCGGGAATGTGCATCTGTGCCAGCAGGATAAGACCGGGACATGCGACAGGGTGGTTTATGTTGCGAAGACTGGCGAGGTGATGATGATCGGTAATGCCAGGATAAAACGCGGTGAGGATGTCATCAAGGGCAACAAGATCACATTCTGGCTGAATGATGACCGGATGGAATGTACACCGGGCAGTCTTGAAATAATATCCAAGAAGGGCGCGAACAATCCTGTTGGTAATCCCCGCGCCAAGAAGTAGAAAGTACGGATGATAAATAACGGCCATAGACTGCTGGAAGCGGAACGGATATCGAAGGCGTACAGGGAAAAGGTAGTGGTCAACGATGTCTGTCTTCATGTGAACAGCGGGGAGATTGTCGGACTGCTGGGGCCGAACGGGGCAGGCAAGACGACGTCATTTTACATGATTGTCGGTCTTGTCACACCTGATGCGGGAGGCATTGTATTCAACGGGAAGGACATTACGCGTGTTCCGATGTATAAGCGCGCGAGGATGGGCATCGGGTACCTGGCCCAGGAGCCTTCAGTTTTCAGGAAGTTGACGGTGGAAGAGAACATCATGGCAGTGCTGGAGACCCTTGACCTGACATCTGAAGAGCGGAAGAAAAGGCTCCAGATCCAGATGGATGAGCTGAATATCGGGAGCCTGGCCAAGCAGAAAGCTTACACGTTGAGCGGCGGCGAGAGGCGCAAGCTGGAAATAACGCGGGCACTTGTGACAAGTCCTTCCATGCTGATGCTGGATGAGCCGTTCAGCGGAGTTGATCCGCTGGCTGTGAATGACATCCAGGAGATCATCAAGGGACTCAAGAACCGCGGGCTGGGCATACTGATCACGGACCACAATGTTCGCGAGACGCTGGCAGTTGTTGACAGGGCCTATTTGCTTTACGAAGGTACGGTGTTGAGGGAGGGTGAGAGTTCCTTCCTTGTAAATGATGAGATGAGCAGGGAGTTATACCTTGGAACGCGGTTTACCATGTAGGAGGTGGAAATGTCGATAGAAGTTACAGTCAGGCACAGCGATGCGAAGGTTGGAATTCAGGACTACGCTAAAGGCAAGGCGGAGATACTTGCTGAAGATTTTCCAAAAGTTGAATATATTCACGTAATACTTGATGTTGAAAAGCACCGGAATATTGCGGAGGTTTTTGTACAGGCGAAGAAGCATGTACGTGTGGAGGCGAAGGAGACATCAGATGACATGACTGTGTCGATCGACCGCGCCGTGGATAAGGTCGAAAAGCAACTGCGCAGGCTCTCCGACAGGGCCCATGATCACAAGCTCGCCATGAAGAAGAAGGTCAAGAGGTCATGAGGGGGCAAAAACAAAAGGTTTGGCAATCAATGAGTAAGGACACGAGTGCAAAAGCGGTAAAGGTAACTGCAGGTAC
>Ga0172371_10009540_pt1 | contig 13306 bp, 5 predicted proteins | sample Lak12m_FD_114543 | JGI IMG/M metagenome (GOLD analysis project Ga0172371, IMG submission 114543) | Freshwater microbial communities from Kabuno Bay, South-Kivu, Congo - kab_022012_12m | ecosystem: Environmental > Aquatic > Freshwater > Lake | place: Democratic Republic of the Congo: South-Kivu... | reverse complement strand
CGGCTGGGATTTCGCCACGCCGCCCGGCAGCGCGCCGGGGGTGAGCGGCGTCTGCCAGTTGCTGTTCCTGCTGGCCCTGCAGGGCGCCGCGGAGGTCGAGGACGCCTACGGCGACCCGCTGGCGGCCGCCGGCGACCGCGCGTGGGCCGGCCGGCTGGCCGGGGCGATCCGCGAGGCGTACTGGGACGCCGCCCGCGGCGCGTTCGCCGATGACGCGGACCACGGCCACTTCAGCGAGCACGCCCAGTGCCTGGCGCTGCTGAGCGCGGCCTTCGAGCCCGCCCTGCTGGCCGCTTGCTGCCAGTCGTTGCTCACGCGTGACGACCTCGCCCGGACCAGCATCTACTTCTCCTTCTACCTGCTGGAGGCGTTGTACCGGCAGGGCCGCGGCGACCTGCTGCTGGCGAAAATGGGCTTCTGGAAGGACCTGGTGCGGCAGGGCTTCCGGGCGCCGGTGGAGCAGCCGGAGCCTTCCCGGAGCGACTGCCATGCCTGGGGGTCGCATCCGCTCTTCCACATGCACGCCAGCCTCTGCGGCATCCGGCCGGCCGCCGCGGAGTTCCGGTCGGTCCGCATCGCCCCGCAGCCGGGCGGGCTGCGGCGCCTGCAGTGCCGCACGCCGCATCCCGACGGGTTCATCGAGCTGGAACTGACGCGGGCGGCGGCGCAGTGGCGGATCGCGCTGCGCCTGCCGGCCGGCCTGACGGGCGTGCTGGATTTCGCGGGACAAACCATGCCCATCGCGGGCGCGATGGATCTGGAGCTGCCGGCGTCATGAGGTCACCCGGAGCCATGTGGCGCCTCGTGGCCCCGCCGGCGCGCCGGCGGCTGGCGGTTGTGCTGCTGGCGGCGGCCGGCGCGGGGGCGCGGCCGGCGCCGGCCGCGGACGTCCCCCCGGCGGCCGGCACGGCGGCCCCGCGGTGGCAGGACCGGCCGGTCAGCATCCTGGCGTCGCAGATCGGCTATCACCCGCGCAACGTCAAGCATGTTTACCTGCGCAGCCTGCAGGCGCACCCGCCGGGCGAGTTCTTCGACGCGCAGTTCCAGCTCGTCAACGCCGCGACGGACCAGCCGGTGTTCCGCGGCCGCGTGCAGCCGTGGGGCCGGCGCTGGGAAAGTTTCTGGTGGGTGCTGGACTTCACGCCCTGGCGGGGCGCGGGCGAGTTCTACGTGCGGACCGGGAAGCTCAAGTCCTCCGCGTTCCGGATCGCCGACGGCATTTTTCAGCAGACCGGCCTGGACGTGATCGCGCTGGACCAGTTGGAACAACGCATCTACCGCCCGGAAAAGGACCACGGCGGGGAATACCGCCATGGCCCGCCGGACGTCCGGATTTACCGGGACTGCGGCGGGCCCTACGCCGAGCTGGAGCCGGTGGGGACCTGCGTGTACGCGCTCATGGACCTCTACGACCTGCTCGGCGACCGCTTTCCGGCCGCCGACCGCCAGCGCATGCTCGCCCTGGCGAAGCTGGGCGCGGACTACTTCGTCGCCGCGCAGCGGCACACCGACGATCCCGAGACGGACGGCATGTTTTATCACTCGCTGCTGGTGAACAACCGGGACACCTGGGCCGGGGAGATCTTCACCTACCTGGACACGGCCTACGGCCTGGCGCTGCTGGCGAAGGCCCACCAGTTCTTCAAGGACCGGGATCCGCCGCGCGCCGCCCGCTACCTGGCGGCGGCCCGCAGCGCCTGGTTGCTGTGCACGCGGCGCCCGTACCACACCCCGGCGGACCATACCCTGCCCAAGGGGGCCTACACCTATTTCTGGAACGTGCCGCCCGGCATCCAGGAGACCTTCGGGCGCTGCCTGTACAACATCCCGGACAAGGACTGGAAACTGCCGGCCGCGCTGCGGACGCGGGACCGCCTGCCGTTCATCGAGGGTTCGGCCCGGCTGTACGAGATCACCGGCGAGCGCCAGTACCTGGACCAGGCCGTGGCGTTTGCCGAGGCGGTCATGGCGCGGCAGTTCACCGACTGGGAGCACCCGATCGAGGGGTGCTGCGGGAACTTCTACGAGTTCCCCGACCGCGACGACGTGTTCTTCCACGAGTTCATGCAGGGCGGGTTCTGGTGGGAGGGCAACGTCGAGGCGCTGAACCTGGACGGGTTCATGCGCCTGCTGCGCCTGGCGCCCACGCACCCGCGCGCGGCGGCCTGGCTGAACACCATCCGGACCTATGCCGATTACTACGCGCGGCCGGCCACCACGGTCAACCCGCTGGGGTTGTACCCGGTGGCCTGCTATCCGGACCCGCAGCACGGCGGCCTGAAGTTCTTCCAGAACACGCTGATGGGCTCCTCCTGCCTGTACGGCTTCAGCGCCAAGAATTTCCTGCGGCTGGGCGCGGCCCTGGCGGACGCGGACTTCCAGTTGCCGGCGCTCGCCGGCGTGAACTTCATCGCCGGCCTGAACCCCGGCGTGCCGAATGCCTACCGGGACACCGCCTGGGATCCGCGGAGCCTGATCCTGGGCATCGGCCGCTCCTGGTTCGGGCCGGCCCATCCCGGGTCGTCGCCCAAGGGCTCCGTGCCGAACGGCTTCTGCGCGGCGCCGCAGTTCTGGCAGCCGGGGTGCACGAACTTCATCGCGAGCGAGCCCGACCGGCCGGCCGGCCTGATCAGCCCCGGCGGCGGGCTGTACTTCAACGAGGACTGGATCCTGCACAGCCACGCCTACGTCCAGGCCGTCGCCCGGCTGGAGGCGCCGTACGCGCTGCGGTTGAAGATCGCCGACCACGGGACGGGCGTCGCCGCCCGCGTGACGGTGGAGCTCCGGGAGTGCGCGCCCCCGCACGGCCGGATCACCCGCGCGTATGCCGCGGCCGCCGACGGCACGCTGACCATCACCGACCTCCCCACCCCCTGCAACGGCACGGTCCGCCTCGCGCACGCCGGCCGCGAGCTCACCCGGCCGGTGGCGGCCATCGCCGGCGGCCGCCAGGTCATCGCGGCCGATTTCGCGCGCGCGTTCGACGTGACGCTCGAGGTCCCGGCGGACGTCGCCGCCGGCGGGACGGGCAAGGCGGTGGTGACGGTCGCGAACACCGGCGCGGACCCGGCGGAGGCGCGCCTCGCGCTGGGGGCGAGCGGGGTGGCGCTGGCCCAGACGAATTTGTGCGTGCAGCTCGAAGCCGGGCGGCGCGCGCGCGTGCCCGTGGCGTTCACCGCCGGCGCCCGGGTCATGCCCTACCTGGTGCGCGCCGTGCTGGCGGACGGCGCGCCGCCGCGGGAGTTTTACGCCACCGGGCGGATTCATGCGGAACGGAAACCGTGAAAACAACTGCAACCACCAAAAAGCGGCCCAAGCGCGGCAGCGCCGGGGGCCGGGAGAAAACAATGGACACACCGTCATGGCCGATATTGCAGACGTTCGACCAGGCGCATCTCGGGCGCATCGCCCTGCCGGTCGGCGGGATCGGGACCGGCACCGTCTCGCTGGGCGGACGCGGCGATTTGCGCGACTGGGAGCTGGCGAACCGGCCGGCCAAGGGCTACACGCCGCAGGCGGAGGGGGTGTCCCCCTGCTTCGCGCTCTACGCCCGGGACGCCGCGAACCGCACGCACGTCCGGCTGCTGGAAGGCCCCGTGGACCTGTCCGAGTATGAAGGCGCGCTGGGCGCGGTCGCCCGGAACCACGGGTTCCCCCGCTTCCGGCACTGCGCATTCCGCGCCGCATGCCCGTTCGGACAGGTCCTGCTGTCCGGTCCGGAACTGCCCGTCAAAGCGGTGATCAAGGCCTTCAACCCGCTGATCCCCGGCGACGTGGCCGGCAGCTCCTACCCGGCGGCCATCTTCCGTATCGAGGTGACCAATCTCACCGCCGGCCCGCTGGACACCAGTGTCTGCTGGTCGGTGCCCAACTTCATCGGCGAAGACGGCGCGGCCAGCGGGACGGACGGCAACGGCGGGGCCGGGGCGGCCGGGGCGCGGGCCAACCGGAACCGCGTCCACCGGACCGCCTCGCTGGCCGGCGTGCACCTGACCGCGCCGGCGCTGTCGCCGGCCGCCGAACAATACGGGGACCTGTACCTCGCCACGCCGGCGGGCCAGGACATCACCTGGCGCACCGCCTGGGCGGACCTGACGTGGGGCGACAGCAAGCTGGAGTTCTGGGAGGATTTCAGCGCCGACGGGCGCGTCACGGAGCAAACGTCCCGCGCCGACAAGCCGATCGCTTCCCTGTGCGTGAGCCACGGCCTGGCGCCCCGGGCGACGCACAGCTTCACTTTCCTGCTGACGTGGCGCTTCCCCAACCGGGCGAGCTGGTCGCGCTTCGACGGGGCGGGGCCGGTGATCATCGGCAACCACTACGCCACCTGTTTCGCGGACGCGCCGGACGCGGCCGAGCGGCTCCACGGGGAGCTCGGCCGGCTGGAGCAGCAGACGCTGGCGTTCGTGCGCGCGGTCTGCGCCTCGTCCCTGCCGGCGCCGGTCCGCCGGGCGGCCCTGTTCAACCTCAGCACGCTGCGCACGCAGACGTGCTTCCGGACGCCCGACGGCAAGTTCTACGGCTGGGAGGGCTGCCACGACCACGCGGGTTCCTGCCCGGGCAACTGCAACCACGTGTGGAACTACGAGCAGGCCACCGCGTTCCTGTTCGGCGAGCTGGCGCACAGCATGCGGCGGGTGGAATTCCAGCACGCCACGGATGCCCGCGGCCGGATGGACTTCCGGGTGGACCTGCCCCTGGACCGGCCGCCGGCGGAGTCCGCCTGCAAGCACGTCGCCGCGGCCGACGGGCAGATGGGCTGCCTCCTGAAGCTCTACCGCGACTGGCAGTTGTCGGGGGACGACGCCCTGCTGCGCGCCCTGTATCCGCACGCCAAGCGGGCGCTGGAGTTCTGCTGGATCCCGGGCGGGTGGGACGCGGACCGGGACGGGTTGATGGAAGGCTGCCAGCACAACACGATGGACGTGGAATATTTCGGGCCCAACCCCCAGATGGGTTTCTGGTACCTGGGCGCGCTGCGCGCCATGCAGGCCATGGCGTCGTACCTGGGCGATGCCGCCTTCGCCGGGCAATGCCGGCGATTGTTCCGGGCCGGATCCCGCGCCCTCGACCGCCGGCTGTTCAACGGCGAATACTACGAACACCTCATCGTGCCGCCCCGGGACGCCGGGCGGATCGCGGCGGGGCTGCGCCTGGACCTGGGATCGAAGGACCTGGTCAACCCCGTGTTCCAGCTCGGCTCGGGCTGCCTGGTGGACCAGCTCGTCGGCCAGTTCACCGCCCATCTGCTGGGGCTCGGTTACCTCTCCGACCCGGCCCGGCAGCGCCAGGCGCTGGACAGCATCTTCCGGTACAACTTCCAGCAGGGGTTCCACCACCATTTCAACCACCACCGCAGCTACGTGCTGGGAGATGAGTCCGGCGTATTGATGGCCACCTACCCGCACGGCCGGCGCCCGGCGCGGCCCTTCCCCTATTTCAACGAAGTGATGACCGGCTTCGAATACGTCCTGGCCGCGCACCTGTTTTACGAGGGCCGGACGGCCGCGGGGCTCGCCATCGTCCGCGCCATCCGCGAACGGTTCGACGGCCAGAAGCGGAATCCCTTCGACGAGGCGGAATGCGGCCACCATTACGCCCGCGCCATGGCGTCCTGGTCGGCCCTGCTGGCGCTGACCGGTTTCCGCTATTCCGGCGTCACCCGGCGCATGGCCTTCCGCGCGGCGGACGGCGTGTATTTCTGGTCCAACGGCGCGGCGTGGGGCGACTGCGCCATCGCGGGCCGGCAGGTGACCTTGCGGGTGCTCCGCGGCACCTTGCCGCTGCGGGAATTTGCGCTGACGGGCACCGGCCGGAAGCGGTGGCGCGCCACGCAAACCCTCACGGCGCCGGCGGTCGTGCGCCTGGTCTGCGGGCCCGCGGCGGCGCCCGCGGGCCGGCCCGCGCCCCGGCGGCTGCCACGCGCGGTCGCGGCCGGCCGGCGGTGGTCCGGAGCCCACGCCCGGCCGGCGGCCGCCGCGCAAGGGTGACCGGCATGCGGCGGCTGAACAGATTCGGCCGGCGGGGCCGGCTGGTCCTGGCGCTGGCGTGCGCGCTGGCCGGCGGCGGCGCGGCCGCCGCCCAGCGCGCGCCGCCGAAGTTCCAGGGGATCCCCCAGAAGCCGGTCAACTACCGGGTGCCGCCGCGGGAGTACGTGACCAGCGCCACGAACGGCTGGCGCCTCGAACTGGAAAAGCAGTTGACCGTGGACGAACCCGCGCTGGCGGCCAAGGCGGCGGCGCGGCTGGCCGCCAACCTGAACGCCGCGCTGGCCGCGCTGCCGGCGGCGTGCCGCGACAAGCTGCGCCGGCACCAGGTCTTCCTCCTGTACGGGCCGAAAGCCAAACACGACGGCCGCGACAACGGGGCCGAATACTTTCAGCCCTCCGCGCCGGCCTGCTACACGAACCTGGACGTGCGCTGGGGCGGCAGCATCGTGGTGTACTGCGCCGCGAACTACGTCTGGCAGACGGACCTCTGGGCGCTGAAGCTCATCCTGCACGAGCTGGCGCACGCCTATCACCTGGAGCAGTGGCCGGAGGACCAGGCGGACATCTGCCGCGCGTTCACCAACGCCCTGCAGCACCGCCTCTACTGCAACGTCCAGGACAACCGGGGCAAGCTGCACGCGCGGGCCTACGCGCTCCAGAACCCGATGGAGTATTTCGCCGAGCTGACCTGCATGTATTTCGCGGCCTGCAACTATCCGCCGCACGACCGCCGGGAACTGCAGGCGTACGATCCGGAGGGCTACGCGCTGATCCGGAAGTTGTGGGCCGTGGGCGCGGCGGACGCCGGGCCGGGCGGGACGGCGTCCACCAGCCCCGCCGCGCCCGGCGCCCGGCGGGAGCCGCCGCCCCGGCGCCGGCCGGACGTGTACCTGACCGTGTTCAACAACGGCTACGGCTCCGATGATCTGCCCGCCGACCCCGCCCAGTTTGAGCGGCTCGTCGCGACCGTCGCCGGGCAGGGCCACTTCAACGCGGTGCTGTGCCACTACAGCGCCGCGCGGCTGGCGGCCTGCCGGCAGCACGGGGTCCGGATGATCGTGGACCTGCTCGGCGGCGAGGCCCACGTGTTCAAGAACCCGGCGGCCTGCGAGGCGTTGTGCGCCCGCCTGCGCGACGATCCCACGGTGGCCGCCTATCACCTGTGGGCCGACCGCTTCGGCAAGCTGGGCCCCGGCCGCGCGCGGGACATCGCCAACGTCCACCGGTGGGATCCGACGCACGCCACCTACAGCGGCACCTACCAGAGCGGCGGCCTCGGCTACCTGGCCGAGTCGGATTTCATCAGCTACTACGACTTCGCCTGGAAACGGGGCATCCAGAAGAACTTCCCCAACCTGCTGGCGGCCTGGAACGTCGCCCGGCAGCACGACCAGCGCCTCGGCCGCTACGTCGAAGCCGACGCCGGCCTGCCGGGAAAAGGCAACTTCAACCGCGAGCTGTTCACCCAGAACACCTCGATTGCCTGCGGCCTGCGGGCCGTGCTGTGGTTCATCGGCTCGCGCATGCTGGATCCGCGCACCCTGCAGCTCAACCCGTACGGGCTGGACGCCGGCCGGGTCAATCAGTGGCTCGAACCGCTGTGGCACGAGCTACCCAAGCTGGGCCTGCCCACGGCCATCTATGCCACGCCCGTGACGCTGGATTTCAACAACCGGCCGGTCGCCGCCACTCCCGCCCCGGTTTTTGCGCCGGGCCTGGAGCAGCACCCCTTCCCGAAGGATTTCTGGCTCCAGCCGCTCCGCGGCGAATTCGTCCTGGGCCTCTCCCGCTACGCCGACACCGCGGCCGAGGCCGCCTACGCGGCCAACCTGAACGCCTATGCCGGGCAGGAGGTGCAATGCAAGTTGGGCCGCAGTGTCAAGGCCGAATTGTTCGACCGCGCGACGGGGCGGTACGCCGCGCTGCCCCAGGCCGACGGCGTGATCGCCTTCCAGCTGGAACCCGGCGGCGGCGCGCTGCTGCGGTTTCAGTAGGCCGGGATGCAAAGGCGGCGCCCGGGCGCCGGGCAAGCAACCAATGAGGTGGGCAAGACGAACGGCGGCCATGGTGCTCGGCGCCATGGGGTTCCTGGCCGGCGCCCGGCCGGCGCCGGCCGCCGGCGCCGTGACGGTGGCCGGCCGGGTGTTTCTCGATGCCAACGGCAACGGCCGGCCGGACGCCGGCGAGCCGGGACTCGCCGGCGTCCGCGTCACCGACGGCGTCGGCTTCGCCGTCACCGGCGCGGACGGCCGCTACCGCCTCGCGCTGGCGCCGGACCCGGCGCTGCCCGTGCCCGGCACGCAGCCGGTGGCGCTCTGCTGGCCGACGGGCCACTGGCCCACCACGCCGTACTGGCGGCGGCTGAAGGACCTGCCGGACCCGGCGCAGGCGGACTTCGGCCTGTGCGCGGATCCCGGCCAGCGGCTCCCGTTCACCTACCTCCACGTCACCGACAGCCACGACTGGCGCGCGAGCCCCTATGAGCGCCAGCCCGCGACGGTGAACCTGTATCTCCCGGAGGCCCGCTTCATCATCCACACCGGCGACGTGGGTTGGGGCGGGGCGACGCCCGCGCAGCTCGAAGCGTCAGCCGACCGGATCCGGCAGTGCCGCGCCCGCTGCGCCATGCCCACCCTCGGCGCCATCGGCAACCACGACACCGACATGCGTTTCGGCCCCGGCCACGAATACAACTTCTGCGGCGCCTACGTGGCGCGGCTCGGCCCGCTGCGCTTCGCCTTCGATTACGCCGGCGTGCACTTCGCCTTCGCGGACGTGCTGGATGACGACCGCGAGCGGAACGACTTCACGGCCGCCTGGCTGGAGCGGGACTTCGCGGCGCTCAAGCCGGGGACGCGCATCGTGCTGGCCTATCATTATCCCAACCCCGCGCGGAGCGCGGCCTTCCGGCGCGTGATCCGCGACCACCACGTCGCATTGATCCACGCCGGCCACACGCACGGCTACGCCTGGTACCCGGACTTCGCCGCCCCCCTGGTCACCGCCTACGCCCGCAGCTCCGCCAGCGCGGGGGTCATGGTGGTGGACGCGCAGCGCGTGAACCTCGGCTTCTTCTGTGACGGCTGCGGCGGCCACGGCGGGGCGGGCCCGCTCGTCCATTCGCGCCGGTGCCCCATCGCGTGGCGCACGCACATCCTCGAAGCCGGCCTCAAGGACCGCTTCGGCCGCACGCGCGAACGGCCGGCCGCCCGGCTCGAGGGCGCGGGTCCGGCGCTGCCGGTCGCCACGGCGGCAGCGTATGTGGCCGCCCGGTTCACCCCCGGCGCGGCCCGGCGCGCAGGCGTGCAGCTCGGCCCGGACGACGCGCCCCTGACCGTGGCCTACACCGGGCAGCACCTCGTGGTGGACGGCGCGCCGTTCCCCCTGCCCATCCCGGCCCGCGACGCCGGCGTGTTGGACCTCCACCTTTTCGCGCACAAGGATCTGCTCACCGTCTGGGCCAACGAGGTCTTTTTTTGCGAACAGCCCGTCCGCTTCCGCCAGGCCGTCGCGGTCCGCGCCTTCGCGACCGGCGGTGCGGCGGTCTTCAACGCGCTCGCCGTGCGGGAGGTCAATCCCGACCCGCAAAACACCGCCCGCAGCTATAGCTGCGCCTGCGGCCACGGCAGTCTGCAGCGGGTGCCCTGATGCCGCCGGGTGCTGACAGGCCGTTTTGCCGGCGCCTGGGCCGCGGCCTCTGGATTTGCGCCGCCATCCTGTGCGCCGGCGGCCCGGCGCGGGCGGCCGACCCGGCGCCCGGCACGGTCAGCGGCCGGGTGTTCCTCGACCGCAACGGCAACGGGCGGCCCGACCCGGACGAACGCGGCCTGCCGGGCATCCGGGTGACCGACGGGGTGGAGTTTGCGGTGACCGACGCCACGGGCGCCTACACCCTGACGCTCGGCGCCGATTACATGATCCCCTACCGCCCCGCGCGCACCGTGAGCGTCTGCTGGCCCTCCGGCCAGTGGCCGACCGGCCGTTGGTGGCGCCGCCTGTCCGAAATCACCGACGCCCGCGCCGTGCACTTCGGACTCCGCGACGACGCACAAGCGCGGCCGTTTGTCTTCCTGCAGACCAGCGACGACCACGGCTCCGGCAGCATGTACGCCGAGCATTATGCCCTCGACGCCCGGCGGATGCAGCCGGCCGCGCGGTTCCTGTTCAACACGGGCGACATGGGCTACGCCACGCCCGCCGGCGCCGACCAGATGTTTCGCGCGATCGCCGGCCACGCCGCCGCCTTTCCGCTGCCGATGTTCAGCGTGCCGGGCAACCACGACTTCGTCGGCGAAAACAAGGACCTGCGCCTGGACAGCCATCCGCTGGCCGGCTGGGGCGCCTTTACCCTGTACCTCGGCCCGGTCCGCTGGTCGTTCGACTACGCCGGCGTCCACTTCCTGGGCCTGGACTACATGGAGAGAACCGCGCGGGGCTTCGCGGACCGGATCCCGCACGTGGCCGTCCGCTTCATGGAAAAGGACCTGGCCGGGGTCCGCCCCGGCACGCGGGTCGTGCTGCTGGTCCACTGCTATGCCGCCGACGCCGATTTCTTCCGCGCGCTGCACCGGTTCAAGGTGGAGCTGCTCTGCTGCGGCCATACGCACATGCCCGGCTACGCGCGCGTCGGCCGCGTGCCGGCCATCACCAATTACGGCGTCGGCACCGGCATCGTGACTGACGGCGCCATGGACATCGCCGAACGGCGTCCGCTCTCGTTCGGCCCCAGCCTGCTGCTGGGCTATTTCGACGCCGTCACGAAGGTGGCCATGGAGCGGCGCCGGCGGGACCACCGCGCGGTCGCCGACCGGGTGCTCAACAACGCCACGCTGGCCCTGCCGGGCTCCCCGCCGGCGGAGTCGGTGGAGATCGAGGCGGAAATCGTGCCCGGCGCGGCCGGCCGGGTCGGTTTCCGCGCCGGCGCGCAGGCCGCCGTCGAAATCACCTTCGACGGCACCAGCGTCAACGTGGCCGGCGCGCCGGTGCCGTTCGCGCTGCTCCCGGAGGAGCTCGTCCTCCCGCCCGCGGCGGGCGCGCCCGCCGGGGCGCCGGGGCGGAAGATCCCCGCCGACCGGAGCCTGCGCTGGCACCTCCTGCTCGACCGGGACCGGCTGACCATCCTCGGGAACAATCTCTTCCGCCTGACGAAGGCCGTCAAGGTGGGCCAGCCCGCCGCGATCACGCTGCTGGCCGCCGGCAGCCCGGCCGCCTTCAAGCATTTCGACGTCTGGGAGCTGCGGCCCATCCGCAATCCGGCCAGCCGCGGCCTGCACCACTTTGCGCCGCCGGCCTGGAAGTGGGGTACCTTCCAGCACGTCGCCGCCTGCCTCGACGACGGGTCGCCGACCGCCGCGGACATTCTCCGGCGCTACTCCGCGGACGGCGTGATGGACTACGACATGGAATGACGGCCGCGGCCGGCGCGGTGCCGGGCAAACGAAGCTGAATCCCATTGATGCGTGTGCCCTGAGCGGCAGGAAAGGATGCGATGCGAACACTCTTGTATTGCGCGGGATGGGCGGCGGCGCTGGCGGTGCGCGCCGCCGCGGGGGCGCCGGACGCGGCCGGGCCGGCCGGCCTGGCGGCCGCCTACGCCGCGCACCTGCGCGCCACGCGGGGGATCGCGGACATCCGGACGCTGCACCCCTCCGCCATCGGGACGAACGCGGTCGAGGTGGTGATCGTGTCGGCCGGCTTCACGGCGGCGGAAAAAGAGGCGTTCCTCCGGGCCGCCGCGCAAACGGCCAAGTCCATCCTGTCGCTCGAGCCCTGGCGCCGCTATCGGAACGCCGTGAACATCCACGCCGTCTTGGTCGCGGACGAAAGCGTGGCGCGTTCGCGGCTCGGCGTGTCGGGCTACGACGGCCACGTCCTGGGCTGCAACGACGCGCTGGCGGTGGAATATGCGGAGTTCGCCGCCGACGCGGCGGCGACGCTCGTGCTCCACAACTCGGGCTTTGCCACCGCCAGCTCCGGCACATGGGGCGTGGCGGCGCTCAACCGGAGCGACGCGTACAATCCCGGCGCCCCCATCCACGAACTGGGCCACGGCCTGGCCGGGATGGGTGATGAGTACATTCAGCGCGCGGGGCCCTTTAACGAGCCGCCGGAGAGCCTGCAGGACACCGTGGAAGTCACCGCCGAGCCCAATCCCCGGCTCTGCAAGTGGCACTACTGGACGGAGGAGTCTTGGCCCGGCCTGTTCAAATGGCTGCCGCGCCCGCCGGGCCGGGTCATCGCCAACTTCGAGGGGGCCGGCTGGCCGACGAAGATCTACCGACCGGAAGAGACGTGCATGATGCGGGGCGACCGCGACTGCTTCTGCGTGGTCTGCAACGAAACCATGGAGGCGAATTTCTTCCGGAACATGGGCCTGTTCGCGACGGCCGAGCCGGCGGGCGAGGACCTGGTGCTGTGGCGGGGCGAGGCCCGCGACTTCCGGGTCCGCGCCAACGCCTTCATCCGCGAACCGCCCGCCGGGCTGGTGTCGCGGCTGGAGCTCTTCCTGGACGGCCGGCGCGTCGCCGCCTCGGACCGCGGCGACGTGGCGTATCATTTTGCCGGCCGGGCGGCGCGGCCCGGCCTCCACCAACTGGGCGCCAGCCTGAACATCCAGAACGACCTGGTTCGCCGGGACTTCGGCTTCCTGTCCGGCTGCCGGGCCTGGCGGGTCCGGGTCATGCCCTGCGCGCAGCCCCGCCTGGTGGTCGCCCCCCTGCTGTCCGTTCCGCCGGACGGGCAGGTGGACGTGCCCGTGACGATCCAGCACGACCGGCCGGCGCTGTTCGCGCTGCGGATGACCGGCGCGCCGCCAAACGCCGTGCTGGAGCAGGGGCGCTTCAAGTGGCGGCCGGCCGGCGCGACGGGCGCCTGGCGCGTGGATTTCACGGCCGCGCTCGACGGGCAGGCGGCCGCGACCGCGTCCCTGGAGCTCCGCGTCGCCCGGCCGGACGGCGCCGCGGGCCGGCTGGAAGTGCAGGCGCCCGCCACCGTGGAGGCGGTCACGGGCGCGCGGGCGGTCGTCCAGGTCAAGGCGCGCGCCGCGGACGGCAGCCACCTCCTGTTCGAGCCGGTCGCCGTGCCGGCGGGCGTCGCGCTCGACCGTGACACCGGTGAGCTGGCCTGGACGCCGCAGCGGGATCAGGCCGGCCCGCAGCTCCTGCGCCTGCGCGTCCGGAGCGGGGACGCCGCCCGCGAGCAGGAGCTCCTCGTCCGGGTGCGCCGCGCCGCGAAGCCCTCGCTGGTTTCCTTCTGCAACACCTACATCCCGGACACGCAGCAGTACCTCAAACAGCTCGCCGCAAGCCCGGTGCTCT
>Ga0172371_10009538_pt1 | contig 13309 bp, 11 predicted proteins | sample Lak12m_FD_114543 | JGI IMG/M metagenome (GOLD analysis project Ga0172371, IMG submission 114543) | Freshwater microbial communities from Kabuno Bay, South-Kivu, Congo - kab_022012_12m | ecosystem: Environmental > Aquatic > Freshwater > Lake | place: Democratic Republic of the Congo: South-Kivu... | reverse complement strand
GCCACTACCGCTATCACCCCAGCAAGCAAACCCAAAAACCCGCAAGAGGCGAATTTGATCATAAGCGATTCCCAGTTCGCCTGATCGACAGCCTCCTTTTCCTCCTGACGCCACTGCCGAACCAATTTCTCATACTCTCTTTTTTCTTTTCTTTCTTGACGTTCTATTTCTTGTCGGCACTTTATAGCCACTAAGCGCCTTTCACGCATTTCGTCTGTCATTCTTCCTACCATTGTTCTTCTCCTTTCTCAGAGCCACCATCTAGACGGCTATATTTAGGGCATGATGTGGCGTTTCGTTTTGACGAAACGCCACACGATTTGTTAGGGATGGTACCTAGACCCTGCGTAGAAAGCCTAATACCAGTGAGGAGGCTGACACGGCGATGGAGTGTTTATCGCCTCGGGCGGACAAAACCACAAAACCGAGACTACGATTACCAGCCCGATTAGTATTAGGATTACGTTTGCCCACCACCACGGAAGTAACTCTACGTCCCCGGCCAAAACCACGCCGATCATTATCCAGAAACAAACAAATAGATACTGCTGCCCTTCAACGCTTAGTTCATGTCTGACGCAAAGTTCCCCCGCGTTACCATGCTGAAAAATGCCGAAAAACAGTAAGATCTCAGCGCACAAGAACAGACAGTAGGCCAACGCTTGGATAACCGCTTGCTTCTTCATTGCCGTTCTCCTTTCTGTAAGCTGGCACTTAGCCAACTAGTTAGAGTCTGAGCGTAGTTAGTAGCCGATATGGCACCACTACACTGTTTGTCAAACAACAAAAAAACTGGCCAGAGACCAGTTCAAGAAGTCGAAATATTAAGTAAAGTAAGGAGTTATTTTCGGCATGCCAAAACTAGTCTCTAATCAGAAACTCCATAATAGTTCCACATTTGTTGACTAGTTTTGCGGGTCATAAAATTTATTATCTAATTTCACAATAATACCATCTATATTTTCTGTCAATGATACCATTTAAATTATTAACAAGCCCATAAAATTAAATTTTACCCTTTTCTATTGCTTGTTGAATTTTTTTCATTAAATTTAAATAAAATTCCAGGTTATTTAATGTTGCCAAGCGCATTCCCAAGACCTCATTAGTTTTAAAAAGATGATGCAAATAAGCCCTAGAATAATTCCGAAGTTCCGGCAACTTTGAATCTTTATTAATCGGCGAAAAATCTTTTTTAAATCTGGTATTAGTAATATTAATGGTTGTATAAAAGTTTCCTGACAAACTTTTTCCCTTAAAAACAAACAGCCGCCCGTGTCGGCCTTCCCGCGTCGGGATAACACAATCAAACATATCCATACCACCACGCACTGCCACTACTATTTCTTCCGGCCGGCCCAGGCCCATCAGATAACGTGGTTTATCTACCGGTAATTCCGGCTCTACCCATTTTAAAATATCTTTCATTTTCTCGCGCGGCTCACCCACTGCCACGCCCCCGATAGCGTAACCGTCAAAATTTAAATCAACCAATTCTTTAGCGCTACGTAGACGCAAATCCTTATAAACCGACCCCTGAACAATACCGAATAACCCCACCCCTCCCCCTGCCCGAGGGGGAGTCGCAGCCGTTGTTTTCGCGGAGCGAAAACTTACGGCTGCGGTGGGGGTGGGAACCAATTTTGCCACCTCATCAAATCGTTGTTTAGATCGTTTCGCCCACCTTGTCGTCATCTCCAACGACTCCTTGGCATATTTTTTACTACAAGGGTACGGCGGACACTCATCCAAAACCATTAATAGATCAACTCCTAGGTCTAACTGAATCTCCACAGCTTTTTCCGGGGTTAATAAATGTTTATTGCCGCCATCAGCCTCTGTTTTAAAAACTACACCGTGTTCGCTAATCTTTCTGTATTTACTAAGAGAGAAAACTTGATAACCACCGCTATCGGTTAAAATCGGTCTTGGCCAATCCATAAACTGATGCAAACCGCTGGCTTTTTTAATTAACTTCTCACCGGGCTGCAAATAAAGATGATAAGTATTAGATAAAATAATTTCGGCGCCTAGTTTTTCTATTTCCCCGGCGGTTAAAGTTTTTACTGCCGCCCGCGTCGCAATCGGCATAAAGAACGGCGTCTCAATTTTTCCATGAGAGGTGTTTAGCTGCCCACGACGCGCTTTACTCTTTTTACTTTGTTTTAGTAGTTTAAATTGCATAAATAGAAACTTCCGCCAGAGGCGGACCAGCCTTCGGCTGTAGTAGTTAGAAAAATGATAACCTAAATTTATACTAAAATCAAATAAAAAGATTAATCAACCTTATTTTAATTTTTGTTTCAAAAAAACAAAGATATAAATCCGACGGGGGTTTGGGGGTGAAAACGGCGCTGAGCGAAGGCCCCGAAAGTCGAAGCGCAGCGGAGCGACAGGGGCCGAAGCGGGTAGGACGAAAGGCAGGCAAATAATACTCGCGCCTTTTTCACCCCCAAAACTCTTTGGTTACTTTCTGGAACCAGAAAGTAACCGCCGTCCGCGCAGGACAAAACTTTTTACCCCCCAACTATCTTAGTAAATCAAAAAGAGTCCGCCACGGCGGACTCTAAACTTTCTTTCTAGTAAAATTATTTCATCGCCACCGTACCACCTGCAACTTGTAAATATTCTACCTTATCAGCATTAACTAAACCCAAAGCCTGGATTTTTTCTGCCACATTGGAAACTGATTGTTTAGCCTGAGCTTCTAATTCTAAATTCTGCGTATTTACTTTTTCTTGCTCCAATTTTGTCTCCAAATCCTTTATGATATAACCCTTAACCGCCGAGGCATTCACTTGCGTTAAATAGAGAAAACCAGTTATTACAATCAAACCAATTATAAAGATATTAAAAACCTTAATGGAAAAATACTCATTTAAGCCGGTTTCTTTTTGTTTTGTGTTTTGGTTTTGGATTCGATTGGTCATAATTAGGCCCACATTGATGAGAGCGTTAACGCGGTAACTGCTTTCATTAATCTAAGCCTAAATCTTTTCTGCTACTCGTAGTTTGGCGCTACGACAACGCGGATTTTTATTTATCTCGCTTACCCCTGGTAATAACGGTTTTTTTGTTATTATTTTTAATCGTGGCTTGTGGCCACAATCACAGACTAGGGTCTCGGCTGAACAAATACAGCCTTTTGCCTCTGTGCGAAAAAAATTTTTGACTATCCTGTCTTCCAATGAATGAAAAGAAACCACTGCTAATCGAGCACCTGGCGCTAAAATCTCTAACGCCTCTGGTAAAAATTTGGATAAATTATAAAGTTCATTATTCACCACCATCCGTAAAGCCTGAAAAACTTTTGTTGCTGGATGCAAGCGACTCTTACCGCGAAAGTAGCGACGATAAACTTCTGAAATAATATTAGCCAATTTTTCTGGATCAACAATATCCTCCTCGCGTCTTTCTTCAACGATTGCCACTGCAATTGGCTTAGCCAACCGCTCCTCACCTAATCTTTTAAAAAGATCTGTTAATTCTTCAGTGCTGTAGCCGTTTATCACCTCACTGGCAGTCAGACCAGCTGCTTCATCAAACCTCATGTCCAAAAATCCTTTACCCTGGAAAGAAAACCCCCGCTCTCTATCTTCCAACTGATTAGATGATAACCCAAGGTCAAGTACAATCCCGTCAATTTTATTAAATATTCTTTGGTAATCATGATAAATGTTTTTTATTTCTGCAAAATTGCCCTTAACTAAAATTAAATTATCAGGAATTTTGCCAATATTTGTTTTAAAACTGTCAATCGCCCGATCATCAAGGTCAACCGCTAAAACCCCACCACTAGCACCAACCATTTTTAAAAACTCCAAAGTATAGCCACCCCCACCAAAAGTCCCATCAATAAAGTTATCTCCCTCTTTTGGACGTAAATATTTTATTACCTCCGTAAGCATCACTGGCACGTGTAAATTGGCCATAAAAGTTTTAATGTTCTAAACCCCGATATCTCCTAGTTGTTCGGCGATCTCTGCGCTACGATTCTCTACATCCTTGCGGTATTTATCCCATTTTTCGCTATCCCAAATTTCTAAACGGTTATACAAACCAGCGATTACCACCTTTTTGGTAATGCCAGCAAACTTACGTAGATAATCCGGTAAAATTACCCTCCCCTGCCCATCAACGTTAATATCCATGGCTCCAGCCAGCATTAAACGGGAAAAAGCCCTGGTATTAGTCTGAGCAATGGGTAAAGCTGACAATTTATCAGCTAATTTTTGCCACTCTTTAGCCGGATAAACTATCAGACAATCATCCAAGCCTTTAGTTACCACGGCTTTGGCTAATTCTTTTCTAAATTTAACCGGAATTGCTAACCGGCCTTTGTCATCCAAGTTATGTAAATATTCACCAATAAACATAAGCAAAAAATACTTATCCCCTTTTGATTAGTTTTTCCCCACCTTTATCCACTTCACACCACTATGTTACTATTATACACCACTTAAATGTTCTTTTCAACCACTAAAATTTATCCACAATTAAAAAATCCCCTATTTGGGGACTTTATTAATAGATTTTAAATAATATCCAAGCTCTAGACCCTAAAGAGGTCCCTTGGTGATAACACTAAATATCAAATAACAAATACCAAACCTAATAGATCTCCTCTTTTTTCTCTCGGACAAAAGAAAACCAGCTCTCAATTACTTCCAAAATCGTCTTTAATGGGGCTTCGATAATTAAATCTAAGACAAAAACAAAAATATTAATTTTAGATAGCTTTATAGACAGCCACTGACCGATACGGACGATCGGTAAAGAAAAGAAATCAAACAAAAGATTAATAAAACCTTCTTTGGAATCCAAAACTATCAATTCACGAGCGGTTTGGCGGATATGGACTGCAAAAAAGCTAACCACGCAAAGAAAGAAGATAAAGATAGCACTAGAAAACACATTGAACTTAACGACATAAAGGAAATAAATAACCAAACCAAAAGTTATACCATAAGTAATGAAATAAAAGAAGTTAAATAAAAATTTGGATAAACCATAACGAGCAGTGCCTGATCTAAGATGGTATTTCTTCTCACCCTCTTTTTTCTGGTAAACAATTTCTTTTATATGTTTAATGATGTACTCGGTATTACGCTGCTTAGGTAAATAGATAAAAAGGCTAATCGCTAACATCAAAAATGGCGGAAAAAGAATATTAATCAAAAGAGACATTGAATTTAATGTTCCTTCTAATATAAAATCTAAAGGCATCTCGATCAATAAAGCTAAAGTCATCTTGGTAATAAAAATGTAAACTACACTGCGAATAACCGATCGCACCACCTTGGTTCTGATTTCCCGATAACGCTTATTACAAATTTGCGCTATTTCTTTTTCTAATATTTTGGGACGAGTAATGACTTCGTCAACATTCTGATGATTCTTTTGCAAAACATCACGTAAGATAAGGAAATAAACGGCGTATTTACGTCCAATCTTACCTAATTTATTTTTTAAAGGATGAAACAAAAGATAATCCATTTTAGCTTTCTCTCTTGGCCAATTTTTTACTAACTCCAAAATTTTACTAGGATCAGGACCTTCAGTAAAAAACCATGGATTTAACTCGGACAATAAATAATAATACAAGACTTCTTCATCTGATTTTAGAAGACTTCTTAAAACCGTTAGATTAAATAAAATATTCTGGATACCTTCACTTATATTTTCTGGCAATTCCACTTCTTCTTTTATCACCCGGCCCATAGCAATGGTTAAAGCCTTTCTTTGACTAAAATCAAAAAGTACTTCCTCAACCTCACAAGAAGCAATTTGTAAAAACCACTGAAAAAGTTTTAGGGCGTCCTTGTTTTTATAAGAGTTGATAATTATTTGACCGAGGTACAAATACTTAAGTAAAATTTGGTCAACCTCGCGTGCTCGGCTTTCTGGTAAGGTGTTATTAGGTAAATAATTAATACGGATCATCTCACGAATCAGTGACATGCCTATCACCTCGCGTTTACGCTCAATAATAATCAAGCGTTTTAAAATACGAAAAATAGCGTTTTTACGTAAAAGATGCTCATCATTATAGTCAACCACGTTTCTCAACTTTTCATAAATCAGGGAAACTTTGCCGATTACCCGGTTAACTTTAATTTTTTGATCATCATCTTCAAGCGACACCTCTTCTTTCTCGGCCGTCTTAAAAACTGCCGCCATACGGGCAATAAAATGTGGAATGTGTAATTTTTCTGATTCTGGCATATTGGTTAATATTTCTTAACTTTAGTAATATGCGGCTCAGCCCCATAAAATGGCCTAACCAAATTAAATCCTTTTTTTCCTAATAATTTTTTTGTACCCATAACAGCCAAATCAACTAAACTCTTCGGTATTCTTGTAGCTAAACCAACGCTTGGAATATTTAAAGCATAACTTAAAGTGTTGGCGATTAAGACACCTAGGCGAACCGAACTAAATCCTCCTGGACCGCTCACCACCACTATGCCTTTTAATACTCTCGGCCTTCTACTTACTTCTCTAAACAGACGATCAATTAAGACTAAAGATTTTTCTGCCTGTGCCCGATTAACCATTGCTTCTATTTTTTTAATTATCTTTCCCTTTTCAGCCAAGGCAAAATATAATTTATTACTAACTATCGTATTAATAATTAATATCATAATCTAATAGTGAAACCTCTTTCTGGCGGTTCAATTTTACCTTTACTCATCACATACTCCGCCGCTTCTTTAAGAGCCTGGGAGGGATTACGATAAGCAAAGTTTACAGTGTGATCAATACCATTTCCCCTCACCTCGATTGTTTGTCTAGTATTATCAATAATTACTTTAACCTGTCGCCCAACGGCATTTAAACGGAAAGTCTCTTTAGTACCATCAACCACAGCATCATAAACCCTATTAGTGCTAGACATAAAAAACTTATCTTTAATATCAGCAGAATCCAAAACACTTTCCATAGCTTTTTCTGCCGCTTTAGCGTTACCCAAGTCAGCGCTATGAGCAAGCTCGAGCCAACTTCTAGTCACTTCACTACCAGGATGCTTCAGGATAGGGGTACTAGCAATTAGATCCTCCACATTGACTCCGACGTTACCACCAGTAACATCGACTACTCGATTAGCAGCCTTAGCACCATACCTAGTCAATATTTTTGCCACTTCTTCTGAGGGCGGTAAATTAGGATGGTGAAGATAAAAATCTAAACCTTTTGGACCAAGTTCTTTTAGAATGCTCTGGGCCATTTCTGGAGGCATACCAGCAGCTACGGCCGGCTCTAAAGCCTTATCAACATTACCAGCTACCTCAGCCATGGCGGCCCGAGAAAGCTTAGCCGAAGCAAGACCACCGACCTTAATTAATGGCGGCTTTTCAGGAAGAACACCTTCTCCCGGCTTCGGAATAATCTCATCCGGCCTGGGGACAGTTAAACCTGGACTACTGCCTAAATCTGGAGCAGCGTCAGGACTAAGATCTGCGCCAGAAAAACTGAGATGATCCATTAAACCCATAATGTCTTTTGGTTCAGTCAAGCCAGCTTCACCGGCTTTACTCATAATATCGGCAGCCTGATCGTAACTAATTCCAGCCTCCTTGGCGTGTTGTAAAATTTCTAGCGCCTGCTGTGGGTTTAAATTTAAATGATGAGCTTGATCCATCAGGTTATAGGCGTGCTGATCGAACATTACACCTTTTGCCCCAGATACTACTGAGCGATAAAAAGCATTATTGCCTTCAATACTTTTGACAGCAGCGCCAGCTAAATTTTTGGCATGCTCCAATACCGCGCCCGGACCACCATTTGCTCCTATTAAACTATCTTCTACCAGCTTATTAAAAGCCGGATTTTTAGCTAAAGCCATCAACTGATCTTTGGTTACTAGATCAATATTTTTTGGTAAACCAAATTGTTCGGGATGCGCCGCTATTCTATCTTTAATAGCATCAAGAACATAAGTACTTCTGCCCTCCGAACCGCTAACCTCCTGCAAACCCGCTATTTTACCACCCAGACCGTGGGCTAGAGCTTTATATTTAAGATCAATCACTGCCCAAACCGATCGAGCCTTACCAGCATCTACGCCCTCCAAAATTTTGGTTGCCTGTTCAGGTAATGGAACTGGCGTTGCTTCCAAACCAGCTGAAGGCGGCTCAAGACCAGGGGCCTCTCCCGCTCCACCAGGAAGAGGTCCTGGCGCTCCATTATGGCTAATTGGTATCTTTGGTTTGGCAAAAGCTTTATGACCAATAAACCCACCTACCGTGCCACCAGCTACACCGGCAATCACCCAACGCCACATTTCCTTACCACGCTCTTTTAAGCCAGCCAATTCCTCACCACGATGCAAATCTTGTGAATATTTATTAAGAAAACCAGTTACACCTTCATAAAGATGCTCTTCCTGACTATAATCCGGATTATCTTCCTTAGACTGATGGGCTTCTTCATACATGTGCATCAAATTTGCTTCGTATAATCCATTAATTATCTCCTTCATACTACCACCACCCACTTCAGCCAAAGCCACCCCTTGACGTTCAGCCAAAGCATTTAAGCGTTGCATTTCTTGGCGAAGTTCCTCTGGGCTAATATTACTAAGCTCCTCTTGAAGAGCTCGACGTACCTCATCCGGCGACACTGTTTCAGTTTGCTTATGACGAATCCTATTAAATAAACCCTTAGCTGTACTTCCCACTCCTTTTTTATAAATTTTTTTATAAAGACGATTAGTTAGACCTTTTTCACCCAAAACACTACTCCATTTAGCTATAGCCGCTTCTGTGCCAACAGCCGTACCAGTACCTGACAAAACTCCACGAGCACCAATCATGACAGCAGAAAGAGTAACTCCGGCTGCACCAAGTAAGGCTGGCGCGGCCATAGCTCCACCAGCTAAACCAATACCAACACCTAGTCGTACCCACTTCTTTTTATTCCACCAAGTTTTAAATTTCTCTAACTTGCTTCTTTCAGCGCCAGAAAACTCTTTTGACCATACTGAGCGATCTTCCTCATTTCTTTCACGTAAATTTAGTAAAACCTCAGCCTCGCGCCGCTCCTCATCTGAACCGAAGCTAGAAAAAGCCAGGTCGCGCCGAGTTTTTAAATTTATATAACGGCTCATCAGATCATCATATTTCTTGCGCGCCTCATCAAGCTTTTGTTCTCCCTCAGCGCCACGATAACCGCTACGTCGAAACCACTTAGTGCGCTCACGCCTAATTTTATAATATTCAGTCCGGGCCGCAGCGATCTCCTGCTCCATTTCGCCGATTCTTTTTTCTTCTTCAGCTGTGATAGCTGGTAAAAGCAAAACTCTTTTTTCTTCCTTTGGTGGCTCAGGCGTTGGTGGCACTGGCGGTAATACCGGTGGTAACGGCCCAGACTCATCATCTGGTTCAGGCGGCTTTCCTCCACGCATTTGACGCAACAGCTCAACATAATCAGCATAAGGCACCGTCTTTGGCTCTTCTTTTTTATCTAAAACCGCTAGATCTGCTGGCGGTTCATCCTTTTTTAAATCAGCCTTAGGACTAATTTCAACAGACGCCGAGGCCTTCTTACTGTCATCTTTTGAAAGAGATGTCAGCCACTCAATTCTAAACTCCGCCTCAGCCAAAACCTCTTTAAGTTTTTCAGCGTCCATTTTTTCTAAAGCCTCATCATTATTATTTTTACAAAAATTAATAATTTTTAATTTATCATCCTCACTAATCTTTTTCTTATAAGCTAAACTAAAAACCATTTCTTGTAGGATCCTTAAATCGTTTCTGATTGAAATAATTTTTGCCCTTCTATCAAATTTTTCTTTTTCTGGCTCAGCTTCACCCGACTTGGATACGGCAGAATCTGGTCCCTCAACATCCGATCCACCTAAATTATCCGAAACCCGACCTATAATCCTATTTCTCAAATCTTCAACCTCAGCCAAAACCCGATTAATGTCCTCCGGACTCAGCTTTTTTATTTCCTTCTTATTATATTTAAAGTGAAGGTTACCAATTTCTCTCTTTAAATCTGACGGTATTTTTAAATCCCTATCCTTAAGAGCCTGCCATAGATCATTAATTTTATTGTGTAAATCAGCTCTTAACGTCTCTAAATCCTGCTCTACTACCGACGTCACCTTCTCTACCGCTGGCTCCGACTCTGTCGCTGTAGCGCCAAAATCAGGAAGTTCTTCTGCTTTTATTAAACCTAAATTTATTAAACCAGCTCTATGACGCCGAGCGGCTTCTAAAACTTTTAATCGAATGCCTTCTGGTAATTTTTCTAATGACTCAGGGTTATTAGCATCACAAAAACTTTGTAGATTACGTGTTAGCTTATCGCTCATTTTCACTCCAGCTTCTGGTTTTAATAATGCCAAAAATACCTCTCGACACTTATTAATAAAGGACATTTGTTGTTCTACCTCACCCTTCTCTCCTTTTTCTACTGGGGCTTTTCTTTGTGCAGAAGCCAAAGGCTGTCCTTTATCTTTAACATATCCTGCATTAGGAACGGCTCGATCAAATAAATTCCGCGCGCGAAGTAACGCCTCTTCCAACTCTCTTTTTTTAAACTCAAATTTTTTCTGGTTTTCATCTTGATAAAATTCTTTAACGAATTCTAAAATTTCATCTTTCAAAGACTGGCCCAACTCTTCACCGTTCGACTTACTCAACATCTTTGACAAATCATGAGCGGCATTTTGAACACGCTCAGACAACTCTTTTAGGTCCATTTTTTCGATTTCTTCAACATCCCTCATAGCACCAACCATAACTCCAGCTGGCGACAATGGTGGCTTACCATCTTCCTCCCGATAAATATTACGTTTATTAGCTTCTCTAACAGTTCTTGTCTCTTTAGTCGAATTCCCGATGCCACCTTCTTGAGTAATCCATTCATCAGCTAAAGCCCACGCTTTATCAAGAGACATCTTAAGACCCCTACCTTTAGCCATGCCCATTATACTCCCAACTATTTTTTTGCGTCTCTCACCTCGTTTTTCCTCCGTATCATCCAAAATAGCCTGCATTAATTCACCATGTAAAGTTTTTCTCAAATCATCATCTGGTACAAAGCGCACATCACCACCATCAACCTCTTTTACCTTAACCCCATTCCCCTCTCTGGCCGCACCTCCCTCTTTTACTGCCAATATTCTACTTTTACTATCTTTAGCTCCGGTCAATTTTTCCTCGGTCGCACCCTTCAATAATGGACCTAAAGTATCTGGACTGCCATCGCCAACTGTAGTAATAATATTCTCCGCTAATCCCGGCACTCCCGCTGCGGCCTCAGCTGTTGCCAAATCTTTTTCCGCCGCCGCCCTTTCTTGAGCCAAACGATCAGCCTCAGCCTCAGCGCCCAAACGCCTAAGCTCGGCCTCTCTTTCCTGCGCGGCTAATAGAAGCTCCCGCTGTGCCTTTGCTCGCCTTGACCATTCATTTTCAAAAGCTAAATCTGGTCCCTTGCCCTTGACAACATGACTAAAATTCTCCGCACCAGTACGAGAGTTTAGCTCAACAGGTTTTCTTTTTTTCTCAGCCATATAAGTTATTTCAAAAAAATTATAACTCCTTAATCTTTTTGGCCAAATCTTCTATTTTATCTTCTTCCTTTTTTTTGATAATTTTTTTAATTAATGCATCCTCTTCAGCTATCAAGGCTTTCATCTTTTTATAAAAAACCTCATAAGCGCTTTTTAACGCCTCAAGGTCTTTACCGTTTTTACTATTCTTTTTAGCCATATTACTGCAAAGAAGCTTCTAGGTTTTTTATATCCCCCGCTAATCGTTTCTTAAACTCTGTTACCTCTTCAATAATAATCGGCCTAATATCCAATATTTTATTTAAAAAATCAGTCAATTCTTTTTGACTGGCCCCATTATCAGCCAATTTTTCAAAATCAGCCTTTTCATCGTCAGAAATTTCATCAAATATTCTAAGAAGTATCCGATCACTCAAAACATCATTCATTTGCGCCAGAAGGTTTTCTTTTTTTTCCGGAGCCAAATTCTCTAAACCCAAAAGCTCAAAAACGTTTTGGTCTAAAAATAATAAATTCATAATTTTTATTTATTTTTAAAGAAAATATTTGATTTTTCTAATTAATAATACAGTAACACAAATAACCAAAAAAAGCAAAAAATAATGGCTGATCTTAAGAGGTCGGTTGTATCTTAAATTTTAGCCAAAATTTTAAACATTGGTATCGTTTTTCTCTTTACCTTCCCGACAGATAATCAACCAGTGAAAGAGATAAAGCGGTAAGCCAATGATAATTAAGGATAAATCCCAGGCTGCCGTACGATGCCTCTCAACCGCCACATAATCAATTTTTTGGTAAGATTCTTGCCAAGACTTATATTCTTTTACCCAAACAGCCAACTCTTCTTTTTCACTTTGAGTTAGGGTAACTTTTTCTAGATCGGTAGATGGCTTATCAGTAGAACTAGTAGTCGCTTTAATCACCGCCTCTGGCATATAAGGCGGGATGCCATAATTATAGCGCTGATTATCTTCAGCTTTAGTAAAAACATAAGCCTTAAGACCAAGATCGATAAATCCCGCACCGCCAATGATTAGTAAAACTAAGCCGAGTAAAGAAAAAATGTAAAGATAGAGCGTACGCACTAAACCATTTTTTTTCATAAAAAAGTTTTAATTATTTATTTTCCCAATAAGCCTCGCCCTCCTCTTCTAGTTTTTCCAAACGATCATAATAATCTCTAATCTCGTTTAGATGTGTTGAGGCGATCTTACCGGTCATTAGCGGATCATCATTAGTAACGTTGGTATTTGGATCAACCGTGCCGTGCTCTAGTTCCACATCCATGCCGCGCCGAAACTGATCGACGTCGAACATTGACCAATCTACGCCCAATTGTTCACCGATCGCTTTTGCCTCATCGGCTGTGAAATGCTTTTTGTCTGACATAAGGCTAGTATTAAGTATGAAGTATAAAGTATGAAGTATAAAAAACTAAAATAACGTCCCTGATAAACCAGGTGATTTTTTCTTAGCTTTTTTGATTCTAACTTTTTTAATTTTCAAAGTTTTACCTTCAACGCTAGAAACAGCCGTACGATAACGGCAATAATCACAATCAGGGGAAGCCGAGGGAATTTTATCGCTATTTAAACATTTGTGTAAATCTAAAATAGTTTTTTCTATCCAAGAAGTATTACCATGATAAGGAATGATTTTTACGTCAAATTCTAGCCTACCATCAAAGGCTTCTTTATCGGTGTTGCCATTACAATAAACAAAATAACCAACTGGTGAGACTTCAAAACCATTTTTGGCAAACAACCATTGATACACTTCCATCTG
>Ga0172371_10009537_pt1 | contig 13310 bp, 19 predicted proteins | sample Lak12m_FD_114543 | JGI IMG/M metagenome (GOLD analysis project Ga0172371, IMG submission 114543) | Freshwater microbial communities from Kabuno Bay, South-Kivu, Congo - kab_022012_12m | ecosystem: Environmental > Aquatic > Freshwater > Lake | place: Democratic Republic of the Congo: South-Kivu... | reverse complement strand
GTAGTGGTTTTGTTAAAACAACGTCAGAAACCATTAATCTACCGCTTGGTTTCAATACCCGATATGCTTCTTTAAAAACCTTTTCTTTATCAGGAGCAAGATTGATAACGCAGTTGGAAATGATCGCGTTTACTGAATTGTCGTCAACTGGCAAATTTTCGATGTCGCCTTTTCTGAATTCAACATTAGCGTAATTGCCTTTTTTAGCGTTTTCTCTTGCTTTTTCCAGCATCTCATCAGTCATATCGATGCCGATAACCTTTCCTGTCTTGCCGACTTTGGGAGAAGCCAAAAAGGCATCGAAACCAGCTCCGGAACCCAAATCGAGAACGATCTCGCCTTCTTTTAACGAAGCAATAGCGGTTGGGTTGCCACACCCTAATCCGAGGTTGGAGCTGACGGGGGCTTTATTCATTTCATCCTGCGAGTAACCCATTTGCCCGGATTGTTTTTGAACGGTAAGATTGGAATCACATCCGCAACTGCCGCACCCGCAATTGCTGGAAGATTGCGCTATTTCAGCGTATGAGTCTCTTACGATTTTTTTGACATCATCGGATTTGTTCATCGTTAACATTCTACCAAATCTTCACTCAACACCATATTTCCAAAGGATTGCTGATATGTTTATGCCGCCCTTGGCAAGATTGATTGCTTTTTTTAGTTCGTATTGACTAATAGATTTGTCCAAGGGCTCTCTTGGTGGAATGTTCCCGGTGTAATAGCTTTCTAAAACGGGCAAAGCTTTGTTGTCGCCTAGCTGTCCCAAGGCCCAGACGGCGGAGTTTCTTTGTCTGAAGCCCTTCGTCTCGTCATTTAAAAGGTCAATCAGGGAATCCACGCAGGTTTTGGCGTATTCTCTTTGAGCTTCTTGACATTGGGTTTTGACTTCGTAACCGATCCAAGAACAGGTAATGACGAAGAACAATAGGCAAATACTAAAGCCAACCGCGCCGGCAAATATGAGCTTTTGCTTAATATCCTTAATCTTCATCCTTGGCCTCCTTACCTTCATTAAAAAATATATCTTCGACTCTAACCTTAAAAAGTCTCGCGATTTTAAAAGCTAGAGCTAAAGATGGCAGATATTTGTTACTTTCAATGGCGATAACAGTTTGTCTCGTTACCCCGATTTTATCTGCCAGTTGCTCCTGGGTTAGGTCGTGCATGGCTCGATACACTTTCATCTTGTTGCGGGGTAAGGTTTTTTGTTCACTCCTCATCTCTGCCTCCATACTTTTTGTTTAAAAAGTGATAGGAGATGGCGTATATGGCAATTAGAAACAAAGTCAGATAAGCAAACACCATTCCCAGTGACTCCAAGTAAGCAAATTCGCCTTTGGCAAAAACGGAAAGTCTGCTATGAGAAGGGATAAGCAGCAAAAACGCACCGATAGCAATTGTTGGTGCAAAGATTGCGTATGTTGCTTGGGCTGCCTTTTCTCGAATAGTTTTTTCGCGTTCGTCAATTGTGATCTTAGTTCTCGAGCGAGCAAGAACTAAAAACAACATTCCAGTTAACACACCAATAACAGCCATAACATAGCTATTTTTGGTTACGGCGAAGGAGACAATTGTGCCAATAAATATCGTTACAAGGACGCGAGTCTGCCGATATTGTTTGATATTCATACCTAGAATGTAACATACATGTTACATTATGTCAAGTATCATTTACATGAGGATATACCTATGCGCCATGATTTTATATTTGGAGTAATTGTGTTAACGACCGTATCAACACAAGTTCTAGCTTTGGATGTCCCGTTCCAACATCAGAGTTGTATCCTGGTTGGTGTAACCTCCTTCAAGAGAGATGACTTGCTCGTTGATGTAACCTGCTTCTTCTGAAAGTAGAAATTTAATTAAGGTGGCGACATCTTTCGGAAAGGCATTTCTTCGTAAAGGATTAATCTTCGCAACTTTGTCTAAAAATTCATCGCCGTTTACTTCTATCATCGGTGTCACTACCCAACCGGGGGCGATCGAATTAACGGATATTTTTTTGTCCTGGAACAAAAGAGAAAATGACTTTGTTAAAGAATTAACTCCGGCCTTGCTTGCGGCATAGCTGGTAGTAACAATCCCTCCGAAATAAGAGTCGGTAGAGCTAATCATTATAAAGCGGCCATTTTCGGAGATGAGGTCGTATAAAATTTTTCCCAGATGATAGTTACCCGATAAATTTGTGGCAATAGTTTTTTCCCAAATTTCAAAGTCGTTTTCTTGTTTCTTGCCTTCGAAATCTACAACCCCGGAACAATTAACCACTGCGTATATTTCTTTGAACTTTTCTTGAACAAAATAATATAGTTTTTTTACCGATGCTTTATCTCTGATATCAACAAAACAATCAGTATAATTGCCCAGTGCTTTTAAATTTTTCGTCTTTTCAGGATGCTTAAAATATGTGCCAATGACGTTATATTTCTCTTTAATTAAGAGCTCCGCAACTTTATTTCCTATTCCGCCTGAAGCGCCCACAAGTAAAATGTTGTTCATTAAGGATATTCTAACAAAAATCTACTAAAGTTTTCTCTTTAAGAATATGATGATTTCCGCGTGTCGAAGCTTCAATGTAATGCCGGGAAGATGTTATCTGCCGAAAATCGCGACAATGCCAGAACCCAATAAAATAAATCTAACGAACTTGCCCAGAAAAGTCGGAACAATAAAACTTTTATATGGAAATTCTAAATAACCGGCAATGAAACCGATTATGTCATAAGGAATAGGGATTAAGGACCAGAAAAAAAGGGCTACTGGTCCAAATTTGTGAATAGTTGCTTCTATCGCTTCAACCTTCTTTGAACGGGAAATAATTACGTCGCTACTTTTTCCTACGAGCCAGCTTATACTGTCATTGAAGGCCATACCCAAAGCAGTTACGAAAGCCAGCCCAACGATGTTCATATGACGAGCCAATAGCGGCACCAGCAAAGTTCCGGGTCCGAATAAATTAAATATAAATACTCCTAAATAACCAAATTTGAGAAATGGGTTGGGATCTATCGCAAGAACCAGGGTGACGAAGAAAAATGCGATTCCGAAAACAAATGCTAACTTCTTGAAAGTTTTCGATTGAGTTAGAGCTAATAACTTATTCATACGACCTCCATTACCGACTTATCCACGCCTTTCTGACAAACTATAATAAGCGTATGGAAATTTTGATAGACAGTTAAGTCTGGATCTAGGTTTCTATGGAAAAATTGCTGTAGCTTAAGGTAATCTTTTTCCGGCGTTAGTCTGTTTATCTCTGTCCAGCGGCGGGTATATTCGTCGATCACAAAAATAGGTTTGTCCAAAGCGTAAAGCAATATCGTATCGGCTGTTTCTTGACCAACACCCTTTGTCTTAAGAAGAGCTGATCTTAGCGCTGAGGCTTCTCTCTTCATCAAACCAACTACTCCACCCCGATTGGTAACAAATTCGCAGACATCAAAAAGACGTTGGGGTTTTGATTGGTAAAATCCGGCAGGACGGATTAGGCGGATAAGCTCGTCTAGGGATTTTAATTCGGAAATCCTTTTTGCGGATAGTAGATTTTCTTTTTTTAGATTTTTTAGGGCGATATTGGCGTTATGCCAACTGGTTCTTTGGACCAAAATCATGCCGATAATAATTTTTTCCCGTTCTTTTACTGACTTTGTCTTGGCACACCACTGAGGCCAATATTTGGCCGGATTTCCGTATCCTTGAAGTAATTGTTGATAATGCTGAAAAAGACTCTTAGTTATCACAATGGTTGTATATTACAAATGATCCAAGCCCTATAGCTCTGAGCAATCTCTGGGGCAGGACTGTCCATTTTCACCTTTTGCCCCTTCGCAAACATGGTTTCCACATATCCCGTTTTCCCCTTCCTGGTATGTGCCCTCGGAATTCATTATTACTGTTTCTGAGGGAGAGGCCTCGTTGATAATATTTTCTTGTTCAGTAAAACGTGAAGGTGTATTTTTTCTCGACAGATAATAATTTGACACAGCAAGGTAAATGTTAATTATTAAAAATATAGCAGATAACGTTGATAATACGATTAATATCGTTTTGTTTGGCTTCGGTCTCTCGATGCCGCCTTTTTTTAGAAGATTGAGTTTAACAGTTAAAATATATCCGCCAAGTATTAGGCAAGAAATTAGGAGAAGTGAAAAAGACAAGAGCCGTATTAGCGGTGCTAAGTTATTACCCTGATTGGTGGTTGCCAAAGAGCTTGTGGTATTTTGTACCGATCCAACTTTAACAATTTTTATCGTTCGCTCTTTTACCTCGCTTCCTCCGGCGCCGGAAGTATTCTCGCCCACCGCACCGGTCATGAAAAACCTATTCAATCCCGTTCCGACCGCGATGTAGCTGCCGTCTGAGGATATATCTAAGGACTCAATTTTGTTATTGATCTTCCAGTCGTTGATAATTTTTGAGCCGTCTTTGGGCAACAAAAAAACATGATTGGTCAAACTGCCGCTGGCGATAACGTTGCCGTCTTTGGAAAAAGCAACTGAGGAGATGTGACCGGTGCCTTCCAATTTCCAAACCGGATTTTTGCCGGAACAATCGTTAAACATCAATCCGTCCATATTACTGCCGATAACACATGATTTAGCATCCGGGGAAATAGCGACCTCGCTAACAGGATTACGACTAAAGTCGAAATGCCACACGGGTTCGCTAGAACCAACCTTATATAAAATTGCGGTATACGGATCTTCGGGATCGCCGCCTCCGCCGGCAAGTAAATACTGGCCGTTATTAGAGATACTGACGGTGCCGACTGGGAAATTAATGCCGGCTTTAGCTTGAAAAATCTCGTCTGGTTTCGAGGGTGTAAAAACATGAATGCTCCTGTCCGGACAACTGGTACCGGCCGCAAAATATTTTCCGTCCGGGCTCATTGTTAGGCTGATGATGACGCTTCCGCCTAAAAGCCCTCCCTTCGCTTCGATCTTGTGTGACCAGGCAGGCGTACTACTGTCAGTATTCCAAAGATACACATTGGTGTCTCGTCCGGCTGCCGCGATGTATTTTCCGTCTTCGGAAATTACTAAACCGTTTAAAACCATACCGGTCGGATAACTCCAGTTGGGTGTGCTACTACCAGAGTTAAAAAGATAAACGACGCCCTTAAGACTGGCTGCCAGGTAGCCATTATCGGCAAATGCCACTAAGCCTTTATCGGCTCCCAACTCGCCGGTTTCTTTGGTACTACCCGTATAAATCCATTCCGGCTCGCTATGGGCAATATCAAAAAAATAGATGTTTTGGTTATTGTCAGCGCTGGCGAAGTGCTGGTCGTCCAGGGAGAAGGCTGTTGAGGTGACCCAATTTTTTCCAACGGGAAAGTACCAAACTGGTTCCTTTTCGCCCTTTCGAAAAAGATAGATGCCATTTTCCTCGATCAGTTTTGAGGAAATAATTTTGGGACCACTCCAACCGCCGCAACAAGTACCACACATTCCCGGGGTACAGTCTTCTCCGCCGTAAGACGGACCGTGAATTGTTTTGTTGCCGAATTTTGCCTCAAAATAAAATTCATATGTTCCCTCGTCTTTTTCTGTGAATGACTTGGAATATTCGTATATAATTCCCCGGGAACCTTCCACTCCTTTTGTCATCAATAATCCTTCGAACACGGATTTACCGTCACCTTTTTGAAGGAAGATTTTGACGTAGTCCGGTTTAGTTCCTTTAGGAGCAACCAGAATCGTTTGGAAAGTATAAATTCCCGGTCCGCCATGCATGGGATTGACGGACCCTGTTTCCAGTTTCGGAACTGACGATTGTAGAACATCCTCACTTATCTCTTGATTAGCCGATCCTTGACGGCTGGAATCGTTGACAACTTGTTGGGCCAGGGAAGGCAAGGGAAGAGCAGCGAAAAAGATAAGTATATAGAATAATAACTTTTTCACAAATCTATTCTACTAAATTTACAAAATCGACTGAAGATCGGAGAGCCGATTAATCACTTTCCAAGCATGCGATTCAATCTTCGAGCCCTTAAAGGTTATCCCGTGCTGGGAAAGTTTGAATATAGGAAGATCGTTGTCTCCGTCTCCGACGCACGCGACTTCTTTAACGTCGATTCCAAGTTTCTGGCATTGCTCTTGCAATTGAATGACTTTGACTTCGTCGTCTTCGCCAAGGCACTTGATTGCCGACAAGTAATCGTTTTTGTCAAAGACGAGAATGTTACCGGCGGAGAAGTAGGAGATACCCAGCTCTTTGGCAACCCGTTCTACCAGAAGATTGATTGATCCGCTGATCAAAGAAAGGATATAGCCCTTCTTTTTTAAATACTCAATGGTTTCTTTTGCCCCGGGATTGTAAGTATAGTTGAAAATAACCTTTAGGATATTTTTCTTAGTGGCTTTGCCCCTCCCGATGTAGATCTTTTCCAGCTCTTTTTGCCAGTCTACATAGGATAATTTTCCTTCTCTGTAAAGGTCAAAAAGAGATTTGTCTTCTTCAACGGTCATTCCCATCGCTTGGTTAAGCTCGAGCCAAGTGTTTTCGGAAATAAGAGTTTTGTTCAGGTCAAAACAGATCAGTTTTACAGTCATAGCGTAGCAAGACTACGATTTACAAATACCTCTCAATATTAGCTTTATGTTCTTCGTATGTTTTGGCGCAATGTATTTGCCTGTTACTATCATGCAGATAGAACAAGCAGTCGGTCTCCGTGGGATTTAAAACCGCCTCGATAGCGCTAATGCCCGGATTACAAATTGGGTGCGGAGGCAACCCCTTATATTTGTAGGTGTTATACGGGGAATCAATCTCCTTGATATCACTAGGCTTAATAGGTGCCCACCAGCCTTTGTCGGTCTTTCCTCGCGCGTATTGAACCGTGGCGTCTACTTCCAGCTTCATCCCGATTAAAAGCCTGTTCCAGAGAATCCCGGCAATAAGGGGCATATCTTCCTTGCCTCCTGCTTCTCGTTGGATAATAGAAGCAAGTCTTAATCCGGTTGTCCAAATGATGTTTTGTTTTACAAACTGATCAAAATATGGAGCAAACTTTTCGTTAAAGCGGGCAATCATTCTTTGCGCCACTTCAAAATTTTTCTCAGCCGTAGGGATAAGGTAGGTATCAGGGAAATATACGCCTTCCACATAATCGTATTGCGCTCTGGTATATTTATTATTCCAATCGTCTAAATCTTCCTTGCTCCAACCGAATGTTTCGGCTAATATTTCCCCGATTTGTTCCTTCCTCAGCCCCTCTGGTATCACTATCCATTTCATTTCCGGTCCAAAACCCAATCTTTCAATAATTTGCCAAACGCTCATCCCTTTCGAAAGATAATAGCCGCCGGGCTCGATAGTGTTGTGCTTACCCTTGATTGTTAGCGCTAGATTAAATGCCCAAGCGCTGCGGATAAGCTCCTGACTTTTTAGCCTGTCTATTATTTCTGGCTCAGTGGTTTTGAGAGCGATAGTAAACAATTCAACCTTTTCGGTTTTTGGTTGGGGGGAACTAAATAGTGTAAAAGAAATAGATAGCCACCCGATAACAAAAATTAAAATAATTCCTCCAAGAATGAATAGTATTTTTTTAGGCATTGATATTACCTCTCTCTGAAAAGATTAGTGAATTTTTCTTTTTCTTCTTCGGAAAGCTCTTGCCAAAGATCTTTCTCGTGCTTTTGTACTTTTTGGTAGAGCTCATCCTCAAACTCTCTGGGTTGTAGGTGAAAATGGAGGTGATTAACTTTTACCCAGTTCTCTTTTATAAACGGTCTGTAATTTGACCTGATATCGCAACCTGTAGAAAACCTTGCCAAAATCTTTTCCTCGAATGCTATAAGCACGTTGAATATTTCCCTTCTTTCTTCATCAGTAAGTTGGGAAGGTTTCTCTAAATGTCTCTTGGGAACCACTAACAAATGTCCGGGCACGAGCCTTGGATTGCTTAAAATGACAAAGTGGTGTTTTCCCTCGCTGATAAGTCTTGTTTTCAACTTATCGATAACGCAGAAAGGACAATCCATATCATCAATTGTAACATTAGGTTTGATTTTGGGTTGCTGACCTGCGGTTCGGGACGATATTTCTCTACGGAAGACGATCTTTCAATAAGGTGGAGAAGATGTCATATAATCCAGTCATGAAACTGTTTGTCTGGGATTTTCATGGAGTCTTAGAAAAAAATGCCGAGCGCGTGTCTCAAGAAATTACGAATATAATATTGAAACAGTTCGGCTATACGAAAAGATTAACCGATAAGGAGCATCAAGCGATCTACGGTCAAAAATGGTTCCAATATTTCGAGTTCCTCTGCTGTAAATGCATTGCTCCAAAACTGTAATCCAATTACAACTTTCTTTTAGACATTCTTCTCGAGACAATTGAAAACTTCGAGCAGGTGGTCGAAATCATGAAAGACATTGATTCAATTAAACCTTGCCCTTCTCTATTCTGATCGCTTTACCCTTAATAATTGCCAGAGCAATTTTTTTATTGGCACTTCCTAATAGTCTGGCAAAAGTCGGCTGTGATATCTTCATTTTTCTTGCCGCTTCTGTTTGTTCCAGCTCATTAATTTCATAGAGCTTTAAAGCCTCCAGCTCATCAGGCAATAGAACAACTTCCTCAAGTTCCTTTAATGGGATGCCTTGAGGTTTAAAGTAATGCACGTTTGGTTTAAACCGCATACAGCGGGGTATTCTCGGTCTTGGCATATTTGTTTGACTTTGCTAAAATATTTGTACGGAGTGACCCCCGACCCACTATTAAATTGTAGCAGGTCAGGGGGTCGCTTTTATTCACCCTTATCTGTTTCTTCCTCTTCTTTTTTGACATCCTCAAGTTCTTCTTCAAGAGCCTTACGATAGTCAGCAAGGGCTTTCTTTTGGTCGTCTTTGGTTTGAGGCCAATTCCAGCAGAAATATCTACCCATACCTCGTCCCATACCAAATCTCCGCCTCCAGCCTAAACCCATGCCGCATGGACCAAAGCCCCTACCGGTCATTGGGCCCATTCCTTGAGAGCCTGTTTTATCAAATCCTGGCATCTTTTCTCACCTCCTTCCAGCATATGTAATGAATATGTATTCATAATACTACCGGCACTAAAGTCTGTCAAGTCTAATAAAACCACTTAGAACTTGAGTATTATGAAAAAGAGGCAAGATCAATGCTTACGGGAAGACAAGTGCCTGTTGGAAATGCGGATCTCGCTATGGACGTGATAAAGTCCGGCAAGGATCGCCAGAGATAAATATACTTCCCAGATAGGCAGATCGTAGAAAGTCGTGCATGGGCTTTTTGATATCGGCGAAGTCTGCTCGCATATCGCGCTGTATAGCTGGCGGTCAAAATTCAGGATGTCAACAACGGCCACGAAAATAAAAAGGATAAGGAACACAAAGAATAAACTATGATGACGGATTACATTTATTAATCTCATTCACATTAATATTAATACTTGTTTGGGAGAATGCAAGTGTTTAAGACGGGATCAAGAATTCTCCCGCCGATTGCGGGATCGGCTAGAGTACCATTGGCTTGCCCGTGGGAATCTATGCGAAGCTCTACGGACGTGAAACCACCAAGCTTAGCTCGGCGGAGAATGTTATTTAGTCTCACCTCCTCGCCCAAAGGATAAAGAAATAGGGATTGACACCCTCGAATTAAATGTCAACGGGCACCTCCTAGCATACTAGTTTCGAAGCTGGATTGTTATCTCGCAAAATTTTTACTAATCCAGTTATCTATATTATCAATGTGTTTGAAAACCAAAACATTTTCTCCATCTGGAATTTCCATTTCTCTAACACAACTTTCAAAAACATCATCGCTAACATCAAAGCGTTTACCAAACTCTCTGTTTCTCATAAGTCTGGCCTTGGCAATTTCTTTAGGGGCGTCTCATCTTGCGGATTCATTTTGATACGGAATAACTGGAGGCGCTATCTAAATTAGACCGGAAGAAAGCAGAATTAAAGCCACGGCTGTAAAGCCAGCGAAGATACCAACGGTTTTAATAAACAGATCTACAGCTTCTTTTTTCTTTCCTTCAATAAAAAGCAGTAGCGGTTGATAAAAAAACAGGAAAGCCATTACGGCAACAGAAAGTGTAAGCAATGATAAAAACACGACTGGTGCGAAAAAAGTATCAGGTTTGTTCTTTAGGGGTTGAGTCACAAAAGTCATAATAGTGACACCCAAGATTATATAAGCTGAAGCGCTAATGGCATTAATAATAGGATTTTTAAACATATGTTAATTATATCAATTTTGCTCTACCTTATCTGATTCACGGGGCTTTTACGTGGTAAAGGACGGAATTTCGCTCCCGACCTGCCTGCCGGCAGGCAGGCGAAGCGAGAGGAGAAGATACCCCGAGCGTAAGCTCGAGGGAGCTTCGGATATCGTGTCAGTTCTGTTCTTCCAATTTAATGACCTCTACCTTGTTGTCGGCAAGATTCCCCTCAACTTCAACGTAACTACTCCCTTCAGTGATTGTTTTTGCCAAATTACAATCCTTGCCGATACCGCCAATTATGCAAATGCTTTGGGCAGTGAATTTTAATTTAACGTTTGCAGCCGGATTTCCGGGCTCATCCCAGACAAGAAATAAATCACCGTTTTCCTGAAGAGATAGGTTGCCCTTTTTAGTAAAATTCCCTTTTGCTGGACTTAAGACGGGACTAGTTTGTGGAACCGATGAGATCTGGGAATTTGTGTCATTTCCCAGTTTTTCGTTAATTGGCTTTTTGGAAAGAACATATACTCCTCCGGCAACCACTACTCCCAAAACGATTAACAATAAAATCATTGCCAACCCCTTCTCGGATGAGTTTCTATTTACAGATTGCATTTTATTCTCACCTCCTCACAAGTATTGAAGCACTAAAACACACATAATTCAGTTGGACGATATTAAGAAAATTATAGATAACCCAACAAATTTTGCAATAGTGGAAGCACCTAACAAAGCATTCAGGAGGCAGCATCAAGGTCAAGCGGAATTGAGCTTGGGGTAGAAGTAGGCATTCCGCCTAAATCTATAGCCCCGGAAGTATCCGGAATTTTCAGATTATCTTCCGTACATCCATTTGGCACGGGTAAACTTCCAAATATTTTTCTCCAATCATTTATTTCAGAAGCCTTATCGAAGAGTTCAAAATAAAGCTGGCTGTATTTATCCCTCCGTTGTCTTGGCTCCGGATAATTGGTATTCAGTTTTTCCAAAGCAATCTTCTGGTCGGCAATATCCAACATATATTGGGCGTCATCGCGATAACCCTCGTACATTTTCCATTGATATTCAGCCGCTTGTTTTATATACCAAGGTTCAATTAATCGATAATCCCAACGGTTAATAAACCTTTTTTGGATTTCCAACCAAGCATTTTCTTCTTTTATATATGCCCTCATTCCAGAAATATAACTATCATAGAAACCAAATGCCTCCGCCTCCTGATATTTTTCCGGATGTTTGAAATAATCTGCAAACTTCAAAAATGAATTCTTGTAGCTAATTAATGGCGGATTTACCTTTAAGCATCGTTGCTCAAAAATAGCGTTTCCTTCTACGGCCAAAGAGCGAAGCTTATATAGATAAAAACCAAGAATTACTAATATTATGATCACTAATCCAATAAGCGATTTAACAATTCTTCTCATAATCATTGTGCTTCAGGGAGAAACATAGTGTATTCCTACCCTTACTCAAAATATTACCTAATGTTTTTGAAAATAGGACTAATCTACATATCATGGGAAGTAATATAATAGCCGCAAGAAGTTATGTTTTAAAAAGTTAGTTATTTAATATACCCCCATTCTTTTAATAATTGTTTGATACATTTTTCCTGGTCCTCTTTCCAAAACTGCTCAAGTTCTTCGAGACTCATCTTACCAAAGATAGTCGGTTTAAGCCCAGTATAGTCAGGGTCTAAATTCATTTCCTCCGCAGCGTCATAGCAAATTTTGGATGCATGCTCCCTTGCTTTGTTTAGATTTGCTTTTGGCAGGCAATTAAAAAAGTAATATACAACCGAGCAGGCAATGATCGAGGCTAAAAAGGCGAAAAGTAAGACCGGCACTATGTTTTGTTTAGCATCTGCGCTGCTATTTCCTTTGTCCACAGTGGATGATTAATTTTACTAGCTAATAACCCGCCGATTTTATCTTTTTAGGCGCTCAAAGACCTTATTTAAGAATTCAATGAAATCCGCATTTTAATTCTACTACGACTCAAAAATCTCGTCAAAATTGGACTCCTTGGTATGACTCCTCCTCATAGAATCAGAGAGAGCCGATTTTATTACAAACAAAGGCGTTTGCATTTTTCCCCTTAGCCCCTAATTTGCTTTCTAAGGGATCGACCTATCTTCATAATTAATTTTGTGTACTTATCTCTCACTTTTTTATTTGCCTGGATTGCAGATTTCACTTCTGCATCAGAAGCAGAGATTGATACAGGCCTATTAATATCTTCAGTTCTCATCTCAACTAGTTTTTGTTTGCCAAACTCAAATTGCTCAAATTCACCCAGCAATTCATCTAAATCTCGATAATGAGAATCCTCAATTAAAAGCATATTATCTGTTATAGCTCTGCGTGTCTGCCTTATCTGCTCGGCAAAACCAGTAAGCATAGAACGCTCTGCTTTTTCCCATAAAGAATCTGCTAACTCTCTAGTACGGTTTAATACAAGCCATAAGTTGTTATATAAATCGAACTGTTTTTCAGAATATCTTAAAAATTGTGATTTAGTTTGTTCAAGCTGCGACTTAGTCCTTTCTAATTCAAGATTGTGTTCGTTTTGAAGATGTTCTAGCCTGCTTTTCGATAAATGATCACCAATAAGCTTCGACAGCCCAACGATAATAAGCGTAGGACCACCTATTGAGTAAATAAAAGCTCTTGCTAGTTCGAAATAGTGTTGATAATCGATTTGCATAATTCTAATAAATTAAGTTATTTTCTCTAAGCCAATAAATCAGTTGTTGTGGATCGACAATCTTAGTACCAAGATATTGATTCTTAGTTAGGTAACCATAAAAACTTCCATTCAGATAAATTGCTGGTGGAGTTGAAGTATACGGGTTAAAAGGGCTTAGGGCAGAATAGGCACTTCCATAATTCCCGTATGTGTTAAAGATAGAGGTTGCTGAATAGTGACTACCATATGATCCGTACTGATTAAAAACAGATTCTGAATCATATTGATTAAGAGTTAGTCTGCCTAGATATTGGCCATCATTAGAAAGTAAAAACGACTCTCTTGCACGTATTTTGGTTTTTAAGAGATTACTATTCACAATTTTACTAAAACTTAAGAGACGAATATATCCATCT